>PJUL01000440.1_pt1 | contig 30382 bp, 26 predicted proteins | sample 1512221 | NCBI WGS metagenome assembly PJUL01 (sample SAMN08177667, study PRJNA422409) | Feces metagenome, whole genome shotgun sequencing project.
GCCATCGAGCATCGGAAACCCGAGGACATGGGTGACAGGGTCGCATGGGCCTTCACCAAGACGCTCCGCTTTTTCGCCGACCTGATCTTCCAGCAACGGCATACCCACCGCGCCATCGTGATCGAGACGGTCGCGGCGGTACCTGGCATGGTCGGAGCCACGCTCACGCATCTGAAGTGCCTGCGGCGCATGGTGGATGACAATGGCTGGATCCGCACGCTCATGGAGGAGGCCGAAAACGAGCGGATGCACCTGATGACCTTCGTCAAGGTAGCACAGCCCAACATGTTGGAGCGGCTGCTGATCCTACTCGTCCAATGGGGCTTCTACTGCGCGTTCTTTGGCATCTATCTCGTGGCTCCGCGTATCGCGCACCGCGTCGTCGGCTACTTCGAGGAGGAGGCGGTGATCAGCTACACCCACTTCCTGCAGGCAATCGACGCCGGCGCGATCGCCGATCGCCCCGCGCCAGCGCTGGCGATCCACTACTGGAAGCTGCCCGAGGACGCGACGCTTCGCGACGTGGTTCTGGTCGTCCGGGCCGACGAGGCGCACCATCGCGACGTGAACCACGGGTTCGCGGACGAACTGGCGGGATATGAGATGCGCGACGTCGCCCCCTATCCCGAGCACGCCGAAGAACTGAAGGCAGCGGCCTGATCCGCCTCTCCTCATCCACCGCCCGCGGAGCGGTCCGGCTGGCGCCGGGCCGTTTCACGCGTCATGGGTCTTTAATGAACAGCGCCCTCGGAACAGGCCCATGCATCTGACCCGCTACACAGATTACGCCATGCGCGTGCTTCTCCATGTCGGCGCGCGCGACGAAGGCGACCTCTCCTCCATCCAAGAGATCGCCGACGTCTACGGCATCTCGAAGGACCATCTGAAGAAGATCGTGCAGGATCTCGCCCAAGCAGGCTTCGTCGAGACCGTCCGGGGGCGGACCGGAGGTCTGAAGCTCGGCCGACCAGCGGCCGAAATCACCATCGGGCAGATCATCCGGCACACGGAGACGGGCTTTGACCTCGTCGATTGCAGCTCCTGCCTGATCGCACCCGCCTGCACCCTGCCCCGCATCCTAGCGGAGGCCACGCGGGCATTCCTCGACGTGCTGGATCGCTACACCCTCGCCGACATCCTCCAGCGCAGGACGGACCTGCGGGGGCTCTTCGACCGGGTCACCCCGCTTGCCGAGGTCATCAAGGCCGTCTCCGACGACGAGAGGGCCTGCGCGAAGCGCAAGGACGACGTCGACCGCAAACCTGCTCGCCTAAAGTAAGCGCCCTTCCACTCAAACGGTCGACCGCCTCACCTCAGCCGGCCTCCGCGTCAGATATGCAATGATGTCCCCGCGATCGAGCGGATCGGTGATCCGGGGGAAGCTGCATGCTTGCGCAAGGCACCACCTAATCGAATCCGCTATCCAACCGTCGAGCCGTCGCCGCGTCCCACGTCTGCCGGCGCCGACCAGCGCGATTGTATAGCCGAAACGCTGGCTGCTGGTTTCTATCCTCCTCCCAAACAGGCCGTAGAGGTTTGCCCCTCCATCATCCGCAACTCCCCGACGTCCGCATCGGCCACACGCATTTGTGCGCTCAAGGTCGGGTTCGGCCCTGCCGAATGCAAACACTCCTGCTCGCTCCGGCCTTCTACGGGCCGCCAATGCGAGCAGGAGCAGCGCACTGCGAGGGCGGTGCGACGTGGACGCAAGAGCGGCCCCCAGTGAATAGCGCGCGATAGCCGGGAGGCTTGATCCATGAAACCAGATCAATTGTCCCAGCCGTCGGCCACACGGGCCGTGCCGCCCGCAGGTCAGGCCATGCGCGAGAAGCTGGTGTCCACCCCGTCGCGCTTGCCGACCGTGCGCTTCACGGCTTCGGCGATCTCGGCGTCGATCAGCTTGCGGGCGTCGGCATCGAGCGCGCGATAGCCCTTCTCGTCGATGCTATGTCGCTTGAGCACCGCATCGCGCGCGCGCTCCGCAGGCGTCTTGGTAGCCTCTGCCATCAGATCGTCGATGGCATGGCTCAGGCTCGCAGCGCTGTCCGCCTCGCCCGCCTGCCTGTTGCGAGCTGGGCCGGTGTAGCCAGCTGGATACGCGAAGTTCCTCATTCCGCCGCCAATGGAGATAGTCATTCGAATAGTCCTCCTCGCCGGCAGAGCTAGCCCCCGAAGGTTAACCAAATTCTACCTAGGCAATAAATCAAAGCGCGGAGGACGACCCCACCTCAGCACAACTACCGATAAATGCATAGAATTCTAAATTTCCACAGGATCCATCACAACAACACCAGCAATTCCGACCCATCTTACGAATATTCTGATTAGGCCCTTTTGGGCATCAATAAGGTGACATTCGCCTATCTAATCGTATGAATTACCCCACCGTATCTGCTCGGTATCGAACGACACAGAGGAGATCGGAAAAATGACCCAGCGAATCGACCATCTCAAGCTCGTCCCGACGCTCACGCAGAAGCTCACGGAGCTTACCTTTGCGGTGCAAAAGGGCCCTCTCGACCACACCATCCTCGGCCTCGTTGAGATCCGCGCCTCGCAACTCAACGGCTGCGCCTTCTGCCTCGACATGCACATCAAGCAGGCCAAGATCCACGGCGAGCGCGAGCTTCGTCTCCATCATGTGGCGATCTGGCGCGAATCCAATCTGTTCAACGATCGCGAGCGCGCTGCGCTGGAATGGACCGAGGCGCTCACCAAGCTTTCGGCCCACGGCGTTCCGGACGAGATCTACGACACCGTCCGCGCCGAGTTCTCCGAGGAGGAGACGGTCTACCTGACCTACATGATCATGGTCATCAACGCCTGGAACCGCGCGTCGATCGCCTTCCAGTCCGTCCCGGGCTCACAGGACAAGGCCTTCGGCTTGGACAAGGCGAACCTGTCCTGAGCAGGCCCAGCGCCTGACCGAGCCAACCGCCCGCGCCTGCCCCGCGCGGGTGGGCGATGACCGCCAGATACAAGACAAGTGGAAAACCCCCATGGCATCCATCCTCCTCATCACGGCAAGCCCCTACGGCGGAGCCTCGCGCGGGGCGATCCTCGCCATGCAGGCAGTGGAGAACCTGCAGCGGAGTCATCCTTCGCTAAACCTCGTCGTGCGGGACCTTTCGGCCCTCGCGACCGCGACGATACATTCCAGCTACGCGGAAGCCGTCGTCGGCGGCATGGCACACGACGCGGAGGCGTTCGTCCTGTCAGAGGAACTGATCCGAGAGCTCGAGGACGCCGCGTTCGTCGTGATCGCGACCCCCATGCACAACTACACCGTGCCTGCCTCGCTCAAGATGTGGATCGACTTCGTTCTACGCTACGGACGCAGCTTCGCCCCAATCGATGGCGTCAAGACCGGCTTCCTCAAGGATCGGCCGACCCTTGTTGTCGTGACCGCCGGCGGGATCGTAAGCGGTGACGGCAAGGCCCAACCCGACTATCTTACCGGATACCTCGGCGACGTCATGTCGACCGTCGGAATCCACGCGCTCAAATTCGTCTACCTCGACGGCCTCGCCAGCCCGGTGCGCGCCGAGCAGGTGGCCGCCGATGGAGCGCGGACGATCCAACAGGACGCCGTGTTCGGTCGAGGTGTGGCCATGAGCGAATTCGCCTGAAGGCCTGGGCGCTACCCTATACCCTTGGATAACGTGCGCTGGCGGCTGGTCTGATGTCGCTAACATCGCCGAAGGTGCATCTTCAAATTGCTCGGGACATCTCCCCACTCCGAGCATGCCGTGCTGCCATCACGCCCCCCAATGGCAGGCACGGTCACGGGCGGGTCGGCTCGGCGAGCTGGCCCGCCCGCAAGGGGCGAAACCGCTCCAGGCCGGCGGCGGGCTCGTGGATCACAGGACCTCGATTTCCTCAAGCCCGAAAGACTACGCAGCCCGTTGTGCAATCCACCAAGGAGCATGCTCAGAAATGACGTCCACGACGCAGCTTGCGATCGATTTCGTAGACGTCCAGCGGGCTGCCGCGCGGATAGCTGGCGCTGCGGTCAGGACCCCGCTTCTCGAGTTCACACCACTGAACGAGCGGACCGGCCGTCGCGTGCTCGTTAAGTTCGAGGGCGCCCAGCACACGGGATCCTTCAAGTTCAGGGGAGCCTACAACCGCCTGTCCCAGCTAACCGACGCCCAGCGACGCGCAGGCGTGGTCGCTTGGTCGTCCGGAAACCATGCCCAGGGCGTCGCCGCGGCGGCACGCCTTCTCGGCCTTCGCGCGACGATCGTGATGCCTGCGGATGCGCCACGCGTGAAGCTCGAGAACACGCGGTCGCTCGGTGCAGAGATCGTGACCTACGACCGCTTCACGGAATCTCGGGAAGAGATCGCCCGAGCGCTTTCGGCTACGCGCGGCGCGGTCCTCGTCCCGTCTTTCGACGACCCTAGTGTAATCGCGGGTCAGGGGACTGCCGGTCTTGAGATCATGGCGCAGGCCAGCGAGCTCGGCGTCAAGATAGGGCAGGTGCTGGTCTGTTGCGGCGGCGGCGGCCTGGTCGCAGGCATCGCAATCGCCATCAAGGCCAACGAGCCATCCATCGACATTCACAGCGTAGAGCCGGAGAGTTTCGATGACACGGCGCGCTCACTGCGTAGCGGCAAGCGCGAAACGGTTGATCCGGCCGCGCGCTCGATCTGCGACGCACTGCTGGCTCCCAGCCCGGGAGAATTTACCTTCCCGATCAACCAGCGACTGCTGACCAGCGGACTCACCGTCAGCGACGATCAGGTGAGAAACGCGATGCGCTTCGCCTTCCGGAGCCTGAAGCTGGTGGTCGAGCCGGGCGGCGCCGTCGCGCTGGCCGCGGTGCTCGGCGGCGTAGCACCACCATGCGACGGCGCGACCGTCGTTGTTGTCTCCGGCGCGAACGTGGATCCGCGGTTCTACGCGGAGATCCTGCTAACCGCCTGAGCGGCGCCAGGCGCTGCCGATCAAGCGACGGTCTAGCCGTTCGTATGATGCCGTCTCACCTTTCCGCCCGTCGAGATGCCGCGTCGCGCCCGGTATCGTCACAGACGAACGGGTCACGCTCCGGCCCACGCCGGAGGCAGCCCGTTCCCTGACTGCGGCGCACCCGACTCCCAGGCAGGCCTATCACCATTGAAGATCGACCATCCGCGTCCGGTAGCGCGGATGGGTCGGGCGGGGGCTGTCCGATGGGCCGGAGCCTCCGTGTCGCTCAAGCTCGGAAAGGGAGACGACCATGACGCAAGATCCAGAGACAGAAGATCCGCCCTCGCTCCAGCTGAACCGCCGCGACGTTCTGGGCGGGATCGCTGCGGCGGGCCTAATTCTGACCGCCAGCCCGCTCGCCGCGGCGCAAACCAAACACACCTCATATGACGGAGACATTCGAATGGACACTTTCACCACAAAGGACGGCACGCGGATCTTCTTTAAGGACTGGGGGCCGAAGACCGCTCAACCCATCGTCTTTCATCATGGCTGGCCCCTGAGCGCGGACGACTGGGACGCTCAAATGCTCTACTTCCTGCAGCAAGGTTTCCGGGTCATCGCGCACGACCGCCGCGGGCATGGCCGCTCCACGCAGACCGATACCGGAAATGACATGGACACCTATGTCGCGGACCTGCTGGAACTGACGGACCACCTCAACCTGCAGAACGCCATCCATATCGGCCATTCGACCGGCGGCGGCGAAGCGACCCGCTACGCAGCCCGCGCCAAGCCCGGCCGCATCGCCAAGGCCGTGCTCGTCGGTGCCGTTCCGCCGATCATGGTGAAGACGGACAAGAATCCGGGTGGCCTACCGATGTCGGTGTTCGACGACTTCCGCGCGGGCTTCGCCAACCGCGCCCAGTACTACCTCGATATTCCCATGGGGCCCTTCTACGGCTTCAACCGTCCGGGCACGAAGATGATCGAGGGAACGGTCCGCAACTGGTGGCGGCAGGCAATGATGGGCGGCGCGAAGGCGCAGTATGACTGCGTGAAGGCCTTCTCGGAAACCGACTTCACCGAGGACCTCAAGGCGATCAACGTGCCGGTGCTGGTGATGCATGGTGATGACGATCAGGTCGTGCCGATCGCGGACGCAGCGCTGCTTTCGATCAAGCTCCTCAAAAAGGGCGAGCTCAAGGTCTACAAGGGCTATCCACATGGCATGCTGACGACCCATGCCGACGTGCTGAATCCCGACCTGCTCGCCTTCATTCGGAGGTAGCTAGCGTCGAGACGCGGTCGGCCATCGGCCGGCCGCGTCTCGCGCCATGTTCGCGAGGGAACAGAAGGTCGCGTCCGCCATCTCAGCAGTCTCGTCGGCGCGATCATGTCACATGCCTTCGAACCGACACCGCGTCCTATCCGAGGACAGCCGCAAGCAAGACGATCGTTTGGCCATTCCTCGCACATCGGCATCAATGACATGGCATTGTGGCCGATAATACTCTCTCGCAAGCCCGACTACCTAGGGTGCGTCTAGCGACGCTCTCGCAGGACACAGGAAAAGGCAGAAGCAGACCTGCGGAACCGCGAACCACGCGATTCCGCGAACGATGGCCTTCACCCTCGTGATCCCGACGCGTCACGCCCGACGACAACTGCCGCCCCGCGCCGATGAACGGCGTCGGCCGCATGAACGAAAGGTAAGTGCCATGAAGACCCTGATCGCAACCGCAACGCTCGCCATCGCAGCCTCGATCGCATCCATCTCGCCCGCCGCCGCCCAGGAGACCTTCCAGGGGGTGTATGCGGGAGTTGAGGCCGGCTGGAGCCAGAACAAGATCGGCCGCGCCGAGACCGAAATCGGCCGCGCCGACGTGCAGACCTCGCAGGACTCGGCGACCGCCGGCATCTTCGCCGGCTACAACCAGAAGGTCAGCGACCGGATCGTGCTCTCGGCCGAGGCCGGCTTCAGCATCGGTTTCGACGACGCGGCGACCCGCACCGCAGGAAGCACACTTGCCAGCATCGACCCGGAATACAGCTTCAATCTCGGCGCGCGCGCCGGCTATATCGTAGGTGACAAGACGCTGATCTACGCCCGTGGCGGCTACGAAAACCTGCGCGCCTCGGTCCGCATCAACGACGCCACCGCCTCGCGCTACGGCAAGGACACGTTCGACGGCTGGTCGGTCGGCGGCGGCGTGGAGCGCCTTCTGACGGAGCGCGTCTCGGCTCGCCTCGAGTATCGCTACAGCGACCTGGGCGGCAGCGACACGAAGTTCCAGCGCCATCAGGTCCTGGCCGGCGTCGCCTACCACTTCTGAGCGAACCGATGCTCCCCGGTTGCCGCTTCGACCGGGGAGCACTTGGCCAAATGGAGGTCCTCCATGAACTACGCGTCTTCCGCGTTCGACCGTCACGGCGTCATCGACGTCAATCCGCTCCGACCAATCGCTGCCGGCCGGACCGAAGCTGCATCCCTTTCGGCAATGGAGCGCACGGTGGTCAGCCTGTCGCTGCAGGACTCCGAGCAGACGATCGGGGAAGCCACGACGTGGCGTCGGATGTGCGCTCACCTCTTGGGACAGCAACTGCCGACCCGGCTCGCGAGCGAGCCTCTCGAGGAGCTTCGACGCTTCGCGATACTCACCCGACTCCGCGGCAAAGTCGACGACGAAACGCTGGATCGCTTCTTGGACGCCGGCTACACGATCGAGCAGGCCAATCTGGTCACGCTCCTCATCAGCCGCCACATGCCGAAGAGGCGGTCGTTCAGGAGCACGATCATCACCTGCCTACTGATCGCGGCTGCGGCAGTCGGCATGTATCTTCTCCTGCAGAGCGTGCTGGAGGAGCCCGCCATCAGCCTCATCGTCACCGGTGTCGCCTCCGTCACCGTGGCATCGCTCATCGCCCCTAAAGAACACCGCGCTGGCTAGCGAGGAAGTCTTTGGATGAGGTGGTAGGCAACCGTTTCGTAGCCGCAGCGGTGATATAGGCGCTGGGCGGTGTTGTTGCTTAGCGCGGTGTCCAGGGCGAGGACGTCCTGCCCCGATAAGACGGCTATCTCACGGATCGCATCGAGCAGCGTCTCGGCATGGCCTTGCCTGCGGGCATCAGGATCGACCACCACGTCATCGACGTAGAGAAACCTGCCGAACACCAGGTTTTCCTGGAGGCGAAAGCCGGCGAGCGCGACGACCGTGGTCCTGTCGAAGACCGCCAGCAGCCTATATCCGTGCCCCATCTGGCGTCTGAGCCTCTCTACGACGACTCCGTTATCCGGTTCCAGATGCGGCCTCAGGATACGCATGACCGGCACGCATACGAGCAGGTCATCCTCGACCGTCATCTCCCTAATCTGAATGGACTTGGGGCTCCCGTCACCGGACATCTCAATCCCTCGTTCTTGATTCATTGTCCCAAGTCGGCGGAGGTGCGGTCGAACGCACGACCGGTCCCCGCGACGACCGTTGGATCACAGTAGGCGGGGCGGATCGAGTGGGCGACCGGGCCGAGGGCAGGTCGTCTCATACGAAAGATTAGGTCAGGCCCCGCCTAGACGTTCGTATGGACGAACCGCCTTCCCATCCGTGGCAATCGCCGGAATGAGCGACAGCCGCCTGTGCGAACGCGTGAAGCCCGTCGGCCGACTGCTGTCTAGCGCCATGGAGAAGGATCCGCCGGTGAACGCCATCGACCATTCCACTCACGGACGACGTCAACGCAAGGCCGGCGGCCAAGCCATAATCCCAGCTTTGGCACCCGCCTTCTTCGCCCTATTCTATCCTGCTTTCGTCGATGCCTTCCACTGGGCGGTCGGTATGCCGGGAACACCGCAGACGCTCGGGGGTATCGCAGTCGCGACCCTGTCGATGATGCTCATGCTCGCGGTGCCCTGCTATGGCTTCTGCCGGATATTCGGCGCGCCTCAGGCTCCGAGCGTCGCGCCAGCATTCGAGGTCCGCGCCCGCAGGCTCGCCTACGCTACCGTCGCCGCACCCACGCTCTACTGCTTCATCGGCGTGTGGAAGTTCCTGCTTTCGAGCCCCCTGCCCGACGAAGTTGCCTGGGTGCTGATCTGGAGCCTCGCCATGCTCTACGTGGCGTTGGCTCCCATCAGCTTCACGCCACCGGTCTGGAGAAGCCCATCGGCCGGACTGCGTGTGACGCACGGCGTCACCGCACTGATCCTTGTCCTCTATGTCGCCTTCCACCTCGCGAACCACCTGTTCGCATGGCGGGGAGAGGCAGAGCATGCAGCGGTCATGGAGATCGGCCGGAAGGTTTACCGCTCGCGCGTCGGCGAACCGATCCTCGTCGTCGCGATGCTTTTCCAAGTCGCCACCGGCCTCATGCTGTCATGGCGGTGGAGCGCCAAGCGCCTCGACTTCCACAGGACATTCCAGGTCGCGTCGGGCTTCTTCCTCTCGGTATACATCCTCGGCCACATGAACTCGGTCTTCACGCTGGCGCGCTGGTCCTTGGGCATCCCCACCGGATGGGACTTCGCGATCGGGGCTCCCAACGGCCTCATCCACGATCCGTGGAGCGTGAGGCTGATCCCGCACTACGCCCTCGCTACGTTCCTAGTCGTCGGCCACCTCTTTTCCGGACTGCGCGTAGTTATGCTGGCGCATGGGATTGCCGAAGGTCCCGCGAACCGGGTGTGGGTCGCTGGCATGCTGTCCGGCGCCATGCTGTCGGCATCGATCATGCTGGCGATGTGCGGAATGCGCATCTGACACGTACTCAACATCTGCGACAGTTACCGTGGCGGAGAACTCCCCGGGTGACGCCGGAGACTGCCAAAGCTGCCAGCCAAATTCGGACCTTCGGCCAGACATCCACGAAACCGGAGAGGCGGACCTATACAATGAGATGCACTGGCTTCGCCCTGCGCGTGATGCACCGGTTCGCTCAGCCGGTAGAAGGTGAAGAGGCGCCGGCGGCCACGCCTTCTCGCCTTAGCACACCACCCCCGCTTTAAGCGGGCCAGTCCAGCCAATTCCCTGTCGAGTGCGTGCCTGTTCCCTTTCCAGCGAACCGACCCCGCTGGTCACCTAGCGGTTCGTATGAGGCCGTCACGTCCTCCGTCCGGTCGCGTCGCGGGGTTGAGAAAGGCAAGAGTAAAAGAGGCCGCCGACGCAGGGTCGATGAAAAGCTCCTGCATGCCCAAGATTCGCACCGAAGGAGAAACCCATGACAGCACGAATTTCCAATCCGTTTCACCACGCCGGCGCCAGCCTGAAAGGGGCAATGGCGATGGAGAAGTCGTTCGCCGAGTCCGGCCTCGATCAGAATCTGCTCGGGCTCATCCGGCTGAGGGCCTCTCAAATCAACGGCTGCGCCTACTGTATCAAAGAACACGTGCGCGATCTTCAGAAGGCAGGCGAGCCCGAGATGCGCATCCACATGCTAGCCGGCTGGCGCGAGGCGACGGACTTCTCGACCAAGGAGCGTGCAGCCCTGGCGTGGACCGAGACGTTGACGCTCGTTGCGGCGACACACGCCCCAGATGACGTCTACGAGGCCTTCAAGGCCGAATTCAGCGAAGACGAACAGGTGATCATCACATTGGTCATCGGAGCGATCAACATGTGGAACCGCCTGCAGATCGGTTTCCGAGTGCCTCCGGCAGCGTGATCCGCCAACCCGCGATCCGCCCGGTCCCTCGCGGGCGGATCGAGGCCAATGTCCGCGATAGGCTGCTCCGCGCGTTCCCCTTCAGCATCCCGTTCTGCCAGAACATCGCCCGTTGCAATTGCGTCCCGAATCCTCGGACGAGAATGACGAGAGGTCTGGATTGTCTCTGGTAGAAGACGTGCGGGCTGTTCTGAAGAAGAACGAGGCGCCCCCTCATTCACTTCAACACGCCGATGTCCCACCACGAAGTCGCTATCCGCAGGATCTCCATGACGCGCTCGCGAACCCGCATTTGGAGATCTGCTACTCGACGATCCAGCGCACCGACCTCGGACCGACGCAAACCTATCCGCCGACTGCCGCAGCCTGTGGAAGCGTCGGCATCGTTGTCGATCTGGCTGAGGCGACATCGCTGCTACGCGTGCACAACGGCGACGCCGGGGAGCAACGGTCGCGGTTGGGGAGCAGGAATGGGCGCGATGCCCAGCCAAGCCACCTGCCATCATTCAATCGCCAGCCGCACGACCGGCCACAACGAGTGGTATCTGTCGGGCGCGACAGCGGTCGGAATATTCTCATTCCCAAATCCGGCGGCATTTAACCCTGGCGTCGGCGAGACCCAGAGCGGCCTTGCGTCAGTAGTCGCAGGGTTCCCGGGTCAGAGGATCTTTACCGTTTCGGCCGGTGAGTTCCACGAATTCGACCGAGACAGCGGCAAATGGCATGTCCGAGGATACGGAGAGATCATTACGGACTGAGTCTGATCAGGCGCGGGCAACGAAGTCCCGCAGCCATTCCTCGAACCGTGTCCCCGCCGTGACCGCCGGCTGCCGCGGGGACAGCCGCTCGCGACCGATTTGCATGCCGTAGAAGAGTGCATCGTCCTCAACGATCACGCCCCTTGGATCTGCGTCCGCCGCAAGCATTCCCTGCATCAACGTCGCTAGATCGAGCGTCTCCGGACCACCCACCTCGAACACGTCGTTGAGCGGCGCTGCCAACGCCGCATCCGCGACGATCTCGCCGATATCGGCTGCGGCCGCCGGCTGCAGCTCAAGCGGCGGGACACGTATCGTCCCATCGTCATCGGTCGCGGCGTCGACGATGCGATAAATTTGCTCGAAGAGCGTAGCCGTCCTGACGATCGTGAACGGGATTCCGCAAGTCCGGACCAGGCTCTCCTGCGTGATCTTGGCCAGAAAGAAATCTGAGAGGACGAGGCGGTCCGCGCCGACCGCTGACAGGATCACCACATGGCCAACGCCCGCCGCCCGGCCGGCTTCGCCAAGGCGGCGGGCCGCGTTCGCATGGAAGTCCAGCAGGCTGACGCCGAGATCGCCCCGAGATCGCGGATCCGTGAGATCGAGCACCACGTCCGCACCAGCAAGCGCTTCGGACAGACCGACGCCGGTTCGGACGTCGACGCCCGTCGAGCGCGAGGCGACGACGGGCTCGATGCCGCGCGTCCGGAGTGCGGCCGTTACCCTGGCGCCAGCGAGACCGCTCCCGCCCAATATGGTGATCTTCATCAGGCAGTTGTCCTTTCAGGTGGATGCCGCACCCGGCCGATCAGATCGATCCCGGTCGGTGAGGCGGAGGGAAGGTGAACGGTTGGGAACTCGAGCCGCAAGGCTCAGATCCGCATCGTTCCGGTCTCGATGAACCTCTGGTGCCAGGACAGCGCCTCCGCGGGGAGCATCGGGGACTGCAGGCCGTAGGAGCCTTTCATCGCGCGATCGAAGTAGTCGGCGAGCATCGGCCGGAAATCCGGATGCGCGCAGTTCGCGATGATCAGGCGGGCCCGCTCCTTTGGGCTCAAGCCCCTCAGATCGGCGAGTCCGTGCTCCGTCACAAGCACCTGCACGTCCTGCACGATGTGGTCGACGTGGCTCGCCTGCGGCACGATCGCGGAGATCGTCCCGCCCTTCGCGGTCGATGGCGTCATGAAGATCGAGATGTAGGCATTGCGCGCGAAGTCGCCCGATCCGCCGATGCCGTTCTGGATGCGCGACCCCATGACGTGGGTCGAGTTCACCGCACCGTAGATGTCGGCCTCGATTAGACCGTTCATCGCGATGCATCCGAGCCGGCGTATGACCTCGGGATGGTTGCTGATCTCCTGCGGCCGCAAGATCATGCGGTCCCGGTAGGATGCCATGTTCGCGTTGATCCGTGCCGCCGCTTCGGGGCTCAGCGAGAACGCCGTGGCGGACGCAAGCTGCAGCTTGCCGGCGTCCAGCAGGTCCAGCATCCCGTCCTGGATGACCTCGGTGTATGCCGTGAGATCGGAGAACGGGCTGTCGACCAGACCCGACAGAACGGCGTTGGCCACGTTCCCGACGCCTGACTGGATCGGCAGCAGAGATGCCGGAAGGCGGCCCCGCGCGACTTCGTTCGCCAGGAACTCCAGGATGTGGCCTGCGATCGCATGCGCCGTCGAATCCGGCGCGGCGAACGGCAGGTTCCGGTCGGGCGCATCGGTCTCGACGATCGCCACGACCTTGTCGGGATCGACGCGCAGATACTTGCTGCCGATGCGATCATCCGGACGGACCAGCGGGATCGGCACGCGGTTCGGCGGCAGCGCCGTGCCGTAGTAGATGTCGTGCATCCCCTCGAGCGCCGGGTTCTGCCAGCGGTTCACCTCGAGGATCACCTTGCTCGCGCGGTCGAGCCAGGTCTTGTTGTTGCCGATAGACGACGAGGGGACGAGACTCCCGTCGTCCCGGATGCCAGTGACCTCGACCACCGCCACGTCCAGCTCGCCGAGGAACCCCTGCCACGCCATCGGCGCAACCTGGCTGAGGTGCATGTCGAAGTAGCTCATCTGGCCGCGATTGATCTTCTCGCGGGCGACCGGATCGGAATTGTATGGCAGCCGGAACTCGATGCCGTCCGCCTTGGCCAGCGCCCCGTCCAGTTCGGGACCTGTCGAGGCGCCCGTCCAGACCTTGATCCTGAAGGGCCGGCCAGCCGCATGCTCGGCATGCACCCGCGACGCGAGCGCGAGAGGCACGGCCTTGGGATAGCCCGAACCCGTGAAGCCGCTCATGCCGACGGTATCGCCGGATCCGATCAATTCGGCGGCGCGCTCCGCCGACATGACGCGGCTCCGCAAGCCGCCGTGCGCGATGCGCGTTTGCTCACCCATGGGCGACGGCTCCCAACATATTTATCGATTGCCCTCCCCTAGGCCCATCGAAATCCCGCACCAATCAGCCGTAGGTCTAGGTGGGAAGCTCCGACGCGGAATGCTTCCGCCTAGGCGGCAAGCCGGCGCAGCACATACGGCAGGATGCCGCCGTTGAGGTAGTATTCGAGCTCGTTGACCGTATCTATGCGACACCGCGTCTCGAACGTCGTGGCGGAGCCATCGGACCGACTCACCGACACCGACACCGCCTGTCGCGGCCGCAGATCGGCGACGTCCGTGATCGTGAAGGTCTCCGTCCCGTCGAGACCGAGCGTGTTCCGGTCGACCCCTTCGGCGAACTGGAGCGGCAGCACACCCATGCCGATGAGGTTGGACCGGTGGATGCGCTCGAAGCTCTCCGCGATCACAGCGCGGACGCCCAGCAGGTTGGTGCCCTTCGCCGCCCAGTCGCGCGACGATCCCGTCCCGTACTCCTTGCCCGCGACGATGACGAGCGGCGTGCCCTCGTCCCGGTATCTCATCGCCACGTCGTAGATCGCCATCACCTCTCCCGTGGGCATGTGCCGGGTCATCCCGCCCTCGATCCCCGGGAGCATCTGGTTGCGAATGCGGATGTTCGCGAAAGTGCCGCGCATCATCACCTCGTGGTTTCCACGACGCGATCCGTAGCTGTTGAAGTCGGCCTTCGAGACCTGATGCTCCATCAGATAGCGTCCCGCCGGACTGTCCGGCTTGATCGAGCCTGCCGGCGAGATGTGGTCGGTCGTTATCGAATCCGCGAAGATCGCGAGCGGACGCGCGCCTAGGATGTCCGTTACTGGGGCCGGCGTCATCGACAGCCCCTCGAAGTAGGGGGGATTGGCGACGTAGGTGGAGCCGGCCCGCCACGCATAGGTGTCCGACGCCTCCACGTCGATCGCCTGCCAATGTTCGTCTCCTCGGAAGACGTGGGCGTAACGCGAGACATACATCGAGGAGTCGATCGCGGCGGCGATCGTGCTCGATATCTCTGCGCTCGTCGGCCAGATGTCCTTTAGGTATACCGCCACCCCGTCGGTCGAGGTGCCGATCGGCTCACTGGTGATGTCCTTCGCGATGGTACCGAAGATCGAATAGGCCACGACCAGCGGCGGCGAGCCGAGGTAGTTCGCGCGCACGTCGGGACTCACCCGCCCCTCGAAATTGCGGTTGCCCGAGAGCACCGCTGAGGCGACGAGGTCGTTGCTGTTGATTGCCTGGCTGATCGGATCAGGGAGCGGCCCCGAGTTGCCGATGCAGGTCGTGCAGCCATAGCCGACAAGGTTGAAGCCGAGCGCATCGAGATCCTTCTGGAGGTCGGCCCGAGCGAGATAGTCAGTCACCACCTGCGATCCGGGTGCCAGCGACGTCTTGACCCATGGCTTCGCCTTGAGGCCAAGCGCATTCGCCTTCCGCGCGACCAGGCCCGCGGCGACCAGGACCGATGGGTTCGACGTGTTCGTGCAGCTCGTGATGGCCGCGATCACGACATCGCCATGACCGAGGTCGAAGTCCGCGCCGTCCACCGCGACGCGTCTGCCTGCCTCGTCGCCCTTCCCGTAGCCGCTGGCCAGTTCCGTGTTGAAGCCGTCGTCGACGGCGTCGAGGAGCACGCGGTCTTGTGGACGACGAGGGCCGGCGAGCGACGGGAGGACCGTCGACATGTCGAGCTGGAGCGTATCGGTGAACACCGGATCCGGCGACGTCGCGTTGCGCCACAGGCCCTGCGTCCTCGCATAGGCCTCGGTCAGCGCGATCGCCTCGTCGCTGCGCCCGGTGAGCCGCATGTAGACGAGCGTCGCATCGTCGATCGGAAAGAAGCCGCAGGTCGCGCCGTATTCGGGTGCCATATTGCCGATTGTCGCGCGGTCGGCGAGGCCGAGCGAGTCGAGGCCGGGGCCGTAGAACTCGACGAAGCGGCCGACCACGCCCTTGGCGCGCAGCATCTGCGTGACCGTCAGGACGAGATCGGTGGCGGTGATGCCCTCGTTGAGGGTACCGGTCAGCTTGAAGCCGACCACCTCGGGGATCAACATCGACACGGGCTGGCCGAGCATGGCCGCCTCGGCCTCGATGCCGCCAACGCCCCAGCCGAGCACGCCCAGTCCGTTGACCATCGTCGTGTGGCTGTCCGTCCCCACGCACGTGTCGGGATAGGTGACCTCGGCGCCCGACCCGTCCGGCGAGGTCCACACGGCGCGGGCGATGTGCTCCAGGTTCACCTGATGGCAGATGCCGGTGCCCGGCGGGACGACTTTGAAGTTGGCGAGAACCTTCGAGCCCCAGCGCAGGAACTCGTAGCGTTCGCCGTTGCGGGCGTATTCCAGATCCACGTTCTGCGTGAATGCGTTCGGCGTCCCGAAGCTGTCCACCATCACGGAATGGTCGACGACGAGATGGACGGGAACCTGCGGATTGATCTTGTGGGCGTCCCCACCGAGCCTGCCGATCGCGTCACGCATCGCCGCAAGATCGACCAAGCAGGGGACGCCGGTGAAGTCCTGCATCAGCACCCGCGCCGGTCGATACTGGATCTCCCGGTTCGACCGCCGCTCGCGCTGCCAGTCGACGACCGCCTGAATGTCCTCGACCTTCACCGTGACGCCGTCCTCGAAGCGCAGAAGGTTCTCGAGAAGCACCTTCATGGAGAACGGCAGACGCGAGACGTCGCCAAGCTGTTCGGCGACCCTAGCGAGCGAATAGTAGGCATACTGCCGGCCGCCCACGTCCATGACCGCGCGGGTGCCTAGCGTATCCTGACCGACCCCGCGCGACGGCGCGACTTCAAGGAGATCCTGCGCCGGAGGGGAGATGGTGGCGACCTCGGTCATGCAAGATATCTCCGGCGTAATGGCGTCGGTCCATCGTCGCCCCGGCGCCCGATCGTAACCACTATACGTTGGTCGATGCCCCCCTCATCCAATGGCATGCGCGGTGCAGGAGGACAGCTCAGCGCTCAGCGAGTTCGACATACGTTCGATGGGTGGGCCCGGTGTAGAGCTGACGCGGACGGCCGATCTTCTGATCAGAATCCGTGATCATTTCGTTCCACTGCGCCACCCAGCCGACCGTCCGCGCGAGCGCGAAGAGCGCCGTGAACATGGACGTCGGAAAGCCGATCGCGGACAAGATGATGCCGGAGTAGAAGTCGACGTTCGGAAACAGCTTCTTCTCGATGAAGTAGGGATCGCTCAACGCGATCTCCTCGAGCCGAAGGGCGGTATCGAATACGGGATCGTTTACCTTCAGGCTGGAAAACACCTCGCGGACCGTCTTCTGCATTACCGTCGCGCGGGGGTCGTAGTTCTTGTAGACTCGGTGGCCGAAACCCATCAGCCGGAACGGATCGTCCTTGTCCTTCGCACGCTCGATGTAGTGCGGGATCCTGTCGGGCGTGCCGATCTCGCGCAGCATGGTCAGCGCCGCCTCGTTGGCGCCGCCATGCGCCGGTCCCCAGAGACATGCGATGCCGGCGGCCATGCAGGCGAACGGGTTCGCACCCGACGACCCGGCGAGCCGAACCGTCGAGGTCGACGCATTTTGCTCGTGATCCGCGTGGAGCATGAAGATGCGGTCCATCGCCCGCTCCACGATCGGGTTCACCTCATACTCCTCGGCCGGCACGCCGAAGGTCATGCGCAGGAAGTTTCCGGCGTAGGACAATGAGTTGTCCGGATAGAGGAAGGGCTGCCCAATGCTGTATTTGTAGGCCATCGCAGCGATCGTCGGCATCTTCGCGATCAAGCGGTGGCTCGCGACAAGACGTTGGTCGGCGTCATGCACATTCGTGGAATCCGGGTAGAAGGCGGACAGCGCCCCCACCACCCCGCACATCACCGCCATCGGATGGGCATCGCGGCGGAAGCCTCGGTAGAAGCTGGACAACTGCTCGTGCACCATCGTGTGCCTGGTGATCGCGGTGGCGAAGTCTTCGAGCTCATCCGCAACGGGCAGTTCGCCATTAAGCAGCAGGTAGGCGACCTCCATGAAACTGGACCGCTCGGCGAGTTCGCCGATCGCGTAGCCGCGATGGAGAAGGATCCCTTTCTCCCCGTCGATGAAGGTCAGCGCCGATCGGCAAGATGCCGTCGATGTGAAGCCGGGATCATAAGTGAAAGCTCCAGTCTGACCGTAGAACTTCCGGATATCGACGACATCGGGACCGACGGTTCCGGACAGGATCGCATATTCGTGGTCCTGTCCGGTAAGCGAGATCTTGGCGGCATCGGTCATTTAGGCTCTCCGGAAGATTGTTCGCACCTCCCTCGCCGGTCCCGGCCATTCAAACCACTATACGCAGGTCGACTTCGCATCATGCTGTCCGCTTGTGCGCGGCTGCGTCAATCGAGATTAGCGTCCCCGGCCGCCGGGAGGCGGCAACTGAGAATCGCCCCGCCATCCTTTCCGTTCTCAGCGATGATGTCGCCATCGTGCGCTCTCATGATGCTTGCGCAAATCGTCAGCCCCATCCCCATCCCGTCATCCTTCGTGGAGAAGAAGCCGTCGAAGAGGCTGTCCAGATGCTCCTCGGCAATGCCAGGTCCGGTGTCCACGACCTTGAGGACGATCCGGCCGTCCGCCTCCATATCGGTCAATACCGCGATCTGGCGAAGGCTCTCCCGCGGCTGTTGGTCAATCGCATGCATCGCGTTCACGAGCAGGTTGACGACCACCTGCTGGAGTTGAATCCGATCGCCGAGGACCGGCGGGAGATCGCTCCGCAGGAGCGGTCGGATGGCGACCGCCCGCTGGATGCTCTCGTGGTGGATGAAGCGCAGCGCGACGTCGACGATCTCGTTGAGCGAGAAGCGTGCCCGGACCGGCACTCGCTTCGAGGCCATCCCCTGGATGCGGTCGATGATCTCCGTCGCCTCGCTGGCATTGGCTACCATCCTTTCAAGCAAATGCCGGACCTTGCCTAGGTTTGGCTCACCCTTGTCGAGCCAGCGAATGCCGGTGTTGCCATTCAGGATGATCGCACCAAGCGGCTGCCTGACCTCGTGCGCGATCGAACTCGCCATCTCGCCGAGGGTCGACACCCGGGACGCGTGCGCCAGATCCGCCTGAAGCTGCCGCAGTTGAGTCTCTGCCACCAACCTCTCGGTGATCTCAACCATGATAATGAAGGTGACATCCATCCGCTCGGGCGGCCGCGGGTATGTGACCAGGAAGAGCACATCGACCACGCGTCCGCCGGACGCGTTGATCCTCAGCTCCTCCACATGCGTGCGCAATCCGTTGAAGTGGGCCGTCATCACGCGCACCACGGCCTGTGGCGTGGCCTCGAACATGTGTCGGACTGATCGCGGGTAATAGGATTCGCTGGGCTGGCCGATTAGCCTCAGCGCCGCGTCATTTGCCCTGGAGACCATCACTGTGTCGCCCGCGAACTCGACGAGATCCGGGTTCTCCGCGAGATGTGCCTCGATGTCCGTGACGCCGTCCGCCCTGAGCTGCTCAAACGCTCCCCAAGCGCTGCGCGAGTCGACGACCCACAATGCGATCGGCATGTGTCGCAGGAGGCGTGAGAAAGTGAGGCTTATACTCGCGTCGTCGAGATCAGGCTCGAACACGTCGGCAAGCGCGAGGATCGTGGCTTCTGCCTCCGGCAACAGGCTTTTCATTCCTCGACTCCCGATCCGCAGACGATCGCCAACAGCACGCAATCACCTGCTCGACCCCGCTCATCGCCATACCACTGAGGTGCCGTCGAAAAGCCGGACCGCGTTGATCTCGACCGACCCGCAGGCGAGGCTGGCTCCCAAGGTACCCGCAGCCGTAATTTTATTTCACGTCGGCAACGAGACAATCCCCGAACGGGTAGCGAGCGCCATTGCAAGGAAGCGATGTTCGAGACGGCAGTTCGAAGCGCCTCTACCATCGGATGATTGCGCCCCGAACAGCATTCTTGCGATGCCGCGTTTCATCACGCCCACCACTGTAGGGAACCTAGCCATGGCAGGAAGTCTGGAAAGACTGCGCGTAGCGATCGTAGTAGGAAGCCTGCGCGCCGGAAGTATCAACCTGAAGGTCGCGAAGAGCATAGCGGCACTTGCCCGCGACCGCATCGACGTTGAGATCGCGAATATCTCCGACCTGCCGCTCTACAACGAGGATCTCGATCCAACCCCGCCCGCGGAATGGGTCCGCTTTCGTGAGCAGATCAGTCGGGTCGATGGCGTCGTGTTCTGCACGCCCGAATATAATCGCGGGGTGCCCGGAGCGTTGAAGAATGCCATCGACGTCGGATCGCGCCCTCCTGGCGAAATCGTCTGGACCAAGAAGCCGACCGCGGTCATCAGCGTCTCGCCCTATCCGATCGGCGGATTCGGCGCCAACCACCAAGTCCGACAGCTATGCGCATTCCTTGATATGCCGATGCTTCAGCAGCCGGAGGCCTATTTGGGCAGGGTGACGGAGGACAAGTTCGGCGCGGACGACGTTGTTACCGACGAGCCCCTGAGAGCCATCCTGTCGAAGATCGTAGACGCCTACGTGAAATGGCTTCTTCTCACTAAGAGATAAGCCGGCGGTTCTGGTCTGCTGCGCTATAACCCAGCCAGACCGGACCGCGCTCGCCGAGCGCGGTCTTCCCCGTGCGCAGGGGGCGGAGCACGACGAAGCAGCGTCGATCGGACGTCGTTGCCGACCTCCCTCCCGGTGCCCACGCTGCTTCAGCCGCAACCCTCCACGTAGCCGAGCACCGGCATCGTGCCGACGTGCATCATGCTGACCTTCCCGTCCTTCCCGATCTCGAACCGCAGGGCGACGTCACCGCCCGCCGCGTTCGGCGCCGTCAGATACTTGGCCGGGGGCTCCTCATACTTATGGTTCTCGGACCGGAAGCCAGGGAATGCGGCCACGACATCCTTCTCGCTCGACCCGACCCCGATGCCGTCGACCAGCCTCACATCGGAACGCTGGCCGACGGTGATCCGGCGAACGACGCCGCCCTCCACGATCCCATAGACGCCTGGATAATCGGTCGAGGCGACAGTGCGGCAGGCCGACCCCGTCTGGGCTCCGCGCTCGCTCCATGCGCCCCCCTTCGGCGCAGCCCTGCCGACTTTCAGATCACCCAGCCCCTCCAGGGTCAGCACCTTGGGTCCGGCCAAAGCAGGCGCGGCAGGCGGCGCCACGTTCTCCGGCGAGGGGGCGGTGATCGGTGGCGGGGCGCTCTCCGAGCCGCTGGTGACGGTCTCAGTCGCGTTGGTTTGCGATACGGTTGCCGGCTGCGAACAGGCGGTAAGAGCGAGCGCGCAAGTCAGCGCGCCTGTCGAGATCATGATCCTCATCGAGCCGCGACGCCTATCCCCGGCATCGTTTCCCTCACGACCGGACGAAGCGAGACCCGCATCCGGCCGCCCGCGATGCTTCGCCCTGCAATCCAACTGTTCCGCTCTTTAGACGGACGCCATCTCTCAAGAATCGCCAGCCGGCAAACGTCCCGCGCAGTTCTTCCGACGAAGCATGGCACTACTACCGTATGACGTCGCGTCGCCGTCCGTAGAATGGAACGCGCGGTGGAACGAGGCCTAGCCTCTCCCTGAACCGGCCCATTCGCGGTCGTCGCACAGAGAGGCCTTTGTGGAGACCATCAAGCAGCGCTCAGCTGAAAGCGCGGAAGCTCGCACGATCGAAGATTCGATCCTTTCCGCCCCCCTCTACCCTGGCCGCGCGTAGATGCGCAGCCACGAACGGCCCCTGCTCATCGCCGACCTGACCCAAAGCTACGCGCCCTGTGGCGGCGGCGGGATCAGCACCTATCTCCGCGAAAAGCGCGACCACGTGCTCAAACGGACGCCTCACAGCCTACTTCAGATCGTTCCCGGCCCGGTGGACCGCGTCCAGGTGGACGGCCGACACGTCTTCGTCGAAGTCGCTGCCCCGCGCGTGCCCGGCAGTCCGAACTACCGCTTCATCCTCCGGACGAGCACAGTCCGACGGATCCTTGCCCACCACAAACCCGACGTGATCGAATCGCTGTGCCCGTGGGTCCTGCCCTGGGCGGCGATCCATCATCGAAGGGCATTTCCCGGGACCACGCTCGTCGCCGGCTACCGGACCGATTTTCCGAACGCACACGTCTATCGCGTCGGCGCGGCCCTCTTCGGCAGGCCTATCGCCCGCCGTCTGCGGGACGCCAGCTACCGCTACGCGCGCCGCACCTATTCCGAGTTCGACCACATCTACACACTGAGCGACGACGCCAGCCACACGCTTGCCACGCACGGAGTGGACCGGACCGACGTGTTGCGCCTCGGGGTGGACACATCCGTATTCACGCCGAAAGCGCGCGACCGGGAATTCCGACGCGAACTCGGCCTGCGCGGAGATGGGCCGCTGCTCATCTATTCCGGCCGCATCGACAACGAGAAGCGCGCCGACCGACTCGTCGACATGTTCCGTCGCCTCCCGCGGGAGCTCGACGCCGCCATGGTCATGGTCGGTGACGGCAAGCTGCGCCGCCGGCTCGAAGCTAGATCATCTGACCTCGCAATCCGGTTCGTCGGTTTCGAGGCCGACCGGCACCGTCTGGCGCGCGCCCTGGCCTCTTCAGACATTTACGTGTCCGCAATGGCCGACGAGACCTTCGGGGTGTCGGTGCTCGAAGCGCAGGCGGCGGGGCTGCCGGTCGTCGGCGTCGCGAGTGGAGCGATGACCGATAGAGTGCAAAGCAGACTGGGAATCCTCGGACCGGTGGACAACGTGGACGTCATGGCCGAGAATGTTGAGACGGTGTGGCGGACGAACCCGCGATCGATGGGCGAGGCTGCCCGCAGGCACGTGGTGGCCAACTTCGGCTGGGATCGCACGTTCGATCAGCTTCTGCGGGACATCTATCCGGCCGCGATGGAGCAGGCTCTGATCAGGCAGGTCGAGAGAATCGGCGCGTTGTCGCAGCGCCCGGCGATGCGAACGGTGGATGTTTGCCCAGCCGCGCCGCCGTATCCTCGAAAGCGGTAAAGGCTTTGATTACGCTGGCGCTCCAGCGCGGCCGTAAAGGTATAAATTTCATCGACAGCCCGGGCTGGGCTCGGGAGTTTCGCTCGGTCTCCCGTGGTTGAAGCACATCATCAGCATCGCGCTTGTAGGCGTCCGCATCCGTCTGATCGCCATGGTTGCGATCGGGCCCAGATGAGCAGGTTCGCCTGGCGAGCGTCGCCGCCACGGAGGTTGTCAGCAGCCGTTGGTGCATACGGATGCGCTTGTGGTGTTGCCAACCGACAGCCTTATAAGTCGACAAATCTGGCGAATTATATCCCGATTATAAACTTCTTATAATCGGCGCCGCGGCCGACTCTTCCGACGTCGCATCCCGCGACACGGAGAATGACCATGGACCGCGAACTCAACGAGACCGTCGATCTGATCGATCTGGGCGTCGCCACCGTCGAGACGCAGGGCGCCGAGGAAGGCCAGCCCGACGTCATCGGCCTGATCCCGAAGCAGGGGCTTTCGGACGACTGATCGCCGCAGCCGGCCCGGCTCACGCCGGGCCGGCACTGCTTCTGAAAGTCGACGTCAGGAGAATAATGATGCAGGCCGAGGAAATGGACGCCGCCGAGATGCTCGATCTTGGCGCAGCAAGCGAAGTTACGAAGGGCGGAGAAGAAGGAGGCATCGAATTCATCGGGCTACTCCCGCTTTCCGGACCGTCTTACAACTGATCGGCGAGCGCACCTGACTGAAGCAGCGAGCCACACCTGTTATAATCGGATTATAAACTTCATATAATTTCGACACAGTCCGAGACTTCTTCCGTCGCACACCGCGACCAGGAGAATGACTATGGACCGCGAACCCAATGAACAGACCGACCTGCTCGATCTCGGCGCCGCCAGCGTCGAGACGCGCGGTGCGGAAGAGGGCGATTTCGATGTGGTGGGCATGTTCCCGCGCCACACGCTCTCGCAGGACTGAACATGCGCGCCGGCCCGGTAAAGGCCGGGCCGGCGTTGCAACGATCCAAGGATCCGCAGCCCATGTTCTGGCGCATCTTACCGCATGCCTCGGCGTGCATCTCCGCAGAGCGCATCTATCTTCTCGACATTCGGCAGGACCGGTATTTCCAGATTCCGAAGCCGTCTACTTGCGGCATGCGGGACTGGCTCGAGCGCAATTATCCCTGCGCACCGCCGGCTCCGGTCCTCGAGCTGCTGCACCGAGCCAGTGTCCACCGGGACGGCGATGACGCGCCGACCAACGGCCTCAAGAACCGAGTCACAGTCCCGGAGACCATCGCCTCCCTCCCTTGCCGGGGGAGCCGTCGGCCCTCTCGCCCGACATTCCGGGGCGTCCTCGGAGCCTCGCTGCGCCTCCGATCGAAATCCTTTCAGAGCATCATCACGCGCCGGCGTCTGCGACTCCCTTTGCCAATCCACGCGGACAGCACTGCCGCGCTCGAGATGGCGGACCGGTTCGAACGCGCACGCGTCCTGGTGCCGATCGCGCGCGACTGCCTGCTCGATTCCCTCGCGCTCGACACGATGCTCGCCCGCCACGCGCTGGGCTCCGAGTTCGTCTTCGGCATCGCGACCCAGCCGTTCGAGGCGCATTGCTGGCTGCAAACCCGTGACGCGATCCTCAACGACAGCTTCGATCATGTCTCGCGCTTCACGCCGATCCTCACGCTATGAACCGCTCGGTCTTTGTCGCGCTGGTCGGGCATATGGCGGCGCTGTCGCCGAGGATTACCGCGTTTGTCGCCCGTATACGAGGGGACGGTCTTGCCGCGGCTGTCGAAACACCCGACCTGCTGATCCTCGGCGATACGGATGCGGCGCAGTTGCGACTCCCAGACGAAAAGGGACTCATCTGGGGCCATTTGTTCGACCGGCGCACAAATGACCGGGTAACCGACCCGCGCACGGACGGCCTGCTCGCAGGCGCCGAGACATTCCCCGGCTCCCCTTTCTGGGGCGGCTATGTCGGGTTCTGGCGCCGCGAAGGCGGCGTGGAGATCCTGCGCGACCCCTCCGGCAGTGTTGCCTGCTATCATGCCGAGCTGGACGGCATTCATGTCCTGACATCGAAGCCCGCCCTGCTCCTCGCCGACGATGTGCTGGTACCTGAGATCGACTGGACCATCGTCGCGCAGGCGCTGGTCTTTCGCGACCTGCGCCCCGCCCGGACAGCCTTGCGCGGCATCAGCGAACTGCTCCCCGGCACCGGCGTGCACATCCGGAACAGGCACGCACGCAGCTTTTGCGCCTGGTCGCCCTGGACCTTCGCCAGCCCCGAGCGTCAGCACGACACCATGGACGTCGCGGCCGCGGCGCTCCGCGAAACGCTGACCACCACCCTGGGCGCCTGGAATGGATGCTTCGACAATCCACTGCTCGAGATTTCGGGCGGGCTCGACTCCTCGATCGTGGCGACCGGGTTCGCCGCCAATCCGGGTGCGCGTGCCCTGACCTTCGGCCCGGCACCTGGCGACTCGAATGAGCTCCCCTGGGCACGGGCAGTCGCCGAGCATCTCGGCCTCCCGCTGGCCGAATTACGGGCCGCCGAGAACCTGATCGATGTCACGCGCTCCGATGCAGCCGATCTTCCGCGCCCCTGCGCGCGGATCCTGTCGCAGGCACTCGACCGGCCGATCCAGGACATGGCACGCGCCGATGGCAGCGATGCCTTCCTGGGCGGCGGCGGGGGCGACAGCATGTTCTGCCTGATCAATTCGGCCCTGCCCGTCGTCGACAGATATTGGCAGCAGGGCCTCGGCATGGGACTGTTCCGAACCGCAGCCGACATGGCGCAGGTCGCGCGCACCGATGTATGGACCGTGCTCCGCGCAGCTATTCCCCGCGCGCTGCGACGCCACTCGCCGATGCCGCGGGCGTTGACCAATCCATTCGTGAGCGCGGAACTCCGAGAGTCCCTGCCCTGGCCGGCGGGCAATCCCTGGCTTGAAGCGCCCTCGAATATCGCTCCGGGCAAGCGCCGGCATGTCTGGTCGATCCTTGCCATCTACAACCACCTCGAAGGCTATGGTCGCGAAGCAATGGCGCCCTACATCGCGCCGCTGATGTCGCAGCCGATCTTCGAGACCTGCATGACGATACCGAGCTGGCTATGGTGCGAAGGCGGCAACAATCGCGCGGTTGCTCGCGAAGCCTGCCGCAACCTCCTGCCTGCCTCGATCATCGACCGACGGACCAAGGTTTCCTTCAACGGCATCGTCCAGCGCGTGATCGAAGCAAATCTGCCGCTGGTTCGCGCGATGATCCTCGACGGCGCATTGGTCCGGCAGGGGATCGTCGACCGCCCGGCGGTCGAGACGTTTCTCCGCGCACGCCTCGCCACCGGCCAGGACCTGCCCGAGATCATGGCCCTGATCGACGTCGAGGCCTGGGCATCGGGCTGGCTTCAAGCATCAATGCCCGGCTCCCGTTGATGTCTCGCGATCGCGCATGGCCCGCCAGCGGGCGATCTCGGCAGCGCGCCCCGGCTCCGCCGAAACCTTGTCGCGCAGCCAGAAGTCGAGCCAGGCAAGATTTCGCTCATAGATGGCAAGACGGTGCACCGGATGCATCTTGGTGTGCCATTCGTCCGGATAGACATACATCTCGACCGGCACGCCGTGGCTCTTGAGGGCGGAGAAGCCCTCGGCGGCCATTCTCGCCTCATTGTCCGCCAACTGCAGGAGCAGCGGCACGCGGAGCCGGCCGGCGTTCACGGCGAGTGACTGTCCGCGCCAGAATTCGCGACCATCCTCGCCAGCCGCCGGGTAGTTCCACTTTGCCACGGTCGCGCCATAGCTCGGACCGACGATGAAGATCGCGCTAGGATCCTCGCAGCAGCCGCTCATGATCGCCGCCTTGAACCGGGTCGAATGGTTGAGCGCGAATTGCACCGTGCTTGCGCCGTCGCTCAAGCCGGTGATTGCGATCTCCTCAGGGTCGGCCACGCCGCGCGCAATCACGGCGTCGATGCCTGCATCCAGGGACGTGAAGATCCGCCGGCGACCGGCCCAGTTCCGCACCTTGAGTGCCTGTGCTGCATTCGCATCCGGCGCCGCCGCTGCCTCTGCCGACTCCGCAGGCATCTGGAAACTGAGGACGGCATAACCCCGCTCGGCGAGCAGCTGGATCGGATATTCGTCGCCGATGCCGCCGCGCAGGAAGCCGCGCGACCAATATTGGACCACGACCAGCGGATGGCGCTCGCCCGGCTTGTGGCCTGGTGGCAGCACCAGATCACCATAGGTTGCCACCCCGTCCCGGTCGATCCAGCGAATACGCTCGGCACGGCCCAGACGCACCGATGCGAACTCCGGGTTCGGGTCGAAAAGGACAGTTCTGCGTCCCGACTTCAGGTCCACGCGGACGATGGTGCGCGGCCGGGTTAGCGTTTCCTGGGCGCAGACCATCATGCCCGCGGCCACGTCGCAGCCTAGAAGGAGGTCCTCGGTTTCGAACAGCTTCACCGGCTGCGCGTTCGCTCCGACCCGCCATCGATAGAGCGCAGTCCTGCCGCCATTCTGCGCGCTCGGTCCGCGCAGGAAGAGCAGCGTCGCCCCATCGGCCCACCAGAGACCGACGATATTCTCGCGACAGGCCGTGACGACGCAGGCAACCGGCTTGCCGCCGATCTGCAGGCGGAGCAGGTCCGGCCCGCGCGGCAGGTCCGCTCGCTCGCTGCCGATCCAGGCGATCGCGCCACTGGCGGACGCCGCGATTCGTGATGCGCCCGACGGCATCGACGGTTTTCCCAACAGCCGCGCCGCCGCACCGGCATCGATCGCCCGCCCCGCGCCGGTCTCCGGTTCCACCAGCATCGTGTCCATCGGGATCGACGCAGCTGGATGCGGCCGCATGTCGGCGACGGTCCAGAAGCGCTCGTCGAACAGGAAGCCGCTCGTCCCCTCCCGGTCGATCGCGGCACGCGCCGCGTCGGCGCCCTGCCGCGTGGTCACGACCAGCGCCCGTCCGTCCTGCGTCCAGGCAACACCGAACGGCTCGGTCTGGAGCGCAGTGACCCGCCGTGCCGCACTGCCCTCGAGCCCGACGCGCCAGACCTGGGTCGCGCCATCATCGCGGCGTAGATAGGCAAGCGACTTGCCATCTGGCGACCAGCTGGGCGGCGCCGAATGGATCAGTCCGCTTGGGATACCCGCGATGCCGTGAACGTCGTTGCGGCTGGGAATGACCTCCCCGCCGACATCAAGCAGGCGCGGCGCGGACCTTCCGTCGAGCGGAACCAGCACCACACCGACACAGTAGCTGTCCTTCGCCGCATCCGCCCGCCGGAGCGTCATCGCGGCGAACCGGCCATCCGGCGATAGCGAGAAGGGCTCGCGGCCCGCCGGTGCGATGATCTGACCGAAATCGCGCAGCTCGATCAGGTCCGGCGCAGTGATCGCCCTTCCACCTGTTGCCGCCCCCGGGGAGGGCGGCAACAGGCGCTCCGGACAAGCCGCGGGCGTTGCGTGCGCCGCTGCGGTCCCGCAGGAGAGGAGAAGCGCGGCCGAGGCAACGAGGCCGGGCTTCACCATGACTTGGTCACTTGCAGGGAGATCATTCGACCGAGCGGACTTGCGTTCTCCGCATCGAACCCGGTGGTGAGCGTGCCGACGATATAGCTCACATAGGGCGGATCGGAATCGAGCAGGTTGCTCGCATTGAGATTGACCCTGAGCCCCTTGAGCGGCCCGCCCTTGTCCGGGAAGGTATAGCCGAGATTGAGGTCGAAGGTCGTCCAGGACGACACCTTCTGCGGGGTGACCGTCGTCGTGTTGAGATAGCTGTCGGCATAGTTGGCGAACAGTGCCACGGCGAGGCCACCGTCGCTCCAGCTCGCCCTGCCCCGGATTCGAAGGTCCAGCGGGTTTCCGACCGTCCCCACGACATTCACCGGTGCTGAAGTCGCGGTCACCTGCTGTTCGATCTTGAAGATATAGGTCGCGACGGCGCCCAGTTCGGCATGCCCGCCGGCAAGATCGAAGGCATAGCCCAGGTCCAGGTCGAGGCCGGACTGCTTGACGATCGACAGGTTGCGCGTGCGCGCATCCGCGATCGCGAGGATCGGCGCGGTCCGGGGAAGCCCGCCCAGGTCCGCATAATAGGGAGAGGCATAGAGTTCCGCCACACGCGTGGCCGATGGGTTAAAGGTCAGGATCGGGGCATAAATGTCCTGCCGGGTCAGGTAGCTGACCAGCCCCGAGGCCACCGAGGCGATCCGGTCCCGATAGTCGATATGAAACAAGGTCGCGCTCGCGTGCAGGCCGGGAAGGAATGCTGGCTTGAAATCCGCGCCCAGGGTCCAGGTCGTGGCGCGCTCCGGCTTGAGGTCCGGGTCGTTGCCGCGCAGCACCATCAGGTTCGACGTGCCCGTGGGCGAATTGGGATCGGGGACGGCATAGGCGAAATAGACGATCGAGCCCGGGTCCTGGCGGAGGTCGGTGAAGGCGGGCGCCCGGAAGGACTTCCCATAGCTGCCGCGCAAAGAGACGCCGTTGACCGGCTTCCAGGCGAAACTGAACTTCGGGTTCGTCGTCCGCCCGAAGTCGCTATAGTCCTCGACACGTACGGCGGCCGAGAGGTCCAGCCGGCGCAGGAGCGGCAGGCTGGCTTCGTCGCCGAACACCGGAACGACCAACTCGCCATACACGCCCTTCACTGTCCGCGGTCCCGGCAACGGCGTCGCGGCGCCGCTCACCGGCGCGAGCGTGGAGACATAAGTGAGGTTCACACCATCGCGGTACCGGTCCTGGCGGTACTCGCCGCCAAGGGCGAGCCGCGCTGTGCCGGCGGGCAGATCGATCAGCGGCCCGTCGGCGCGAAGCGTCGCCGACCAGACGCTGCCGGTCCAGCTGCGCTGGCTATAGCCCCGGATCGAGTCGATCGTCGCCTGGTTGGTCGAAGGCCCGTCGCCAAACAGATTATAGGCTGTGGCCGGATTGGTATCGGCAAGCGCGAGCGCGAGCCGAGCCGTGTTGACCCGGTTGAGATAGTCGTAATTCTCGTCCTGCCGTCCCCAGGTGCCGTGGAAATCCAGGGTCCAGCTGCCGAGCCGGGCCTCCAGCCCGGCCGTGCCGCCATAGGCGGACACCTCGCCCCGATAGCGCTCGTTGCCGAGATCGCGCACGAAGCTGTAGTTGACGCCCACCGGCTGGTGCGTGCCGATCGGGTCCACATAGAAGGGGTTGGTGACCGGGACAGTCCGCCTCGTGTCAGCTCCCGAACGCACCGCGGTATCGAAGCTCCGCCATGTCGCCAGCGCTCGCGCGTAGAAGCGCAGCCCGTCCGCGACTTCCTGATTGAGCGAGAAGAAGACCGAATGGCGCCGCTGCATCGGCAGGACATCCACACCGTACCAGCCATCGCCTCGGTTGATCGTGCCCGGCGTGAGTTGCGCGGCGGTCAGCCCAACCCCATTCTGCCCGGCCGGGATGGCATAATTGACCCCGCCCGCGACGATCGTGCCCGGGCTTGCATAGTTGGTACGGCGGTCGGTGCCGCCAAAGGGCCGCAGATCTTCGGTGACATAGTCTCGGTCCGCGGCAGCCAGATTGTCGCGCTTGTAGAATTCATAGGCGATGACCGCATGGCCGCTCGACCAGCGCAACCCGAACAGCTGGCTGAACTGATATTCCTGCGCGTCGCCGTCCGCGGTCCCGAAGCGGAAGCTCGTCTCGGC
>PJUL01000442.1_pt1 | contig 30144 bp, 28 predicted proteins | sample 1512221 | NCBI WGS metagenome assembly PJUL01 (sample SAMN08177667, study PRJNA422409) | Feces metagenome, whole genome shotgun sequencing project.
CCGGCAGTCAAAATGACGTCGGACAACCTGAAATAGGAACATATTCGTTATGGCGCTGAACAGCATCAACACGAACTCGGGCGCGATGATCGCCCTGCAAAACCTGAACTCGACCAACAGCGAGCTCAGCGTTACGCAACAACGCATCAACACCGGCAAGAAGATCGGCTCGTCCAAGGACAACGGCGCGATCTGGGCCACCGCCAAGAACCAGTCGGCCACCGCTTCCTCGCTCAACGCCGTGAAGGACTCGCTGCAACGCGGTCAGTCCACGATCGACGTCGCGCTGGCGGCCGGCGACACGGTGACCGACCTGCTCGGCAAGATGAAGGAAAAGGCCCTGGCCGCTTCCGACACCTCGCTGAACACGGCTTCGTTCAAGGCGCTGCAAGCGGACTTCACCTCGCTGCGCGACCAGATCACCAAGGCTGTGACCAACGCCAAGTTCAACGGCGCCAGCATCATCGACGGTAAGACCACGAAGCTCAGCTTCCTGGCCAACTCGGACGGCACGGCCATCACCGTGAACGCCAAGACCCTGTCGCTGACCGGCATCGGCCTGAGCACCACGACCACCTTCACGACCGCCGCTGCGGCCAAGACGATGATCACCACCATCGACACGGCCCTGCAGACGACGACCAACAAGCTGGCTTCGCTGGGCACCAGCTCGACCGGCCTGGACACCCACCTGAACTTTGTCGGCAAGCTGCAAGACAGCCTCGACGCCGGCGTGGGCAACCTGGTCGACGCCGACCTGGCCAAGGAAAGCGCCAAGCTCCAAGCCCTGCAAACCAAGCAGCAGCTGGGCATCCAGGCGCTGTCGATCGCCAACCAGTCGACCGGCACGGTTCTGAGCCTGTTCCGATAAGGGACGAGCAGGGGGCGATCCTTTCGGGTCGCCCCCGCCTTTCTCGCGGCCCTCGGCCGGGGAGGGGAGCAAAGAAGGCGCCGCTGAACGGCGGTGACAGGAGAGATGGAAAACAAGGCCGCGCTGCCGGCTCAGGTTCAAGAGCCGCCCGCGCAAAACCAGATCATTCCCATCACCGTCCCAGGCAAGGCCTCGGACGGCGAAGTCGTTTCCGGAACCGGCAAGGCCGAGGCCCGCAAGCCCGCCGAGCAGAAGGTCGTCGATGACGGTCCCCAGCCTGGCGACCTGCGTCTCGTGATCGAGCAGGACACCGACAGCGGCGTCTACGTCTACAAGACGGTGGATCGGCGGACGGGTGAGACCCTGAAGCAGTATCCCCGCGAGGACGTGCTGCGGTTCAAGGAATCGGCCTCCTACGGCCCCGGCGCCATCTACGACGGCCTGACCTAGCAAGCCTTCGCGCGCCACGATCTGGATGCACGCTTGCGGCGCGACGTCGCAGGCGCGTCATGGTTTACGCGCGTTAACCATATTCTTACTCCCCGGGCGGCAAGTTCACGGCCGATCCGCTCGGGCGTCGAATCGCGCACCGAGCTCCTCGTAAATCGGCGAGAACGCCGTTCGGAGATCGTGATGACGCTGAGCGTGAACACCAATCAGCCTGCGCTGATCGCCCTGCAGAACCTGAACAAGACCAACGACGAGATGCAGGGCGTCCAGACCCGCATCAACACCGGTCTTGCGATCTCCAGCGCCAAGGACAACGCCGCCGTCTGGTCGATCGCCCAGGACCAGCAGGCCGACCGCTCCGCCCTGGCCTCGGTCAAGATGAGCCTGGACCGCGCCACCTCGATCGCCGACGTCGCCCTGACGGCCGGGGAGTCGGTCTCCGACCTGCTCAACCTGATGCGCGAGAAGGTGGTCGCCGCCAAGGACAGCTCGCTGTCCACCCAGGCCCGCACCGCCCTGAACGCCGACTTCCAGGGCCTGCTCAGCAACCTGACCCAGGTCGTCGACAGCGCCACCTTCGACGGCGCCAACATCCTCGACGGCAGCCAGACCAACGCCATCACCTTCCTGGCCGACGCCGACGCCCAGACGGTGATCTCGCTGAACCTGCAGACCCTGTCGCTGGGCAGCCCCAAGAACAGCCTGCTGGCCGGCGACAGCATCGCCACTCTGACCCAGGCCACAGCGGTGCTGGCGCGCCTCGACACCACGATCGCCACGGTCAACCAGGCGGTCGGCTCGATCGGTTCGCAAGCCAAGCAGATCGACGCCCACAACACCTTCGTCTCGAAGCTGTCGGACGTGCTGGAGACCGGTGTCGGCAACCTGGTCGACGCCGACATGGCCAAGGAAAGCGCGCGCCTGCAGGCCCTGCAGGTGAAGCAGCAGCTGGGCGCCCAGGCGCTGTCGATCGCCAACGGCGCCCCGCAGATCATCCTGTCGCTGTTCGGCAACGGCTAACGCAAGCGCCTGCCGCTACGTAATTGTCATATGAAACGCCGGTCTTTCGCTAGGCCGGCGTTTCTTGCGTGGTTACTGTGCTTCCTGCAGCGCAAGGGGATTCGCTTGGCATGATCGAACTGCGGGACTTGAAGGACGAGGACGAGGCGGTGCTGTTCCAATGGCGCGCCGAGCCCGAGGTCGACCGCTGGATGTCCGACGCGGCGTTCCCCAGCCACGAGGCGCACGCCGCGTGGTTCGAAAGCCTGCGCAACGATCCCGACATGCGCGGCTGGATGATCGTGCGCGCCGGTGCGCCGGCCGGCCTGCTGACCCTGACGGGCCTTCAGTCGCACCACCGCCGCGCGGGCTGGAACTGGTTCGTCGGCGCCGCCGACGCGCGCCGGCGCGGGGTAGGGCGGGCGGCCCAGGTTCTGGGTCTCGACCGCGCCTTCGGCGAGCTTGGCCTGCACAAGGTGTTCGCCGAGGTGATGGCCGACAACGACGCGGCGCTGAAGGCCCAGTCGGCCTCGGGCTTCCGTCGCGAGGGCTATCTGCGCGGCCACGTGCTCAAGAACGGCGAGCCGCGCGACGTCGTGCTGCTGGGCATCCTGGCCGAGGAATGGGCCGAACTGCGCGAAGAGGCCCGCCGGTCGTTGAGCGACGCGCACCTGATCGCGGCGTGATCGAGACTATTCACACGTCTTAACGAAACGTCAGCGTTCGTGTCCGATCATTGCCACGCGTGGCGTAGTGCGCCCTTTGTGGAAGCCGTCGTGATCACTTTCGACACCAGTTCGCTGCTGAGCTACTACCAGGCCAAGCTTGGTGTGGGCACGGCCGCGTCCGCGCTGTCGTCGGGCACGACCAACTCCACCTCCACCGCCAAGCAGGGCATCCCGGCCGCGCCGTGGACCACTGTGACCACCGAGCCCAGCGATCTGGTTAAGGCGGCGCTGAACGGCCGCAAGTTCGTCGACGAAGGCGCCGCCGAGGCCGCCGCGCCGGGCATCAAGGGCGACTACAAGAAGCTGTTCTCGGCCTATCAGGCTCTGAACACCCTGACGGCGATCGCCAACCGCGCCAGCGAGAAGAACGTTTCCGACAGCGAGATCAAGCGCCTGCAGACGGCGCTGACCAAGGGGCTGACCGAGCTCACCAACTACGTCCAGAGCGCCAACACCGAGGGCATGCGCCTGACCACCGGCGCGGCCATGACGCAGGACAAGTCCAAGGTCGGCGTGCCCAAGAACGTCTATGGCTACGTCACCAACACGCTCTACAGCGGCCAGTTCGACGACGAGGTCCCCGCGTTCAAGGGCGACCAGAAGTTCACGATGTCGGTCACCAAGTTCGGCGAGACGCAGAACCTGACGATGGACCTGGCCGAGATGGGTTCGACGCCGCGGACGATGTCCAACGTGGTCAGCTTCTTCAACAGCAAGCTCCAGGCCGCCGGCTACAACACCACCTTCGCCGTCGAGCGCACCCCCGGCGTGGAGCGCACGACGACCGTCAACGGTCAGACCGTGAAGCTGCCCGCCACCGGCGACGACTTCGCCCTGCGCATCCGCGGCGATTCCATCGAGAAGCTGAGTTTCACCGCCCCGGCCCCCAAGCCGGCGGTCTACATCACCACCGAGGCCGGCAATCCCGACCCCGACAAGGACACCAAGACCGACGACGCGGTCATCGAGAACACCCTGACCAAGTACGGCACGGGCTCCAGCGCCGGCGTGGCCGGGGCCAAGGTGTTCTCCGACACGCTGGAAGGCACGGTCGCCAAGGTCCACAAGACCGTCACCGGCCCCGACGGCTCGATCTACGTGCTGGCCGACGTCGAAAAGAGCGTCGAGAGCCAGACCATCAAGGGCGACCAGGACGTCGCCCTGCTGAAGTACGACTCGGCCGGCAAGCTTCTGTACGCCCGCAGCCTGGGCGCGGCCGACACCGCCACCGGCTACTCGATCGCGGTCTCCGACGACGGCAAGGTCGCCATCGCCGGTTCGGTGGCCGGCACGCTGAACGGCGCGACGACCGGCCCGATCAACTCAGACAGCAACGGCACGGTCACCGACAGCTTCGTGTCGCTGTACGACGCCAATGGCGACGAAGCCTGGACCGTCCGTCGCGGCGGCCTGCTGGAGGACGAGGCCACCGCCGTCGCCTTCGGCGAGGACGGCGTCGTCTACGTGGCCGGCCGCACCAAGTCGGACCTGCCGGGCGCGACCGGTTCGGCCTCGCAGGGCGGCTACGACAACTACCTGACCGGTTTCGCGACCGATATCGCCGGCACGCCCAAGGCGCTGTTCACCACCCATTTCGGCAGCGCCGAGAACGACACCGTGTCGGGCATGGTCGTCGACGGCGGCAAGGTGATCGTGGCCAGCAAGGAAGGCAGCCAGGCCAAGCTGCGCAGCTTCGACGTGGGCACGACCGTGGTCACCGAGAACCGCACGTCCCTGAATTCGGCCGGGATCTACGAGACCAAGGCCGTCACCTACACCAAGGCCGCCACCATGACCGTGGGCGCGGTGCGCGACCTGGGCACGCTGAAGGGCGGCGACATCGCGGGCATCGCCATCGACGACGGCCAGCTCTATATCGGCGGCTACACCACCAACGGCGAGCTGTCGGTGGGCAACGTCACCTCGGCCGCTTCGGGCGGTTCGGACGGCTTCGTCGCCCGGATCTCGCTCGACCTGACCGACACCGCCGACGACACCATGGCCTATTACGGCGGCACGGGCGACGACACCGTCACCGGCATGGCCGTCTCGAACGGCCAGGTCTGGCTGGTCGGCGCGGCCGGCAAGGACCTGGCGGGCCTGCCCACCGTCGGCACCAAGGACGGCTATGTCGCCCAGATCGACATGGACACCGGCGCGGCCTCGTGGGAGCAGCGCCTGACCGGCAAGGACGGCTACGCGACCCCGACCTCGATCGCCGTCGACGCCTCCGGCTCCAGCGCGCTGGACGTCTTCGGCCTGCCGCGCGGGCCGATGAACTTCACCCAGTCGGACAAGATCGTCTCGGCCACCTCGGCCCGTCCGGGCGACACCTTCCAGATCCGCACGCGCGAGCGCGGTCCGCTGACCACGATCACCATCAGCGCCAGCGACACGCTCGAGACCCTGGCCGACAAGATCCGCCGCGCCTCGGGCAGCGCGGCCAAGGTGTCGATCAGCAGCGACGGCAACATGCGCAAGCTCAGCATCACGCCGGCCTTCAAGACCTCGACCGTCGAGATCCTGCCGGGCAAGGGCGACAGCGACGTCCTGGACGCGCTGGGCCTGGCCGCGGGCGTGGTGCGCAACACCAAGACCGAGAGCGGCCGCACCGTCTCGGCCGACGGCAAGGGGCCGGTCTACGGCCTCAAGCTCAATCTCGACATGAGCCTGGCCGACGCCGAGTCGCGGGCCACGACCGCCGACCTCCTGAAGTCGGCCACGGCGGCGATCCGCAACGCCTATCGCGAGATGGCCGACATCGCCAACGGGGTGAAGGTCAACACGTCCTCGACCAACAGCGCCACCACCGGCACGGCGCCTGCCTACCTGACCAACCAGATCGCCAACTACCAGGCCGCGCTCGATCGTCTGACCGGCGGTTGACAATTGTAAGCGCTCCACGGCGCGGCGACGCTTGAAACCGTCATCGACGCGTCGTAGCCAGGGGGCATGGAACTTCTCAAAGACCGACGCGTGCTGCTGGGCGGCGGAGCGGCCCTGGCTGTGATCGCTGGCCTGGGCGTGGCCTTCGCGCTGATGGGCGGCAAGGACCGCAAGCCGGCCGAAGAGCCGCCGGCCTCGCGCGCCGGCCTGATCGTCGAGACCGGCCGTCCGGACGACACCAAGCTGAACGATCCGGCCCGTCCGCTGCGCTGCTTCGTCGGCGGCCAGTTCGTCGGCGAGACCACCCTGGCCGAATGCGCCAAGAAGAACGGCGTGGCCACCGGCGCCCTCGACGTCGGGGTCGATGAGACCGGGGCCCTGGCCGCGGCCGACCAGGCCGGCACGGTTCTCACCCCGTTGCCGCCGCCGGCCGTCAGCGCGCCGGTCGCGACCGCCCCGACGCCCGCGCCCACGGGGCCGACCGCGGCCAGCAGCGCGCCCCTGGCCGTCTGCCAGCGCTATTCCGGCGGCCAGTGGAACAAGCTGCCGGGCGAGATCACCCAGAACGCCTGCATCCAGCAGCTGTTCGCCGGCAAGTGCGAGCGTCCGGGCGGCGCCACCTACGGCCGTTGGGGCGACGAGACGCTGCGCCTGCTGCCGGGCCGCGTCGAGGCTTCGTCCGACAACCGCTCGTTCCACCTGGTGGTCGAACAGGCCGCCAACTGCGCCATTCCCAGCGTCGGCTGAGCCGAAGGAGTTCTCTGATGCGTGTTTCCTCCATCGCCGCCGTCCTGGCGCTCGGCGTCGGCGCCGTCGCCCTTTCCGGCTGCGTGAAGCAGACCAAGGCCCCGTTCGACCAGGGCATCTGCAACCACGTGATCGAGAAGAAGGACGGCGCGCTGCAGTTCAACCCGGTCGAGCGCAACGTGCCCAACATGGAGACCTGCGCGGCCACGCTGGAAGGCATGCGCATCCGCTTCATGCGCATGGGTCTGCGCCGCGAGCGACTGACCGGCTCCTACCAGGGCAAGTTCATCTTCGTGGAGAAGGAAGGCATCTATCTGGGCGACAGCTATGAGGGCGCCCGGTTCATGTCGCTGGTCCGCACGGGCGACGGCCGCCTGGCGGTTCCGGGCGCGCTGCCGGCGCGCTGATCGCTTGAATTGAGCAGGAGAGGGCGGTGGATAACCGCCCTCCGTTCACAGGAACGTTTGTAGAACAAATCTTGCTTTTCTGTTTGCCGAGTCGTTAACGTCCTGGCTTCGAGATTCCGGCGCGTTGGGTCGCCGGGCGAGAGAACAGGGCATCGCCAATGGCTGGCAGCGTCAACAAGGTCATCCTCGTCGGCAACCTCGGGGCCGACCCGGAAATCCGCACCCTCAACTCGGGCGACCGCGTCGCCAACCTGCGCATCGCCACGTCCGAGACCTGGCGCGACCGCTCCAGCGGCGAGCGCAAGGAAAAGACCGAGTGGCACCGCGTGGTGATCTTCAACGACAACCTGGTCAAGGTCGCCGAGAGCTACCTGCGCAAGGGCTCGACCGTCTACATCGAGGGCGCCATCCAGACCCGCAAGTGGACCGACCAGCAGGGCCAGGAAAAGTACTCGACCGAGATCGTGCTGCAGAAGTTCCGCGGTGAGCTGACCATGCTGGGCGGCCGCGGCGATGGCGCCGGCGCTTCGTCGGGCGGAGGCGGTTATGACGACGGCTACGGCCAGGGCGGTGGCGGCGGCTACGGCGGCGGTCAGGGCGGCGGCAACTTCGGCGGCGGCGCTCCGCGCAGCCAGCCCAGCGGCCCGCGCGAGAGCTTCTCGGCCGACCTGGACGACGAAATCCCGTTCTAAGCATCCGTCATCGGATGAAAACGAAGAGGCGGCCGGTTCCGAAAAGGGGCGGCCGCCTTTTCTTTGCGCGTTCGGCGCCGGAGAGCGCGGCGCCGGAGGCCGCAGGCGCGATCGGGAGGGCTGCGGGTTTGACGGGAAGGGCGCGGCGCCATGGGGTGTCGTCAGGCAGTGCGTCGCCCGGCGCCGTTCGGCGTCAAATCCAGATCCGTATCGAACTGCCTCGCTGTCAGTATGCGGGGCGGGCGGGATCGGTGTTTCTCCGTCCTGTCGAGTAACGGTGCTGGTGCATATTAAATGATCTCGTTTGTCGCTGACGGAACCACGAAGAAAAGTGGGCTCCTGTAACGGCGATTTCTGTTTTTTGACCTGCGGTCGGGAGCCAGTCTCGTCGTGGGGGTCAGAAAGCAGGGGATAGCCGTGATCCAAGCCAAGTCGAACCAGCGTGCGTTTCGTCGTCTGAAGGCCGCCTTGCTGGCGGCCAGCGTCATGGGGGCCGGCGCGCCGGCCTTCGCCGAGGAAGATCCCAAGGGGCGGGCCGACGAGGTCGACGCCGTGGTGGTCACCGGCAAGCGGGTGTCGGAGGCCAGCGTGGCCATCGGCACCGACCAGGCCACCGCCACCGTCTCGATCACGCGCGAGGCGCTGCTTTCGGCGCCGGCCGGCGTGACCGGCCTGAAGATGCTGGAGAGCCTGCCGGGCTTCAACGTCCAGGCCAACGACGCGCTGGGCATGTACGAGTTCGGCAACTCGGTGTCGGTGCGGGCCTTCAACTTCCAGCAGATCGGCTTCCTGCTCGACGGGATCCCGATGGGCCGCAGCGACCAGTTCGGCGGCAGCCCGATCTATCGCTATGTCGACAACGAGAACCTGGCGCGGGTGCAGGCCTCGGCCGGGGCCGGCGATGTGTCGCTGCCCAGCTACGCCTCGCTGGGGCCGGTCGTCGACTATTTCAGCAAGACGCCCGACGCGCAGGCCGGCGGCTCGATCAGCCAGACCCTGGGCGAGGACAACCTGCGCCGCAGCTTCCTGCGCCTGGAGAGCGGCAAGATCGGCCGGCTGTCGGGCTATGTCGCCGGATCGTGGATCAAGGGCGACCTGTGGCGCGGTCCCGGCTTCATCAAGCGCGAGCACTACGAGGGCAAGATCGACTACGCCTTCGAGAGCGGCGGGAACCTGACGTTCCAGACCGTGCACAACGACTATTTCGACTACGACTCCCCGTCGATCACCAAGGCCCAGTATGCCGGAACGGCGGGCGACCTCTTCGGGCGCAAGGGTAGGGACTTCGCCTATCTCGGCAATGTGCCCAACCTGCCGGTGACGGCCCCGGGCGTGGCGTACTCAAACGCGGCCTACAACCAGTACTACAAGTTCGCGGTCAACGCCCGGCAGGACCACCTCTACGGCCTGTCGCTGAACAAGCCGATCGGCGAGGCCTTCGAGATCCGCTCGACCGCCTACTACGAAGACAAGGGCGGCTACGGCGTCTCGCCCGAGGCCTATTCGGTCTCGCTGGGCAGCTACAACGCAGAGAGCGCGTTCGTGCCCGGGCTGACCGCGCCCAAGGGCCTGCAGTACGGCCTGTCGGGCGTCGACGGCACGCGCAAGGGGATCACCGTCGGCGGAACCTGGCGGGCGGGGATCCATACCCTGCAGGCCGGCGTCTGGCTGGAGAAGGACGACTACCACCGCACCCAGGCGCGCTATAACACCCAGAACGGCGATCCGGACGGCACGCCGCTGCTGAACGAGCCGGTGCACCTGCAGCGCAACTACACCTCGACCCGCGAGACGACCCAGTTCTTCCTCAAGGACACGGTCCGCCTGCTCGACGACAAGCTGAAGGTCGAGCTGGGATTCAAGGCCACCGACATCGACTACGAGATCGCCGGCTATCGCAATCCGGCCGACTACATCGCCCGGCGCCAGCCCCGGATCACTGACAACTGGAAGGACAGCTTCCTGCCGCAGGTGGGCCTCGTGTACTCGATCAACAGCCGCGACCAGGTGTTCGCGTCGTACTCGGAGAACCTGGCCCTGCCGCGCGGCGCCGACGACATCTTCTCGGCCGCCAGCCCGACCGTGCCTGGGCCCGACGCCGAGACCTCGCAGAACCTCGAGATCGGCTATCGCGCCAACCGGCCGACCTTCAACGCCTCGGTCGTGGCCTACTACACCGCCTTCGAGAACCGTCTGCAGTCCTACGCCTCGGTGGTGCCGGGCAGCACGACGACCGAAACCTTCTTCCAGAACGTCGGCGGGGTGGAGGCCCACGGGGCCGAGTTCAGCGGCCAGTGGAAGCCGCAGCTGCTAGGCGGCAAGGTCTATTTCAACGCCAACCTGTCTTACAATCGGGCCGAGTTCGAGAACAACTTCGGGACCAACGTCATCGCCGGCAACACGCTGCCCGACTTCCCGACCTGGCTGTTCCAGGGCGGCGTGACCTGGGAGCCGACCGACTGGGCGCTGGTCAACATCTCGGCCCGCCACCTCAGCGACCGCTACACCAACTTCACCAACACCGAGCAGACCGACGGCTACACGGTCTGGAACGCCTATGTGGACCTGGGCGACGGCTTCGGGGTGGGCCCGCTGAAGCAGGTCAAGGCCCGCATCAACGTCGACAACATCTTCGACGAGGACTACCTGGGCACGATCAGCACCACGGTGAGCACGGCCGCCAGCTTCCGGCCGGGCTCGCACCGGACCTTCCAGGTGACGCTGTCGGCCGACTTCTAGGCCGGCTCGGCCAGATGCGCCCGCACCAGGGCGGCGACGTGGCGCACGGCCAGGTCGTCGTCGCGGCGGGCGTGCCAGGCCATGTGCAGGGGAAAGCCGTCGACGGCGATCGGCGGCTCGAACACCGCGAAGGCCTCGCGTCCCTGCGTCGGCAGGCAGCGGCGGGGCAGCATGGCCACCAGATCGGTGGCCAGCAGCAGCGGCGGCGCCATGCCGAAGCTTGGAACCACCACGCCCACGCGCCGCTCGCGGCCGTGGGCGGCCAGGGCCTGGTCGAGCGCGCCGCGGGTCTCGCCGCGTCCCGACACCAGCACGTGCGGCCAGGCCAGCCAGCGTTCCAGGTCGAAGCCCTCGGCGGCCGGATGGCCCGCGCGCATGGCCACGACATAGGTCTCGAACAGCAGTTGCTCGCGGCGGAAGGCGCTGTCGACGGCGGGGAACACCGACACCGCAAGATCGCTGTCGCCCCGCGCCAGGTTCTCCAGGGCCGCCGTCGCGCCGTGCCAGGGCTGGATGACGAGGTCGATCCCCGGCGCGCTGACGGCCAGGTCCGCCAGCAGGGCGGGGGCCAGCATGGCGGCCGGATGGTCGGCCATGACGATGCGCACGGCTCGGCGCAGGGTGGCCAGATCCTGTACGGGCGGGCTGATCACGGCTTCGACGTCGGCCAGCAGGGCCCGCAGCGGGCCGCGCAGGGCCTCGGCCTTGGGCGTCAGCTTCATGGCCCCGCCTGCGCGCTCCAGCAGCGGGTCGCCGAACAGGTGGCGGCAGCGATCCAGGGCGCTGGAGGTCGCCGGCTGCGACAGGGCCAGGCGCGTGGCCGCCCGCGTGACGTGCGCCTCGTCCAGCAGGGCGTCGAGCACGACGAGAAGGTTGAGGTCGATCCCACGTAAATTCATGAGATCGATTTTATATCATATGGTCTATCCATTGGAATGATCTTGGTCGTCGATCGATCCTGCTCCTCGCCAACCGGCCAAGGAGCCTTCCGATGCCCAAGACCCTGATCCTCGCCTTTCACCCCGACCTGGCCCGCTCGCGCGCCAACAGCGCCATGCTGGCGGCCGCGGCCCGGCTGCCGGGCGTCGAGATCGCCGACCTCTACGGCCTCTATCCCGACGGCCGGATCGACGCCGATCGCGAGGTCGCCCGCCTGCTGAGCGCCGACCGCGTCGTGCTGCAGTTTCCCGTCCAGTGGTACGCCACGCCGGCCCTGCTCAAGGCCTGGCAGGACCTGGTCCTGACGCGGATGTTCTACTTGGCCTACGACGCCGAGGGGCGCAGGCTGGAGGGCGCGCCGCTGCTGGTGGCCGCTACCGCCGGGAACACGCCGGAGGCCTATGGGCCAGGCGGCATGAACCTCTATCCGCTGGATGACCTCCTGAAGCCTCTGCGCGCCACGGCCAATCGCTGCGGCCTGCCGTGGACCGAGCCGTTCCTGGCCTACAGCGCCAACAAGCTGTCGGACGGCGAGATCGGCGACCTGGCCATGCGCTACGCCGGCCGGTTGTCGGCCTGGATCGCGGCGACGCCCCGGGCGCGGGCCGAGACGGCGATGGCGCTCAGGGCGTGAGCTCGGCCACGACCCGTTCGCACAAGCGATGGGTCTCCAGGGCGTCGAGGGCCGACAGATGTCGACCCTCGCGCACGGCGGCAAGGAAGGCGTCGATCATCGCCTCGAAGCCGCGCTGGCGGCCGACGCTGGTCCAGTCGCCGCGACGGACCAGATGCTCGCCGCCGGCGAAATCGGTGACGTCGGACAGATTGACCACCCGGCGCTTGATCCCGCCGCCCATCACCTCCAGCACCTCCTCGTTGGCGCCGCTGGTCCGGTTCATGATCCCGACGGCGTCGAGGCCGGGGCCGGTCAGGTGCAGCATCACGTGCTCCAGCAGGTCGCCGTCACGGCGGCCGCTGATCCTGGCCTCCGTCGCGCCGGGCGCCAGGAAGCGCAGGCTGTCGATCACATGGATGAAGTCGTCGAAGACCGTGCGGCGCACGCCGTCGGCATGGCCTGTGCGGTTCTTCTGCATCAGCACGAAGGGCGCCTTCAGCGCCGCCGCCTCGACCTGGGCCGGCGCGTGACGGCGGTTGAAGCCGACGGCCAGCGACACGCCGCGCGTTTCGGCCAGGTCCACGACGGCCTCGGCCTCGTCCAGCCTGTCCGCGATCGGCTTGTCGACCAGCGTGGGTACGCCGGCTTCGATCAGGCGGCGGACGATCGCCGGATGGACCTCGGTGGCGGCGTGCACGAAGGCCGCGTCGAGGCCCTGGGCCAGCGCTTCGTCGAGATCGGTGTGCAGGCGGTCCACGCGCCAGGCCGCGCCCAGTTCGTCGAGCGTGGCGGTGCTGCGGGTGACGAAGGCCAACTGCACGTCGGCGCGGGTTCCCAGCACCGGCAGGTAGGCTTTGCGGGCGATGTCGCCCAGGCCGATCATCGCCACGCGCATGCGTCAGAGTCCCTTCGCCAGATGGTCGGCCAGTTCGCTTGCGTCCCAGGCTTCGTCGCGCGGCGCAAGGAAGATCGGCGTCCCGCGCTCGAAGGCGGCCAGGGCGTCGGCGGTCTGGACGAGGTCGGGCGCGTCCAGGCTTTCGCTCATGACGATCGCGGCCACGCGCGCGCCCCGGGCCCGCAGGGCGACCAGGGCCGTCAGCACGTGGCTGATGGTGCCGAGGTACGAGCCGGCGATCAGCAGCACCGGCAGGTCGAGCGCGGCGATCAGGTCGAGATTGGTCGCGTCGTCGGTCAGGGGCGACATGACCCCGCCGGCCCCTTCCACCAGCATCAGGTCATGACCGCTGGCGAGAGCCGCGCGGCAGTCGGCGGCCAGGTCCTCGAGCCGCAGGACGTCGCCCTCCAGGCGCGCGGCGAGGTTGGGGGCCAGCGGCGCGAGGTAGCGGCGCGGCGAGATGCGGGGCAGGGCGGCCGGGTCGCCCAGGGCCTGCGCGAGCCGGGCCGGGTCGCTGGCGGCCGGATCGGCCGGGTCGAAGCCGCTGACCACCGGCTTGAAGGCGTCGACGGCGACGCCCTTGTGCTTTAGGGCCCGGATCAGGGCGCAGGCGACGTGGGTCTTGCCGATGTCGGTGCCGGTTCCGGCGACGAACAGGGCGCTCACTGGCCGGCCTCGACATAGGGGCGGACCAGGGCGGCCAGGCGCAGGACCTCCTCGTCCGGGTGCTCGGCGCTGAAGGCCAGGCGCAGGCGAGCGGTGCCGGCCGGAACGGTCGGCGGTCGGATGGCCACCACCAGGAAGCCCTCGGCCTCCAGGGCGGTCGAGGCGGCCAGGGCCGCGTCGGCCTCGCCGATCACCACGGGCACGATCGGGCTCTCGGCGCGCGGCAGGCCCGCGGCCTGCGTAAACAGGCGCGCCTTGCGCAGCGGCTCTGCGGCGAAGGCGGGGTCGGCCTCGATCAGGTCGAGCGCGGCGATGGCCGCCGCCGCCGAGGCCGGCGGCAGACCGGTGGTGTAGACGACGGTGCGCGCCCGGGTCTTTAGGAAGTCGACCACGGCCTGCGAGGCGCACAGATAGCCGCCGTACGAGCCCAGCGCCTTGGATAGGGTGCCCATCTGCAGCGGGATCACCGCTTCGGGGAACAGAGCGGCGGTTCCCTTGCCCTCGCCCAGCACGCCCACGCCGTGCGCGTCATCGACCAGCAGCCAGGCGTCGTTGGCCTCGCAGACCGCCGACAGCCAGTCCAGCGGCGCGACGTCGCCGTCCATCGAGAACACCCCGTCGGTGGCGACGATGGCGTGGCGGAAGCTCGATCGATGCTGCGCCAGCAGCTCGGCCAGGGCGTCGCTGTCGTTGTGGGGGAAGCTGACGACCTTGGCGCCGGAGAGCTGGGCGCCGGCCCAGATGCAGGCGTGGGCCAGCTCGTCGACGAACACCACGTCCTGCTTGCCGGCGAAGGTGGGGATCACGCCGGTGTTGGCCAGGTATCCGGAACCGAACACCACGCAGGCCTCGGTTCCCTTCAGGCGGGCCAGCCGCGCCTCGAGCTCCGAGATCAGCGGGCTGTCGCCGGTGACCAGGCGCGAGGCGCCCGAGCCGGCGCCATAGGCCGCGACGGCCTTCTGGGCGGCGGTGATGACGGCCGGGTGCTGCGACAGGCCCAGATAGTCGTTGCAGGAGAAGGACAGCAGGCGCTTACCGTCGCGCTCGACGACCGCGCCGGGCAGGCGGCGGGTGGGCTTCAGGCGGCGGCGCAGGCTCATGGCCTCCAGGGCCGCGAGCTTGCCGCTCGCGAAGGCGTCCAGACTGTGCATTCCGATTCATATTCCCGTTTGCCCTCGGGGCCGAGCCCGTCTAGGCGGGGCGCCCCTCCGGCGCAACGAAAGGATCGCCATGACCACTCCCGACTGGCTCGCCCAGGGCGCCAAGCACGTGTGGCGGCCCTACTGCCAGATGAAGACGGCCCCGGCGCCGCTTCCGGTCGTGCGCACCCACGGCTCGCGGATCGTGCTGGAGGACGGTCGCGAACTGGTCGACGGCATCGCCAGCTGGTGGACGGCGGTGCACGGCTACAACCACCCCCACATCGCCGCCGCCGTGCGCGAGCAGCTTGAGGCCATGCCGCATGTGATGTTCGGCGGGCTGGCGCATGCGCCGGCCTATCGGCTGGCCGCGCGGCTGGCGGCGATCCTGCCGGGCGAACTGGACCACGTGTTCTTCGCCGAGTCCGGCTCGGTCTCGGTCGAGATCGCCATGAAGATGGCGCTGCAGTTCCACATCAATCGCGGCGAGGCGGGCCGTACGCGGTTCCTGTCGTTCCGCGGCGGCTATCACGGCGACACCCTGGCGACGATGACGGTGTGCGACCCGGAGGAGGGGATGCACAGCCTGTTCTCAGGCGTGATGCCCGCCCAGGTGATCGCCGACCTGCCGCTGGACGACGCCTCCGAGGCCGCGCTCGACGCCTTGCTCGCCGAACGCGGCGGGGAGATCGCCGCCATGCTGACCGAGCCCCTGGTGCAGGGCGCGGGCGGCATGCTGTTCCACGATCCCGAGGTCCTGCGCCGCCTGCGCCGCCTGGCCGACAAGCACGGCGTTCTGCTGATCTTCGACGAGATCTTCACCGGCTTTGGCCGCACCGGCGAGCTTTTCGCCATGCAGGCCGCCGGGATCGAGCCCGACATCGTCACCCTGTCCAAGGCCCTGACCGGCGGCACGCTGCCGCTGTCGGCCGCCGTGGCCTCGAAGACGGTGTTCGAGGCCTTCTGGTCCGACGACGCCGGCGCGGCCCTGATGCATGGGCCCACCTACATGGGCAACGCCCTGGCCTGCGCCGCCGCCAACGCGTCGCTCGATCTGTTCGAGGCCGGAACCTGGAAGGCCGACGTGGCCCGGGTCTCGGCGGCCCTGAAGAATGGGCTGGAGCCGTGCCGATCGGCGCCCGGCGTCGTCGACGTGCGGGTGCTGGGCGCCATCGGCGTCGTGGAGTTCGCCTTGCCGGTGGCCGTCGGCGCTCTGTGCCAGGCCTTCGCGGCCAAGGGCGCGTGGATCCGGCCGATGGGCAAGGTGGTCTACCTGACGCCGGCCTTCACGACGCCAGACGCTGACCTCGACATCCTTCTGTCGGCCATATGCGAGGTCATCGGGGCCGGCGGGGTTGAAGGAAGCGGCGGGGTCTGATCCAAGCGGGCCCATGTCCGCGTCCACCGGCCCCCTGACGACGATCGAGCGTCTCGCCATCCTGGCGATCATCCTGACCTGGGGGCTGAACAACGCCGCGGCCAAGTTCGCCACCGCGGCCCTGCCGCCGATGATGGTGGGCGGCCTGCGCTTCGCCTTGGCCCTGGCCTTCCTGTTCCCGTTCGTGTGGCCCCCGTTCCCCGACTGGAAGCGGCTGCTGGTCATCGTGCTGCTGTCGGGGCCGATCCACTTCGCCTTGATCTACATCGCCTTCGGCATGGCCAGGTCGCTGAGCCCGCTGGTGGTGGCCACCCAGCTGTGGATCCCGTTCACGGCCCTGTTCGCCTGGCGGATGCTGGGCGAGACGATGCGGGTTCCCGCCGTCATCGGCCTGGCCGTCGCCTTCGCCGGCGTGGCGTGGATGAGCCTTGATCCGCACGGCGCGGCCGAGCTGCCGGCCATCGCGCTGGGCGTGGTGGCCGCGGCGATCTGGGCGGTGGCCACGGTGCTGGTGCGCAAGACCCCGGGCGTCAAGCCGCTGAAGGTGCAGGGCCTGACCGCCTTCGTCGCCGCGCCGGTGCTGATCGCCATGTCCTTCGCCTTCGAGGACGACGTCGTGGCCAAGGTCTCGACCGCGCCGCCGCTGGCCTGGGCCTGCGTCGTGTTCGCCGGCGTCGTCTCGACGATCGGCGCCAGCGCCCTGCTGTTCTGGCTGGTGCAGCGGCGCGAGCCGGGTCGCGTGACGCCCTATTTCCTGCTGACGCCGCTGGTCTCTTGCACGATCGGCGTGCTGTTCATGGGCGACGCCCTGTCGTTGCAGCTGGTGATCGGCGGCGGCGCGACCATGGTCGGCGTCGCCCTGGTGGCCCTGACCGAGAAGAAGACGCCCCCGGCGACGACGGGCGACCCGGCCTAGTCTTCATCGCCGTCGCGCCACTGCCAGGGCGCGTCGCTCTTCCAGCGGGCGACCAGCATCACGACCAGGGTCATGATCACGACGAACACGCCGACCAGACGTGGGTGGGCCTTGCCGTAGAGGACGGCCGAGGACAGCAGCAGGCCGATGTAGAGGGCGACGACGGCCCAGCCTTCCCAACTGCAGGGCGGTCCCGCGCCATAGCCATGACGCTTGACCCTGAACCACGGCTTGCCGTCGGCCACGTTTCCCCCCGGATAGTGTTATCCGGGCAAGCGTACGCCCAGTTCGCCGGCGAGGTCGCGGACAAATTGCCACGCCACGCGGCCCGAGCGGGCGCCGCGCAGCTGCGACCATTGCAGGGCCCGGCGCTCCAGGTTCTCGACCTGCAGGCCGAAGCGCTCGGCATAGGTGTTGATGGCCGCCAGGTAGGTCGGCTGATCCATGGGCGGGAAGCCGATCCACAGGCCGAAGCGGTCGGAGACGCTCATCTCCTCTTCGGCGTTCTCGGCCGAGGCGATGGCGCCCTGGCTCTCGGCATGGTCGCGCGGCATCAGGTGGCGGCGGTTGGAGGTGGCCACGAACAGCACGTTCTCCGGCGGGCCGGCCACGCCGCCTTCCAGCGCCGACTTCAGGGCCTTGGCGGCCGCCGCGCCGTCCTCGAACGAAAGGTCGTCGCATAGCACCACGAAGCGCTCGGCGCGCACCCGCAGGGCGTCGAACAGCGGGGGCAGGGCGGCGACCTCGTCGCGGTCGACCTCGACCAGCTTCAGATCGGGATACTCGGCCGCCAGGGCCATGAAGGCCGACTTGGTCAGCGAGCTCTTGCCGGTGCCGCGCACGCCCCACAGCAGCACGTGGTTGCAGGGCAGGCCGGTGGCGAACCGGTGCAGGTTCTGCAGGAAGCGGTCCTTCTGGCGCTCGATGCCGACCAGCAGTTCGATGTCCATCGCGTAGTCGGGCGCGGGCAGGAAGGCGCCAGAGACCGGCTCGTGCCGGAAGAGGCGCGCGTTCTCGAAGCTGGGCGCGACGGGAGCGGGCGGCGCCAGGCGATCCAGGGCGTCGGCGATGCGGGCGAGCAGGGGCAGGGCGGCTTCGGTCATGGCCACGCTCCTAACGCTCTCGCGCCCTCATTGCAAAAGAGGAGGTGAACGCATAGCTTCCGCCGACTTGGCGGGGACCCTATTTCAGGCGCTCCGCCCGCAGAAATTCGTGGAGACGTTATGAACCCCTCTGGTGGCCTGGAGCAGCAGCTCATCGGCATCGCGCCGATCATCCTCATGGTCGTGCTGTTCTACTTCATGCTGATCCGTCCTCAGCAGAAGCGCCAAAAGGAACACCTCGCGACCCTGAACAACATCAAGCGCGGCGACAATGTCGTCCTGTCCAGCGGCGTGATCGGCAAGGTCGTGCGCGTGGAAGACAAGGAAGTCGGCGTCGAGATCGCTCAGGGCGTCACGGTGAAGGTCCGCAAGGCCATGATCACCGAAGTCTCGGCCAAGGGCGAACCGGCCCCGGCCAACGACCCCAAGAACTGAGCTTAAGTCTAGTTCGTATCAAGCCCGCCCTGGCGCCCCTGGCGTCGTCGAGAGCCTCGTAGTCCATGCTGAGCCTATCCCGCTGGAAGATTGTCCTCGTCACCCTGTCGGTGATCTTCGGCATCGTCTTCACCCTGCCGAATCTTCTGCCGCAGAAGACGCTAGACGCCCTGCCGGGATGGGTTCCCAAGCAGAAGCTGAACCTGGGTCTCGACCTCCAGGGCGGGTCGTACCTCCTGTACGAGGTCGACACCGCCCAACTGCGCAAGGAGCGCCTCGACAACTTGGTCGAGGACGCGCGCAACACCCTGCGCACCGCGGGAATCGACTTCAACGGCCTGGCCCAGACCAACGGCGTGGTCGGCATGCGCATCGATGACGCGGCCAAGGTCAACGCCGCCGTCGCCGAACTGCGCAAGCTGGGCAACCCGCTGGCCACCGGCGTGGGCACCGACGTCAACGTCGCCACGCGTGCCGACCAGCGCATCGAGCTGACCCTGTCGGCCGAAGCCGCTCGCGCTGACGCCTCCAAGGCCGTCGACCAGTCGATCGAGACCATCCGTCGTCGTATCGACAGCCTGGGCACCAAGGAACCGACGATCACCCGCCAGGGCGCGGACCGCATCGTCATCCAGGCCGCCGGCGAAAGCGATCCCGAGCGCCTGAAGGCCGTCATCGGCAAGACCGCCAAGCTGACCTTCCAGATGGTCGACGAGACGGTCACCCAGGAAGAGATGGCTTCGGGCCGCATGCCGCCTGGCACGGTGCTGGTGCCCGGCGATTCCTATCAGCCGTTCTACGCCCTCAAGAAGCGCGCCGTCGTCTCGGGCGAGGAACTGGTCGACGCCCAGCAGGCCTTTGACGGCCAGAGCGGCCGTCCGGTCGTCTCGTTCCGCTTCAACGGTTCGGGCGCCAAGAAGTTTGGCGACGCCACGGCTCGCAACATCGGCAAGCGCTTCGCCATCGTCCTCGACAACAAGGTCATCTCGGCCCCGACCATCCAGACGCCGATCCTCGGCGGTTCGGGTCAGATCACCGGCAACTTCACCGTCGAAAGCGCCAGCGAACTGTCGCTGCTGCTGCGTTCGGGCGCGCTGCCGGCCCAGCTGAACATCGAAGAGCAACGCACCGTCGGCGCCGAACTGGGCGCGGACGCGGTCAAGGCCGGCGCCATCTCGCTGGCCATCGGCGCGGCGGCGATGTTCGTCTTCATCATCCTGGCCTACGGCCTGTTCGGCGTGTTCGCGGCCATGGCCCTGGTGGCCAACGTGCTGCTGATCGTCGGCATCATGTCGTTCAGCCAGGCGACCCTGACCTTCCCCGGCATCGCCGGCCTGATCCTCACCTTGGCCGTAGCCGTTGACGCCAACGTGCTGATCTACGAGCGGATGCGCGACGAAGCGGCGGCCGGCAGGTCGCCCATGTCGGCGGCCGATACCGGCTACAAGCTGGCCCTGGTGTCGATCCTCGACGCCAACATCACCAGCCTGATCTCGGCCGGCATCATGTTCAGCTTCGGCTCGGGCCCCGTGAAGGGCTTCGCCTGGACCCTGGCGATCGGCGTGTTCACCTCGCTGTTCACCGCCATCATCATCACTCAAGTGCTCATCGGCTGGTGGTTCAAGGCCACCAAGCCGAAGAAGCTGCCGATCGCGTAAGGATCAAAGCTCATGGCTGCTTGGCCCCTCATTCGCCTGATCCCGCGCTCGACCCACTACCGCTTCGTGCGCTGGGCTCCCGTCGCGGCGGTCTTCTCGCTCATCCTGATCATCGGTTCGGGCGCTTCGTTCTTCACCCAGGGCCTGAACCTGGGCATCGACTTCAAGGGCGGCGTCGCCCTGGAAGCCCGCATGCCCACGGCCATCGACCTGGAACGCCTGCGCGTCGTCGCCCGGGGCACCGGCGCGCATGACGTGCAGGTGCAGGGCTTCGGCTCGCCCAACTCGGCCATGATCCGCTTCCTGCCGACCGAAGGCGTCAACGCCAACGTCGAGGCCAACCGGATCAAGAGCGAGATCATCGCCAAGTTCCCCGGCATGACCATGCCGGCGCCGACCGTCATCGGCGCCAAGGTCTCGGGCGAGCTCTTGATGGGCGGCTTCAAGGCGCTGGGCATCGCCCTGCTGCTGATGCTCGGCTACATCTGGTTCCGCTTCCAGTGGCAGTTCGCCGTGGGCGCCGTCGTGGCCGTGTTCCACGACATCATCCTGACCCTGGGCATCCTGTCGGTGATGCAGATCGAGTTCTCGATGACCTCGGTCGCGGCGCTGCTGACGGTCATCGGCTACTCGATGAACGAAAAGGTCATCACCTTCGACCGCCTCAAGGAAAACCTGCGCAAGTACAAGACCACGCCGCTGCGCGACATCATCGATCTGTCGGAGAACGAGCGTCTGTCGCGGACGATCATCACCGGCTCGACCGCGCTGCTGGCGCTGGGCGGCACGATGATCTTCGGCGGCCCGGTGCTGTTCCCGCTGGTCTTCACCATGGTGTTCGGCATCGCCATCGGCACCTACTCGTCGATCTACATCGCTCTGCCCCTGATCCTGGTCTGGGGCGTCAAGCGCGGCGACGAGGAAGCCAAGCCGGTCAAGCTCGGCGCGGCCAGCCAGCCGTGAGCCAGGGGCTTAACCCCCGCCAACCCCCGTCGATCGACGCCTGGGGCGGCGGCGGCTTCCGGGTCTCCGGCGTCTGGCGGCCCGGTTCGCTGCTGGTCATCGACGACCAGCCGCAGGACTGGGCCGTCGCCAGCCTGGCGCAGCTGACGCCCGAGGCCTTCGCCCCGGTCTTCGCCGCCGGCGGCGCGGTCGAGTTCGTGCTGCTGGGCATGGGCCTGGCCAACGCCCTGCCGCCGCGCCCCGTGCGCGACGCGCTGAAGGCCGCCGGCCTTGGTCTCGAGTTCATGAGCACCGAGGCCGCCGCCCGCACCTACAACGTCCTGGCCAGCGAAGGCCGTCGCCTGGCCGCGGCGCTGATCGCGGTGTGACTTGGCGATCCTCCCCCTGAAGGAGGAGGCGGCCCGAAGGGCCGGAGGGGGCAGAGCTTGCTACCCTCGACGGCCGCTTCGACCTCATCAGATACATCCCCCTCCGTCGGCTTCGCCGACACCTCCCCCTTCAGGGGGAGGATCATTTGCCCGACTCTCACTATCCTGCGCGGCAAGACACGGCTCAGGGGGCTGAATTGACTGGGATTCTCACCAACTTCCGCAGCACCATCATCGTCAGCTTCGTGCTGGCCCTGGTGATGGTGTTCGGCTTCGGGCACAGCCCCAACGGCTTCCACGGCGCCTACTGGCAGGCGGTGTTCCGCTGGCTGCACGTCTTGTTCGGCATCCTGTGGATCGGGCTGCTCTACTACTTCAACTTCGTGCAGATGCGGGTGATGCCGACGATCCCGGCCGAGCTGAAGCCGGCGGTCAGCAAGTACATCGCCCCCGAGGCGCTGTTCTGGTTCCGCTGGTCGGCCCTGGCGACCTGGATCATGGGCATGATCGTGGCCTTCAGCCGCGGCTACCTGATGGAGGCCATCACGCTCGGCGCCTGGCAGGGTTACCAGCGCGGCGTCGACATGGGCTTCACCTTCATCGGCATGGGCATGTGGCTGGCCACCGTGATGTTCTTCAACGTCTGGGGCCTGATCTGGCCGAACCAGAAGCGGGCTCTGGGCCTCGTGCCGGCCGACGACGCGACCAAGGCCAAGGCGGCCACGACCGCCATGCTGTTCTCGCGCATCAACATGCTGCTCAGCATTCCGATGCTGGTGACGATGACGATGTACCAGACGCTGTTCAACTGATCCGCCCGCCGGATCGCGACGAAGGCCCGCCCAACCGGCGGGCCTTTTTCTTTGGGCCGCTGGTCCGCCGGCACGGCGGGCCTTTCTCTTCGGGCGAGGCGGGGGCATAAGCCGCGCCATGTCCGCCGCCCCCGAAAACCCCTACGATTCCGGCCTCGACGATCTGGTCCGCCGCATGGACAACGATCGCTGGCTGGCCAGCCGCTTCGTCTCCGACATCGCCGCGCGGACCGATGTGGTGGCGCTCATCGCCTTCAATTACGAGCTGGCCCGGGTGGCCGGCGGGGTGACCAGCGCGCTGATGGGCGAGATCCGCCTGACCTGGTGGCGCGAGGCGATGGAGGAGCTGGCCGCCGGCAAGGCCCCGCGCAAGCACCCGGCCGTCGAGGCCCTGGCCGCCTGCGGCGTCGATCCCGCGGCCCTGGCGGCGATGGCCGAGGCCCGCCTGGCCGACCTGGAGGAGGCGCCGTTCGCCGACGAGGCCGCGGTGCTGGCCTATCTGGACGCCACCGCCGGCGCCCTGGCGGGGCTGACGGCGCGCCGCCTGGACGCCTCGGCCGATCCCGCCGCCGTCCGCGCCGCTGCGCGGGCCTATGGTCTGGCGGGCCTCTGGCGGCTGAAGCTGGCCGGCCGCTCGCGCCTGCCGCTCGCCTGGACCGCCGCCGACGTCGAGGCCCGCGTCGCCCAGCAGCGCAAGATCGCCGGCTCGGAGCTCAAGGCCCTGCCGATCGCGGCCTTCCCGGCCGTGGCCCCCGCCGCCCTGGCGGCGCGCCAGGCCAAGGGCCGCCAGATGGGCGAGCTCGAAAAAAAGGCCCGCCTGACCTGGTCGGTCGCGACGGGCCGTATCTGATCTGGCGTTCCTCCCCCGCCAGGCGAGGGAGGAAGCCGGCCTGGAAGGCCTATTTCGCCGTCCACTGGTTCAGCCAGCCCAGCACCTCGTCGTGCCACTGGACCGAGTTCTGGGCCTTCAGCACCCAGTGGTTCTCGTTGGGGAAGTACAGGAACTTGCTCGGCACGCCCTTGCGCTGCAGGGCGGTGAAGGTGGCGATGCCTTCCTCGAGAGGCACGCGGAAGTCGTTCTGCCCCTGCACCACCAGGGTCGGCACGCTCCATTCGCCCACGTGGTCGGCGGGGTTGAACTTCGAATAGGTGGTGTTCGGCTGCCAGGGCGTCCCGCCGTTCTCCCACTCGCTGAACCACAGCTCCTCGGTCGAGTAGCCCATGAAGCGGCTGTCGAAGATGCCGTCGTGGTTCACCAGGCACTTCCACGGCTCCTTCCACTGGCTGGCGATCCAGTTGATCATGAAGCCGCCGTACGAGCCGCCCAGGGCGCAGGCGCGGTCCTGGTCGAGGAAGCCGTACTTCTGGGTCGCGAACGCCCAGCCCTTCTGCAGATCTTCCAGCGGACGATCGCCCCAGTGCTGGCTGATGGCGTCGGTGAACGCCTGGCCGTAGCCGGTAGAGCCGTGGAAATCGATCATCACCACGGCGTAGCCGGCGCCGGCGTAGGTCTGGGCGTTCCAGCGGTAGTGGAAGAGGTTGCCGAACGAGCCCTGCGGGCCGCCGTGGATCAGGAAGGCCACCGGATACTTCTTGGCGGGATCGAAGTTGGCCGGCTTGACGAGATAGCCGTGCACGGTCTCGTCGTTCCAGCCCTTGAAGCTGAACTGCTCGGCCTCGCCCATGGCCACGCCCTGCAGTTTGTCGGCGTTCAGGCCGGTCAGCTGGATCGGCGCGCCTTTCGGGGCCAGGGCGTAGAGCTGGGCCGGGGTCTTCAGGTTGTCCTGGGCGATCACGGTCGAGCCGCCGGCGGCGCTGAACGCGCCCACGTGGCCTTCGCCGGTCAGGGCGGCGACCTTGCCGGTCTTGACGTCGATGGCGAACAGCTTGGTCTGACCCACGTCCTCGGCGGTCGTGTAGATCGTCTTGCCGTCGGCGCTGAAGGTGATCGACTGGGCCGAGTGGTCCCAGGTCGGGGCGACTTCACGCACCTTGCCGTTCTCGCGCACCATGACGCCGAAGCGGTCGGCCTCGAAGCCCGGGCGCTTCATGGCCAGCCACGCCTGGACCTTGCCATCCGGCGAGAAGGTCGGCTGGGCGTCCCAGGCCTTGTTCTCCTCGGTCAGGTTGGCCGGCTTGGCCGAACCGTCGACCGGAACCGACCACAGGTCGTAATTGGTCTGCCAGGGCTCGTCGCGGCCGGCGATCTTGGCCGAGAACACCACGGTCTTGCCGTCGGGGCTGATGGTGAAGTCCTCGTCGCCGCCGAACGGCTTGGTCGGCGAGTCGCCGTCGAAGCCGGCCATCAGGGCCGCGGGCTCGCCCGTCGCGACGCCGGAAGCATCCAGTCCGTAGGCGTAGAGGTGATTCTTCGTGCCGTCGTTCCAGGTGTCCCAGTGGCGGATGAACAGCTTGTCGTAGACGACGCCGGTCGTCTTCTGGGCCTTCTTCTGGTCCAGGCGCTCCTGGGTGCAGGCGAGGGTGGGGCAGTCGGGGAAGACGGCCTGGCTGATCACCACCGTCTTGCCGTCGGCCGACACCTTGAAGGCGCCGACGTCGAACGGAGCCTTGGTCACCTGGACGGCGGTCTCGCCCGAAGCATCTGTGCGGAACACCTGGTCGGAGCCGGCGCGGCCCGACAGGAAGTAGATGCTCTTGCCGTCGGCCGACCAGCGGGCGCTGGAGACGCCGCCGTCCGACACCGCCAGGCGGCGCGGGGCGATCTTGGCCTTGAGGTCGGCGATCCACAGCGAGAACGAGGCCTTGTTGGCCGGAAGATCCATCGTCCGCACCAGGTAGATCACCTGGCGGCCGTCCGGCGACACCTTCGGCTCGCTGACGCGGTCCAGCGTGACCATGTCCTTGGCGGTGAAGCCGCGGATCCCCTGGGGCTCGGCCGCATGTGCGGCCGGAACGACCGCGAAGGCGGCCAGCGACAGGGCGAGGGCGGAGGCGGCGAGGCGCAAGGTCTTGGTCATGGAAGTCGTGGTCCAGGCGGCAAGGTTGCCAAAAAGCGGCGCGAGCCTAGCGGGGCCTTGCCGGGTAGGCCAGCCCGAAGGGCAAGCTTTGCTCCATGCTGCGGCGCCGTTAGCGAAGGTGGCGGAAATTGGCCTTTCGCGTGACGAAAATGCCATATCCGACAACGACTTATGAAGGTAACAATCCGAAACAGGACTTGCGTTGCTGCGTCGCGGCGAAGCTCGTAGACGGTAAATGGGGACGAATAGGCGGCCGCAGAGCCGCTCCCAAGTTTACAAAGGTTTCTCGTGTCGGTTTCGCCTTATCATCAGCACACGGTCGCTGGACCGGTGATCTTCGCAGGGATCGGCCTGCACACGGGCGCGCACGTGCGCGTCGCCGTGCGCCCCGCCGCTCCCGACAGCGGGATCGTCTTCGTGCGCACCGACGTCCATGACCGCGACAACCGCGTGCCGGTTCGCGGCGACGCCGTGGTGCAGACCCAGCTGGGCACCGTCATCGCCAACGCCGCCGACGTGCGCGTCTCGACCATCGAGCACCTGATGGCGGCCTTGGCCGCCCTGTCGGTCGACAACTGCGTCGTCGAGCTCGACGGTCCCGAAGTGCCGATCATGGACGGCTCGTCCGAGCCCTTCGTGCAGATCCTCGACCGCGCCGGCCGCCGTCGCCAGGAAGCCGCGCGCCGCTACATCGAGATCCTGTCGCCGATCGAGGTGATCGAGGGCGACAAGCGCGCGACCCTGACCCCGGCCGAATCCTTCGAGGTGGCCTTCGAGATCGCCTTCGCCAGCAAGGCCATCGGCCGCCAGCGAGTCGACCTGGTCATCGACGAGGCCAGCTTCCGCAAGGAGCTGTCGAACTGCCGCACCTTCGGCTTCCTGCGCGAGGTCGAGGCTCTGCGTGATATCGGCCTGGCCCGCGGCGGCTCGATGGAGAACGCCGTGGTCATCGACGGCGACCGCGTGCTCAATCCCGAGGGCCTGCGCCGCTCGGACGAGTTCGTGCGCCACAAGGCCCTGGACGCCGTCGGCGACCTTTATGTCGTTGGCGCTCCGATCCTTGGCAGGTTCGAAGGAATTCTCGCCGGACACGGCCTCAATAACGCCGCTGTTCGTGCGTTGATGGAGCAACCGCGCGCTTGGCGCTGGCGCGCCTATGCGCCGGAGCTGGCCGAAGCGGTCTGATCAAAACGGGGGATCGCTCCCGCCGCTCGGCTTTCGTTTGCGCCCGCATCGACGTGGTGTAGAAGCCTTGGTTCGGCGCGGGGGCGCGCAAGGTTGCTTCGAGGGTGAGAGAGTCCGTGCTTCGCAAAATCTCGGGACGTTCGGCCGTTTCCATCGTGGCCGTGCTCGCCGCTCTGTCGGTGACCGCCTGCGCGGGCAAGCCCAAGAAGCCGACGCTTGTCTATGAAGAGCGTCCGGTCGAGCTGCTGTATTCCACCGGCGCCAATCGCCTGGACCGCGGCAACTGGAACGAGGCCGTCGACTACTTCCGTGAAGTCGAGCGCCAGCACCCGTATTCGGAATGGTCGCGCCGCTCGATCCTGATGACCGGCTACGCCCACTACCAGGGCAACCAGTACGCCGACGCCATCGGAGACGCCGACCGGTTCATCTCGCTCTATCCGGGCAACCCGTCGGCCTCGTACGCCTACTATCTCAAGGCCATCTGCTACTTCGAGCAGATCGTCGACGTGTACCGCGACCAGGCCGCGACCGAGCAGGCGCTCGCCGCGCTGCGCGACGTCGTCCAGCGCTATCCCAACAGCGAGTACGCCCAGGACGCCCGCCTGAAGATCGACATGGTCAACGACCAGCTGGCCGGCAAGGAGCTGGCCATCGGTCGCTGGTACCTGCGCGACGGCAAGACCCTGTCGGCCATCGGCCGCTTCAAGACCGTCGTCGACCGTCACCAGACCACTTCGCACACGCCCGAGGCGCTCTATCGCCTGGTCGAGGCCTATCTGACGCTGGGCCTGACCGAGGAAGCCAAGCGCAACGGCGCGGTGCTGGGCTACAACTTCCCGGGCGATCGCTGGTACGCCGACGCCTACAAGCTGCTGAACGACGCGGGCCTGAAGCCGGCCGTCGAGCCGCTGAAGGCGGGCAACAAGCGCAACCTGCTCGACCGCACCTTCAACAAGGACAAGGGCGGCGCGCTGGCCCCTCCCGGCGAGAAGAAGAAAAAGGGCGGCCTGATGGGCGTCCTGGGGATGTAGGTCCCGGAGATCCAAGCAAAGACGGGCCGTTGCAAAACGGCCCGTTTTTCTTTTGTTCTCAATCGGCTGCGGCTTCCCCTTTGAAAAAGCCCGATTCCCGGTGATCCTTCCGGCCATGCTGATCGGTCTCTCCATCCGCGACGTGGTGCTCATCGAGAGCCTCGACCTGGCCATCGGGCCGGGCCTGACCGCGCTCACCGGCGAGACCGGGGCGGGCAAGTCGATCATTCTCGACGCCCTGGGCCTGGCCACCGGCGCCCGCGCCGATGCGGGCCTGGTGCGTCGCGGGGCGGCCGGCCACGCCAGCGCCACGGCCATCTTCGCCCTGGCGCCCGACCATCCGGCCTTCGCCTATCTCGACGACAAGGGCCTGGACTACGCCCGTGACGAGGATCTCGTCCTGCGTCGCCAGCTGTCGCCCGACGGCCGCAGCCGGGCCTTCGTCAACGATCAGGCCACCAGCGTCGGCGTGCTCAAGGACGTCGGCGGCCTGCTGCTCGAGGTGCATGGCCAGCACGAGACGGTCGGCCTGCTTGATCCGCGCACCCACCGCACGCTGCTGGACGCCTACGGCCAGGTCAGCGTCGGCGCCATGGCTCAAGGCTGGAGCGGCTGGCGCGCCGCCCGCGAGAAGGCGGCCGAGCTGAAGGCGCTGTCCGATCGCGCCGCGGCCGAGACCGAGGAACTGACCCTGCGCCTGTCCGAGCTCGACCGGCTGGACCCGCGCGAAGGCGAGGAGGCGGCCCTGGCCGAGGAACGGGCGCTGCTCGGCTCGGCCGAGAAGGCCCTGGCCGACATCGCCTCGGCCCAGGACGCCCTGGGCGGCGACAACCTGTCGGGCAAGCTGGCCCAGGCTTTCCGCGCGCTGGAACGGGCCCGCGACCGCGCCGCCAATGCCGGCGCGCCCGCCGACGGTCCGGCCATGACCCGCCTGGCCGCCGCCTGCGAGGCCGTCGATCGCGCCCTCGTCGAGGCCCAGGAGGCCAGCGCCGCCATCGACATGGCCGCCGAAAGTTTCGAGTTCGAGCCCGATCGCCTGGAGAAGGCCGAAGAGCGCCTGTTCGCCCTGCGCGGCATGGCCCGCAAGCTGAACGTGCTGGTCGAGGACCTGCCGGCCGTCCGCGCAGACTTCGCCGCGCGCCTGCAGGCCGTCGAGACCTCGGCCGAGGCCCTGGTCGCCGCGGAGGCCGACGCCGCCGAGGCCCGCGAGGCCTATCTCTATGCCGCCCAGGCCCTGTCGGCCGAGCGCCGCGCCGCCGGCGACCGCCTGGCCAAGGCCGTCGAGGCCGAACTTGGCCCGCTGAAGCTGGAAAAGGCCCGCTTCCGCGTCGCGCTGGAGCCGCTGGACGAAGACAAGGCCGGCCCGTCCGGGCTCGACCGGATCGCCTTCGAGATCTCGACCAATCCCGGCGCGCCGTTCGGCCCGATGGAGGCCATCGCCTCGGGCGGCGAGCTGGCCCGCTTCGCCCTGGCGCTGAAGGCGGCGCTGGCGGGGAAGGGGGGCGGTCCCCAGCCGCTGATGATCTTCGACGAGGTCGACCAGGGCGTCGGCGGGGCCGTGGCCGACGCTGTCGGCCTGCGGCTGAAGCGCCTGGCGTCCAACGCCCAGGTGCTGGTCGTGACCCACTCGGCCCAGGTCGCCGCGCGCGGCGACGCCCACTGGCGCATCTCGAAGTCCGGCGACGACACCTCGACGCGGACCAAGGTCGAGCCGCTGTCGCCCGCCGAGCGAGAAGAGGAGATCGCGCGGATGCTGTCGGGGGCGGAAGTCACCGAGGCCGCGCGGGCGGCTGCAAGGGCGCTGATCGGCTGACGCAGACCCCCTCCGGCCCTCCGGGCCACCTCCCCCATAGGGGGAGGATCTATCCGAGCAAATGCTCCCCCTTTGGGGGAGCTGTCGCGGAGCGACTGAGGGGGCCGCCGAAGGCGGCTACAGATCCAGGTCGTCCGCCGCGAAGGCCGCGTTGTCCTGGATGAACTTGAAGCGCAGTTCGGGCTTGCGGCCCATCAGGGTCTCGACCAGGTCCTCGACGCTCTCCTCGTGGCGCGGCAGGGTCACGCGCGCCAGGGTGCGGACCGCCGGGTCCATGGTGGTTTCCTTCAGCTGCGAGGCCATCATCTCGCCCAGGCCCTTGAAGCGGCCGATCTCGGGCTTCTTGCCCTTGAACATCGTGGCCAGCAGCTCGTCCTTGTGGGCGTCGTCGCGCGCGTACTCGGTCTTGCCGCCGTGGCTCAGGCGATAGAGCGGCGGCAGGGCCAGATACAGGCGTCCCGCGCGGATCAGGTCCGGCATGGTGCGGTAGAAGAAGGTGATCAGCAGCGAGGCGATGTGAGCGCCGTCGACGTCGGCGTCGGTCATGATGATGATCCGCTCGTAGCGCAGATCCTCTTCACGGTACTTGTTGCCGCCCTGGGCCCCCAGGGCCAGCATCAGGTCCGACAGTTCCTTGTTGGCCGTGAACTTCTCGCCCGAGGCCGAGGCCACGTTCAGGATCTTGCCGCGCAGGGGCAGGATCGCCTGGTTCTTGCGGTTGCGGGCC
>PJUL01000444.1_pt1 | contig 30125 bp, 25 predicted proteins | sample 1512221 | NCBI WGS metagenome assembly PJUL01 (sample SAMN08177667, study PRJNA422409) | Feces metagenome, whole genome shotgun sequencing project.
GCGCGGCCGCGTGGTGTGGCTGACGGGCCTGTCGGGCGCGGGCAAGTCGACCATCGCCAACCTGGTGGAAAAGCGCCTGCACGCGCTGGGCCGCCACACCTACCTGCTGGACGGCGACAACGTGCGCCACGGCCTCAACAAGGACCTCGGCTTCACCGAGGAGGACCGCGTCGAGAACATCCGCCGGGTGGCCGAGGTGGCCAAGCTGATGGTCGACGCCGGCCTGATCGTGCTGACCGCCTTCATCTCGCCGTTCCGGGCCGAGCGCCAGATGGCGCGCGAGATCCTCAACGACGGCGAGTTCGTCGAGGTGTTCGTCGACACTCCCCTGGCCGTGGCCGAGAGCCGCGACGTCAAGGGCCTCTACAAGAAGGCGCGCGCGGGCCAGCTGAAAAACTTTACCGGCATCGACAGCCCCTACGAGGCGCCCGAGGCGGCCGAACTGGTCATCGACACGACCAAGGTCGACCCGGTGGCCGCGGCCGAGCAGATCGTGGCCTGGCTGGAAGGCGAAGAGGTCTCGTACGAGATCTGAGGCGGGAGGGGGGCGGTTCCTCCCCTCCCGTCATTCCCGCCCTCGTGGCGGGAAACCCTCTGTCAGCCGCAAGGGCGAGTGAGGCGGACTGCTGAGCAGTCCGTCGGCGCTTCACGTGCGAGCGGAACCAGGGGTTCCCGCCACAAGGGCGGGAATGACGGGCGTCTTTAGAGCTGAGGCGGCCCTTACGCCCCCGCCTTCACCCGCGCGCTGCGGCCCAGCACCAGCGCGCCGCACAGCCCGGCCGCGCCCAGCGCCGCCATCGCCCAGTAGCCTTTCACGCCCAGGGCGTCGAACAGCGGGCCCGAGGCCAGGGTCGCCAGGCCCAGGGTGAAGCCCTGCGACACCGCCGAGTTCAGGGCCTGGGCGGCCGAGGCGCTCTTGGGCGGCGTCAGACGCTCGATCAGCTGCAGCGAGGCCAGGAAACTGGCGGCGAAGGTGAAGGCGTGCAGCGCCTGCAGCGGGAACAGCGCCCACAGCGGCGGGGCGAAGGCGTAGGCCGTCCAGCGGATCACCGCCGCGCCGGCGCCCATGGCCAGCAGACGCCCCGGCCCGACGCGGCGACGCCAGGGCTCCAGGAACCACATGAACCCGACCTCGGCCGCGACGCCGACGCCCCACAGGACGCCGATCATCGGCTCGGGGATCTCCTGCTTGCGCCAGAGGATGGTCGAGAAGCTGTAGTAGAAGCCGTGCGCGCCCTGGATCAGGCCGGCCGTCACCACCGCCAGCACGAACACCCGGTCGGTCAGCAGGCTGCCCAGGCCCTTCCAGCGATCACGCTTGGCGGGGGCCTCGCCCTCGTCGTGCACGCGCTCGGGCGGGACCAGGACGAAGGCCGCGAAGGCGGTCAGCAGGGCCGCCACGGTGATCCAGACGACGATGACCTCGGCGCCGACCAGGGTCAGCACCACGCCCATGGCCAGGTTGGCGGCGATGAAGGCGCTGGAGCCCGATCCGCGCGGCAGGCCGTAGTTGAAGCCTTCCAGCCGCGCCCGGCGCAGGGTCACCACGTCGATCAGCGGCGAGATGGTCGAGAACAGCGTCGCGCCCAGCAGCCAGCAGACCAGCAGGCTCCAGAACCCCGGCGCGACCAGCATGGCGAGATAGGCGCCGGCGGCGGCGATCGCCAGCAGGATCATCGGCGAGCGTCGCAGGCTGAAGCCGTCGGCCCAGACGGCCAGGATCGAACCGGTGAAGGGCTTGAGCAGCAGCGGCGCGGCCAGCACCGCGCCGATCTCGGCCCCCGAAAGCCCCCTCGCCCGCAGGAAGGTGGCCACGTACGGCAGGCTCACCCCGATGACCAGGTAGATGGCCACGTAGAACAGGCTGAGACGGGCGACGAGCGGCATGGCTCGCTCGTAGAGCGGTGTGCGGTGAAGGGGAAGGACTTTCAGACCCTCCCCCTGAAGGGGGAGGTGTCAGCGAAGCCGACGGAGGGGGATGTGACTTCCCACGCCTGCGACTTCACCAGTTTCAGCAGGGACTTCCCCCTCCGGTCCTCCGGGCCACCTCCCCCTTCAGGGGGAGGGTCTATTTACTCCGCGCCCCCAAACCGCGCGGCCCATTCGGCGATCATGTCGTCGTCGATCTTCTTGAACAGGACCTCGGGCGCACGAACCGTCTGGCCGGCCGGCACGGTCGACAGCTCGGCCGCGACGTCCGACGACGGCCACGCGGGCGGCCAGGCCTGGCCGAAGGCCTCGCCGATCTTCTCGGCGGCGAACGGGATGAACGGGGCCGAGATGCGGGCGTAGAGCGCGGCGAGATTCAGGGCCGTGCGCACGATCACCGCGGCGCGGTCGCGGTCGGTCTTGATCGCCGTCCAGGGTGCGGCTTCCTGCAGGTACTCGTTGCCGACCACCCACAGGGCCCGCAGCGCCTGGGCGCTCTTGCGGATCTCGATGGCGTCCATCTGCTCGGCCAGATCGGCCAGGCGCTCGGCGACGTCGGCGTAGAGCTTCTCTTCCAGCGGACCGATCTCGCCGCCTTCCGGCACGACGCCGTCGAACTTGCTCTCGGTGAACTTCAGGATGCGATTGACGAAGTTGCCCAGCACGTCGGCCAGGTCGCGGTTCACGGCGCTGGCGAACTGCTCCCAGGTGAAGGCCGTGTCGCTGCCTTCCGGCGAGTTCGAGGTCAGGTACCAGCGCCACAGGTCCGGCGGCAGGATGTCGAGCGCCGCGTCCATGAAGACGCCGCGCTTGCTGCTGGTCGAGAACTTGCCGCCGTACCAGTTCAGCCAGTTGAAGGCTTTCAGCATGTCGACGCTCTTCCACGGCTCTTCGGAGCCGAGGATGGTCGCGGGGAAGCTGACGGTGTGGAACGCCACGTTGTCCTTGCCCATGAACTGGACGTAGCGGACGTCGTCGGCGCCGGCGTCAGTGCGCCACCACGACCGCCAGTCACGATCAGCGCCGGCCTCGGCCCATTCCTGGGTGGCGGCGATGTATTCGATCGGCGCGTCGAACCAGACGTAGAAGACCTTCTCCTCCATGCCCGGACGCGGCATGCCGTCCTTGATCACCGGCACGCCCCAGGCCAGATCCCGGGTGATGCCGCGGTCGATCAGGCCCTCGTCCAGGTGCTTGTAGGCGATGGACTTGGCCAGGGTCGGCCAGTCGGGGTGGGCGTCGACCCAGGCGCGGATGCGGTCGGCCATCTTGGTCTGGAGAAGATAGAGGTGCTTGGTGTCGCGCACTTCCAGGTTCCGCGAGCCCGAGATCACCGAGTACGGGTCCTTCAGGTCGGTCGGGTCCAGGAGGTTGCCGCAGTTGTCGCACTGGTCGCCGCGGGCCTTTTCGAAGCCGCAGTGCGGGCAGGTGCCCTCGATGTAGCGATCGGGCAGGAAGCGGCGGTCGTCGATCGAGTAGACCATCTGGTCGACCCGTTCCTCGATCAGGCCTTGCGCTTCCAGCACCTCGGCGAAGTGCTGGGTCAGGCGATGGTTCTGCGGCGAGGACGAACGGCCGAAATGGTCCCACGACAGGCCAAAGGCGCGGCCCACGTCGTGCTGCAGCACGTGCTGCTCCTCGCAATAGGTCTGGACGTCCTGACCGGCGGCGGCGGCGGCCAGTTCGGCCGGGGTGCCATGCTCGTCGGTGGCGCAGATGTAGAGGGTGTCGTGGCCCCGGGCCCGCTGGAAGCGCGCATAGACGTCCGCCGGCAGCATCGACCCCGCGAGGTTCCCCAGGTGCTTGATGCCGTTGATGTACGGCAGGGCCGAGGTGATTAGGATGCGAGCCATGGGACGGGGCGTCTTTCCGGGGACGAACGAGAAACAGGAGGCGTCCGCATATAGAAGCCCGCGCGCCGAAGGGAAAGCGTCGCGGCTCGCCCGCAACCTGTCGGCGCGCGAAATCACGGGCTCGCGCGGCGGGCGTTTTCAGGCTTGGATGCCGGACGCTGGACTGGAGGCCCCATGATGCGCCGTCGCCTGCCGCTGCTGCTCGTCGCGCTCGCCGTGCTGCTGGCCGGCGGCTGGTGGTGGTGGCGCGAGCGCCCCGATCCGTCGGTGATGCACGTCTTTCCCGGGGTGCGCGGTCCGGCCAAGGCCTCGAAGATCGTCGAACCGCCCCGCACCCGCATCGCACAGTTCGACAGAGGCGGCCCGCACCGCCTGGCGATTCTGGTCACCGACCCGCAATCGGGATGGCTGGGCCTGGTGCGCGGCTTCCGCGCCCACGGCGTGCCGATCACGGTGACGGAGGATCCCGCCAAGGCCCTGCGGCACAAGGTGGTTCTGGTCTATCCGATCGTCTCGGGCCGGGTGCTGAGCGCCGAGCAGCTGCGCGCCCTGGCCCAGCATGTGCGCGACGGCGGCACGGTGGTGGCCTTCAACCTGGCCGGCGGCGGACTTGGCGAGCTGTTCGGCGTCGGCGAGGGAACCGAGTCCTCCTCGCGACTGCGGATGCGCTGGACCGGTACGACCGGCGAGCCCGAGAGCGACGAGATCGTCGTCTCCTCCACCGGCGAGGCCAAGGTCGCCAGCGTCGGCTACGCGCCGGGGACGGCGCAGGCGGCGGCCCGCTTCGACGACGGTTCGATCGCCGCTGCGTGCAGGAAGGTGGGCGGCCAGGCCTGCGTGCTGGGCGTCGATCTGGGCTCGCTGGCCCAGCGCTCGATGAACGGTCGCGCCGAGGCCCTGGCCCGCCACTACGTCAACGGCTACGAGCCCTCGCTCGACGTGCTGTTTCGCTGGGTGCGCGACCTCTACGTGGCCGGCGAGCCGATGCCCTGGCTGGTCTCGACCGCCCCGGCCGGCCGCCAGGCATCGATCCTCTTCACCCACGACGTCGACTACGGACCGTCGGTCCACAACGCCCTGGCCTATGCCGACGCCCTGAAGGCGCGGGGCGTCCAAGGCACGTTCTTCGTCCAGACCAAGTACATGAAGGACTACAACGACAAGGTGTTCTTCGACGACGCGGCCGTGGCCGACGTCAAAGGCCTGCTGGCGCGCGGCCAGGAAGTCGGCAGCCACACCGTCGCCCACTCCGGCGCCTTCGAGCACACGATGCCGCTGGGCGACGGCCGCGAGCGCTATCCGCGCTATCGCCCCTTCGTCCAGACGGTCGACACGGTGAAGGGGGCCACGATCCTGGGCGAGCTCCGGGTATCGAAGTTCCTGCTCGACTGGCTGGCGGGCGCGGACGTGGTCTCGTTCCGGCCCGGACGGCTGGCCTATCCGTTCACCCTGCCCCAGGCCCTGGACGCCAGCGGCTATCGCTATTCCTCGTCGATCACCGCCAACACGGTGCTGACCCACCTGCCCTTCCAGCTGACCGACGGACGGGCCGACGGCGCGCTGCAGCCGGTGTTCGAGTTCCCGGTCGGCGTCGAGGACGAGGAAGCCCCGCCGCTGCTGCAGCGCCTCGACGCCGCCGACGCCCTGGTGGCCAAGGTGGCCCGCGAGCGCGGCGTGGTCACGGTGCTGATCCACCCCAACCTGGTCGGCGACAAGCTGCGGTTCGAGGAGGCCCTGGCCGACCGCTGGAAGGGCCGGGCGTGGATGGGCGGGGTGCGCCAGTTCGGCGACTGGTGGACAGCGCGCGACGCCCTGGACCTGGACGTCCAGCCGCGCGGCGACGGATGGGTCCTGGCCGCCGACGCGCCCAAGGGCGCGGCCGAGGTCGAGGTGCTGCTGCCCAAGACCGCCCAAGGTCGCGTGACGCTGCGGCTGCCGCCCGGCGGCCGCTCGACGACGGCGATCAAGTGAGGGGCCTGGCGCTCGCCCTGCTGCTGGCCGTCCTGGCCGGCCCGGCCGCCGCCGCGCCGCGGCTGATCTGGTCGGACGAATTCGACGGCGATCGCCCGGATCCGGCCAGGTGGACGGCGGCCGCCGACTGCTGGGGCGGCGGCAACGAGGAGCGCCAGTGCTACGCGCCGGCCAACGTCTCGGTCTCGGGCGGGGTGCTGCGGCTGAACGCCCGCAAGGAACGCGCGTCAGGGCCGGCGCGCCGCGACGGCGGCCCGCGCGTGAGCCGCGACTACGCCTCGGGCGGGGTCAGCACCAAGGGTCTGGCCTCGTTCCGCTACGGCCGCATCGAGGTGCGCGCCAAGCTGCCGCTGGGCCAGGGTCTCTGGCCGGCGATCTGGATGCTGCCCGAGCACGACAACTATGGCCCCTACCCATTGTCGGGCGAGATCGACATCGCCGAGGCGGTGAACCTGGGGGTGCGCTGCCGGTCGTGCCGCGACCGGGTGCGGGGGGCCGCGCATCATGGCCCGACGCTGCAGGCCAACCGCAGCGACTCGGCGGACACGGCCCTGGGCGACCTGACGGCCTTCCATGTCTTCGCGCTGGAATGGACGCCGAAACGGCTGACCTGGCTGCTCGACGGCAAGCCCTACTTCACCCGTCCGGGCGGGCGGCCCTTCGACGAGCGCTTCCACCTGATCCTCAACCTGGCGGTCGGCGGACGGTGGGCGGAGACCACGGGCAGGCGCGGCGTCGACGACGCGGCCCTGCCCGAGAGCCTGCTGGTCGACTGGGTGCGCGTCTACGCGGAGAACTAGCGCCCCCGGCTCCAGAAGGGGATCAAGGAACCGGGGGCGCGCCCCCCAAGGGGAACGGACTGACCAGGATCAGTTCGTGTCGGCGGCCACCGGATCGGCGGCCGAGACCGTGCCGTCCTTGTTGGTGTCGTGGGTCACGAACATCCGCCAGCCCGAATAGGCGAACTCGGCCGGGGTGATGCCGCCGCTCTTGTCGCTGTCGAGGACGCCGAAGCGCACATCGGCCTGGCGCATCTGACGAACGCGCTCTTCTTCCTTCTTCTCGGCGGTCTCGGTCGAGGCGGCGAGGCGCTTTTCGAGACGGCCCTTGAACTCGCCGACGTATTCTTCCTTGGACAGCACGCCGTTCTTGTCGGCGTCGATGGCCTTGAAGAGCTGGTCGCGGGTGATGACGAACTCTTCCTTGGTGACGACGCCGTCGCCGTTGACGTCCTGCTCCTTGATGAAGGTGTCGCGGGCGTGCGAGGCGGCCAAGGCCGGAGCGGAGACGGCGGCCAGGACGGCGGCCAGGATCAGGGTGTTGCGGATCATCTGGGTTCTCAGCGCAGGGATTCGAAGGTCAGCGAGTAGGTGTGGCTCTGGCCAGGCTGCCCGGCGGCGGCCGGCGCCACGCGATAGCGGGCCTGCACCTGGTAGACGCCCGAACGCTCGGGCTTGATCTCGAAGCGGCCCTGGGCGTCGCTCTTGACGGTGACCGGGGCGCTCTTGGCGTCGGCGTAGCGGTCGCCGCCGGCGGTCACGGTGACCTCCTGGCCGGACACCGGCTTGCCGTCGTACAGCACCACGAACTTGGCCGGCTGGCCGGTGGTGATGTCGCTGGGGTTGGTGACCGCCTGGAACTCCAGGCCCTTGCCGACCGGGGCCAGCGCGGCGGCGCTGGGCGCGCCCTTGGTCACGTAGACGTCGGCGGTGGTGATGCTCTGCATGTCGACCACCTGGGCGCCGGCCGGCGCCTTGCCCGGCTCCAGGAACTCCCACTCGCCGTTGACCAGCGTGGCCTTGCCGACGCGCCCGGCGCGCTGGCCGGTGGTGATGCGATAGGTGCCGGCCGCCTCGATCGGCGCTTCCACCAGGGCCAGCTCGCGCAGGTAGGTCGGGGTCAGCGGCTTGCGCACGCCGTCGGGACCGACCACCGCATAGGCGTCGGACTTCATCACCACTTCGGGGGTGAAGAACTCTTCGGCGAACGAGCCCTGCACCGTGACGACCTTGCGGCTGGAGACGTCGAAGGTGCTGGGCAGCATGTAGGGCGAGTGGGCGTGCGCCAGACCGGACAGGCCAAGGCCCGCCAGCAGCGCCGCCGAAGCGAGCATGGTCTTCATCGGAATCCCCCTCAAGGACGATCGGTGCGTTGGGAAGGCTCCTATTGCGGATGAATCTAAGAATCAATCGCAAATAACTTGACCCAATCGCCAGACGGTCGTAGCTCCCCATCCAACGAATGCGAACAATTCGCATCTGAGGCCGAAAACTGGGGGTTCCTTCTTTTGTCGCGCAACAAACTCATATGCTTCGCCGCCGTCTCGGCCGGCGCCCTGCTCTCCGCCACGGCGGCCTTCGCGGCCGACGCGTCCTCGGCCGCCGACACGGCCGAGCTGGACAAGGTCACCGTCACCGCCACCCGTAGCGAGAAGTCGGTGCTGGCCGTGCCGGCCACCGTCTCGGTGACGACGAGCCAGGAAATCGAAGACGCCCTCATCAACGACGCCAAGGACCTGGTGCGCTTCGAGCCCGGCGTCGCGGTGCGCAGCGCCCCGTCGCGCTTCACCGCCGCCGGTTCGTCCACGGGTCGCGACGGCAACGCCGGCTTCGCCATCCGCGGCCTCGAGAGCAACCGCGTGCTGATCATGGTCGACGGCGTGCGCATCCCCGACGGCTACGCCTTCGGCGCCCAATCGGTCGGTCGCGGCGACTATGTCGACGTCGACGTGCTGAAGTCGGTCGAGATCGTCCGCGGCCCCGCCTCGGCGCTGTACGGCAGCGACGGCGTCGCCGGCTCGGTCAGCTTCTTCACCAAGGACCCGTCCGACATCCTGAAGGGCAAGAGCTTCGCCGCCCGCGGCCGCGTGGGCTACGCGTCGGCCGACGAAAGCTGGACGGAAAGCGCCCTGGTGGCCGGCGCCAGCGGCCGCTGGGAAGGCCTGCTGGCCTACACCCGCCGTGACGGCCACGAAACCGAGACCCAAGGCGCCAACGCCACGTCCAGCGTCGCCCGCACGGTGGCCAACCCCGAGGACAACCAGTCCAACGCCATTCTCGGCAAGCTGGCCTTCAACCTCGACGACCGCAACAAGTTCACCCTGACGGTCGACCACCTGGATCGCGACATCGACTGGAACGTGCTGTCGGCGATCACCATCCTGCCGACCAACCCGACGGCGGCCCAGACCGCGGGCGCCACGATCGGCCTCACCGCCTTCGACAAGATGCGTCGCGACCGCGTCAGCCTGGCCCACGTCTTCACCGGCGGCCAGGGCCTGATCGAAACCGCCCGCACCACCGTCTACTACCAGGACAGCACCACGCGGCAGTTCTCGGCCGAGGACTTCCGCACCAACGCCGACCGCACCCGCGACGCCAAGTTCGACAACGAGGTGTTCGGCGGCGCGATCGAGCTGAACAGCAAGGCCAGCCTGGCCGGCGCCGATCACCAGATCGTCTGGGGCGGCGACGCCTCGATCACGCGCCAGACCGGCCTGCGCGACGGCACCGTGCCCGGCGCGGGGGAAACCTTCCCCAACCATCCGTTCCCGGTCACCGACTACACGCTGCTCGGCGCCTACGTGCAGGACGAGTTCTCGGCCGGTCCGGTCACCTTCTATCCGGCCCTGCGCTACGACTACTACAAGCTGGAGCCCAAGAGCGACGCGCTGTTCACGGCCAACACGCCGGTGAGCCAGAGCGACTCGCGCTTCTCGCCCAAGCTGTCGGCCGTCTGGCAGGTCACCGACCTGATCAGCGTGTTCGGCAACGCCGCCACTGGCTTCAAGGCCCCCTCGCCTTCGCAGGTCAACAACGGCTTTTCCAACCCGGTGCGCTTCTACAAGTCCATCGCCAATCCGGACCTGAAGCCCGAGACCAGCCGCAGCTTCGAGCTCGGCTTCCGTCTGCGCCGGCCGACGTGGAACCTGGGCGTCACCGGCTTCACCGGTAAGTACGATGACTTCATCGAGCAGATCCAGGTCGGCGGCGCGTTCACCGCCGCCAACCCGGCGGTCTACCAGTACGTTAACCTGGCCGAGGCCGAGATCAGCGGGGCCGAGGCCCGCGGCGAGATCTTCATCGGCGAGGCCTGGCGCCTGATCGGCACGGCCGCCTATGCGCGCGGCTACTCGACCAACGCCGGCAAGAGCACGCCGCTGCAGTCGGTCGACCCGGCCAAGTTCACGGCCGGCCTGTCCTACCGCGACCCGGCCGGTCGCTTCGGCGGCCAGTTCAGCGTCATGCACGTGCAGAAGAAGTCGTTCGACAGCCTGGGCGTCACCTGCACGGGCACGTGCTTCGCCCCGCCGGCCTTCACCACGGCCGACGCCACGGCCTACTGGAACGTCACCGAGGCGGTCACCCTGCGCGGCGGCGTCTTCAACCTGACCGACGAAAAGTACTGGTGGTGGAGCGACGTGCGCGGCGCGACCACGACCGGGACGGCGACCGCGCCCGTGGTCGTCGACGGCTACACCGCTCCGGGACGCAACTACAGCGTCTCGCTGGCGGTCAAGTTCTAGGACCCGCAAGGTCCTAACCGAGACACGCGGTCGTAATGTTGCGGCGACCGCGTGGCCCCGTCCTCCTCCGCGCCATGTCGGCCCGGCGCCTGGAGGACGGGGCGTTTTCTTATCTCCCCCCCGGCGGAACGCCCGCCTTCGCGGCGTCGCAAAAAGAACGGGAATTCGTCGTCGCATCGCCCGGGACAAGCGCGCCGACCCCTGCTAGCAACGGCGCATCCGCAAACGGGAGTTCGCATGCTGCGCCGCCTCTACGACTGGGTCATGAGCCTGGCCGCCTCGCGTCACGCGCCCAAGAGCCTGTTCGCCGTCTCCTTCGCGGAGAGCTCGTTCTTCCCAGTCCCGCCCGACGTGATGCTCGCCCCGATGGTGCTGGCCCGTCCGGACCGCGCCTGGCGCTACGCCGCCATCTGCACCCTGGCCTCGGTGCTGGGCGGGATCCTGGGCTACGCCATCGGCTACTTCCTGACCCCGGTCGGCCAGTGGATGATGGCCGCCACCGGCCACGCCGGCGGCCTGGCCGAGTTCAAGTGCTGGTACGACAAGTACGGGGTGTGGGTGATCCTGGCCAAGGGCCTGACCCCTATCCCCTACAAGCTGGTGACCATCGCCTCGGGCCTGGCGGCCTTCAGCTTCCCGATGTTCATCTTCGCCTCGGTCGTCACCCGCGGCGCGCGCTTCTTCCTCGTCGCCTTCGTGGTCAAGAAATTCGGCCCCGCCCTGCTGCCGGTGATCGAGCGCCGCCTGGCCCTGGTGGCCGGCGGTTTGATCCTGCTCCTTGTCATCGGCCTCGCCGCGAGCCATTTCCTGGGAGGAAGCAGCGGAGGCGCGTGCGCCGTATGACCACCGACACCCCGGCCGTGACCACCGGTCCCCTCGTTCCCAAGCGCCCGTCCCTGGACTGGATCGCCAAGCACTGGCCGGTCCTGGCCTTCGCCGCCAGCGCGATCATGCTGGGCGCGGCCCACGCTTTCGAAAGCTTTGGGGGCCTGGCGCCCTGCCATCTGTGCCTGAAGCAGCGCGAGGTCTACTGGGTCGCGGGAACCGTCGGCCTGGTCGCCGCCGTCCTGCAGCGCACCCCGCTCTGGACGCGCCTGCGGACACCGGCCCTGTGGCTGCTGGGCGCGATCTTCCTCTACGGCGCGGGGCTTGCGGCCTTCCACGCCGGCGTGGAATGGAAGTGGTGGCCCGGCCCCACCACCTGCACCGGCGGCGGCGTCGCCACGTCGGGCGACCTGGTGGCCATGCTGAAAGGCGCCAAGATCCAGCCGCCGATGTGCGACAAGGCCGCCTGGGTGTTCCTGGGCCTGTCCATGGCCGGCTGGAACGCCCTGGTCTCGCTGGGCCTGGCCGTCGTTTCGGCCTTCGCCGCCCTTCGCCGTAAGGAAGCCGTGCAATGAGCGCCGCCCAGAAAGCCGTTCCGCCCCGTCCCGGCCGCGGCGCCCAGGCCGCCCGCCTGGCCGAGATCCTGCGCGTCGACCAGGCCGGCGAACTGGCCGCCGTGCACATCTATCGCGGCCAGCAGGCCGTCATGAAGCACGCCCGCGGCCACCAGCGCGTCGCCGAGCAGCTGAAGGAGATGGAGGGCCACGAGCAGGTCCACCTGTCGCGCTTCAACGAGCTGCTGAACGAGCACAAGGTGCGCCCGACCCTGATGTCGCCCCTGTGGCGGCTGGCGGCCTTCACCCTCGGCGCCGGCACCGCTTTGATCGGCGACAAGGCCGCCCACGCCTGCACCGAGGCCGTCGAGTCGGTGATCGAGAAGCACTATGCCGGCCAGATCGAGGAACTGAAGGACCGCGACCCGGCCCTGACCGCCGAGCTCGTCCAGTTCCGCGAGGACGAACTGATGCACCACGACCTGGCCATCGAGGAAGGCGCCCACGAGGCCACGGCCTACCCGCTGCTGAGCGCGGTCATCCAGACCGGCTGCAAGGTGGCGATCAAGATCAGCGAGAAGATCTAGAAACGCCCCTCTCTCATCGAGGGAGGGCTTCTACGGCTTGGCCTTCGCCCCCGCCTCCCCTACCGATGGACCTGTCCATCGCGGGGAGTCACCGTGCCTGCATCGTCCGTCCGAGCCCTGGCCCTGGCCGCCGCCCTGCCGCTGCTGATCGCCGCCGCCCCCGCCCGCAAGCCGTCCAAGCCGCCCCGCGCCGCCCCCACGGCCCAGACCCTGGCCACCGGCGGGGCGCTGAAGCCCGACCAGGCCGGCGTGCGGATCGAGCACGTCGACCTGTCGATCGAGGTGTTCCCCAAGCGCAAGGCCATCGCCGGCGAGGCCGTGCTGGCCCTGCGCGCCGACCGAGAACTGCCGGCCATCGTGCTGGACCTCGACCGCGAGCTCGCCGTGTCGGCGGTGTCGCTGGACGGTCGCGAGCTGCCGCCGACGGCCTGGCGCAATCCCGACGGCCGCCTGTCGATCACCCCGCCCGCGCCTATCGCCGCCGGCCACACCACCGCCGTGCGGATCCGCTATGCCGGCGTGCCCGTCGAGGCCAAGCGCGCCCCGTGGGACGGCGGCTTCGTCTGGGCCAGCACGCCCGACGGCCGCCCGTGGATCGCCACCGCCGTCCAGGGCGAGGGCTGCGACCTCTTCTGGCCGTGCATCGACCACCCGACCGGCGAGCCTGATCTGGTCGACCTGCGCGTCACCGTGCCCGCCCCCCTGTCGGCCCCGTCGGGCGGGGTGCTGGTCGACGTTCGGGAGGCGGCCGGAAAGCGCACCTTCCACTGGCGGATGACCAGCCCCAACACCTACGCCGTCGCCCTCAACATCGGCCCCTACGTTCAACTGAAGGACACCTACGAGAGCCGCTTCGGCGACAGCTTTCCGATCGAGTTCTGGGCCATCGAGGGCAACGAGGCCAAGGCGCGCGGCCTGTTCGCCCAGTTCAAGCCGATGCTCGACTTCTACGAGGGGATGATCGGTCCCTACCCGTTCCGGTCCGAGAAGATGGGCGCGGTCGAGACCCCGCACCTGGGCATGGAGCACCAGACGCTGAACGCCTACGGCGCCGGCTACGCGCAGGAGATCTACGGCTTCGACTGGCTGCTGGAGCACGAACTGGCCCACGAGTGGTTCGGCAACCAGATGACCAATGTCGACTGGGACGACATGTGGCTGCACGAGGCCTTCGGCACCTACATGCAGCCGCTCTATTCGCAGTGGCTGCACGGCGACATGGAGTACATGGTCCGGCTCAACGAGATGCGGGTGAAGAGCTTCAACAAGTTCCCCATCGTCTCGGGCAAGCCGATGGAGGAGGAGGCCGTCTACGACGCCAAGGTCGGCCCCGGCACGGACATCTACTACAAGGGCGCCAACATGCTGCACACGCTGCGCAGCCTGATCGGCGACGAGGCCTTCTTCACCGCCACCCGCGTGCTGGTCTATGGCAGGCCTGATCCCAGGCCCGGCAACTTCGCCCCGCGCTATGCGGTGACCGAAGACTTCATCAAGGCCGTCAACGACGCGACCGGCGCCGACTATCGCTGGTTCTTCGACGCCTATCTGCGCCACGCCGCCCTGCCCGACCTGGTCGAGACCCGCGAGGGCGATGACCTGATGCTGGCCTGGAAGACCCCGGCCGGGCGCTTCCCGATGCCGGTCGAGGTGAAGGTGGGCAGCAAGGTGGTGACGCTCTCGATGACCGACGGGACCGGCCGCGTGCGGGTGGGCGCCGCCGTTCCGGTGATCGTCGACCCCGCCTCCAGGATCCTGCGCCGGCAACCTTACCTGGAGGCCTACCACGCCTGGAAGACGGCCAAGGACGTGGCCGCCAAGCCCGCGCCCGCCCGGCCTAAGAAATAGTCATCTTCCGTTGACCGTGTTCCTTCACGGTTTGCGAGGCATGCGGGCTTAGGACTCAGGGCTCCACCGCGAGCCGAGCCCATGCTGACGCCCAACCATGTCGTTACCGCCGCCAAGGCCGTGCTCTTCCTGGGAGCGGCCAGCGCCGTAACCCTGATGCTCGGTCCGTTCCAGGGGCTGGAGCAGGCCTTCGGGCTCAGCGACAAGGCCGCCCACGCCCTGGCCTTCGGCGGGCTGACGGCGGTCGCCTTCCTGGCCTTCCCGAAGATGCGCCGCAACGATCTGGCGATCGCCGCGATCCTGCTGGGCGCCAGCGCCGAGATCGCCCAGCTGTTCGCCCATCGCAGCGCCAGCTTCACCGACCTGGCCGCAGACGTCGCCGGGATCGCGGTCGTCTATCTGGCCAGCCACATCGAGGCGGTGCGTCGCGACGCCCGCGAGCGCGGCGCCATGCGCTTTTCCGACATCTCCGCCCAGCGCCAGCGCCGCCGTCGCCGCAAGAGCAGCGTCGTCATGCCCGGCGCCGGCGCGACGGAAAGCGAAGCCGCCCGCGGCAGCTTCGCCTCCCGCGCCGCCGCGCGCTTCCCGCGCGAGGCCTGATCGCCGTCAGGTGATCCGCTTGACGCTGACCGGGTCGCTGCCCGGGAAGCTTTCCTCCAGGCCCTCGTCCAGCAGGGCTTCCTGGCGGCTTTCCGAGCACTCGACCTTTTCGGCCAGCTGGTCGTGCTTTTCGTTGTCGGCCAGGGGCCGGTCGGCGCGCCTGGCGTGCGGCGCCTCAATGTGACGGTCCTCCGGACGCAGCTTGCCCTCGGCCGCGCAATCGGCGGTCGTCGACGAGGTGCCGTGCGTGAAATGGCGGCCGTCTTCCTGATGATGCCTGTGACCGATCATGACCGGTTTCTCCCGTGCTTCGCCCGCGAGGGCGTCGGGAGATAAACCCCCAGCCCACGGCCGGGGTTGCTCGCCCCCCAGACAAGCGGCGCGAAGCAGGCTATGCAAACGCCATGCAAAAGCCGCTTACGTTGCTCGCCTGCCTTTTGCTCGGCGCCTGCGCTTCGACGCCCGCGCCGGATCGCGCGCCCGCGCCCAAGCTGGCGGTCGAGACGCGCAACTACGCGACCACGCCGCTGAGCCCGACACCGGCCGACCTGCCGCCGCTCGAAGCCTTCGCCGCCGACAGCTTCACCGGGCCGGACGGCGTGCGCCTGCCCTACCGCCTGCTGTCGCCGGCCACGAAGGAAAAGCTGCCCCTGGTGGTGATCCTGCACGGCTCGGGCGCGGTGGGCCACGACAACAAGGCCCAGATGGGCCCCTTCGTGCGCGGCTGGGCGCGTCCCGGCGTGGCCAAGACCTTCCCGGCCTTCGTGCTGGCGCCCCAGGCGCCGACCCGCACCGCCAACTACGCCAAGGGCGCCGACCGGCTGCTGGCCTCGCGTCCGGGCGCCAGCCTGCCGGCCGTCCTGGCGCTGATCGACGACCTGTCGGCCCGCCTGCCCATCGACACCGACCGCATCTATCTCGTCGGCTTCTCGATGGGCGGCTCGGCGGCGATGAACGCCGCGGCGCTGGCGCCGGGCAAGTTCGCGGCCGTGGCGGCCTTCTCAGGCGTGCCGCCCGAACGCGCCCTGGCGGCCAAGGTCGCCCCCACCCCGGTGATGATCGTCCACGGCGACAAGGACCGCGAGAACCCCTACGCTCCCGACCTGGCCTGGGCCGGCGCCCTGGCCAACGCCGGCGGGAACGTACGCTTCGTCTCCTATTCGGGCATGGCACACGTGGTGCCGCCCGACATGATGCACGACGACGCCTGGCGGGCCTGGCTGTTCTCGCAGAAGCGCAAGAAGGACTAGCTAGGCGGTCCAGGTGTCGGTGAAGACCCGCTGGAAGTTGCCGCCCAGCACCTTGTCGACCACCCGCGCGCCGTAGCCCCGCCGCCGCAGTTCTTCGGCGATGACGGTGAACCGGTCGGCGCGGTTCAGGCCGACGACGAACGGCAGCGGCCCCTCGCCCGGCGCGGCCACGCCGGCGGCCTTGCGCTCTTCCAGGCTCTTGTTCCACTGGGCCATGCTCTCGGGAGAGGTGTCGAACGGCCACAGCAGGGCGTCGCTGCCGATGCCGACGTGGTCCTCGCCGCACACCTTGAGAGCATGGGTCAGGTGGGCGAAATAGACGTCCAGCGAGGGCTGGGCCGTCGGATCGGTCAGGTAGGACAGCTCGTAGATCCCCATCACCCCGCCCCGCTCGGCCATGGCCCGCATCAGCCGGTCGGACTTGTTGCGCGGATGGACGTGAACGGCGCCGGCGCCCCCATGGGTGATCAGGACGGGCTTGCTCGAGGCGGCGACGGTGCCCAGGCTGGACGGCTCGTCGCTGTGGCTGACGTCGATCGTCACGCCCACGGCGTTCATCCGCTCGACGGCGCGGCGGCCCAGCTCGGTCAGGCCGGTCGACGGCGACGACATCGTGCCCGAGGCGAAAGGCGTGGTGCGATTGTAGCTTAGCCCCATGACCAGCACGCCCGCGGCGCGGAACTGGTCGATGGCGCCAAGGTCGCCCTCCAGCATCTCCGACGCCTCGAACGAATAGATGATCCCGAGGCGCTTGGTGGCCTTGGCCCGCGCGAAGTCGGCGACCGAGGCGACCTTGAGATAGAGGTCGGGATTGAGCGCCACGGCCTTGTCGAGGTCGGCTATGGACTGCGCGGTCTCGGCCCGCGTCTCCGTGCCAGGCCCGCCGATCGTCTGCTTGGCCGCCGTCAGGCCCGAGGCCCTGACCATATCCCGCATCGCCTGGTCGAGCGGCTTTTCCGGATCGATGGGCAGCATCAGGTTGCCGTTGATGGCGAAGGCCTGGCCGGCGGCCTTGGCCGACCCGGACGCGCAGACCGCCAGCATGGAGGCCGCCGTTCCCAGGAAGATGCGACGCGTGGTGCTCATGATCCCCTCGAAGGAATATATGTAGGCGCCTACATATCTATACCGACCTCGCCTTCGTCCAATGAAATTCCCGACATGATCCGCTCGAACATCGACCGGCGGTCCAGGGCGTCGTCGAGCTGGTCGAGCAAACGGACCAAGTGGCCGGCCTCGGCGTCGAGCTCTCGCGCGGCGGTGTTGAACGCGTCCCACAGCGGAGCCAGCCGGGCGGCCATCGCCCGTCCCTGCTCGGTCAGTTCAAGCAGCCTGCGCCGTCCGTCTTCGGGCGAAGCCCGTGAAACGATCAGGCCGGCCTTCTCCATCGAGCGGCTGGCCTCGCTGACCGAGACGTGGGTGATGCGCAGGATCGCGGCGATCTCGCCCACGCCCATCGGGCGATCGTGCTCCACCAGCTGGCGCAGGGCGCCGTACCAGCGCTGCTCGAACCGGATCCCCTGGGCGGCATAGACCCTGGCGCCGTCGCGATCGATCCGGTCGGAGACGCGCCTCAGGCGGGCGGCCAGGGCCTCGCCGCCGAAGCCGCGGCTGTAGTCTTCTGGATCGGACATCTCGGAATCCGCAGGTGGGAGAAGCGCTCCCCCTTCTGGGCCATCGCTGGCTGGCCCGCTAGAGCCCCGCGCGCGTCAGGGCCTCGCGCACCACGTCGGGGGCGTGGTCGATGACGCGCAGATAGGCCAGCATGGCGGCGTCGGGGCGCGCCTCGCCATGCTCCAGCTCGCTCAGCACGGGCAGCGGAATGGCGAAGGCCCGCGAGAACTCGGCCTGGGACAGGCCGCTGCGCCAGCGCACCGCCTGCACGAGCGCGCGGGACGAGCGGACCTCGCTGGGCGCGGCCTTGTCGTCGATGGCGATATCGGTGGTGGTCAGGCGCGCTGCGGCCATAAGGATCGCTCCCTTTGCTGCTCTTCTCCCCGACCGCTCCTCTATACGCGTTCGATTGCACAAATTCGACGGCCCCACGTCGTCAATACGACGGTTCGGGGGCGGCCTGGCCCGAAGGTCAGCCCTGCGGCTTGGACAGCAGGGCGCGCGCCTTGACCTCGACCGCCTCGACGCCCTTCAGCGGGTCGCCGGCGTCGTCGAGGATGTTGGAGAAGCGCTTGAGGTCCTGGGTCGAGATCCGCTTGATGCGACGATCGCGCGCCCATTCCATGCCGATCAGCTGGCCCAGCTTGCAGGCCTTGGGCAGCAGCGCAGGCTTCTCTGACGGGCCGCCCTTGACCAGCAGCTTGGTGACGATGTCGTTCCAGTTGGGCGAGCCGGGGAAGCACAGCGACAGGTCCTGGCAGTTGCCGGTCCAGAACCGCTTGTACCAGCGGGCGTGATCGTCGTTCTCGAACCGCAGGCCGCGCGTCGGCTGGACCACGTTCAGGCAATCACCGCGCACGAACTCCTGCGCAGACGCAGAGCCGGCCACCAAACCGGCGAACAACAGGGCCGTCGCCCCGATACGAAACCGCAAAACCATCCTCCTGATACCCTCCCCCCACGGAGGATCATCACGGCTCGTTTAATCGCGCGCTTCGGACAGAAATGCGGCCGTCGCTTCAATGACTTCCACGAGCGTGAGTCGCTCGATGGTCACCCCTTCGGGCAGACTTGAAAAGAGCCTCGTGGGCGCGGCCGCATCCAGCATCACGAAGACGCCCCGGTCGTCGGCCCGGCGGATCAGGCGCCCGAAAGCCTGGCTGATCCGGGCGCGGGCGATCGAGTCGTCGTAGCCCTTGCCGCCGAACTTGGTGCGACGGGACTTGTGCAGGATGTCCGGACGCGGCCAGGGCACGCGATCGAAGACCAGCAGACGCAGCGAGCGCCCCGGCACGTCGACGCCGTCCCGGATCGCGTCCGTGCCCAGCAGGCAGGCGTCCTCCTCGGCCCGGAAGATGTCGACCAGGGCCCCGGCCTCCAGCGGATCGACGTGCTGGGCGTAGAGCGGCAGGCCCTTGTCGGCCAGGGGGGCGGCGATGCGTTCGTGCACGGCCTTCAGCCGGCGGATGGCGGTGAACAGGCCCAGGGCCCCGCCGTTGGCGGCCAGGAACAGCTCGCGCATGGCGGCCGAAACCTGCCGCGCGTCCTCCTTGTTGACGTCGGTGACGACGAAGGCGCGGGCGTTCTTCTCGTAGTCGAAGGGCGAGACCAGGCGCAGCACCTTGGGCGGCTGCGGCAGACGGGCCGCGCCCGTGCGCATCTCGGCCAGGGCGAAGGGATCCTCCAGAGCCGGGTCGACCAGGGTGGCGCTGGTCACCAGCACGCCGTGGGCGGGGCTGAGCACCGCGGCCCGCAGAGGCTCGGTCGGATCCACCCAGTGGCGACGGCAGGCCGCATCGACGACGCGGCCGTACAGGAAGGTGGCCTCGAACCAGTCGACGAAGTCGGGATCTTCGCCCTCGAGCGAATCCGGGGCGTCCTCGTCGATGGCCTTCAGGATCGAGCGCCAGGCCGGCAGGGTCATCCGGGCCCGGCGGTCCAGGCCCCGCAGCGCGCCCTCGATGCGGGCGCGTTCGGACGGGCCCAGGTGCTCGGCGTCCTCGTCGAGCACGTCCTCCAGCTGGCGCGCCAGGGCCAGCAGCGGGGCTTCGATCCCGGCCAGGGCGCGGGCGGCCTCGCCGGCTCGCTCGCGCACCAGGTCGACGGCGGGGCGCGCGGCGCATTGCAGGCCCAGTTCCGGACCGCTGCGATCGCTGGTCCGCGCCCGAAGCTGCTCGATGACCGCGACCAGATAGCTCTCGATCGGCCCGATCGGATTGACCTGCCCGTCCGGCGGCGCGATGCGGCCCGACCAGCCCTCGCCGGGCAGGGCCGTGGCGGCCTGGATCACGGCGCTCAGCGCCGCTCGGGCGCTTTCCTTGTCGCCCAAGATGTCGAGCAGGCGCGCCTCCAGCCCCCTGCCCCGCCGCCCGCGGCCTTCCGGACCACGGATCCAGCGGCGCAGTTCGGCGGCCTCCGCGCCCGACAGGGCGGCCGAGAAGGCGCTGTCGGCGGCGTCGAACAGGTGGTGGCCCTCGTCGAACACCACCCGCTTGACCGCCGTGGTCTCGTTGTCGCCCTTCAGGCCCCGCGCCGCCCGGGCGCCGTCGAAGGCCGCCTGGGTCATGACCAGGGCGTGGTTGGCGATGACGATGTCGGCGCGCTTGGAGGCCCGCACGGCCTTTTCGATGAAGCAGACGCGGTAGTGCTGGCAGCCGGCGTGGATGCACTCGCCCCGGCGGTCGACCAGGTTGGCGGCGCTGGCCTGGGCCGAGGGCTGCACGGCGAACAGGGTCGGCAGCCAGGCCGGATAGTCGCCGCCGGTCATGTCGCCGTCGCGGCTGACCCGCGCCCAGCGCGCGGCGAGGGCCAGGCCCACCAGGTCGCCGTTGCCCAACTGGGCGCTGTTGACCTGCTCCTGCAGGTTCAGCAGGCACAGGTAGTTCTCACGGCCCTTGCGCACCACCGCCTTGCGGGCGCGCACCTGCGGGTCGGGATAGATGGCCGCGCTCTCGCGCTCGATCTGACGCTGCAAAGCCCGCGTATAAGTGCTGATCCACACCGAGGGCCCGTTGGCCTCGGCCCAGACGCTGGCCGGCGCCAGATAGCCCAGGGTCTTGCCCACGCCCGTGCCGGCCTCGGCCAGCATCATGCGCGGCTCGCCCTCGCGCTCCCTGGGCTGGAAGGCGAACGAGGCCTCGCGGGCGTAGGTGTCCTGGGCCTCGCGCACCTCGTCGAGGCCCGCGCGGGTCAGCAGCGACTTCAGGCGCTCGGAGGCGACCTCGGGGTCGATGGGACGCGACAGCGGCTCGCCCAGCGGCGCCTGGTCCTCCCATTCGACCAGACGGCTCCAGACGTCGAGGCCCGAGCTGCGAAACTGGTTGCCGACCGGAACCGAGCGCAGGGCGCCGACCACCGCCGGCCCCCACGACCAGCCGGCCCGGGCCAGGGTCTCGGCCACGGCCAGGGCCTCCTCGCGCGACGGACGCGGGGTCAGGGCCAGTTCACGCAGCAGGAAGTCGGCGGCCTCGCGCAGGGTCTGGGCCTGGGCGGCGGCGCCCTTGGGTTCCGGCAGGCCCAGCGCCATGGCCAGGCCCACCGACGACGGCGCGCAGAAGGTCGCCGGCCGCGTGAAGGCATAGAGCTCCAGCACGTCGAAGATGCCGGGATAGCGCATCGGCGCGTGCAGGTTCAGGCGCTTGGCGGTCATGGCCGCGTGGGCCACCAGCACCGGCCCGTGCTCGAAGAGGTCGCGCGCGTCCGGCGGCCGGATCACGCGGCCCTCGCCCGAGCCGTCGGCCAGCCCGGCGCGCGGGCCGGGCAGCACCACCAGAGCCGGGGCAAGGTCGAGATTCGGGGGAAGCGCGCTCACGGGGAGTGATTAACACTTCGGCGCGGGGAAACGAACGGGGAACTCCCATCCGCGCCCCCAAAAGCTCGTCATCCCGGCCGGAGCGAAGCGGAGAGCCGGGACCCAGGGGCCGCCACAAAGCGTCGGCGACCGCCTGGGCGTTCAATCGATCCGCCGCGCCCAGTCCCCCGGGGTCCCGGATAGCCGCTGCGCGGCTTCCGGGATGACGGTGGGAGGTATCGTTACTTCCGCTGACCCGCGCTGGCCGCGCGCACCGGCTTGAACTCCGAGCCCGCGTTCCAGTCGGGCCAGACGCGCGAGTTGGCGATCGCCTTGCCGGCTTCATAGACCAGGGCCACGTCCTGGGCCGCGCCGCGCAGGTCCCAGTCGGCGCTCCAGGCGTCACAGGGCTGGTGGTAGCAGCGGGCGGTGTAGTCGGCGACCCAGGCGTCGCCGGCCGCGCGGCCGCCGTTCAGCAGGTCGGCGCCGCCGCCCAGGCCCATCACCAGCAGTACCGGCACCCCGCGCTTGGCCAGCGAGAAGTGGTCGGCGCGGTAGAACAGCGCCCGTTCGGGCTTGGCGTCCGGCGTCACGGTGCGCCCCTGCGCGGCCGCGGCCTTGGCCAGGCCCTGCTCCAGCTCGTTCTGGCCGGCGCCGACCAGCACGATGTCTTTGGCCGGTCCCGCGGTCTGCAGCACGTCGAGGGTGTAGTTGGCAGCCATCTTGCCGAGCGCGGCGTCGCCGGCCTTCACGGCGTAGTACTCCGAACCCAGCAGGCCCCGCTCCTCGCCGGTCCAGGCGGCGAAGACGATCGAGCGCTGCGGCGCGGGTCCCTGCTTGAAGGCCCGTGCGACCTCGATCACCCCGGCCACGCCGATGGCGTCGTCGGCCGCGCCCGGACGGATCGTCTTGCCTTGGGCGTCCGGCGCGCCCACGCCGTAGGCGTCCCAGTGGGCGGCGTACATGATGCTCTCGTCGGCGTGGGTCGTCCCCGGCAGGCGGGCGACGACGTTGTGGCTGACCATCGGCTCATGAGCCACCTTGTAGGCGGCCGAGAACGCCGCGCCCTTCAGCGCCACCGGCTTGAATGACGGCTCGCGCGCCGAGCGCTTCAGGGCCTCGAAGTCCAGGCCCGAGCGCTTGAAGAGGTCGACGGCCACGTCCCGCTGGATCCAGCCCTGCAGTTGCAGCTTCTCCTTGGCCGGGTCGGGACGGACGATGTCGTAGCCCTCGCCGTTCGAGGCCTTCACCGTGCTCCAGCCGTAGCCCGCGCCCAGGGTCTCGTGCACGATCAGGGCGCCGACCGCGCCACGGCGCACGGCCTCCTCGTACTTGTAGGTCCAGCGGGCGTAGTAGGTGGCCGCCTTGCCGCCGAACTTGCCGTAGGCGGGCTCGCCGGCCTCGGCTTCCAGGTCGGGGTCGCTGATCAGGAAGACGGCGACCTTGCCCTTCAGGTCCGCACCCTTGAAGTCGTCCCAGCCGCGTTCGGGCGCGCTGACGCCATAGCCGACGAAGACCAGGGGGGCGTCCTTGATCGCCACCTTGTCGACCGGCAGCAGGGTCATAACCTGGGCCTGCTCGCCCTGGGCCAAGGCCATCGCGCCGCCGGCGGTGGAAAAGCTCATCGCCACCGGACCGTCGATGCGGGTGTGCACCAGCGGCACCTTCTGGGTGTAGGACCCGGCGTCGCCGGCCGGCTCCAGGCCCAGCGCCTTGAACTGGGCGGCGATGTAGTCGGTGGTCTTCTGTTCGGCCGGACCGCCGGGGGCGCGGCCGAGGAACTCGTCCGACGCCAGCACGCGGGTGATTTCCGACAGCTTGGCCGGATCGATCGGAGCGCTGTCCTGCGCGTGGGCCAAAGCCGGCAGGGCCAGGGCGGCGGTCAGCAGAAGGGCGGCGCGGCGGGACATGGGCGAACTCCGGGAAACTTCGAGCGCGACCGTAGAAACCTCCGCCGAGATACGCAAACTTCGCACGCCGTTCGGTGGCTAATGTCGATTCCCCGCCAGAAACAGAACAGGAACATGCTATAGCCACCGCGATGGTTCCGGCCGACCTGCTTCCCCCGCGTTTTTCCGAGTGGTTCGCCGCCCGCGGCTGGTCTCCGCGCGCCCACCAGCTGGCGATGATCGAGAAGGCCAAGGCCGGCCGCGACGCCCTGCTGATCGCCCCCACCGGCGGCGGCAAGACCCTGGCGGGCTTCCTGCCCAGCCTGATCGAGCTCGCCGAACGGGCGCCGCGCAACACCCCGGCCGGGATCCACACCCTCTACATCTCGCCGCTCAAGGCGCTCGCCGTCGATGTCGAGCGCAACCTGATGACCCCGATCCGCGAGATGGGCCTCTCCATCGTCGCCGAGAGCCGCACCGGCGACACCGGCGAGAGCCGCAAGGCCCGCCAGCGCATCCGGCCGCCCGACATCCTTTTGACCACGCCCGAGCAGCTCGCTTTGTTCTGCGCCTGGGAGGGCGCGCGGGAATACTTCGCCGACCTGTCCTGCGTGATCGTCGACGAGGCCCACGCCATGTGGCCCTCCAAGCGCGGCGACCTCCTGGCGCTGGACATCGCGCGCCTGCAGACCTTCGCGCCGCGGCTGCGCCGGGTGGGGCTGTCGGCGACGGTGGATGATCCGGATCTGGTGAGGCGGTGGCTGGGACGGAACGTCCCTCCCCCTGAAGGGGGAGGTGTCGCCAAAGGCGACGGAGGGGGAAGTGATCCCACCTCAGCAGTCTCTTCCCCCTCCGGCCCTTCGGGCCACCTCCCCCTTCGGGGGGAGGGTCTGGAAACCAAGGAACCTCCCCCCGTGGGGGAGGCGGCGCTTCGCGCCGGTGGGGGGGCGGTTTCAGCTTCCGAGACGCCAGAAAAACTCCCCCCTCCGATCGCTACGCGATCGCCTCCCCCACGGGGGGAGGTTCCCGGTTCGGTCGACCTCGTCCTCGGCTCGGGCGGCGCGCAGCCGGTCGTGGAGGTTCTGGTCTCCGGCGGGCGCGTGCCGTGGGCGGGGCACACCGCCCAGCACGCCATGGCCGAGGTCTACGAGATCATCCGCACCAGCCGCACGGCGCTGGTCTTCGTCAACACGCGCTTTCAGGCCGAGTTCGCCTTCCAGGAGCTGTGGAAGCTCAACGACGACGGCCTGCCGATCGCCCTGCACCACGGCAGCCTGTCGGCCGAGCAGCGGCGCAAGGTCGAGGCGGCCATGGCCCGCGGCGACCTGCGCGCCGTCGTCTGCACCTCGACCCTGGACATGGGCATCGACTGGGGCGACGTCGATCTCGTCATCCAGCTGGCCGCGCCCAAGGGGGCCTCCAGGATGGTCCAGCGGATCGGCCGCGCCAATCACCGCCTGGACGAGCCCAGCCGCGCCCTGTTCGTGCCCGCCAGCCGCTTCGAGATGCTGGAGTGCCGCGCCGCCGCCGACGCCATCCTGGAAAACCATCTCGACGGCGAGCCGGCCCGCGTCGGCGCCCTCGACGTCCTGGCCCAGCACGTCATGGGCTGCGCCTGCTCCGAGCCCTTCAGGCTGGTCGATCTCTATGACGAGGTCCGCAGCGCCGGCCCGTACGCCGACCTCTCCTGGGAAGACTTCGAGACGGTCGTCGATTTCGTCTCCACCGGCGGCTATGCGCTGAAGACCTACGACCGCTTCCGCCGGATCGTCGAGGACAAGGACGGCTTCTGGAGGGCCCGCAACGCCCAGGTTATCCAGCGCCACCGCATGAACGTCGGGGCCATCGTCTCGCCGGCCGTGGTCAACGTCCGCATCGGCGGCGGCCGTCGCCCCATGGGCGGCCGCAAGATCGGCGAGGCCGAGGAAGGCTATTTCGAGCAGCTGACGCCGGGCGACACCTTCGTGTTCGCAGGGCAAGTCTGGCAGTTCAACAGCCTGATCGGCGCCGACGCCTATGTTTCCCCAGCCCCAGCCAAGGACCCCAAGATGCCCAGCTGGGGCGGCTCGAAGTTTCCGCTGTCGACCTATCTGGCCAGCCGCGTGCGCAAGATGATGCACGACGAGGCCGAGTGGACCGCCCTGCCCCCCGACGTGCAGGAGTGGATGGCCTATCAGAAGCTCCGCTCGCTGATCCCCGACGAGGACGAGATGCTGCTGGAGACCTTCCCGCGCGGGAAGCGGTTCCACATGGTCATGTACCCGTTCGAGGGGCGGCTGGCCCACACCACCCTGGCCATGCTGCTGACCCGGCGGCTGGACCGGCTGGGCGTGGGCCCGCTGGGCTTCGTCTGCAACGACTACGCGCTGAACATCTGGTCGCTGCGGCCGATGGACGAGCTCGACCTGCCCGACCTCTTCGACCAGGACATGCTGGGCGACGACCTTGAGGACTGGCTGAACGAGAGCTTCCTGATGAAGCGCGCCTTCAAGGCCTGCGCCCTGGTCGGCGGGCTGATCGAGCGGCGTTATCCGGGCGAGGAGAAGTCGGGCCGCCAGGTCACCTTCTCGACCGACCTGATCTACGACGTGCTGCGCAAGCACCAGCCCGACCACTTGCTGCTGCGCTGCGCCCGCGCCGACGCGGCGACCGGCCAGCTGGACGTGGCGCGTCTGGGCGACCTGCTGGCCCGCATCAAGGGCCGCATCCGCCATGCGGCGCTCGACAAGGTTTCGCCCTTCGCCGTGCCGATCATGCTGGAGATCGGCCGCGAGCGCGCGCCCGGCGACGCGGCCGGCGAGATGATCCTGGCCGAGGCGGAAGAAGACCTGATCGCGGAGGCGCTTTCCTAGTGACGAAGTTCCAGCTCAGTGACTGTGGAGGCCTCGCCGTCCTGCTGGCCGGACGCACGGTGCTGCTGCGCGGCTCCGGCGCCCTGTGGCTGGCGTCCGAGCGCGCGCTGGTGGTCGCCGACCTGCACTTCGAGAAGGGCTCGTCCTACGCCGCGCGCTTTGGCCAGATGCTGCCGCCCTACGACACCCGCGAAACCCTGACCCGCCTTGAAGCCGAGGTGGCGGCGCTGGAGCCGGCGACGCTGATCTTCCTAGGGGACAGCTTCCACGACGGCGCGGCCGAGGACCGCCTGGCGGCCGACGACGCCGACCGCCTGCGCGCGCTGGCCGTCGGTCGCGACCTGATCTGGGCGGTGGGCAACCACGACGCCGACGGCCCCCGCGCCCTGCCCGGCCAGGTCATCGACGAGATGGCCATCGGCGGCCTGATCCTGCGCCATGAGCCCGAGCCCGGCGTCCAGCCCGGCGAGGTGGCCGGCCACCTGCACCCGGCCGCCCGGGTCTCCAGCGGTCGCGGCAGCGTGCGCAAGCGCTGCTTCGTCACCGACGGCCAGCGCCTGATCCTGCCGGCCTTCGGCGCCTATACCGGGGGCCTGAACATCCTGGACCAGGCCTTCGCCGGCCTGTTCGCCGCCCCGCCCCTGGCCGGGGCGCTGGGCGGCAGACGCGTGCACGCGGTGGGGCCAAGGTCGCTGCGACCGGACTGACGCAAGCTAGGCCCTGGGATCGCCCGGGCGCCCGGCGGCGTTTGCCCGGAAACGTCCACCCCGGGAGACCCCGCCCCATGCGCCCGCTGATCCCGAGCGTCGCCGCCCTTCTGGTCCTGTCGGCCTGCGCCAGCAATCCCGCCCCGCGCGACACCGTCGCCAGGCTCGACACCAGCCATCCGCGCTATGACAGCGCCAAGTGCCGCAAGGCCCGCGCGGAAGCCGAACAGTACAACGAGCACCGCATCGTGCGCGCCGTGGTGGGCGTGGGCGGCAACGTGGTGGTCCCGTTCGCCGGCGCCGCGGCCGGCACGGCCCTGACCCACCGGCTGGAAAAGAAGAAGGCCAAGCTGAACCACGCCGTGGCCTCGGCCTGCCTGAGCGATCCGCTGGCGAGAAAGGCCGTGGCCGCGCGGTAGAGCAGGCGCGGGCTTCACGCGCCGCCCAGAAAGCGCTTCACGCCTCGGGCGCGCGCGGCCGATACTGGCGCCACGGCGGCGGCGGGGAGGCTCGGCATGGCCTATCTGTTCGGGGCGTTGATTTGCCTCTTGGCCTCGGCCGCGCCCTACGCGCTGCTCATGCAGCTCTCGGTGGGCGCCGGACGGGCGGAGTTCCACGTTTCGTGGTTCGTCTTCTCGCTGGCGATCGCCGCCGTCGGGCTGGTGTTCTGCGGCCTGGGCTGGAGGCGAGCACGCATCGCCGCGGCGCTGCTCGGGCTGGCCCTGCTCGGCCCCGGCGCCTTGTCGGTGGTGCTGCTTCGGGAGGGCTTGGCCTAGAGGGCCAGCGCCTGTTCCAGCGCGAAGGCCAGCGACAGCGCCGCGCCGGTGGTCAGCAGGGTGCGCAGGCGCGGACGCCAGGCGGGGCCTTCGTGGCTGGTGACGTCCCACAGCCATTGCAGCAGGAACACGAACAGGAAGCCGGAAAGCTGCCAGGCGGGGCCGAAACGCTCGGCGCCGAGCATCAGCGCCACGCCGGCCAGCGGCGGCAGCAGCGAAAGGCCCAGCGTCGCCCAACGCGGTCGCAGATGGTCGATCTCCAGCCCGCAACGCACGCCGCCCAGATAGGAGAGCATGGCGGTCGAATAGGCCAGCAACGCCACCAGCGCAGGTCCGCGCTGTCCCTGCGGTCCATAGCAGAACAGGCCGGACGCTATGACGAAGGGCGCCAGGGTGCACAGGCCGAACACCCATACGGCGCGCGGAACAGGCACGCGTTCGGTCACGTGGTCCGTCATCAGCTCGTCACTCCTCCGGCAGGTCCGAAGACCTTCCCCCGCCCCGTTCGCGATCGCCAGCGTCCCGGCCGACCGCGCAAACCCTAGTCCAAACCGGCCCTTGGATTGTTTCATCCGGCCCGGTTTGCGTCGAAACGGTGACTATTACCGAGGTCGGCGCCCAGGTCCACGCCGGAAGTAGACAGCAAAACGCCCCCGGAGCGGGCTCCGGGGGCGTTTTTCGATCGACAGAGGCCGGCGCGCGGTCAGCGCGCGAAGGCCGACAGGCGGCTGAGGGTCTCGCCGTCCAGCGCGCCGGAGGCCGGCAGGTTCTGGTCGCGCTGATAGGCCTGGATGGCCATGCGCAGGGCCGGCGAGGAAACGCCGTCCTTGGGACCCTGATAGTAGCCCAGGCTGGAAAGGGCGCGCTGGGCCGTGGCCATGCCGGTCGACGGCGCGGCGGCGGTCGCCACCTGGGTGGTGCGCGGCGCGGCGGCCAGACGCGAGCGGAAGGCTTCGGCCGAGCGTTCGGCGATGCGCTGGCTTTCCGGCGTCAGCTGGCCGCGCAGCGCCGTGGCGCGGCCGCGGGCGTCGACGTCGCCGGCGCGGGCCGCGATCAGGTACCAGCGATAGGCCTCGGCCGGGTTCTGGGCGACGCCGCGGCCGTTCTCGTACAGCTGGGCCAGGTTGAACTGGCTGTCGACGAGGCCGGTCTCGGCGGCCTTGCGGAACCAGTTGGCCGCCGTGGTCAGGTTCTTGTCGCCGCCGTCGCCGCGATAGGCGAACAGGGCGATGTTGTGCATGGCGCTGGGATCGCCGCCCTGGGCCGAGCGCTCGTACCAGCGACGGGCCTCGGCCATGTCCTTCTTGACGCCGCCCTCGCCCATCTCGGCCATCTTGGCCAGCAGGAACTGGGCCTTGGGCTGGCCAAGATTGGCGGCCTTGCGCAGCAGCGCGATGCCGCCACGGTCCTTGGCTTCCAGGCGGCTGACCGCTTCGGCGAGCAGGGCCGAGCCGTCGTCGACGGCGGGGGCCTCGGCTTCGGCGGCCGTGGCGCCCGACTGGACGACGCCCGGCTGAGCGGCCGGGGTCACCACGGCCATGGCCACGCGCGGCTGGGCCGGGGTGGTGTCGGCCTCGCCGGTCTTGATCTCGACGTCGGCGGCGCGGCCGGCGATGGCCCGGGCCACGCGGTCGTTGAGCGGACCCTCGCCGTCCTTGGGCAGCAGGGTCAGGCCCGCCGTGCCGACGCCCAGGGCCGCCGCGCCGGCCGAAACCAGCAGCGCGGTGACCAGGGTCGAGGACGAACGCTTGTCCTTCTTCTGCAGCGCCTTGCCGAAGCCGGCGAACAGCGACTTGGCGGCGGCCTTGTCGGCCTTGGTCTTCGCCTTGGCCTTGGTTTCGGCGCCGGCGGCCGCGGCGCGGGCGGCGGCGCGGGCCTGCTCGATGACCTCGCGGGTCGACAGAGCGCGGGGCGGCGCCATCGGCAGTTCGGGCTCGGGATCGAAGGCGTCGGCCTCGAACGACGGCGCCTCGACCTGCGGGGTCGCGGCGAAGCCGTCGGCGGCCTCGAAATCCTCGTCGGCGAAACCGGGCGCCTGGGGCTCTTCGACCGGGAAGCCGGCGTCGAAGCCGCCCGAGGCGGACCAGCCGGTGTCGACGGTCGGGGCCTGGGCGGGCGCCGCGACGGCGGCCGGCGCGACGGGCGCCTGGAAGCCGGACTGCGGGAAGGCCGGCTGCTCGAACACGTCCTCGGAGACGGCCTCGCCGCCGAACGAGAAGCGATCGGTGTCGAAGGGCGACGGCGCAGGCGCGGCCTGGCGAACCGGAGCCGGCGCGGCAACGGGCGTCTCGGCCAGGCGACGCTGGGCGTCGGCCAGGCGGGTGTCGATCTTCTCGCGCGCCTCGTCCAGCAGGCGGGCGGTGCGCTCTTCGGACTGGCGGATACGGTCGATCAGTTCCTGCGAGCTGCGCTCGGCGCGCTGGTTCAGCCGATCGGTAACCCTAACCACCTGGTCGCCGACATCGTCGATGGCCAGGGCGTTGCGGCGCTCCGAGGCGCTGATGCGCTCGGCCAGCTTCTCGGTGATGCGGGCGATCTCGACGCCCAGCTTTTCC
>PJUL01000445.1_pt1 | contig 30009 bp, 25 predicted proteins | sample 1512221 | NCBI WGS metagenome assembly PJUL01 (sample SAMN08177667, study PRJNA422409) | Feces metagenome, whole genome shotgun sequencing project.
CGCAGCGTGCCGCTGTTGAACAGCGTGGGGGTGCTGGACATGAAGTCGAAGGACGACAGCACTTCATAGAACTCGATGGCGCGGGCTTCGCGGTCCGTCTCGTTCAGCGCCAGGCCCATCGCCACGCGCATGAAGAAAGCCTGGGGCAATTCGATGCGGGTTTTCTTGACGTGCAGGAAGTAACGGTCGTACAGGGTTTGCAGGCCGAGATAGTCAAATTGCAGATCGCGCTCGGCCTTGAGTGCCGCGCCCAAGCGGTTCAGGTCATACTGCTGTTGCAGGCGCTCGTCCAGCAACTCGTTGTCCACGCCCTTCTGGATGAAGGCAGGGAAATAATCCTTATAGGCTTGGCCCATGTCGCTCTGGGCCACATCGCGTCCCAGCACTTCGCGCACGATGGTGTGCAGCAGCAGGCGGGCTGTTGCGTAGGTGTAGTCAGGGTCTTTTTCAATCAGCGTGCGCGCGGCCAGAATGGATGCCTTGTAGACCTCGTCCATGGGAACGCCGTCATACAGGTTGCGCATGGTCTCTGCGACGATGGGGGCCGCCTTGATGTCAGCGCCCAAGTTGGCGCAGGCCGACTCTATCAACGCGTGCAGGCGCAGAATGTCCAGTTGCACACGTTGGCCGTTGTCGATCACGTGCATCACTGGGGTGGCGGGAGCGAGCTGTTCCTGGTGATGGGCGCGCTCTTGCGTGCGGCGCTCGCGGTACAGCACATAGGCGCGGGCAACTTCGTGGTGCTCGCCGCGCATCAGGCCCAGTTCGACCTGATCCTGCACATCTTCAATATGAAAGGTGCCGCCGCCAGGGCGTGACCGCATCAGAGCGCGCACCACGTTTTGCGTGAGGGTGTCCACCACTTCGCGCACGCTGGCGGAAGCTGCGCCCTGCGTGCCGTGCACTGCCAAAAACGCCTTCATCATCGCCACTGCAATTTTCTGCGGCTCGAAAGGCACCACCGCGCCATTGCGGCGAATGATCTGGTAGTGCGTGAGCGGGTGCGCTGCTGCGTTCGCAGTCGCCTGGGGCGCAGGCGCATCTGTCGGTGTGGCGTGGGATGGGGAAGGCTTGTTCAAAGCAGCTTGCATGGGTGTCCTCTTCTGTGGGCTGTCTGGGATGGGCGTGCGGTTGGAAGTGCCGCCGCGGGGTGCGAGTCATGCGCCGGCATTCAGTCTGGCGCACACTATATATGGTGTGCCGAATGGGTTCAAGACACTACCGGTAGTGTACCGTCGTCAGCGCGCCAAAAAATGAAACAGCCTGTTCACAAGCCGCAAACGAGGGCGCTCAGTGCCTTGCGGACAGCCCGTATCCGCGCAAAAAAGACAGCCAGACCACGCAGGCGCGGGCGATGCTGGCGGGTTTTGCTTGCAAACCCGCGTGGGGTCTACGCCTGCTGTTTTTGTGCGTTCGCACAAAGAATTTTTTAAGCTGATGCCAGATTGCGACGGCGTTCGGCTTCAGGCAGGGCTGTGAGGGCTCTGGCTGGGCGGGAAATGGTCTGGCGGCCAGCCCAGGGCGCCCTGCAGGCGCTGCCACTCAAATCCTGCACCTGGGTCTTGCTTGCGTCCCGGGGCGACGTGTTCATGCCCCGCAATGTGACGAATGGGATAGCGCTGTGCCAGGTCCTGGCACAAGGCTGCGAGCGTGGTGTACTGCGCAGGCTCGAAGGAAAAGCCCTCAAGCCCTTCGAGTTCAATACCGACAGAGTCGTCATTGCACTGGCTGCGCCCGCGGTAGTGGGATTGCCCGGCATGCCAGGCACGGCGGTCGCAATCCACAAATTGCCAGAGCACACCCTGCCGATCAATCAAAAAATGCGCCGAGACCTGCAGCCCTCGAATGCTCTGAAAGTAAGGGTGTGCTTCCCAGTTGAGGGTGTTGGTGAACAGCTGTTGGACCGCGCCGTTCCCGAACTCCCCGGGCGGCAGACTGATGGAATGAACCACGATGAGGTCGACCGGCATATCCGGCCCAGGGCGAGGGCCCTCGTTGGGTGATGCGAGATGTTTGGCAGACCGGTGCCAACCACCGTCCCAAACGTCAGCCAATGTCGTCATGGGGGTCAGAGTCGGTGGGCGCAGCAATGTTCAGGCGCGCGATGCGGTAGCGGATCTGCCGAAGGCTGATGCCAAGGCGGGCCGCGGTGGCTGTGCGGTTGAACCCGGCCTCGCGCAGCGCGCGGATGAGGATGTCGCGCTCCTGCTGATCCAGCCATGCCTGCAAGTCGCTGGGTAATGCTACGGTGCTGCCCAAGGGGGTTGGGGTGAGTGCCGGCGCTGACGGCACCGCGGAGGCACCCGCTGTGAAAGATTGGGCCGAGGTGGAGCGCCCGGCCGCTGGATCTGCGCCCCCGTGGGGAGCGTCGACATAAAGTTCTTCCCCGTCGCTCAGCGCCACGGCGCGGTGCAACAGATTTTCGAGTTCGCGCACATTGCCGGTCAATGGATGCGAAGCGATGGCGTCCAGTGCTGCTGTGGTGAGGGTCGGCACCGGAATGGACGACTCCTGGGCGATGCGGGCCAACAGTGCATTGCACAGCGCGGGAAGGTCTTCGCGCCGCTCTCGCAGCGGCGGAATCACGATTTCGATCACATTCAGGCGGTAATACAGGTCCTGACGGAAGCGGCCGGATTGCACGTCGGCCGCCAGGTCTCGGTGGGTGGCGCTGACGATGCGCACGTCCACGGTTTCCTCCTGGGTGGAGCCCAGCGGACGCACGCTGCGTTCCTGGATAGCGCGCAGCAGTTTGGATTGCATGGCCAAGGGCAAATCGCCGATTTCATCCAGGAACAGTGTGCCCCCTCGCGCGGCCTGGAAGTAGCCGTCGCGGTCTTGCGAGGCGCCGGTGTAGGAGCCTTTGCGTGCGCCGAAAAACTCGGCTTCCAGCAGGTTTTCCGGAATGGCCCCGCAGTTCACGGCCACCAGCGGGCCATCGGCGCGTTGGCTGCTGGCGTGCAGTGCGCGGGCCACCAGTTCTTTGCCGGTGCCGGATTCACCGTGGATCAACACGGGCGCCATGCCCCGGGCCACCTTGGCCACGCGCTGCTTGACGTTGCGCATGGCGTTGGACTCCCCGACCAGGCGGTCGAGCGCGGAACTGCTACCGGGGGTTTCAGCGGCGTTTGTGCCCCCACGGCCCGCGCCGGGGTTGCGCGTGCTGCGGGGGGCGGGCACTCCGCCGGTGCCCTGCACGGCAGACGCCACCACCAAACGGAACTGCTTCAGATCCACCGGTTTGGTCAGGTAGTCGAACGCGCCCGCGCGCAACGCCTCGACGGCGTTTTCCGCGGAGCCATAGGCGGTCATGACCACGCAGCGCTCGCGGCGCTGTTGGTCACGCAGGTCTTGCAGCAGCTCCATGCCAAAACCGTCGGGCAGGCGCATGTCGGTGATGACGGCATCGAACCGGTGGGCCTTGAGTTGCTCGCGGGCCTCTGCCACGGTGGAGGCTGTATCCACGCGATAGCCTTCGCGCAGGAGCGTGAGCTCGTACAGCGTGCGCAGGTCAGGCTCGTCGTCCACGACAAGAATGGATGCGGCAGGGGCGTTCATGGCAGGGCGGGGGTCAAAGGCCGCGCGGTGCGTGGGCGATGAATGGGCATGGCAGGTTCAAACCACGATGGTGTCAAACAGCGAAGCGGAGTCACTGGGGCGGGTGATGCGGCGGAACGCGACAGTGAACGCATTGCCCCCGATCTCGCCGCGTTCAGTGGTCCGATTCAACCGCTGGTAGCTGATGGACGCACCGTGGCGCTGGCACAGTTCGCGGCAAATATAAAGGCCCAGGCCGCTGGAGCGACTTTCAGAGGAAAAGAAGGGCTCGAAAAGATGGCGCTCCACCGATTTGTCCATCGGCGCGCCGTTGCTCCAGACCTGCAGACTGACCTGCCCCGTGGGGGCGGTTCGGGTGGTGATGGCGAGCGCGTCTGGCTCCGGGCCCATGTAGCGCAACGCGTTGTCCAGCAGGTTGACCAGCACACGCCGCAAGTGCTCGGCATCAAATTCCACATGGGTGCCGCTGGCTTCCAGTTGCACCTGGGCGCGGCGCCGGGCTGGCTCATGGGCCTGCCAGTCGTTCCATATCTGTGCCACGGTGTCGTCCAGCGCCAGTGTGGATGCAGGGGCATGGCTGATCTGGTGCTGCACGCGGGCAATATCCAGCACCTCCTCGGCGATGCGGGCCAGGCGGTCGGCATTCTGCTGCACCATGCCTGCCAAGCGCTTTTGGGCGGGGTCGTGCAAGTCCTCTTCCAGCAAGGCATTGGCCTGCACGATGGCGGCCAGCGGATTGCGGATTTCATGCGCCACGGCCGCCGACATGCGCCCCATGGCCGCCAGCTTTTCCGTACGCAGGCGCGCTTCCATCTCGCGCAGGTCGTGCAAGAACATCACGCACAGCCGCTCGCTGCGCGTCTGGTTGGCCGCTTCGCGGGTGGAGGTCAGCCACGTGCGCACATGCAGTCCCGTGGGGCTTTGTCCTGGATGCAGCAGGTCTACATCGACTGTTTGGGGCTGCTCCTGGCGGAACGTGCGCCGAGCCAGCAGCACCAGGGGGTGCCACGGGGCTTCCGATGCTAGCGCGAATGGAGGCACCGGCAGGGCAGGACTCCCCAGCAGTTGCAATCCGGCAGGGTTGGCAAGCCGCACGGTATCGTTTTCGTCCACCACCAGAACTCCATCGGTCAGGTTTTGGATGACCAGTGCGCTGACTTGCGCCTGCACCTTTGCCGCCACCTGGCTTTGTTGTGCCAGCTCCTGCTCCCGCGTCAGTCGGGTGGCCAGTTGGTGCACGAGGTAGCTCACGATGAAGTAACCCGAGCCGGTGAGCGCGCTTTGCAGATACCGCTGCGCTTCGTCCGAACCCGACCGGGTGCCCAGCCACCAGGCCCAGGCCAGCAGCAGCAAAGTGACCCCGGCGGTGGTACCCAGCGCAAGGGTCAGGGTGCCCAGCACGGCAGCCATCAGGATGGGCAGCCCGAACAGTGGGGTGAAATTCATGGTGCCCACGTGCAGCAACTGCAGCGCGGTAATGGCCACAAGGTCCACGCCGATAGAGGGCAGCCACTGCGGGCCGGCACCGGGCGAAGGCGGGCCGTTCCGCGCCAGCACCCGCAGCAGCACCGTCGCCGCCAGGTAGGCCAGGCACACCGCCAGCACGCCCTGTTCGGTCATCTGGTTCACCATCTGCCCGGCACCTTGCAGAACCAGCAAGGCCAGCGCCACCATCACCCGGGCGGTGAGGAACCCTCGCCACAGGCGCACAAACGGTGCATCTGCCGCAGACCACAAAGTGCCGGGCGTCAGTGATTGCATCGATGTCAGGCCGGACCGAGGCGTCGGTGCTCGGCGCAGCAATATGCGTCGCGGCCCACCATCAACGCGTCCGGCTGTGGAATGTGCACGCCACAATGGGCGCAGGCCAGCATGTCCTGCGGCAGGGCGGGCATCGGGGGCGGCTTTTGTGCAGAGGTGTCGGCCACCCGGCGGCTGCGCCAGATGCCAAACGCCACAACCAGAACCACAAGCAGGACCAGGTACTTCATGGAGCGCGGCCCAGCACAACTTCCATCACGAACCGGGAGCCTACGTAGGCCAGCAGCAGCAGCGTCGAGCCGACATACAGCACCCGCACGGCATTGCGGCCGCGCCAGCCGAAGCGCGCCCGCCCCAGCAGCAGGGTGGCAAAGGTCAGCCACGACAGCAGCGAAAAGATGGCCTTGTGGTCCCAGCGCCAGGCGCGGCCATACAAGGTGTCCCCAAACAGCCAGCCCGCCAGCAGCGTGGCGGTAAGCAGCACGAAACCGGCGGTCACGAAGCGGAAGGTCAGGCGCTCCAAGGTGAGCAGGGGAATACCGCTGTGCGGATCCTCGGCCTGGCGGATGTGGCGTTCGGCGCGCGTCATGAGCCAGGCATGCACCACCGCCGCGGCAAACAGCCCGTAGCAGGCAATGCCCAGCGCCAGGTGAAGCGGCAACCAGGCAGATGCAGCGACATGCAGGGGCTGACCCGGGAACAGCACGGCCAGCACGATGGTTGCAGCGCCGAGTGCGGCCAGCACCCAGCGCGCCTGCATCTGTGGGAACAGCTGCCGCTCCACGGCGTACACCGTCAGCACCAGCCAGGCCGTCATCGACAGAGCGGGCGCAAAACCGAAGCGGGGCGCCTCGCCCCACAGGCCCCAGACCAGCACAGCGCCGTGCAGCGTCCAGGCCAGCAGCAGCGCATTGCGTGATGCCACGGCACTCAGGCGGGACGCCGCCGCAGCGGGAACGGCGTAGGCCATGGCAGCCGCCAGGGCAAGAAGCCAACTGACGGGGGAGCTACTCGCTAAAATCATGGGTCACAGTTTAGCCTTTCGCCCCACCGCCAGCGCCCTGGCGGGCTTGCGCGCTCCGCCCAGCGTTGATGCCGCGCAGGCAACACCGGAACTTCTCTTTATGGCCTCCGCCCTTACCGACAAACTCACGCGCCTCGTCAAGGAGATGCGTGGCCAGGCCCGCATCACCGAAGCCAATGTGCAGGACATGCTGCGCGAAGTGCGCATGGCGCTGCTCGAAGCCGACGTGGCCCTGCCCGTGGTGCGCGACTTTATTGCGCGCGTCAAGGAAAAGGCCCTGGGCCAGGAAGTGCTGGGCTCGCTCAAGCCGGGTCAGACGCTGGTCAGCATCGTTAACCGCGAACTGGCAGCCACCATGGGCGAGGGCGTGGCCGACATCAATCTGGCCGCACAGCCACCTGCCGTGATCCTGATGGCTGGCCTGCAGGGCGCGGGCAAAACCACCACCACCGCCAAACTGGCCAAGCACCTGATCGAAAAGCGCAAGAAGAAGGTGCTCACGGTGTCGGGCGACGTGTACCGCCCGGCGGCCATTGAGCAGCTCAAGACCGTCACCAAACAGGCTGGTGCCGAATGGTTCCCCAGCACGCCCGACCAGAAGCCGCTGGACATTGCCCACGCCGCGCTGGACTACGCCCGCAAGCACTTCTTTGACGTGCTGCTGGTCGATACGGCCGGGCGTCTTGCCATCGATGAAGCCTTGATGAAGGAAATCAAGGACCTGCACGCCGCGCTGAAGCCGGTGGAAACCTTGTTCGTGGTGGATGCCATGCAGGGCCAGGACGCGATCAACACGGCCAAGGCCTTCAAGGAGGCGTTGCCCCTGACCGGCATCGTGCTGACCAAGCTCGATGGCGATTCCCGCGGCGGTGCGGCATTGTCGGTGCGGCAGATCACGGGCGCGCCCATCAAGTTTGCCGGGGTTTCCGAAAAGATCGATGGCCTGGAGGTGTTTGATGCCGAGCGCCACGCGGGCCGCATTCTGGGCATGGGCGACATCGTCGCGCTCGTGGAGCAGGTCACCGCCGGGGTGGACATGGAGGCCGCCCAAAAGCTGGCCGCCAAGGTCAAGAGTGGCGACGGCTTTGACCTGAACGATTTTCTCTCGCAGATCCAGCAGATGAAGCAGATGGGCGGCCTCTCCAGCCTGATGGACAAGCTGCCATCTCAACTCACGGCCAAGGCCGGTGCGGTGGACATGGACAAGGCCGAGAAGGACATCAAGCGCAAGGAAGGCATCATCCAGAGCATGACGCCGCAAGAGCGCCGCAAGCCCGAGATCATCAAGGCCACCCGCAAGAAGCGCATCGCCAGCGGTGCGGGCGTGCAGGTGCAAGAAGTCAACCGCCTGCTCAAGGAATTCGAGCAGATGCAGGACATGATGAAGAAGATGAAGGGCGGCGGCCTGATGAAGATGATGAAGAAGATGGGCGGCATGAAGGGCTTGGGCGGCGGTGGCATGCCCAAGATGCCGTTCTGAGGCCGACCGACCACCCTGTTCTGCGACCTCTCTTCCCCACCCCCTGTTTGGTTTACCGGGGGCGAAAAGTCAAAAAGCCCCAGGCAAGTTCCATTGCCTGGGGCTTTTCTTTTGCGGAGAGCGGAGGGAGTGAGCAGATGCCCTGACCGTGTCCCGGGTGTGTGCGGTGCGATAGATAAAACTCAGGGTGCCTGCTGCAGCCATTGCCCCAGCGGCTCTTCTGCCCAGGCTTTGGCTTCCTCGCCCACAAACATGCGGGGGCGTGAGGGAGGGAGTTTGCGGCGCTTTTCCTGCGCGGCGATGGCCTTCTGTGCCTCGTTCATCCATTCCGTTACCGACCGGCTGCCTGCGTCGGGCTGGCCGAACAAGGCCTCTGCAAACGGCGTGTGGTTGCCGGGGTAGCGGCAGTTGAAGGTGGTGCGCCGCACGTCGGTGGCTGTGAGCACCACGCGGTTCGAGGCCTTCAAGGGTTCAATGAAAGCCCCGCTGTAGCAGGCGGACAGCACGACCAGCGTGGGCACGTCCTTGAGGGGCGCGAGCGCGTCGCTCAGCATGCGGGGCGTGATGGGCTGCAGGTGCTTGCCTGCAGCGTTGATGTTCAGCAGGCCCGGGTTGCTGTGGGTGGAGATGAAAAGCAGTACCCGGTCGCGCGGGCGGGCGACCTCGGCGGTCTTGGACATGACCAGCGCGAAGTTCTCGGCAGTGACCTGGGGCCAGTCACTGCTCTGGTCACGGGCGGGGTTGGCCAGCTTCACCAGCAGGGCGTTGGCGTCGATCTCCTTCACCCATTTCTCGGCCAGCTCGACATCGTTGCGGAACGCCTTGGCCTGCGAATGCATGGCCAGCCCCGCAAAAATGATGCGACCAGGGGGTTCTGCGGGTGGAGGGGGCGGCAGGGGGGTGGGCGCCTCGGCGACTGGCGGCTGCGTGGGGGGCTGGGGGGTGAACATGCCACACCCTGCGAGCAGGGCGGTGAGTACCAAAGTGCTGGCCTGAATCAGCAGACGCCGTCCGGCGGTAGGAAGGGGGGAGAACAGTGACATCAATATCGGCGCGTGTCGTTGCGCAGGATCGGTGCTGATGTGCCGAACTGGCAGCAAGAGCAGTAAGGGGCAGGGGCAAAGGGTGCCTATCCTAAAGCTGTGCCAAAGAGGCCGCGCACTGCATACATCTGCAAAATTTGAGGCATTTTTGGCCTCTAGCGCTTATCTAGCAAGCGCTAGCAGCTATCAAAAGCAGAGTGGATGTAAAAAAACCGGTGCAAGCACCGGTTTCCATTGGGCGAATGTTTTTTCACATTGTCACAATGCCGCGGGCGCTGCCAGCTGCCGGGCATGCAGCCAAGCGCGGCGCAACACCGGAGGTGACCAGGACTCTTCGGGAATCAGCAGAATCCGCTGGTCGCGCATCGCCTTGCCCAGAGCAATCTGGCTGGTAATCACGGCCATCGGGATGGCCAGCGCCAGCGGCAGGCCCACGGGCAGCAGCCACAGCAGGGCGCCGCTGTCGATCAGCGCCACGCCCAGGGCCAGCAGGGCAATGATGGCGCTCATGGGGGCCAGCTGGCGCGCGGCATGGCGCCAAGGTACGGCGTGGGCTTCGCGGGGAGGGGATTTCCATTCCAGCTTCAGGCCGGTGAGCGCAATCAACACAAACAGCGAGTGGGCGAGCATGCGCACGGGAGCTTGCAGCACGGCCATCACGCTTTCCACCGCAGCGCTCTTGAGCAGGCTCGCGCCGCCGCCGTATTGCTGCTGCTCACGGCGCATGAACACCGCTGCCACGCCCAGGATGCGGGGCAGGAACAGCATGCACAGCGTCCACGACCACAACGCGATCAACTCCGACGGCAGGATGTGCCAGTCGGCCACGAGCTTGGCGCCCGACAGCCAGAGGGCCGTGCCCAGGGTCAAAAACGCCAGCCAGAGAGGGGCCGACAGGTAGGCCATGGCACCCGTCACGAACATCGAGCGGTGCACGGCGTGGATGCCGGGCTCTGCCATGAGGCGCGCGTTTTGCAGATTGCCCTGGCACCAGCGGCGGTCGCGTTGCAACTCGGCCAGCAGGTCGGGCGGTTGCTGCTCGTAGCTGCCAATCAGGTCAGACACCAGCCACACGTGGTAACCCGCGCGGCGCATCAGGGCCGCTTCGACAAAGTCGTGCGACATGATGCCGCCGGCCAGGCCGCCTTTGCCCTTGATGGGCGCCAGCGCGCAGTGCTGCATGAACGGCGCCACGCGGATGATGGCGTTGTGGCCCCAGTAGTGGGATTCGCCCAGTTGCCAGTACTGCATGCCCAGCGTGAACAGGCGTCCCGTGACGCGCGAGGCGAACTGCTGCGCGCGGGCGTGCAGCGTGACGTGGCCGATGGCCTGCGTGGCAGTCTGGATGATGCCGGCGGAAGGGTTCGCTTCCATCAGCTTGGCCATGGACACGATGCAGTCGCCGCTCATCACGCTGTCGGCATCCAGCACCACCATATAGCGGTAGTCCTTGCCCCAACGGCGGCAGAAGTCGGCCACGTTGCCCGCCTTGCGGTGGGTGCGGCGGGTGCGAAGGCGGTAATACACCTGCACCTGGGGCTGCTGGCTGTGCTCGGCCAGCGCACTGCGCAGATCTTCCCAGGCGGCACGCTCGGCGCGGGCGATCCCGGGGTCGTAGCTGTCGGACAGCACAAACACGTCGAACGTGGCGCCGTGCCCTGTGGCTGCCACCGATTCGCAAGTGGCCCGAAGGCCCGCGAACACGGTGGTCACGTCTTCATTGCAGATGGGCATGATGATCGCGGTGCGCGCGTCGGGCGCCAGGGTGTGCCCGGCCACGCTGCGCACCGAAAGGGCATGCTTGTCGCCACGCACCATCACCCAAAAGCCCATGAGGCCAGTGAGGAAGCCGGTGACCACCCAGGCCGACAGCAGCGCAAACAGCGCGATCTGCCCGTAGCCCAGCCAGGCGTTGTCGTAGTCGGGCTGCACACCGGCGAAGAGCGTGCTGGCCAGCGCCGTGGTGAGCACGGTCAACACGGCAAACGTCCAGCGGCGCCGCTGGGCGGCCCCTTGCCAGGCTTGGTCTTGCGGGTTGCCTGCCACCTCAGTGGCACCGGGCCCGCTGGAGCGGCCTGTCAGCCGCATCAACACGGCTGTGCCGATGCTGTTCCAGAAGCCACGCCAGGGCACCTGGGGCATGGAGCCGCGGTTGACGGGTGGTGCCGTGACGGAACCGGGGTGGCGCTCTTCGCGCAGCGGGCTGCGCCGGCTCTCCACGGGACGGGGGTAGGCGGCGCCACGCCGTGCCACCACGGCAGGGGATGCCAGGGCGGGTGAGCGATCGGAGCCCGACGGGCTTACTCGGGAAGACTGATGTGCGTCCATGTTTCACTCACTGCGTGGTTGTTGTATTGAAGAAAGGCGCGCAGCTCGATCGGGCGATCGGCCTTGAGGCGTTCGATGCGCACGGTCATGCGCCATTGGTTGGTGGCCGGGTTGCGGTAGACGAGGTTTTCCAGCACCTTGCCGTTGGCATCGCTGGTCACCACGGCTTTCACGGCGGCGTTGTCTGGCAGGGCCTTGAGGGCCGGGCCTTCAAAATCGATCACGTACTGCGTCTGCTTGCGCAGGGCCTCGGCAGACAGCTTGGTGTAGCCCATGCCCCGGCGCGATTGCGTGGCCCAGGCACTGGGCGGGCGCTGCTGCTCATCGCCTTGCCAGCTCAGCTCATAGGCGAACTCCAGAGGCTGCCCTGCGGGCGGCAGCTGTGCGGGCACCCAGTAGGCAACGATGTTGTCGTGGGTTTCGTCCGGGGTGTTGAGCTGCACCAGCTCGACGCGGCCCGCGCCCCAGTCGTGCAGGGGGCGCACCCAGGCGCTGGGGCGGCGCTCATAGCGGGCTTCCACGTCTTCGTAGCTGGACCATTGGCGGTCCCGCTGCATCAGGCCGAAACCCTTGGGGTTCTGAGTGCTGAACGACGTCACCAGGGTCTGCTGGGGGTTCTGCAGAGGGCGCCAGAGCCATTCGCCTTCGCCGGTGGCCACCATCAGGCCGTCGGAGTCATGCACTTCGGGGCGAAAGTCTTCTTTGCGGGGCTGGTTCTCGCCAAACCAGAACATGCTGGTCAGCGGCGCTATGCCCAGTGTGGCCACGGGCGATGTGCCAGCGCCAGAGCGCAAGAACACGCGGCTGCGCACGGTCGTGGTGGTGTTGTTGCCGGGTGTGATATCAAACTGGTAGGCCCCCGTGGCGCGTGGCGAATCCATCAGCGCATACACCCGCATCTGTGTGGACTGGGGCTGCGGCTTGACCAGCCAGAACTCGGTGAAGCGTGGAAACTCTTCGCCAGAGCCCCCCACGGTGTCGATCGCCAAGCCCCGTGCTGACAGGCCATATTGCTGCCCTTTACCCAGCGCGCGGAAATAGCTGGCGCCCTGGAACACCACCAGCTCATCTTTGTAATCGGGAGAGTTCAGGTGGTTGTGAAGACGAAAACCGGCAAAGCCCAGGTCGCCCCAGGCCTGGGGGTTGACCTGGTTCTTGCCGTAGTCAAAGTCGGCGCGGCTGTAGCTGATGTGGCGTGCGCCTTGTGGCGTGACCTCGTTGAGCAACACCGGCTCGGTCTGGTACAGGCCGAGGTGGAAGAACATGGCCTCAAAAGGCAGCTTGTCGTTGCGCCACAGCGCGCGGTCAGGGCGCCAGCGGATGTCGCGCACCTGGTCGTAATTGAGCTGGGCCAGGTCTTTCGGCAGCTTGTCGCTGACAGCGCGATAAGGCTTGTCGGCGCGTTCACGCGCCAGGCGGGTGACGCTGTCGAAGTCAAAACCCTGCACCGGCGCCTGCGCCTGCGCAGCACCGGCCAGCAGTGCCACAGCCAGTGCTGCAGCGACCTGCTTGGCCTGCCGGGCGGTCGATGAAAAACGGGGGAAAAGGGCATCCATGCCGACAGATAGGGCAAACCCTGTGCCAGCATGAAAAAAATCATCTAAATCAACGGCTTACGAAGCTTTTGCCCTGTAAGCGTTTGTGCGGGCCTTCCGCGGGCCGTCAAAACACCGGTTTTTGTCGTGATTTGGCGACGAGGCCTTGTAGGCGATTTGGAAACGCCTTTTAAATCAAGGGCTTACTCGTGTCGCTCATCGGCGACGTCGTCGCTGGGCAGGCCGTCGCTCTTGAAATTGCCGGGCGTCAAAGCGTGTTTCTGCAGCAGGCGATAAAACTCTGTCCGGTTGCGCTGGGCCAGGCGGGCGGCATCCGCCACGTTGCCATCGGTCATCTTCAAAAGGCCCACCAGGTATTCGCGCTCAAAGCGCTGCCGCGCTTCGGTGAAGCTCAGCACCTGCGTGGACGGCGTGCGCAGGGCGCGCTGCACCAGCGTCAGTGGCACCAGCGGGGTGGTGGACAGCGCGCACACCTGCTCCACCACGTTGAACAGCTGTCGCACGTTCCCGGGCCAGGCCGCTGTGGTCAGCGCCCGCAGGGCCTCGGGGGCAAAGCCGGAAAGGCGCTTGTCGTATTTGCGGGCCAGCTTGTCCAGGAAATGGTTGGCCAGCAGCGGAATGTCCTCGCGCCGTTCGGCCAGTGTGGGCAGCCCCAGGGTCACCACGTTCAGCCGGTAGTAAAGGTCTTCACGGAACTGCCCCGCAGCCATGGCGGTTTCCAGATCGCGGTGGGTGGCAGAGATGATGCGCACATCCACCGGGATGGACTGGCTGGCACCCACCGGGCGCACCGCGCGCTCCTGCAGCACGCGCAGCAGTTTCACTTGCAGGGCCGGGGGCATGTCTCCAATTTCGTCGAGCAGCAGCGTGCCGCCGTCGGCCGCCTGGAACAGGCCTTTGTGGTTGCTCACCGCGTCGGTAAACGCCCCCTTCACGTGGCCGAACAGTTCGGACTCCAGCAGCGCCTCCGGAATGGCACCGCAGTTGACGGCCACGAACGGCTTGGCGGCGCGGGGGCTGGCGCGGTGGATGGCCTGCGCAAGTAATTCCTTGCCGGCGCCGCTGTCGCCCAGCAGCAGCACGCTGGCGTCCGACTGGGCCACCATGTAGGCCTCGGCCAGCAGATCGGTCATGCGGGTAGACCGGCTCACGATGTTGGCGCGCCAGGCCTCGTTGGCATGTGCGTGCGTCACGGCCGGTGCGCTCAGCGCCAGTGCTTGCGCGATTTTGTCCAGCAGATCCCGCCCGTCGTAGGGTTTGGTGAGGTAGGTGAACACCCCGCGGGAGGTGGCCTCCACGGCATCCGGGATGGTGCCGTGGGCCGTCAGCAGGATGACGGGCAGCGAGGGGTGGCGCGCGCGCACATCGTCAAACAGCGCGAGGCCGTCCCGGCCAGGCAGGCGCACGTCGCTCAGCACCAACTGGGGCCGCGCCACATCAAGCTGCGCCAGCGCGGCCTCGGCAGAGCCGACGGCCACCACCTCATAGCCAGCGCCATTGAGCCGCAGGGACAGCAGCCGCAGCATGTCGGCATCGTCGTCCACCACCAGGATGCGGGCGCCAGCGTAAGGGCGGGGGGAGGGAGTCTGCGTAGCCATGGTGGGATGCGGAGGGTGGTGTCAGGGCGCGGGGCGTAGGGCATTGCTGCCGTTGGCCGATGCGGGAGGGGTGGGCGTAGGGGCAGGGCGGGTGGTCATGCTGCGTTCGATGGCGCGCACGGCTTCCAGCCGTTCGTTGAGCTGGTCATTGCGTCGCTGCGCATCGCGCAACTGCTGGTTTTGCCGCTCCAGTTGTTCCTCAAGCCTGCGCTGCTGCAACAAGCGGGCTTCCAGCACACGTGCCAGCGCATGCAAGGGCTGGGCTTGCGGGCTCTTGTTGCCCAGCACCCGCTGCACCAGGCCGAGGGCGCGGGCGGTGTCCACGGCCTGGCGTGTCTGTGCCAGGGCTACCGCCAGCAGCAGCGGGTTTTCCACCGCAGCGTCCTCCATTTCCGCCAACCGCGCGATTTCTCGGGGCAGGTCAGCCGGGGGCATGCGCACGGTGTTGTCGAGCTGCGCCAGCACGGTGACGACGGGGTCCACGGCGCGCACTTTCTTGGGTTTGCGGGCGGGTTCGGCCTCTTCACTGCTGGGCGGTGCGGGCGTCTCCACCTCGGCCACCTCCACCACCTCGGCGACAGACGGCTTGGGCAAGTCGGGCACCGTGACAGGGGCGGGGGGCGGCGTTTGGCAGCCGGCCAGCACACACACAGCCAGGCCGGTCAGCGCCCACAGCAAGGCGGGGCGATCGGCGGGCCGGGTGGATGAAGGGGGCAGATGGCTAGGAGGCATTCGGTAGTTCAATGCGAAAAAAGGAGCGGGCACCGTCATCCACCAGTTGCACGCGGCCGCCATGAGCGACGATGTACTCCTGCACGATGGACAACCCGATGCCTGTGCCGCGGACGGCATCGTCAGGCTGGCGTTCGCCCCGAAAAAAGGGTTCAAAAATCCGGTTCCTGTCGGCGCTGGCCACGCCGGGGCCCTGGTCGATCACGTCGATGCGCACTTGGCCCGTGTGGCGCGACAGCACCAGGCGCACCGCGCCGCCCTTGGGCGAGAACCGGATCGCGTTGGAAAGCAGATTGCTGACGGCCGAGCCGATCTTGTCGGCATCGATGGCCAGGGACACATCGGGGCCTTCGGCCAGCACGTGCAGGCCGCGTGCCTGCCATTGCAGGCGCTGAGCTTCGACCTGGGCCTCCAGCAAGGCCAGCAGCGAGGTGTCTTGCCGCCGCAGCTGGCGCGCTTCGAAAGCCGCCGCATTGAAACGCAGCAGCGCTTCGATTTCGTTTTGCAGCACCAGTGTGTTGTGGTGCAGGATCTGTGCGATCTCTTTTTGCCCGGTGGTCAATTCACCCGTCACGCCATCCTGCAACAAGGCCACGCCTTCGCGCAGGGCGGCGAGAGGGGTCTTGAGCTCGTGCGAAACGTGGCGCAGGAATCGGGCTTTGTCGGCATCCAGCTCCAGCAGCCGCAGCCTCAGCCACTCCAGCTGCTGACCCACGCGGCGCATGTCGTCGGGACCGGAGATGACGATGGCGTCGTCCAACTGGTTTTCTCCCAAGCGACGGATGGCTTTCTCCAGCCGCTTGAAGGGCCGAGCGAGCCAGATGCCCAGCGCCAGCGCCAGCGCCAGCGCCAGGACGATGGCACCCACCACCTGGTGTGTCACGCTGCGGCGGCTGTCCTCCAGCCGGGCCTCCAGGTCCTTGCTGCGCTGGTTGTTCACGTCCTGCACGGCCTGGGCAATCCCGGTGTGCAGGGCCTCCAGGGCCGCAAACTCCTCGGCGGCGCGGCGCTCGTTTTCCAGGGCGCGATCAGGTGGCGCATCCAGCAGCGACTGCACCGTCTCCAGTCGGCGAGTCCACTGGCCTGCCAGCTCCTGCGGCAGGCCGCCGTCCTGCAGCTTGTCGAGCAATGCCTGCGCCTCACCCGTCATGTCGTTGAAGCTCTTGCGCAACGTGGCATCGCGCAGCACCAACGATTGCCGGGCCGAGCGCTCCAGCGCTTGCCCGCGCTGGTTCAGCGACTGCGCCGCTGCGTTGAGCGCCGTGGCCTGGGCGGCACCCACCCGGTTCTGCGCCATCAGCTGTTCCAGCGTGTGCAAGGCCCGCAACGAACTCACGCCCAGCAGCCCCGCAATCAGCAGAAAGGCGAGCAGCAGCAGTTGCTGGAAAGAGAGCCCATGCAGAGCGCTGTCCGGCCGCGTGGGTGGGCGTGGGGGGCTGTCTGCGGACATTCTTGGAGGTTGTGCCGAACGTGGAGGGTCAGGCCATCAAAGCGGCTTCGCGCACCAGCACCTCGCCGCGCAAGGTATAGGCCTTGGCCTCGGTGATGGTCACATCCACCATCTGCCCAACCAGGCGGGGCTGGCCCACAAAGTTGACCACGCGATTGCATTCAGTGCGGCCCATCAGCTCGGTGGTGTCGCGCTTGGACGCGCCTTCCACCAAGATGCGCTGCACTGTACCCACGCGGCTTTCGCTGATGGACTTGATGTTGGCGTTGATCACGCCCTGCAGGTGCTGCAGGCGGCGCAGCTTCACGTCGTGCGGGGTGTCGTCGTGCAGGCCCGCGGCGGGTGTGCCGGGGCGGGGGCTGAAGATGAAGCTGAAGCTGTTGTCGAAGTGGATGTCGTCGATCAGCTTCATCATCTTGTTGAAGTCGTCCTCGGTCTCGCCGGGGAAGCCCACGATGAAGTCGCTGCTCATCGCCAGGTCGGGGCGAATGGCGCGCAGCTTGCGCACGGTGCTTTTGTATTCCATGGCGGTATAGCCGCGCTTCATCGCCATCAGAATGCGGTCGCTGCCGTGTTGCACCGGCAGGTGCAGGTGGCTGGCGAGCTTGGGCAGCTTGGCGTAGGCCTCGATCAGCCGGGGCGTGAACTCGTTGGGGTGGCTGGTGGTGTAGCGAATGCGTTCGATGCCGGGGATGTCCGACACGTATTCGAGCAGCAGCGCAAAGTCGGCAATCTCGGCCAGACCTTCGCCGGCTACACCGTGGCCCATCTTGCCCAGGTAGGCGTTCACATTCTGGCCCAGCAGGGTGATTTCCTTCACTCCTTGGTCGGCCAGGCCTGCCACTTCCACCAGCACATCGTCAAACGGGCGGCTCACTTCCTCGCCGCGGGTGTAGGGCACCACGCAGTAGCTGCAGTATTTGCTGCAGCCTTCCATGATCGACACAAAGGCGCTGGCACCTTCCACGCGTGCAGGCGGCAGGTGGTCAAACTTTTCAATTTCGGGGAAGCTGATGTCCACCTGCGGCTTGTCCAGGCACTCGCGCTGGTTCAGCATCTCGGGCAGGCGGTGCAGGGTCTGGGGGCCAAACACCACATCCACATAGGGCGCGCGCTTGATGATCTCGGCGCCTTCCTGGCTGGCCACGCAGCCGCCCACGCCAATCTTCACGCCGCGCGCCTTCAGGTGCTTGATGCGGCCCAGGTCGCTGAAGACTTTCTCTTGCGCCTTCTCGCGCACCGAGCAGGTGTTGAAGAGGATGAGGTCGGCCTCGTCCACGTTCTGCGTGGGCTCATAGCCTTGGGCGGCGTTGAGCACGTCGGCCATCTTGTCCGAGTCGTACTCGTTCATCTGGCAGCCGAAGGTTTTGATGAAGACTTTTTTGGCCATGGCGGTGTCGCTGTTCGGAAAAAGGATGCGGCGGCGCGCCCGGGCGGTGCCGCAAGATGCAGTGGCTGGGCCGCGCGCAGCGGCCTGGCCGGGGGTTACTTCTGGATCGGGTCGTACTCGGAGCGGTAGTTGCGCTCGACCGTGTCGCTGCCCTTGCGGGGCTGGTCGGCCTCACCCTGGCTCAAGATCCAGGCGGTCTGCAGCATGCCCGTGCTGGGTTCGATCACATAGTTCACCCGAAAGCTCTGGCCAAGCACCGTGTGGGCCATTACCAGTGTGTTCTGCGGGCTGAAAAGCCGCATGCCGGGCGCCATGCGGATGGCGCGGCCGTTGAGGGTGGCGTCCGACCCGGCCGTGATGGTCAGCGTGCCACGCAGCGCAGCGTCGGGGAAGGTGCGAGTGCCACCCAATGCCGATTGCACCTGGGCGGCGGCGGGCAGCGTGCCGCCGAGCAGTGCGCAACCCAGGCCAATGGCAAGGGCGCGTTTCAGCAGTTGGTTGGAATAGGGCGTGTGTGCAGGATTCATGGGGCAGCGTTTCTTGGTTTATATCCAGGGGCTGGAGGGGCGATTCTACGGTTATGCCTAAGATGCGCGCCAAACCACCACGCGGGGCATCGTTCATGAGCGAACCAATGGAACAGGCACGGCAGGCTTTTGTGCGCGGCATTGCACTGTTCGAAAGCCAGCAGTACGAATCGGCCGATGCGGCGTTCACCCAGGCCCTGGCGTTGGCTCCGGGGCGGGCCTCTGTGTTGCTGAACCTGGGCGTGACCAAAGTACACCGGCAGCTTTTCGCAGAGGCTGAGCCGTTGCTGCAGGCTGCCCTTGCCGCCGACGACACCGTGGGCGACGGCTGGGCGGCTTTGGGGCTGGCGCAGATGGAGCTGGGGCAGTGGGCACCAGCATTGCGCAGCCATGAAAGCGCGCTCGCGCATGGTGCAGGAACTGCTGCCATCCACATGCGCCTGGGACAGTGCCTGGCGCGAGCAGGGCGCACGCAGCAGGCATTGGCCGCGCTGGAGGCCGCCGTGGAGCGGGACGCGGACCTGGCCGAAGCGTGGAGCCAACTGGGCCACTTGCAGCGCGAAATGCAGCAGCCCGCCGAGGCCGCGCGCTCTTACCAAAACGCGCTGGACCGGGGCGCGGATGCCGAACTGCACCGCTATTACCTCGCGGCCTTGGAGCACGGTGCGCCCGTGGCCAATGCGCCGCGCCAATACGTGCAGACCCTGTTTGACCAATACGCCGATGAGTTTGAGGACCACCTCGTGGGCCAGTTGCGCTACCAGGGGCACCGGGTTCTGGTGGAGCAGTTGCCCGCCGCATGCCCGTCCCACTTCCCGCAGGTGCTGGACCTGGGCTGCGGCACGGGTCTGTGCGGCCCGCACATCCGCCCCCGCGCATCGGTGCTTTGGGGCCTGGACCTGTCAGCCGCCATGCTGGACAAGGCCCGTGCACGGGGTGTGTACGACCGGCTGATCGAAGGGGATGTGGTGGAGGCCCTGCGCGGCGAAGCGGCCGTGTTTGACCTGGTGCTGGCCGCCGACGTGTTCATCTACGTGGGCCATCTGGACGATGTTTTTGGGCAGCTGTCGCAGCGCATCCGCCCCGGTGGATGGCTGGCCTTCACAATCGAGGAAGCGACGGAGACAGCAGGCCCAGGCCCGCAGTTGTTGCCCAGCCTGCGCTATGCCCATCCGGTGGCGTATGTGGAGGCGCTGGCCACGCGGCATGGCTTTGACTGCGCGCATGTCCACAGCGCGCCTTTGCGCTGGGACCAGGACACGGCGGTGCCAGGCCAATACTTCTACTTGCGGAAAACATAAAAAAGATAGCTGTTGGCGCTTGATTTGATTGGATTTCAGTGCGTTTATGCTCTGAAAACCAATGGGAGAAAGCGCTAGCAGCTATGTTTTTTGAATATCCATGCAAACAAAAACCCGCAGTACCTGGGGCACTGCGGGTTTGTATCTGGTGGTCGTAGGTGGACTTGAACCACCGACATCAGCATTATGAATGCTGCGCTCTAACCAACTGAGCTATACGACCGAAGCCCCGAATTATAGAACAGATTTTATTGGTGCGTGAAGTTGGCGGCGCGTTTGTTCATGAACGCATCCATGCCTTCCTTCTGATCCTGCGTGGCGAACAGCGCGTGGAACAGGCGGCGCTCAAACATGACGCCGTCAGACAGCGAGCCTTCAAACGCGCGGTTGACCGACTCCTTGGCCGCCATCACGGCAATCTGCGAGAACCCGGCCACGATGATGGCGGCGCCCAGCGCCTCGTCCATGAGCTTGTCGAAGGGCACCACACGGCTCACCAGCCCCGCGCGCTCTGCTTCGGCGGCGTCCATCAGGCGCCCCGTGAGGGCCATGTCCATGGCCTTGGACTTGCCCACCGCACGGGGCAGGCGCTGTGTGCCGCCCGCGCCGGGGATCACGCCCAGTTTGATTTCAGGCTGGCCGAACTTGGCGTTGTCGGCTGCGATGATGAAGTCGCACATCATGGCCAGCTCGCAGCCACCACCCAGCGCAAAACCGCTCACGGCAGCGATCACGGGCTTGCGGATGGAGCGGATGGCCTCCCAGTTGCGGGTGATGTAGTCGCCCTTGTAGGTGTCCGCAAAGCTGTACTTGGCCATCGCGCCGATGTCGGCGCCTGCGGCAAAGGCTTTCTCGCTGCCGGTGACGATGATGCAGCCGATTTTCTCGTCCGCATCGAAGGCCTTCAGCGCCTCGCCCAGTTCGTTCATCAGTTGGTCGTTCAGCGCGTTCAGTTGCTTGGGGCGGTTCAGCGTGATCACGCCGACCTTGTCCGCTTCGGTGCGCACTTCGATGGTTTCGTAGGCCATGGAATCTCCTGGGTTATGGGTTTTTATGAATGGGGCGAAGCATATAACGAAGCCTCTGGCGGCAGTCTGTCTACCCCTGGCCGAGCCAACGGGTCAGCGCTGCGCTGTGGGTGGGTGTGAGGCTGATGGTGTCGGGCGCTGAAGGGTGTGCTTGCGCATCGGTTTTGGGTGCGGGCTTTCCGGCCCCTGTGGCTGAGACTGTGGGCCTGGACAGCTCCAGTGGCAGGCGCAGCAGGCGGCCGTCGCGCGCGATGATCGCGGTCACCGAGCGCTGGGTGCCAGCGTAAAAGCCCACATCGTCCAGCCGGGCAATGCGCCATTCCTGGTCCTGCACGGCCAGGCCCAGCCATTCGTCGCCCGCCGCCAGGCCAGCTTTCTCGGCAGCGCTGCCGCGCAGCACCGTCTTGATCTGCACGCTGTGGTTTTCCGCCACGCGCAGGCCCAGCTGCTGCGCGAGTTGCGGTGTTTCCCCTTTCAGGCTCACGCCATGGGCGGCAAGCAGGTCGGCCAGCGGAAGCTCGTCCGTGCCGTGCACCCACTGCTCTAGTTCATCGTCGAACGAGCGGCCTGCCAGCTCGCGCAGCACATCGCGCAAATCCGCTTCGGACATCGGGCCACCCGACGTGCGTGCCCACAGGGCCCGCATCACGTCGTCCAGCGTGGTTTTGCCTTCGCGCCGCAGCGCCAGGTCCAGGCACAGCGCTACCAGCGAGCCTTTGGTGTAGTAACTCACGGTGGCGTTGGGGGTGTTTTCGTCCTGGCGGTAGTACTTCACCCAGGCATCAAAGCTGGCCTCGGCCACCGATTGCACGCGCCGCCCCGGCGTTTGCAGCACCTGGTTGATGGTCTTGGTGATCAGCTTGAGGTAGGTGGCGTCGTCGATCAGCCCGGCCCGGCGCAGCAGCAGGTCGTCGTAGTAGCTGGTGAAGCCTTCAAAAAACCACAACAGCTCGGTGTAGTTTTCGCGCGTGTAGTCGTAGGCGGCAAACTCGGCGGGGCGCAGGCGCTTGACGTTCCAGGTGTGGAAATACTCGTGGCTGATCAGGCCGAGCAGTGTGGTGTAACCCTCGCTCGCACGGGGATCGCCCAGTCGGGGCAAATCACGGCGGCCGCAGATCAGCGCGGTGGAGTTGCGGTGCTCCAGGCCGCCGTAGCCGTCGCCCACCGCATTGAGCATGAAGAGGTAGCTCTTGAAAGGCGCCTTGCCGTCGCCATGCCAGAAGCGGATGTTGGCCTCGCAGATTTTCTGGGTGTCGGCCAACAGGCGTTTCCCATCAAAGGACGGTGCGGCGCCTGCCACCACGAAGCGATGGGACACGCCGCAGGCCGTGAAGCGGCCCATCCAGAAGCTGCCCATTTCGACCGGGCAGTCCACCAGCTCGTCATAGTGGGCCGCTGCATACAAGCCGAAGCCCTGGTCATCCACGTCTACGGCCTTGAGGCCTGTGGCCACCGACCATGCGGCCGTGGCGGGCGTGCTGGCCACTTCCAGAGCGTGGCGCTCTGCCTCCAGCCCGTGCACCTTGAGGCACAGGCTGGTGCCGTTGAAAAAACCGCGCGCGGCATCCAGCCACGCGGTGCGCACCGAGTTGTCGTAGGCGCACACGGAATAGGTCAGCACCACGGGTTTGGAGGGCGTGCAGTCCAAGCGCCAGCGGTGCTTATCGAGTTGCACCACGGGCACCACACGCCGGCCTTGGCGGGCTGTCAGGTTCTGCAGGTTCTTGGAGAACTCGCGCACCAGGTAGCTGCCAGGAATCCAGACCGGCAAAGACACTTCCTGGCTTTCGGCAGGCTCGGCAACCGTGAGGGTGACCGTGAAAAGGTGGGCATTCAGGTCGGAAGGCTCCACGCGGTAGTGGAGGGGGGCGGCGGCGGTGCGTGATGAGGTCATGGGCGCAGGCGGCAGAAGGCAAGGGGGGCGAGCCAGGCGCCCGTTCAAGGGGTGTGCAAGGAGAGCGCTCCGGTCTCGGGCAGCGGGCTCAGGGTCCGGCGCGTCAATTGGTGGAAGGTGTTTCGCTACCAGCTTCGGCGAGGCGTTTTTCCACTTCCTGCGCGCCAATGGCTCCGGGCACGCGCGTGCCGTTGGCAAAAATCAGCGTCGGCGTGCCGGTGATCTTGTGCTTGCGGCCAAACGCCAGGTTGCGCTGAAGGGCGCTGGTGTCACAGCTGGCTGCAGCGGGGGCCTTGTCTTTCACCATGTAGTCCTGCCACGCAGCGGTTTTGTCTTTCGCGCACCAGATGTTGCGCGACTTCTCGGCCGAGTCGGGGCTCAGAATGGGGTACAGAAACAGGTACACGGTGATGTTGTCGACGTTCTGAAGATCCCGTTCGAAGCGCTTGCAATAGCCGCAGTTTGGGTCTTCGAACACGGCCACCTTGCGTTTGCCATCCCCGCGCACGATGGTGAACGCATCCTTCAGCGGCAGTTCTGAAAAATCCAACGCTGTCAGCTTGGCGATCCGGTCTTCCGTCAGGTTGCGGCGTGCCTTGGTGTCGATGAGTTCACCCTGAATCACGTAGTTGCCCTTGGCATCGGTGTAAAAAAGGTCTGTGCCGATGCGCACTTCATACAAACCCCTCATGGGCGTGGGTCGCACTTCGTCGATCTTGTCCATCTGCGGAATGCGTTCCGCCAAGGCCTTGCGGATGTCGGATTCCTGGGCGGCGGCGGTCATGCACAGCGTGGCCAGGGCGGCGGTGGTCAGCAGGGTGGTCATCAGTTTCATGGTGGTCTCGATCGGTCAATCTCTTCGGTTCGTCAGCCCAGTGGCCACACTTTATTTCTCAGTACATCCCCATGGCTTGGCGGGCCACGAAAGCCTTCAGCGGGCCGCTGTGCTCAAAGCCCTTCATGCCCCAATTCCGTAGCATCTGCACAGGCCCTTCCTGGCGGGCAAACAGCTGTGCCAGGCCGTCGGTCGTCAGCCCCATCGTTAGCACGGCGGCTTTGCGCTCGCGCTCGTAGCGCCGCAGCAGTTTCAGGTCCGCCACGCTGCGCCAGTAATCGCGCCGGTGCAGCACATCCGCCAACACCGCTACATCCGCCAAGCCCAGGTTCAAGCCCTGGCCCGCCAGCGGATGCACGTTGTGCGCTGCGTCGCCAGCCAGCACCCAACTGCGGCGCGATGCGCCACTGCCCGGGCTTTGTCCGCACCAGCGGTCCGCCGTAGCAAGCTGCAATGGCCATGCAGCGCGGTCAGCGCACAGTGCGAGCGTGCCCAGCGCTCCGTGGCTGGCGGCCTTCAGCTTTTCGGCAAATGCTTCGGCGTCCAAAGCCATCAGCGGCGCCGCCTGGTCGTGCATGACCGACCACACAACGGCCACGGAGTTCCCGCCGGGGCCATCCAGCGGCAGAAACGCGAGGATGCCCTCGGGCGAAAACCATTGGCGCGCCACCTGTCCGTGTGGAAGCTCGGTGTGAAGACGGGTGGCAATGGCGGTCTGGCCATAGGGCGTGATCTTGAAATCGACCCCGAATTCCGCCCGCGTGCTGCTGGCGCGGCCTTCGCACACCACCGTGAGCGGAGCGGCTACCGGGCTGCTCACCACCTCAACCTGGGGCTGAAAGCGCACGGCTTCGGTCAGGCGTGCCTCCAGGGCGGGAACGTCCACGATCCATGCCAGGGCGTCCACGTTCTGGGTGGAGGCATCAAATTTCACCGCACCGTTCTGGTCACCCCGCACGTCCATCTGCAGCACGGCGGTGGCGTGCTGGGCATCGGGCCAGCTGCGCAGCGATTCCAGCAGACGGCGCGACGCCATGTTGAGTGCATAGGCCCGCACGTCGGTGGCGGCAGGGTTCTGTGGCCCGGGGTGTGGGACCAGGGCGACCCTCTGCCGATCCCGCGCCAGAAGCAGCGCCAGCGTTTTGCCCACAATGCCGCTGCCGCGAATACAGATATCAAAGTTTTGGGCCATGCGGGTCATTGTAGGAGGGCTCTTACGGCCCCGGGCGCAGTGCAGAATTGCCGCCTCGTCTCTCTTTGTATGTTGCAGCCCCCTTTTTGAGGAGCCATTGGCGTGAGTTTCAACCCCGAATCCGATCTGACCGGCACCATCGCGCGCCTGTTTGTTTATCCCGTCAAATCGTGCGCAGGGATTGAGGTGCAGGAGGCGCTGCTTACCGAAACCGGGTTGGACCTGGACCGGGCCTGGATGGTGGTGGATGGCGAGGGGGCCTTTGTCACCCAGCGCACGTTGCCGCGCATGGCCCTGATCCGCCCCCAGCTCAAGACCCATGAAATGGTGCTGCGGGCGCCCGGAATGCTGGCGCTGCACATCGCCATCGACACCGTGGAGGCGCCCGCCACCGTGACGGTGTGGCGGGACACGGTGCCAGCCTGGGACATGGGCGCCGTGGCGGCGCAGTGGTTCACGGATTTTCTTGGCCAGCCGTGCCGCCTGGTGCGCTTTGATCCTGAGTACCGGCGGTTGTCCAGCATGGATTGGACGGGCGGCGTGGAGGCCCCCAACCAGTTTTCCGACGGTTTCCCCGTGCTGGTGGCCAGCGAGGCATCGATGGACGAACTCAATGCGCGTCTGGCGGGGCAAGGCCATTCGGCCGTCGGGGTAGAGCGGTTCAGACCCAACGTGGTGCTGACGGGTGTGCAGGCCCACGACGAGGATCGGGTGGATTGTGTACACATTGACACGGGCACCCCGGACGAAGCCCAGTTGCAGCTCGTCAAGCCGTGTGCACGCTGCCCGATTCCGGACATTGACCCTGCCACGGCGCAAACCCACCCTGCGGTGGGCGACACTCTGCGCCAGTACCGCCATGACAAGCGCCTGAAGGGCGCCATCACCTTTGGCATGAACGCCATCGTGCGGCAGGGGGCGGGCCAGATGCTGCGTGTGGGGCAGCGGGTGGCGGCTGATCTGCGCTTTGAGTGAGGCGCCAAACCGTGGGCTGAGACAGGGCGGCTGGCCGCCCCCTTAAAATCGGCGGTTTGTCTCCGAATTCCAGAAAGCCCTGCCATGAGCCTCCAATGCGGCATCGTGGGCCTGCCCAACGTCGGCAAGTCCACCCTTTTCAACGCGCTGACCAAGGCCGGCATTGCCGCCGAGAACTATCCTTTCTGCACCATCGAGCCCAATACAGGTGTTGTGGAGGTGCCCGACCCCCGGCTGCAAAAGCTTGCTGAGGTGGTCTCGCCTGAGCGCGTGGTGCCTGCCATCGTCGAGTTTGTGGACATCGCCGGCCTGGTGGCAGGTGCCTCCAAGGGCGAAGGCCTGGGCAACCAGTTCCTGGCTCACATCCGCGAGACCGACGCCATCGTGAACGTGGTTCGCTGCTTTGAAGACCCGAATGTGATTCACGTGGCGGGCCGTGTCGACCCGATCGCCGACATCGAGGTCATCCAGACCGAGCTGTGCCTGGCCGACCTGGCCACTGTCGAGAAGGCGCTCAACCGCTACAGCAAGGCAGCCAAGTCGGGCAATGACAAGGAAGCCGCCAAGATCGTCTCGCTGCTCACGCCCATCCAGGCGGCTCTGGATGAAGGCAAACCCGCGCGCAGCATCAGAGTCAGCAAGGAAGACGCGCCTCTGCTCAAGCAGTTTTGCCTCATCACCGCCAAGCCCGCCATGTTTGTGGGCAACGTGAGCGAAGACGGCTTTGAGAACAATCCGTTGCTTGACCGCCTCAAGCAATACGCGGCCGCCCAGGGCGCCCCCGTGGTGGCCATCTGCGCCAAGATCGAAGCCGAGATGGCCGAGATGAGCGACGAAGACCGCGACATGTTCCTGCAGGAGATGGGCCTGGAAGAGCCCGGCCTGAACCGCCTGATCCGTGCGGGCTTCAGTCTGCTGGGCCTGCAGACCTATTTCACAGCCGGCGTCAAGGAAGTGCGCGCCTGGACCATCCGCGTGGGCGACACCGCACCGCAGGCGGCGGGCGTGATCCACGGCGACTTCGAGCGTGGATTCATCCGCGCACAAACCATCGCCTTCGATGACTACATCCAATACAAGGGCGAACAAGGGGCCAAGGATGCAGGCAAGATGCGGGCGGAAGGCAAAGAGTACGTGGTCAAGGATGGCGATGTGCTGAACTTCCTGTTCAACGTCTGACCTGAACGCCAGCGCTGTGCCGCGGTTTTCCTCGGCACCTGCCCTCTCAAAAATCCCTGTCCTGCAATGTGCGGAGCAGGGATTTTTTCTTGATCTGCCGCAGACCCTGCCGGTTTGGCCGCGATGGCGTTGGCCAAGGGCTGCCAACCTGTGTAACCTACTGGAAAACACGGAGAGTGATCATGTCAGTTCTCCGTAAGATGCGCGGGTTTGCCCGAGCCGGTCAAACATTCCTTTGACGCCCGCACGTTCCAGCGGCACGTCCTCCGAACCCAACCAGGCCATCGCCTGCCTCCTTATGCTCTTTGGACGCAAAAATCCGTTTTCGGCCACGGACGCCTTTCCTTTGTCCGATGCCGTGATGGAGTTTGACGACTCGTCGTCCGTCACAGTGCGCCCAGCGCGCCGGGCGCTGGACGCGATGGGCGAGCGTTCTCAAGCCGGCGCCGGCCGTGACTGGCGGGCCGCCGGTGGGCTCATTGGCCTGTACGGGTTGGCGCTGATTGGGTTTTGGGCGCTGGGAATGGTCGAAGCGGAGGTTTTGGGTGTGCTGGTGGGCATGATCGCCGTGGGCAGCGCCGGTTTCTGGGCGCTGGCGCATTCGGGGCTGGTGAGCAAGATGCGCCACCGCCACATCAAGCTGGCCATCGTGGCCACAGCGCTGGCCGGCATGTTGGGCATTTACTACTTGGCGCCAGTCACACAGATCCTGCTGACGCCGTTCACGTTTGTCGCAGTGGCTTATGGCATCTTCATCGTGCCGCGGCGCACCTTGTTGGCTTTGGCTGCCGGTGTTGTGGCGGCTTATGCGGTGGTGGTGGGGCTGCACCATGTGCAGTTGCAGAATGCGGCGCTGCTGCGTCTGGAGGCGCTGCACCTGCTGGCGCTGGTGGTGTCGTTGCCAGCGTTCATCGTGCTGCTGGGCAAGGTGCAGTCGTTGTACCGCAGCCTTCACCAGGCCAGCCGCAAGATCAAGAACATCCAGGAAGACGCGCAGCGCGACCCGCTGGTGGGGTGCTTCAACCGGCGCTATGTGCTGGCCGCGCTGGAAGAGCAAAAGCAACTGGCCGATGAGAGCGGTATTCCGCTGTGCCTGGCGGTGCTGGACATTGACCATTTCAAGCGCATTAACGACGAGCTGGGCCACCTGGGTGGGGACGAGGTGCTGCGCAACTTTGCTCGCATTGCGCAGCAGGGCGTTCGCGGTGGCGACGTGTTCGGGCGTTATGGCGGTGAGGAATTCCTGCTGATCTTTCCAGGCACTTCGCTGTTGCCTGCGCTCAACACGTGCGAGCGCATCCGTGCGCAAGTGGAGTCGTACGCGTGGAACGGCCTTTTGCGGGGCCGCGTTACGGTCTCGATTGGGGTGACGCAGTATGTGCTGGGCGAGTCAGTGCTGGAGTTCTTCTCGCGCTCGGACACGGCCATGTACATGGCCAAGGAGGGGGGGCGCAACCAAGTGGTGGTGGAAGAGCCCGTGGCGCGGGGTGACTCACTGCTTGCCGAGGGCAGCGGGTTCGCGCCCCTCTGAAGAGCCTCGCCCACTCAGACCGCCAGATGCCCTGGCATCAGGTGCATCAGCACCGTGGTCATGATGAGGTAGCGAAAGAACTTGCCCACGGCCATGTAGCCCAGACAGGGCCAGAACGGCAGCTTGAGCCAGCCCGCCACCGCGCACAAGGGGTCGCCCACCACGGGCAGCCAGGAGAGCAGGCAGGCGCGCGGCCCGAAGCGCTCAAGCCAGGCCAGCGCACGCACGTTGGTGGTGTTGCCGCGTGCCTTGTCTACCACCTTGTGTGCCCCCAGGCCCATCCACCAGCTCACGCCGCCACCCAGTGTGTTGCCGACGGTGGCCACTGCAATGGCCGGCCAGAAGAGTTCGGGATTGAGCTTAATGAGGCCGAACACGGCGGGTTCAGAGCCCAAAGGCAGCAGCGTGGCCGATACAAACGACACGATGAAGACTGTGCTCAGCCCAAACTGCGGCAGGGCCAGCCATTCCAGCAGCTGGTGCATCCAGATTTCCATAGCCGGGAAGTGTAGAGGCCGAAATTGGTGGCTTTGTGCGCTGAGGGCGCTGTCCTACAGCGGCCAGCGGCATGCGCGCATGGCCCGCGGCGGGGGCGGTTTTGTATCGTCAAACCACATGTTCCCAAACCGACCGCAGGAGGTTTCCATGCACAGCACCGCTACCAAGACCACTTCGTCCACCCGCTCGCCCGCTACAGCTTCGCCGCTGCGCGGCGGCGCGCTGGTCGTGGCGTTGTTGCTGACGGCGTGCGTGCAAAGCCCTCAGGCTGCCGTCACGACGCACCAGGGCGCGGCGCAGGTTGCCATGGTGTCCCCGCAACGGGTGGCTTGCGCAGAATCCGCCTCCGGGCGCGCAGCGCTGACGGCCATGGAGCGCGATCTGCGCAGTCAGGGCTTGGCACTGACCGCCGCCTGCCATGCAGCCAGCGGTGGCTGGGTGGTGCAAGTGCGGGTGATCGATGGGATGAAAGCCAGTCAGGTGGTGCGTGGGCCCTTGGCCGACGGGCACGACGTGGACATGGGCACGCCAGCGGGTGTGGAATTGGCGAACGCGCCTCTGGGCGTGCAAGGCTTTTCACCGGACGTGGAGCACAACCGCCAGTGGCTGCAGGCGTTGATGGCGCGCCACCAGTTCGACAACCTGCCGGATGCATGGTGGCACTTCGCGCGGCGTGGGGGTGAGATGCCGGCCGCTGCCAGCACCGATATGGCGGTTCGATAAGCCGCGCCACCCCGTCGTTGCCACCGGGTTCGGAAGGGCGTGCCGCAGACTGGCTGGCGCCCCGGCAGAATTTCATTTGCTGAAATTTTGAGCAGGTACAATCCCGCCTCCTTTTTCAGCATTCGCTGTCGCCCCCTCCCGCACCCCTCCCATGCACATCGGCCACATTCCTTTGGCGAACCGGTTGTTCGTCGCCCCGATGGCGGGCGTCACCGACCGGCCTTTCCGCCAGCTGTGCAAGGCGCTGGGCGCGGGCTACGCGGTGAGCGAGATGGTGACCTCGCGCAAGGACTTGTGGAACAGTCTCAAGACCTCGCGCCGGGCCAACCATGAAGGGGAGCCGGGGCCCATTGCCGTGCAGATCGCTGGCACCGATGCACCGATGATGGCCGAGGCTGCGGTCTAC
>PJUL01000446.1_pt1 | contig 30001 bp, 28 predicted proteins | sample 1512221 | NCBI WGS metagenome assembly PJUL01 (sample SAMN08177667, study PRJNA422409) | Feces metagenome, whole genome shotgun sequencing project.
AGGCGCTGTCCTCATAGTGCGACGGGAAGATCTCCAGGCTGTCGCCGCGCACCCGGAACGCGCCGCGCCCGAAGGCGGCGTCGTTGCGCTTGTACTGGAGCGCAACGAGCTTGCGGATCACTTCGCGTTGGTCGACCGACTGGCCCTTCTTCAGGTCGAAGATCATCGCCGAATAGGTCTCGACCGAGCCGATGCCGTAAAGGCACGACACCGAAGCCACGATGATCACGTCGTCGCGTTCGAGCAGCGAGCGGGTGGCGGAGTGCCGCATCCGGTCGATCGCCTCGTTCACCGAGCTTTCCTTCTCGATGTAGGTGTCGGACCGGGGGACATATGCCTCGGGCTGGTAATAATCATAATAGCTGACGAAATATTCGACCGCGTTCTCGGGAAAGAACGACTTCATCTCGCCATAGAGCTGCGCGGCCAGAATCTTGTTCGGCGCGAGCACCAGCGCCGGGCGCTGCAGCGTCTCGATGACCTTGGCCATCGTATAGGTCTTGCCCGAGCCGGTAACGCCGAGCAGCACCTGGTCGCGCTCGCCCTGGCGCGCCTGCTCGACCAGTTCGGGGATCGCGAAACGCTGGTCGCCCGAGGGCTCATACTCGCTGACAAGCTTGAACGGCCTGCCGCCCTCGGATTTCTCCGGGCGCTGCGGACGGTGCGGGACGAAGCTCTGCCCGGTCTCGGGCTCGGCCAGGCTGGTGCGAATCTGGATTGCCATCGCGGGGAATATGGGAAGCGGGGTGGGCCGGGGCAATTGCGCCGCGATTAGATCTCCATCGCATCCGACGGCGGCGGAGGATATTTGATCGGCTTGTCGCCGTATCTTTCCTTCAATATCCGGCGACGCCGATCCTCCGGGCCTTCGTCATCGGAAATCTCGTCGGGATATTGGAAGCTGGCGTCGAAAGTATTGCCCGCGATCGTATAGGACAGTGTGGCCCAGGCTTTTCCCTTCTCACAGGCATACCATACGTCGAGCAGCACCTCCGAAAGCGCAGCACTTGTGTCGATGCATTCAACGCTTCCCCCGCGATCCAGAAACAGCGCCTCATAGACCATGCCCGGCTCGACTTCCGCGTACAGAAACGCACCATCGGGATCGCCATCGATCTCCTCGGAGATAGCCTCGCCAATCGCCTGAAGGCTGCTTTCCGGAGATTCCTCGCTCATCGCACTTCTCCTTGGCGCGCATTCACGAAACGGCGAACATGAGGTTCACCACCAATCCAGTAATACGCCACGATTTGGCTGGGCCTCCGCGACGGACCGACATAACTGGCCCGAATGTCGACCCTTACGATGTGGCCAGCATCCATCGCCTTGTCCCATTCCTTTTCAAGCTTGGCATAGGCGCCTTGGTTGAAGGAGCCATCTTGCGCAAAATGATTGAACCACTCTTTGGGGCCATTGAAACGACGCGCGATGACATGACCGCCGTGGTCCTTGGGCAAGCGATCAGGTTTCCCCGCGATCTCTTGCGCCTTCCGCGACCGCCCCTGCTCGCGGTTGCGAGTGAGAATGCCAGTCACACGCTTAAATCGATCGGCTAAATCTAGCTCAAAAAATAGCCGTTTGCCGAAATCCGTCGATGTGTCGCAGCAATTTGCTCCGCCATAGAAGGAGGATGCGCAGCGTTGGGCGGCAAACGCCCGTTGTGCGTGCTGATATATAATGCCAGCGCCCGAAACCTCTCACGCGCATCTATCTCCGCATCGAGCCAACGCTGAGTAGGCAGCATGAGCATCTGCCCAATGCGCAACTTGCCCTCAGGAATGCGATTGAGCTCGGCGAGAAACTTGACGCTCAGACCCTTACGCGTCCGCGCGATGCTGGTCAGGCTATCGCCAGGCCGGACCACATAGACTCTCCAGTTCTGCGGATGAAGCGGACTCGCTATAATCGGGAACATAGGGATCGCGCTGCGAAGGCCGCCGCCGGCCACCATAAGCATCGCGGATGTCCTTGGCGCCAGCCTCGCGGTCGCGCTGCGTGTGGTCCTGTCCCGCGTACCCTTTCGGGTAAAACCGCCCCTGTCCCACAAAGGTGAAGCGGCCGCTTTCAGCGTCGTGCCAAGGGTTGAATTTGAACTCTACGCCGGATGGCGCGCGATAGCCCGTACGCAAATAGATCGAGAACGAAGTCTCGGCTTTACTGGTATTCGATCGACTCGACGCCATGCCCGCTCTCCCCGCCGGGAGAGATGTGAATCGAATGAGAACATATCGAGAACATCTGGCCAATCCGGTTCAAATTCTTGCGCTAAGGTCCCTTCATGGGGTGCGGCTGCCACTCCGCCCTTGTAATCAGTCTCAACATCAGGTGTGCGTGCCGCATAAGGCCAACCCAGGGGGACATCATGCGCTTCACCATTCTCGCCGCCGGAGCGCTGCTCCCGCTCGCTGCCTGCAATCAGGGACCGTCGACCGAAGAGAGCGCGCGCCAGACCGGCGAGATCCGGCTGGAGAATGCCAGCGTCGAGGAAGTCGCCAAGCAGGCCACTGCTGCCGACATCAAGACGCCCAGCCAGGCAGGCGAGTGGGAAACCGGCATGCAGCTCGTTGCGCTGGAGCCCGGGGCGATGCCTGAGCAAATCGCCGCCAAGATGAAGGAAGATGTGGGCAAGCCGGCCCGGACCGAGCGCGGTTGCCGCAAGGCCGAAGAGCTGAAGCCGCTCGACATCTCCCGGCTCGGCGCGATGGCACCCGGCTGCCGCTTCTCCAAATATCACTTCGTCGGTGGCAAGCTGGATGCGGCGATGGAGTGCGATACGCAGATGGGCAAGGCGCAGGCGAGCTTCAGCGGCACGCAGACCCCGACGGCGTTCGACCTGACGATGACCCAGCGCCAGACTCCGACCGGCCAGGCCAAGACGACTTCGATGACGGTGCGTCTGACCGGCAAGCGCCTGGGCGAGTGCAAGGCCTGATACGCACCCTCGCCATGCCGGCGGCCGCAGCAGCGGGATGCTGCGAACCGGCGCCGGCAGGCGAGCGATGGCTTTGCGCAGGCCCGGCGCAGCGCATCAGGATGACCCTGTAGTTCGATAGCCACCGCACCGGCGACTGCGCGGAACAGGTCCGCTCAGCGCTCCGGACGATAGGCGATCCACCACATCAGCATGGCGGTGGCCGCGGCGAACAGCGCGAGAATTCCGCTGGAGGCGATGGCGCTGATCCAGCGGAGGAGCAGCGCGCGATTGTCCATCGGCGGCATTTCGAACAGCCCGAAGCCATAGGTTTGCGCGCCGACGAAGATCGCGAGGGCAGTGACCGCGCCGATCAGCGCGGCATGATGCGCGCGCCGCAGCCCGGCGACATGCATCACCACCCAGAGCGGCCCGCCCACCGCGGTGATCGCGATCCCACCGATCAGGCTGCCGATCACCCATCCGCCGGTCAGGCTCATCGGATCGCGCTTGCCGCCGAGCAGCAACAGCACGAGCACGACCAGCCCGGCAAAAGCACTACCTGCGCCGAGCGCAAGCCCGGCGCGGTCGATCGTCGTGTCATAGCGTCGCACGGCGCCTGTCGCGCGGTCGTTCACTTTGGGACCCCCTCCCGGATTTCGCGGGAGGATAGACCTTCTCACCGAGTCCCTTCAAGCACCTGAAAATAGGGAGGCGGCCCGCTCAGTTGACGATAGTGAAACCGGGTATAGGCTTGGTCTCGCCGCCATCGTGATACAGGTCGATATAGACGTCGACCGGAGCCGCGCCGGGGCAGGTGACCTGATAGACGTCAATGATGAAGCCATAGGGACCCTCACCGACATTGCCGCCGCGGGAAAAGGTGGGTGGTGTGCCGTCGGCGCAGCGCAGTTTGCGCAGATAGGCCTGCTGTCCTGCCGGCATATTCTCCCGCACCGGGTTGGCCTTGCTGCCGAGCGGTGACGCCTCGGCCTTGGCGATCGCCTTCTCGAGCTGCTTGCCTTTCATTCCGGCGCCCATCGACAGCATCATGTCCCGCGCCTGGTTGGGCACCTTGCCTTCCTGTCGATCCTGAACTGGCGCCGCGGCGATTCCCATGGCCGCGATCACGGTCAGTGCGATGAACTTGCGCATCCTGTATCTCCCCCTGAGCCTGGGGAAGTCTGCCGCGTTTCGCAGTAAAGCGGAAGTCAGCGCAGCGCGTCGAAACGGCCGTTCCGCATGCAGCTGTCGAGACCCGCATAATCCGGAGGCGGATGTGCGGTGCCGAGCGGCGGCACCACAAAGCTCCGTCCGATCGGGTGCGCCGCGAACCGCGCCGGATCCTCGCTCGCGCAATGGAGCATGCCGCGCAGCATCTCCGGTGGCGTCGCATAGCCTTCGCGCGACAGGCGGAAGGTGCCCCAGTGCACCGCCAGCGCAGGTGGGCGGCCGAGCCCGTCCCACACCCGGATCGCATCCCTGGGGCCGATATGGCTGCCGCTGGCCATCTGTCCTTCATCGAAGCGGAAGGCGCCGATCGGGATCGCGGCGAAGCGCACCGGACCGCGCGCCGCCGCCTCGGCAGGCCATTTGCCGTCGCCGATGCCGGTGTCGCCCGCGAAGAAGAAATTGCCATGCGGCAACGTCACCACGAAGCTCGACCACAGCGCCCGGCTGCGATCGGCGAACCAGCGGCTGCCCCAGTGGTGGCTGCGCGTCACCGTCGCGGTCACGCCCGGGCGTAGCGTCACGCCGCTGCCCCAGTCGAGCGCCCGCGCCGGCACGCCGGCACTGCCGATCACGGCATCGTTGCCCAGCGACGTGACCACCAGCGGCCGGTCGCGATCCCAGAGCCGCTTGAGCGTCGCCAGGTCCATATGATCATAGTGATTATGGCTGACGAGGATGAGGTCGATCTTCGGCAGGTCTTCGAAGCGTATGCCCGGATCGGCCACCCGCCGCGGGCCGAAGCCGAACGGACCGACCGTCTCGCTCCACACCGGATCGGTCAGGATGTTCACCCCGTCGGCCTGCACCAGCACCGTGGCATGGCCGATCCAGGTGACGCGCATCTCTGCGCCTTCGACCCGCGCCGGGGGCTTGCCCGGCATCACGGTCACCCGGTCTGGCCATTTCGGCCGCGTCGGATCACCGAATAGCTGCTGCCAGAGCAGCTTGTTGCGGCGCGTGGCAGAAATATCGAGCGCATCGCCATCGGGATTGAAGAAGCGCTGCCCGTCGAAATGGCTCGAGACCGGCCCGCGATAATAGACGCGGTCGAGGAAGAAGGGGGCCGCCGTCGCGGTCAGGCAGAATGCCACCACGATCCAGAGCAGCAGCGACAGAGCAATCCGGATCAGGCGCATTGCGCGCTATGTCGTTACGCTCCCATGCGTCTTCAAGCTTGCCCCTTGATCGCGAAGCCACGCCCAGCCTAACCCGGGCGCCATGGATCCGCTTCCCCAGACCCCGGAACAGGCCGCAATCGAGCTCGAGAAGCTCGCAGCGGAAATCGCGCACCACAACCGGCTCTATCACGCCGAGGATGCGCCCGAGATCAGCGACGCCGACTATGACGCGCTGATGCGGCGCAATACCGTGATCGAGGCGGCTTTCCCGGATCTGGTCCGTGCTGATTCTCCTTCGAAGCTGGTCGGCGCAGCACCGTCGGGCGCCTTGTCCAAGGTCGCACATGCCCGGCCGATGTTCAGCCTCGACAATGGCTTCAACGACGAGGAAGTCGCCGATTTCCTCGGCCGTGTCCGCCGCTTCCTCAATCTGGGCGATGCCGAGGCTGTTGCACTTACCGCCGAACCCAAGATCGACGGGCTTTCCTGTTCGCTGCGCTATGTGAATGGCAAGCTGGTCCAGGCGCTCACCCGCGGCGACGGCCAGATCGGCGAGGACGTGACGCCGAACGCCCGCACCATCCGCGATATCCCGCACGAAATCTCCGGCGCCCCGGAGATCTTCGAGGTTCGCGGCGAAGTGTACATGGCGAAGCAGGACTTCGCCGCCCTGAACGCGCGGCTGCTCGCCGAGGCGGAGGAGGCGGGCAAGGAGGCTCGCCAGTTTGCCAATCCGCGCAACGCCGCGGCCGGCTCCCTGCGGCAGAAGGACGCCGCGGTTACCGAAGCCCGCCCGCTGCGCTTCCTCGCCTGGGGCTGGGGTGAAGCCAGCGCACTGCCGGGTGAGACGCAGGTCGAAGTGATCCGCGCGATCGAGGCGATGGGCTTTCCGGTCTCGGACCTGTTCGTCGGCCCCGTCGACCTCGAAGCGGCCCTTGCCCAGTACAAGACGATCGAGACGCGACGCGCCGATCTGCCGTTCGATATCGACGGTGTGGTCTACAAGGTCGATCGACTCGACTGGCAAACCCGCCTCGGTTTCGTCGGCCGCTTCCCGCGCTGGGGCCTGGCCCATAAATTCCCGGCGGAGCGTGCCCAGACCACGCTGCGCGCGATCGACATCCAGGTCGGCCGCACCGGCAAGCTCACCCCCGTCGCGCGACTGGAGCCTGTGACGGTGGGTGGTGTGGTCGTGACCAATGCGACGCTGCACAATGCCGACGAGATCGCGCGGCTCGGTGTGCGCCCGGGCGACCGCGTCGTCCTCCAGCGCGCCGGCGACGTGATTCCGCAGATCGTCGAGAATCTGACGCGCGACGAGGCGCGCGAGCCCTGGTCCTTTCCCACCCATTGCCCGATCTGCAATTCCGAAGCGGTGGCCGAGGAAGGCGAGGTCGACATCCGTTGCACCGGTGGGCTGATCTGTCCCGCCCAGCGGCTCGAGCGGCTGAAGCATTTCGTCAGCCGCGGTGCGCTCGACATCGAGGGGCTCGGCGAGAAAACGCTCGTCGAATTCCTCGATCTCGGCTGGATCGCCGAACCGGCGGACATCTTCCGTCTCGCCGCGCACCGCGACGAACTGCCCGGCCGGGAGGGCTGGCAGGAAAAGTCCGTCGATGCGCTGATGGCCGCGATCGAGGCCAAGCGCGCGCCCGATGCCGCCCGCCTGCTGTTCGGTCTCGGCATCCGCCATGTCGGCGCGATCACCGCGCGCGATCTGCTGAAGCGCTACACCGATCTGCCCGCGCTTCAGGCGCTGGCCGATCAGATCATCGCCCTGCGCGAGACGACCCCGCCACAGATTGGCGAGACCGAGGCGAAGCATCGCGCCCGGCTCGACAAGGCGGTTGCCGAGCTGATCGGTGTAGAGAATGTCGGCGGCGCGGTGGGCCAGGCGCTGGCCGACTTCTTCCACGAGCCGCACAATCGTGCAGTGTGGGAGGATCTGCTCGGCGAGGTCTCGCCGCCGCCCTATATCGTGGAGACCCGCGCTTCCGAAGTCTCGGGGAAGACGCTGGTTTTCACCGGGACGCTGGTCGCCCTGAGTCGCGACGAAGCGAAGGCGCAGGCCGAATCGCTGGGTGCCCGGGTCGCCGGATCGGTCTCCGCGAAGACCGATCTCGTAATTGCGGGCCCCGGCGCCGGATCGAAGCTGAAAAAAGCCGCAGACCTGCAGATTCGCGTGATTTCAGAGGAAGAATGGCTGCAAATCGTCGCCGCCGCGCAGTGACTTTTTTGCAACGCAACAATCCTGAATTGTAGATTAACGCCCCCGGTTCGCCAGACTTGGATTGACTGTCACAGGACCGACATAAAACAATAGCATGGGCGGCCGCGACGGTGAACCGCACCGCGTACAGTGCACTCGATAAGCACACACCGAAAGGGAAACACCTCTAATGCGCACCAAGCTTTTTGCGGGCGTGGCTTTTGCCGCGCTGCTGATTCCGGGCGCTGCCTTTGCGCAGTCGACCGGCTCGGCGGACTTCGACGGCGAAGAAATCGTCGTCACCGGTTCGCGCGTGAACCGCGCCGAAATCTCGATCCCAGACGTTCCCAAGTCGCGCGTGACCGTTGGCGCCGAGCTGATCTCGCGCCAGCGCCCCGGCCAGACCGTCAACGAGATCATCAACCTAGTCCCGGGCGTCAGCTTCCAGAACAACGACGCGACCGGCGCCGCAGGCGGCACCTTCACGATCCGCGGCTTCGACAGCTCGCGCATCTCGCAGACGCTGGACGGCATTCCGCTGAACGACACCGGCAACTACGCGATCTACACCAACCAGCAGCAGGATCCGGAAACGCTGGAATCGGTGAGCGTCAACCTCGGCACCACCGACGTGGACAGCCCCACGGCATCGGCCGTCGGCGGCACCGTCAACATCCGTACCCGCGTTCCGTCGCAGCAGTTCGGCGCGATGCTCTCGGGCACCTATGGTGACTATATCGGCATCGGCAACAACATGGCCCGCCCGATGTTCCGCGTCTTCGGCATGGTCGACACCGGCGACATCGCCCACACCGGCGTTCGCGCCTTCTTCTCGGGCTCGAACCTTGAAGCCCGCCAGCCGTTCAACAACTACGGCAAGCTGAAGAAGCAGCAGTACAACGCCCGCATCTACAAGAGCCTGGGCGACAATGGCGACTTCGTTTCGATCGCTGGCCAGTATAACGAGAACCGCAACAACTTCTTCGGTTCGGTTCCGCTGCGCACCGACGGGAATGCGAGCTATACGACCGCCACTAACAACGGCGTGACGTCGATTGTCCGTTCGGGCACCCGCATCGTCGGCCCGGGTTCGGGCAACCGCTTCCCGGTCACCCGTGACGAGCGCTACTACAACATCAACTATCCGTGCGTGATCGGCGGCCCGAACGGCGGCGCGGCCAACGCAGCCTGCGGCACCGAATTCGATCGCCGCTACAACCCGTCGAACACCGGCAGCGTCCGCTTCGGCTCGCGCTTCTCGCTGACCGACAAGCTGGTCTTCACGCTTGACGCCAGCTACCAGTACACCAAGGCCAATGGCGGCGGCACGGTAACGCTGAACGAGGGCACCGGCGTCGCAACCGGCGGCCGCGGCAATTACCTGGGCGTCATCAACCTTGGCACCAACACCGGCAACTCTTCGTCGCAGGGCACGTTCGGCTACTATGTCGGCCGCGACCTCAACGGCGACGGCGATACGCTCGATTCCGTTCTTGCCATCGCGCCCAGCCAGACCCAGACCCGCCGCTTCGGCGCGGTCGCCGGCCTCGCTTATGACCTGGACGAGAATAACCGCGTCCGCCTGAACTACACGTTCGACTATGGTCGTCACCGCCAGACCGGCGAAGCCGGCCTCATGCAGACCAACGGCGAGCCGTTCGACGTGTTCCCGGTCAACAGCCCGGTCCTCGACGCGAACGGTGCACCGATCGAGAAGCGCAACCGCCGCTCGATCGCCATGCTCAACCAGGTTTCGGGCGAATATCGCGGCCAGTTCCTCGACGAGAATCTGATCGTGGTTCTCGGCGTGCGTGCGCCGTTCTTCGAGCGTCGCCTGGACCAGCGCTGCTTCACCGTTGCCGCAAACGGCAACGTGGCGTGCGTCTCGCCGAGCCAGGTCGCTGCCTATGCGGCTGCCAACGCCTACACCTACTTCGCGCCGAACCAGACCACGGTTGGCGCCGTGACCCGCCCGAACAACGCTTCGTGCGGCAACCTTACCCGCGCGTGCGTCGTCGGCTTCGCCGCCCCGCAGAAGCGCACCTTCAACTACAACCGCGCGCTTCCGAACGTCGGCCTGACCTACAAGTTCGGCGACGGCTTCAGCGTCTATGCCAGCTATGCCAAGGGCCTCTCGGTCCCGGGCACCGACAACCTGTACAACTCGTTCTACTATGCAACGGGTGCGGATCAGGCGCAGCCGAAGCCGGAGACCACCGACAGCTTCGACGTGGGTGTCCGCTACAACACGGGCAAGATCCAGGCGCAGCTCGCGGGCTGGTACACCAAGTTCCAGAACCGCACCCTCTCGGTCTACGACCCTGAGACCGATACCAGCGTCTATCGGAACCTGGGTAAGGTCGATAAGTACGGTTTCGACGCGTCGATCTCGTATAGCCCGACCCGCGACCTGCTGGTCTATGTCTTCGGTTCGTACCTGCATTCGAAGATCAAGGACAATATCGAGGCTGGCCAGATCGCGACGACGGTCGGTACCACCACCACCTACACCACCAACTACTTCCAGACGGCCGGCAAGCGTGAAGGCGGCTCGCCCGACTGGACGTTCGGTGGTCGCGTGCAGGGCACCGTGGGCATCGTCGATCTCGGCGTGCAGGCCAAGTACACCGGCCCGCGCTTCGTCAATGACGAGAACCTGCCGGTTTCCGTCTGCGCCGGCACCGTTTCGGGCGGCCTCTGCCCGACCGGCCAGGAAGTTCAGGTCTACGGCGCCAAGATCCCGGCCTATGCGGTCATTGACCTCGACGCCCGTTTCAACCTGGGCAAGCTGCTGAACAACCAGAAGACCTTCTTCCAGGTCAATGTCAGCAACCTGTTCGACCGCTTCTATGTCGGCGGTCTGAGCGGCTCGGGCGGCTTCGTCGGCCTGCCGAACCGCTACTCGATCGGCAACGCCATCATCGGCACGCCGCGCTCGATCACCGGCTCGCTGGTCGTCGCTTTCTAAGCGACCGCTCTCGATACGACGAATGCCGCCGCCCCGGGCAACCGGGGCGGCGGTTTTCGTTTCGGGCACCTCTGATTTTGCCCTCGCGCCATGCCGATGGTAGAGACCGCGACGTGGCTACCGTCGATCCAAGCTCTCCGTTCCTAGTCCAGCCGATCAAGCAGCCGGCGGCATTGTCGCGTCCGTTCTTCGAGGACAAGAACCGCGCTTTCTGGATGCTCCAGGCCGGCGGCTGGACCGGCTATCTGCTGCTGCGCACGGTGTCGTCAGTATCCAATTCGCAGCCGATCGAGGGCGCCATCGCCGGCATCGTCGAGGCGATCATCGGCTATTGCCTCACGCTGCTCCTCTCGGCGCTCTACAGCTATTATCGCCGGCTGCCCCGCGTTACCGGCATCCTGCTGACGCTGGCGACGCTCGGCCTCGCCACGCTGATCTACGCCGTGCTCGACGCCTTCATCTATTCCTTCGTGAAGATGCCCGAGCCCGGCATCACCCTGGCGCTGGTCACAGGCACGGTGTTCATAAACTTCACGGTGCTGGCGGGCTGGTCGGCACTCTATTTCGCGATCAACTTCTATCTGATCGTGGAGCAGCAGATCGACCAGATGCACACGCTGGAGATGCAGGCCAGCCAGGCCCAGCTCGCGATGCTGCGCTACCAGCTCAACCCGCATTTCCTGTTCAACACGCTGAATTCGATCTCGACGCTGGTGCTCCTGAAGCAGACCGAGCGTGCGAACATCATGCTCAGCCGCCTTTCCTCCTTCCTCCGCTACACGCTCGCCAACGAGCCGACCGCGCACGTCACGCTCCAGCAGGAAGCCGAGACGCTGAAGCTCTATCTCGACATCGAGAAGATGCGTTTCGACGATCGCCTGCGCCCGGTGTTCGAGATCGACGAGCGCGTTACCAAGGCGCGGCTGCCGTCGCTTCTGCTGCAGCCGCTGGTCGAGAATGCGATCAAATATGCCGTGACGCCGCAGGAAGAGGGCGCCGAAATCACCGTCTCCGCTCGGCTCGCCGGAGAACGAGTGCAGATCACCGTATCCGACACCGGCCCGGGATTGATCGAAGTCAAGCAGCGGCCGACTCTTTCAACCGGCGTGGGGCTCGCCAATATCAAGGAGCGGTTGGCCCAGGCTTTTGGGCCTGATCACAGATTTGAGGCGCGTTCGGACCCAGGGAAGGGGTTCAGCGTTGAGATCGAGATACCGTTCCAGATCGAGGAACCGAACCGAGAGGCCGCATGACCATCCGTACAATCCTGGTTGACGACGAATCCCTGGCCATTCAGGGGCTCGAGCTCCGGCTCCAGGAACATGAAGATGTCGAGATTATCGACAGATGCTCGAACGGACGCGAAGCGATCCGTTCGATCAAGACGCACAAGCCCGACCTGGTTTTCCTCGACATCCAGATGCCTGGCTTCGACGGGTTCTCCGTCGTGCAGGGTCTGATGGAAGTCGAACCGCCACTGTTCGTGTTCGTGACCGCCTATAGCGACCATGCAATCCGTGCCTTCGAGGCGCAGGCGATGGATTATCTCATGAAGCCGGTCGAACCGTCCCGGCTCGCCGACACGCTCGACCGGGTGCGCCAGCGCCTGAGCGAGAAGCGCGGCGTCGAGGAGATCGAGAAGCTCAAGGAAGTGCTCGCCGAAGTCGCGCCCGACGCGGTCGACGAGATCGCCGCTTCTGCCGTCGACGGCGAAATGGCGTCGAGCCGCTTCGAGAAGTTGATCAACATCAAGGATCGCGGCCAGATCTTCCGTGTCGACGTCGACACGATCGAGCGGATCGATGCGGCCGGCGATTACATGTGCATCTACACCGGCGACAACACGCTGATCCTGCGCGAGACGATGAAGGATCTGGAGAAGCGGCTCGATCCGCGCCGGTTCCAGCGCGTCCACCGCTCGACCATCGTCAATCTCGACCTGGTTCGTCAGGTCAAGCCGCACACCAATGGCGAATGCTTCCTCGTGCTCGATTCGGGCGCGCAGGTAAAGGTCAGCCGCAGCTATCGCGACGTGGTCGCCCGCTTCGTCCACTGACATCCTTCTTCCCTCTCCCCTGCCGGGGAGAGGGCTTCTTCGGATTTCGGTTGCCCCGGTATAGTCCACAGGTGGCGACCTTCCCGGGTGCATGCCCTCTATAATTGAGGGGTGCACCAAGTCCCCGTTTCCGCCGCACCCGGCACCCCGCATCGTCGCCTGCCCCTTGCCCTGATCTGGCAGACGGGACTGTTGCTTGCCCCCGGCCTGCTCATCTTCGCGCCGCCGCCTGGTGGTACGATGCTGCTCGTCCCGCTGATTCCCGCCAGTGCTGCCACGGTCGAGGATGTCGGCCTTGCCGCCGGCGCGTCGCTCGGTGGCGTCGGGCCGCTGCCGCGCTCGCGCTTCGTGAAGGGCGACCGTGCACGCCTGCTTCCCGCCGCACTTCGCAGCGGCATGATCCTGATCAGCGTATCGCCGCGCATCTGCGGCGAGTTCCAGATGGACCCCCGGTAATGAACGAACTCTCCCTTGCCGCGATGCGTCGCACCGGCATGAAGCTGCTCGCCGCCCTGATGGGCGCGATGGCGCTCGCCACGGCCGCCGGCAGCCTGTTTACCCATGTGGGCAATGAAGGCATCGCGCTGTTGCTCGCACTCGCGCTGCCTGCCTGGCCGATCTGGCTCGCCCTGAACGGTCGCATCGACGCGCAGGCCCGGATGATCGTTACCATGACGATGGTCGCCCAGCCGGCGGTGATGCTGTTCGTTTTCCGCGGCCAGCCCTGGCAGGTCGATCTGCACATGCTGTTCTTCGCCTCGCTCGCGACCACCGCGATGCTGGTCGACTGGCGTGCGCTGGTCGCAGGCGCGGGCGTGGTCGCGCTCCACCATCTCGGCCTGGGCATGCTGGTGCCCGACTGGGTGTTCCTCAATGGCGGCGGCCTTGGCCGTATCCTGCTTCACGCAGTGATTCTGGTCGCCGAGACCGGTGCGCTGGTCTTGCTCTCGGCCAGGCTCGCCGGTCTGATCGATGCGCTCAACGCGGAGACTCGTCAGCGCGCCGAGATCGAGGCGCGCACAGCCAAGGAGCGCGCCCGCCACGAGGCCGAGCTCACTGCGGTGATCGAGACGGTCAGCGCCAGCCTTTCCGCGCTCGCCCGGGGCGATCTGCGCCGCGGCATCGCGGGTCGCCTGCCCGCCGCCTATGCTGCGCTGGAGGCGGACTTCACCCAGGCAGTGGAGAGCCTCAGCAAGCTGATCGGATCGGTCGGCCTGGGCACCGAGGCGATCCGCCTCGCCTCGAGCGAGATCGCCGCCGCCTCTGAGGACCTTGCCCGCAGGACCGAAAAGACCGCGCACAGCCTCGAGCAGACCAGCGAAGCGATCGGGCAGATGGACCACCGGCTCAAGGCGATCGCGATCAGCGCCGACGGCGTCGTCGCGCGTGCGGACGAGGCGATCCACACCGTGCGGGAAAGTCGCGGCGTCGCCGACGAGGTCGTCAGCGCGATGGGTCGCGTCTCCGACAGTGCGCGGGGCATCGATGGCGTGATCGAGGGGCTCGACAAGATCGCCTTCCAGACGCGGGTGCTGGCGATGAATGCCGCCGTCGAGGCGGGCCGGGCCGGCGAGGCGGGCCGCGGCTTTGCGGTCGTGGCCGACCTGGTCTCGGCGCTTGCGATGCGCGCAGAGGAAGAGGCCAGGCGCGCGCGTGAACAGCTCACCGCCACGCAGGACGACATCCAGAACGCGGTGGGCGCGGTCGGCAAGGTCGATGGCGCGCTAGGCAGCATCTCCGAGCATGTCGCGCAGGTCCATCAGTTGCTCGGCGCGATGGCAGAGGACAACCAGACCCAGGCCGCCGCGATCGGGCGGATCAGCAGCGCGATTGGTACGATGGATGCTACCACCCGGCAGAATGCCGCGATGGTCGAGGAAACCTCCGCTACCGCGCGCAAGCTCAGCGACGAAGTCGAGGTGCTTGCCGGCAGCGCCGCGCAGTTCCAGGTCGCGGCGGGCGGCCCGGTTCGCCATAATGCCTCTGCCGGCCGACAGCTACATTGAGGGGGCGCCGGGCGATGAAGAACGGCGCCTCTTTCGCCGGAGGCGCCTTCGACACCGCCCATCGCAACCGACGCTACGGACTCTTGCGGTTCCCGTATCACCGCTCTAGAACAATAAGAGAACGAGAGGGGTTCTCCAATGTCCGCCAAATTCCAGAGCTTCGCCGCGCTGCACGTTCCTGGCGATCCCGTGATCCTGTTCAACGTCTGGGACGCGGGCAGCGCCCGCGCCGCCGAGCGGGCCGGTGCGAAGGCGATCGCCACCGGTAGCGCCTCGGTCTCCACCGCGCACGGCTATGACGATGCCGAGGCGCTGCCGCTCGATCTCGCGCTTGCCAATGCCCGGCGCACTGTCGGTGCAGTGGCGCTGCCAGTCAGCGTCGATTTCGAAGGGGGCTATGCGGTGGATCCCGATGCGGTGGCCGCCAATGTCGAGAAGCTTGCCGCCACCGGCGCGGTCGGCTGCAATTTCGAGGACCAGATCGTCGCCAGCCACGGTACGTCGGATCGGGTGATGCACAGCGTCGCGGACCAGGCCGCGCGAATCGCCGCGATCCGCTGGACGGTGGGCCCCAACTTCTTCCTCAACGCCCGCACCGACATTTTCCTGATCGCGAAGGGCGATACGCACGATGTCGCGATGGCCGACGAGGCGATCGAGCGGGGCAAGGCCTATGCCGATGCCGGCGCCAGCGGCTTCTTCGTGCCCGGCCTAGCCGATCTGGCGCTGCTCGAACGGGTGGCGAAGGCCGTGCCGCTGCCGGTCAACTTCATGGCCTTTCCCGGCGCGCCCGAGGCGAAGGCCGTGGCAGGAACGGGCGTGGCGCGCATCAGCCATGGTCCGTTCCCGCACATGGCGGCCCTCCAGGCGTTCGAAGATGCGGCAAGGGCGGCATTCGGAGAATAGCGGCGGATGGGGAGGGCTCCCATGCGCTCCCTGCCTTGCCACCTCGTGGTTGCCGTGAAGCTGCCGAACTCGGCTGACCGGCCGATGTTCAGTCGATGATCGGGTGTTTCTCGCGCAGTCGATCGGCGATGCGCTCGATCGCGGCATTTTCGCCTGCCTCGCCGCCGGGCGTGATCGACCAGTTGCAATGCGGGTGGGTCTCGGCGCTGTAGCGCTTCACCGGGCCGATGACGTTGCGCCACCGCCGGCGCGTGCCACCCACTTCGCGCAGCAGGATGGCGAGGAACTGGTCGGTGAGGTCGGCGGCGTTCATGCGCCCTCCGCCGCCAGGCCCTTGAGGCGGTAGAGCATCTCCAGCGCCTCGCGCGGGCTCAGGCTATCGATGTCGAGTGCGCCGAGCTCGGTGCGCAGCGCATCGACGGCTTCCTCTTCCTCGATCGCCATGGTGGCGAACAGCGGCAGGTCGTCGAGCCCGGCGGCAAGTCCGCCGGTGGCGGCGCGACCGGCCTCGAGCTTGTCGAGCACCGACTTGGCGCGCTTGATCGTCACCGGCGGCAAACCGGCGAGGCGGGCGACGGCGAGGCCGTAGCTACGATCGGCCGGGCCTTCGGCGACTTCGTGGAGCAGGACGAGATCGCCCTTCCACTCGCGGGCGCGGACATGGTGGAGCGTAAGCGCGTCGCAGCGCTCCGCCAGCCGGGTCAGTTCGTGATAGTGCGTGGCGAACAGACACCTGCACCGGTTGTCCTCGTGGATCGCCTCGACCACGGCCCAGGCGATCGCAAGGCCGTCATAGGTCGAGGTGCCGCGGCCGACCTCGTCGAGGATGACGAAGCTGCGCGGGGTGGCCTGCGCCAGGATCGCGGCGGTCTCGACCATTTCGACCATGAAGGTCGAGCGGCCGCGCGCCAGATTGTCCGAGGCGCCGACGCGGCTGAACAGTCGGTCGACCATGCCCAGTGTCGCGCGGGTGGCCGGGACGTAGGAGCCGGCCTGGGCCAGCACGGCGATCAGCGCGTTCTGGCGCAGGAAGGTCGACTTGCCGCCCATGTTAGGGCCGGTGACCAGCCAGAGGCGACTGCTCTCGGAGAGGTTGCAGTCGTTGGCGACGAAACGGCCGCCGGACTTGGCGACGGCTTCCTCGACCACCGGATGACGGCCGCCCTCGATCTCGAAACAGGCATGCTCGACGAGGTGCGGGCGCGCCCAGCCGCCCTCGGCGGCGCGTTCGGCCAGGCCGGCGGATACGTCGATCCGGGCCAGCGCATCGGCGGTGCGGGCGATGGGCTCGCGAGCCGAAAGGGCGCGGGTGGTGAGGTCTTCGAGATGCGCGGCTTCGGCTGCGAGGCCGTGCGCGCCGGCCTGCGTCACCTTGACCGCGACGTCGTGCAATTCGGGTGCGTTGAAGCGCACCACGCCGGCCAGCGTCTGGCGATGGGTGAAGCCCGAGTCCTGCGCCATCAGCGGGTCGGCATTCTTGGCCGGTACTTCGATATGATAGCCGAGTACGCCGTTGTGGCGGATCTTGAGCGAACCGATGCCCGTGCGGGTGCGGTACTCGGCCTCGAGCGCGGCGATGGCGCGGCGGCCACCGGCGCCGGCATCGCGCAGGTCGTCGAGCGCGGCGTCATAGCCCTCGGCGATATAGCCGCCGTTATTGGCATCGACCGGCGGCTCGGCGACGAGCGCACGGCTGAGCAGATCGATCAGCGCACCATGGCCGCGCATCTGCGGGATCAGGTCGGCAAGGAGTGGGGGGATGCCGGTGGCTTCCAGTCGCTCGGCCAGGCGCCAGGCCCCGTCGAGCCCGTCGCGCAGCTGGCCGAGGTCGCGCGGCGAACCGCGCCCCGCCGCGAGACGGCCGAGCGCGCGGCCGATGTCCGGCATTGCCCGGAGTGCGCCGCGAACCATGTCGCGCAGGCCCGCATCGTCATGGAAATGGGTGACGAGATCGAGCCGTGCCTCGACGCTCGGCCGATCCATCAGCGGGGCGGCGATGTCGCTGCCGAGCAGACGGGCGCCGGCGCCGGTGACGGTGCGGTCGACGCTGTCGAGCAGGCTGCCCTTGCGGGTGCCGGCCGAGCTGACGGTGAGTTCGAGGCTCTCGCGCGTTGCGGCGTCGATCGCCATCGCCGCCTCGGTGCGGGTGACGCGGGGTGGGCGCAGGAAGGGCAGCGCGCCCTTGGCATTGTGCTCGAGATAGGCGGTGAGGCCTCCCGCTGCGGCGAGCGCGGCGCGGGAGAACTGGCCGAAGCCGTCGAGCGTCGCCACGCCGAACAGCCGCTTGAGCCGGTCCTCGCCGCCGGCGCTGTCGAAGTCGATGCGCGGGCGGGTGACAGTCGCGAGTTCGTCAAAGGGCGAGCCGTCGCCGACCACCGTCTCGGCGGGGGAGAGGCGGGCGATCTCGGCGCCGGCGCGGTCAGCCGTCGTCTCGATGATCTCGAAGCGGCCGGTGGAGATGTCGGCGCAGGCGATGGCAACGCTGCCGCCGGCCTCGCCGATCGCGGCGCACCAGTTCGCGGTACGGCTGTCGAGCAGCGATTCCTCGGTCAGCGTGCCTGCGGTGACGACGCGGACGATCGCGCGGTTGACGAGCGCCTTGGAGCCCATGCGCTTGCGCGCTTCTTCGGGCGTCTCGGTCTGGTTGGCGATGGCAACGCGGTGGCCGGCCTTGATCAGGCGGGCGAGATAGCCCTCCATCGCGTGCACCGGCACGCCGCACATCGGGATGCGCTCGCCGTCATGCTCGCCGCGGGCGGTCAGCGCGATGTCGAGCACGGCGCTGGCGATCTTCGCATCCTCGAAGAACAGCTCGAAGAAGTCGCCCATCCGGTAGAAGAGCAGGCAATCTTCCGCCTCCGCCTTCAGGGCGAGATATTGCGCCATCATCGGGGTAGGGGCTGAGGAGGGCATGGGGGTCGGGACTAGCCGAACCCATCCGCTGATCAACACCCGAGTGTCGCTTTTCTGGGGACAAAGCGAGATGTGCGGATTTCCGCACAGTTTGGCGATATAGTCAGACTAGATTCGGGCCGGACTCGGTGCCATTTGCGGAATTCGGCACATTGCGGCGTCGGAACCGTCCTCCTAAAGGAGAGGCAATCCGGGAGAGAAGAATGTCTGAGGAATCGAACGTCCAGTTTTCCGAGCGCGAGGCGCTGCTGTATCATTCGGAAGGACGTCCGGGCAAAATCGAGATCATTGCCTCGACGCCGATGGCGACGCAGCGCGATCTGGCGCTTGCCTATTCGCCGGGCGTCGCCGTGCCGGTGCGGGCGATCGCCGAGGATCCGGCGACGGCCTATGACTATACCGCCAAGGGCAATCTGGTCGCGGTGATTTCCAACGGCACCGCCATCCTGGGCCTTGGCAATCTTGGCGCGCTCGCCTCCAAACCGGTGATGGAAGGCAAGGCGGTGCTCTTCAAGCGCTTCGCCGACGTCGATTCGATCGACATCGAGCTGAAGACCGAGGACGTGGACCGCTTCATCGATGCCGTGGAGCTGATGGAGCCGACCTTTGGCGGCATCAACCTCGAGGACATCAAGTCCCCCGAATGCTTCGTGATCGAGCAGACCCTGCGCGAGCGCATGAACATCCCGGTGTTCCATGACGACCAGCACGGCACTGCGATCATCGCGGCCGCGGGCCTGATCAACGCGCTCCACCTGACTGGCCGCGACATCCGGACGACGCGGGTGGTGGTGAATGGCGCCGGTGCCGCCGCGATCGCCTGTGCCGAGCTGATCAAGGCGATGGGCCTGCCGCACGACAATCTGCTGATGTGCGATCGTACCGGCGTGATCTACCAGGGGCGGGAAGGGGTCAATCAGTGGCAGTCGGCGCATGCCGTCGTCACCGAGCGCCGCAGCCTGGCGGACGCGCTGGAAGGCGCCGACGTTTTCCTGGGCCTCTCGGCCGCGGGCGCGCTGCCTGCCGAGCTGCTCAACCTGATGGCACCGAAGCCGATCATCTTCGCGATGGCCAATCCCGATCCCGAGATCACGCCGCCGGACGCCAAGCGCGCGCGCCCGGACGTGATCATCGCCACCGGCCGTTCGGATTATCCGAACCAGGTCAATAACGTGCTCGGCTTCCCGTTCATCTTCCGCGGCGCGCTCGACGTGCGCGCGACGACGATCAACGATGCGATGAAGGTCGCCGCCGCGCAGGCCATTGCCGAGCTGGCCCGCCAGCAGGTGCCCGAGGAAGTGGCGGCGGCGTACGGCGTCCAGCACAGCTTCGGCCCCGACTATATCATTCCGGCGCCGTTCGATCCGCGGCTGATGGAGGAAGTTCCCGCGGCCGTCGCCAAGGCGGCGATGGACTCGGGCGTTGCGACCAAGCCGATCACTGATATGGCGGCCTATCGCCAGAAGCTGCGCGCGCGTCTCAACCCGACCACGTCGGTGCTCAGCCTCGCCTATGAAGGTGCGCGCGCCAATCCGAAGCGCGTGATCTTCGCGGAAGCCGAGGAAGAAGTCGTGCTGCGTGCGGCGATCGCGTTCAAGGACGGTGGCTATGGCACGCCGGTGCTGGTCGGCCGCGAGAGCGTGCATGACCGGCTCAAGGCGCTCGGTACCAATCCCGACGATTTCGAGGTGCACAACAGCGTCAACTCGCCGCTGGTCGAGGAGATGGTCGAGTTCCTCTACGGCCGCCTGCAGCGCCGCGGCTATCTGCGCCGCGACTGCGAGCGGATGGTCAACCGCGACCGCAACATCTTCGGCGGCCTGCTGCTCCAGCTCGGCCATGCCGATGCGATGATCACCGGCGTCACGCGCACCTGGGCCGAATCGATGCGGCAGGTGAAGCGCGTGATCGACCATCGCCCCGGGCAGACCCCGTTCGGCATGCACGTGCTGGTCGGCCAGTCGCACACCGTGTTCATCGCCGACACCACGGTGAACGAGCGCCCCAACGCGGACGAGCTGGCCGACATCGCCGAGGGCGCTGCCATGGTCGCGCGCCGCATGGGACATGAGCCGCGTGTCGCTTTCCTCAGCTATTCGAACTTCGGCAATCCCGAAGGCCAGTGGCTCGACAATGTCCGCGGTGCGATCAAGGTGCTCGACGGCCGCTCGGTCGAGTTCGAATATGAAGGCGAGATGTCGCCGGACGTCGCGCTCAACGCGCGCCAGCTCGCCAACTATCCGTTCGCTCGGATCTCGGGCCCGGCCAATGTGCTGATCATGCCCGGCCTGCAGTCGGCCAATATCTCGGCCAAGCTGCTGCGCGAGCTGGGTGGCGACTCGACGATCGGCCCGATGCTGATCGGCATGGAGAAGCCGGTGCAGATCGCGCCGATGACCGCGACGGCGAGCGAGCTGGTGACGCTCGCTGTGCTGGCAGCAGGTGGGATCGCCCGCTAGCGGGATTTGAGGCGCCGGCGCTGCTTGCGGGCGGCGCTGGCGCTCTCGGTGTTGGCATATTCGGGCGGCAGCCGGTACTTGCCTTCGCGGTCATAGGGCTGTTCGCCCATGCGGCGGATCAGCATGCGGGTGACACGCCAGGCGCGGGACAGCGCATAGACCAGCCACACTATTGTGACGATCGCCAGCATGCTGCCGGCCAGCAGTCCCGGGACGGAGCCGCTGGTGGCGAGCAGCCAGGCGAGGGCCAGCAGGAGCATCGGCACATAGAGGGACCAGGGCTTCTGGTTGCGCGCCAGGTCACGATCGACCGCGCGCGTGACTCCGCCGCGTCGCTCCTTCATGGTGCAGTGCCTGGCGGCCAGACGGCGGTGTGCAGCCGTCTCATCCGTCGATGCTAACGCCCAACGACGCGTTGACCAGGCCGCCGTCGACCGTGATCGTGTCGCCCACGACATAGTCGCCGGCGCGGCTGGCGAGATAGATCGCGGTGCCCGCCATGTCCTCGCCATAGCCTATGCGCTTCGCCGGGATCGCCTTGGCGACTTCGCCGCCATGGTCGCGGGCAGCCTTGTTCATGTCGCTGGCAAAGGCGCCGGGGGCGATCGAGGTGACGTTGATATGGTCGCGGATCAGCCGGGCGGCCATGCGCTTGGTCAGATAGATCAGCGCCGATTTGGAGGCGTGATAGCTATAGGTTTCCCAAGGGTTCAGTCGCTGGCCGTCGATCGAGGTGATGTTGATCACCTTGGCCGGGCGCTCGGCCGAGCCGCCGGCCTTGAGCAGGTCGAACAGGGCTTGCGTCAGGAAGAAAGGGGACTTCACGTTGAGGTCCATCACCTTGTCCCAGCCCTTTTCCGGGAAGTTCTCGAAGGGCTCGCCCCAGGCGGCACCGGCATTGTTGACCAGGATGTCGAGCCGTTCTTCGCGCGCTGCCAAGGCCGCGGCGAGCGCTTTGCAGCCTTCGACGGTGGAGACATCCATCGGCAGCGGAATGCAATTGGGGCCGAGTGCTGCGGCGGTTTCCTCGCAGGCTTCGGCCTTGCGCGAGGAGACATAGACCTTCGCGCCCTGGGCGATGTAGCCGGCCGCGATCATCCGCCCGATGCCCCGCGAGCCGCCGGTGACGAGTGCGATCCGGCCGTCGAGGCGGAAGAGCGTGCTGGTGTCCATTATGTTTGTCCTCTCCAAATTCGCTCCCCTTCCGCTTGCGGGAGGGGCTGGGGGAGGGGAAGGTTGAACCTCTAGCGGCTCAGGCCCTCCCCCGATCCCTCCCGCAAGCGGGAGGGGAGAAAGAAGTCTCATCCACCCCGCTTCAGCGTCTCGCGGGCGATGATCAGCTGCTGGATCTGGCTGGTGCCTTCATAGATCCGGAACAGGCGCACGTCGCGGTACAGCCGCTCGATGCCGTAATCGGCGATATAGCCGGCGCCGCCGAAGATCTGCACGGCGCGGTCCGCCACCCGGCCAACCATCTCGCTGGCGAAATATTTCGCGGCGGCTGCTTCCATCGTGGTGTTCTTGCCCGCGTCCTTGGCGGCGGCGGTCTCAAGGACGAGCGCGCGGGCCGCCAGTGCCTCGGTCTTGGAATCGGCCAGCATCGCCTGGATCAGCTGGTGCTCGGCGATTGGCTTGCCGAACTGCTTGCGCTCGCTTGCATAGGCCACGCAGTCGGCGATCAGCCGCTCGGCGACTCCGACGCAGACCGCCGAGATGTGGAGCCGGCCCCGGTCGAGCACCTGCATGGCGATCTTGAAGCCTTCCCCTTCCGCACCCAGCCGGTTGGCGGCGGGGACGGGGGTGTCGTCGAAAACTACGTCCGCCACCCGGGCGCCCTTCTGGCCCATCTTCTTTTCAGGCTCGCCGATGCTCACCCCGGTCAGGTCGCGCGGCACCAGGAAGGCGGAGACGCCGCGGCCCCCGGGCTCGTCGCCGGTGCGGGCCATCACCGTGAACAACTCGGCCTTGTCGGCATTGGTGATGAAGCGCTTGGTGCCGGAGAGGCGGTAGACATCGCCGTCCTTCACGGCCCGGGTCTTCACCGCACCGCTGTCCGAGCCGACATCGGGCTCGGTCAGCGCGAAGCTGGTGACGATCTCGCCGCTGGCGATCCTGGGCAGCCAGTGCGCCTTCTGCTCCGGCGTGCCGGCCATGACCAGGCCCTGCGAGCCGATGCCGACATTGGTGCCGAAGCTCGAGCGGAAGGCCGGCGTGGTGCGGCCGAGCTCGATAGCGACCTTGCACTCTTCGAGCATGGTCAGGCCGAGTCCGCCATATTCCTCGGCGATCGACAGGCCGAACAGGCCGAGCCCCTTCATCTCGTCGATGACTTCGGCGGGAATCGCATCGGCGGCCTCGACCGCGCCTTCTAGGGGGCGGAGGCGCTCGGCGACGAAGCGTCGGATGGTGTCGATCAGGGTATCGAAGACTTCGGGGTCGAGCGCCATCGCCATGCGTTCCTCAAGTTCGAAGCGAAACGCTATACCGCCAGCACCGGGTTGAGCAAGCCATACCCGATGTTCCAATCTGTTTCGGTTGACCCTTGGTTTGCGGCACCTATGCTGCGCGTCAAAGGGTCGCAAGCGGGAGTGCGGGGCATGGACACCAACCAGGCGGCAGTGCCCCCGGCGCGGCGAATCCGCCCCCCGATCATGCTCGCCTATGGCTTCGGCACGGTGGCTTACGGCGTGAAGGATTTCTGCTTTTCGACCTTCCTGCTGTTCTTCTTCAACCAGGTGCTCGGGCTGCCGGCGACCGAAGTCGGCTTTGCGATCATGTGCGCGCTGCTGCTCGATGCGGTGGCGGATCCGGCGATCGGTTTCCTTTCCGACCGCACCAACAGCCGCTGGGGGCGGCGCCATCCCTGGATGTATGCCTCCGCCATTCCCATCGCGGTGGGCTGGCTGCTGCTGTGGAATCCTCCCTCGCTTTCGCACTCGGGCATGCTGCTCTGGGTCTTCGCCATGTCGGTGCTCGTCCGCACCGCGGTCTCGGCCTATGAGGTGCCGAGCCAGGCGCTGACTCCGGAGCTGTCCGCCGATTATGAAGAGCGGACCCGGATCATGGCGTACCGTTTCCTGTTCGGCTGGGCCGGCGGGCTGGGCATGATGATCCTCGCCTATGCCTGGTTGCTCGGTCCTTCGCCCGGGCATCCCAACGGTCAGCTGGTGCGGGAGAACTATCCCGGCTTCGCGCTGGCCAGCGCGCTGATCATGGTTTTCGCCATCCTCGTTTCGGCCATGGGTACGCATGGCGAGATCAAGCGCTTGCCCCGGCCCGAACATGCTCGCCAGTCGCTCGGTGCGCATTTCGCCGAGCTGGGCGAGACGGTGCGCAACCGTGCCTTCCTGATCCTGATGGCGGCCGGGCTCTGCTACTATTCCGCACAAGGAGTGAGCTTCGCGCTGTCGAGCTATCTCTACGCGCATGTCTGGCGTTTCGAGGGACAGGACTTCACCATCATCGCCTTCTCGCTGCTGGTCGGCGCCTTCTTCGCCTTTCTGCTCGCGCCCCTGGCGTCGCGCCGGCTGGGCAAGCCAGTCGCGGCGACATGGTTGATGGCTGCCGCAGCCTTCTGGGTCGCCTTGCCCTATGTGCTTCGCCTCGCCGGGCTGTTCCCGGTGCCGGGTTCGCCCTGGATGCTGCCTTCGCTCTTCGCCATCTATGCTGCGAACGTGACCTGCAGCATCGCGGCGACCATCCTCGGCGCCTCGATGATGGCCGATGTCGTCGAGCAGTCCGAAGTCGAGACCGGAAGGCGGAACGAGGGCGTGTTCTTTGCCGGGGCCTTCTTCATCCAGAAATGCTGCAGTGGCCTAGGCATCTGGGCGACCGGTCTGCTGCTCGACCTAGTCGACTTTCCCGCTGCCGCCCGGCCGGGCCAGGTGCCGGTGGCGACGGTGGACCGGCTGACCATATTGTTCTTCGTACTCTACGGCGTGCTCGCCTTTGCGGCGGCGGGTTTCTATCGCCTCTTCCCCTTCGGCAAGGCCGAGCACGAGGCCCGGGTGGCCGCGCTTGCCGCCGGCAAGACGGAAATGTCCGCCGAGGGCTGACCCCTCGGCGGACATCCTTTCCTCCCCAGGAAATTCGGGGCTCAGGCCACCCGGCCCAGGCGGTGATAGAGGTTGGCGTATTTGGTCGACTCGGGGGCGTCCTTCACCTTTTCGAGGTGGGTGGCGACCGCATCGCGAATGAGGCGAAAGTCCTCGGTCGAGAAGACGGCGCGGCTGCGCTGGGGTTCGGTCATGGCAATCACTCCTTTCTCAGGTTTCAGGCGGCTTCGGTGGTGACGAACTGGGCGGCTTCGGTGCTCTCGGCCAGCGCGGTGGTGCTGCTCGATCCGCCCGCCAGGGTGGTGGCGATCGCATCGAAATAGCCGGTGCCGACTTCGCGCTGGTGGCGGGTGGCGGTGTAGCCGTTTGCCTCGGCGGCGAACTCGGCCTGCTGCAGCTCCGAATAGGCCGCCATGCCGCGATCCTTGTAGCCCCGGGCCAGCTCGAACATGCCGTAGTTGAGCTGGTGGAAGCCGGCCAAGGTGACGAACTGGAACTTGTAGCCCATCGCGCCGATCTCGCGCTGGAAGCGGGCGATATCGTCCTTGTCGAGATTCTTCTCCCAGTTGAAGCTGGGCGAGCAATTGTACGCCAGCATCTTGTTCGGGAACTCGCGCTTGATCGCCTCGGCGAAGCGACGGGCGTCGTCGAGGTTCGGCTTCGAGGTCTCCCACCACAGCAGGTCGGCATGCTCGGCAAAGGCGAGGCCGCGCTTGATGCAGTGATCGACGCCGGTGCCGTCCTTTAGGCGGAAGAACCCTTCCGGGGTCCGCTCGCCGGTGAGGAACTCGCGGTCGCGCTCGTCGACATCCGAGGTGATCAGCTTCGCGCTCTCGGCATCGGTGCGGGCGCAGATCACCGTCGGCACGCCGGCGACGTCCGCCGCAAGCCGCGCCGCATCGAGGTTGCGGATATGGGCCTGGGTCGGGATCAGCACCTTGCCGCCGAGATGGCCGCACTTCTTCTCCGAGGCGAGCTGGTCCTCATAATGCACGCCCGCGGCGCCGGCGGCGATATAGGCCTTCATGATCTCGAAGCAGTTGAGCGGTCCGCCGAAACCGGCCTCGGCATCGGCGACGATCGGCATGAACCAGTCGCGCTTCTCCCCGCCTTCCATATGCTCGATCTGGTCGGCGCGCTGGAGCGTGGCGTTGATCCGCTTCGCCAGTTCGGGGCCGGCATTGGCGGGGTAGAGCGACTGGTCCGGATACATCTGGCCGGCGGTGTTGGCGTCGGCGGCGACCTGCCATCCGGAGAGGTAGATCGCCTTCAGTCCGGCGCGGACCATCTGCATCGCCTGGTTGCCGCTGAGTGCGCCAAGGGCATTGATGTAATCCTCGGTCTGGAGCAGCTCCCAGAGCTTGAGCGCGCCTCGGCGGGCGAGGGTGTGCTCGATCGGAAGCGATCCGCGCAGCCGCTCGACATCCTCCGGCGTGTACGGACGCACGATACCGTCGAACCGGCCGGTGGGGGCGGGGATCAGATCTTCGAAGCGCGTCGGCATTGTCATTTCCTTGACTGGGTTGCCGGGATTGTGTGCGTTCTTCTTGAATCGCTTGGTAGTCGGTGTTTGGGTTTCAGAGGGTCGCGGTGTTGCCTGTGGCTTTCCTTTGGGTTGAAAGGGTGTAAATTATTTACAACTTGGTTCGACTCGTTCGGCGTGAACATATGGCGAACATTTGGTGTAGGACAGCCCTGACCCTCTCCCGCCTGCGGGAGAGGGTGGTCGAGCGAAGCGAGGCCGGGTGAGGGTGTGGAGCAGCGAGCGACGTCCTCGCGGCAGCACGCGCCCTCACCCTTCCGCCGCCTTTGGCGGCTCCCTCCCTCTCCCGCAGGCGGGAGAGGGAATTGAAGGCGGGATCACGTGGCCGAACAGAAGCTCTTCGCAGGTCATGCCGTCCGCCGTCTCCGGCGGCAGCTGGTGCTGACCCAGGCGGCGATGGCCGAGGCGCTGGGGCTGTCGGCCTCCTATCTCAATCTGGTCGAGCGTAACCAGCGGCCGGTGTCGGCGACGCTGATGTTGCGGCTGGCCGAGGTCTATGATTTCGATCCGCGCAAGCTGGCGGCGGCCGAGCCGGGTGGCGGGATGGAGGCGTTGCGGCGGCGGCTGGCCGATCCGCTGTTCGCCGATCTCGAGATCGATCGGCAGCAGATGGAGGAATGGCTGGCGGGCGCGCCAGGCGGGGCGGAGGCGTTTGCGCGCGCCTATGACCGGATCGGCGCAGGCGGGCCGGCGGCCGATGCCGGGGCGGGCGATCCCGGACGACAGGTGCGCCGCGAGGTCGAGCGCTGGCGCAACCACTTCGCCGATCTCGACGCGGTGGCCGAGGCGCTGGCCGACGAATTGCGCCAGACCGCCGGCGATCCCTATGGCGCGATGGCCGAGCGGCTGCGGGTGAAGCATCAATTGTCCGTGCGCATCCTGCCGGCGGACGTGATGCCGGGACTGCTCAAGCGGCTCGACCTGCATGCGCGGCAGGTGCAGCTGTCCGAACTGCTCGACGTGCCGGGGCGGACCTTCGCGCTTGCCGAGCGGTTGTCGCAGGAAGCGCGCGGCGAGATCGATGCGCTGGTGCGCGGCGCCGGGCTCGATCGCGCGGGAGAGCGGCTCTATGCGCGGCATCTGGTCGGCTATTTCGCCGCGGCGCTGGTGATGCCCTATGGCCGGTTCCTGCGGGCGTGCGAGCAGACGGGCTATGATCTCGAACTGCTCCAGCGCCGCTTCGGCGCGAGTTTCGAGCAGGTGGCGCACCGGCTGACGACGCTGCAGCGGGTGGGCGCGCGCGGGCTGCCCTTCTTCTTGATGCGGATCGACCGGGCGGGGCAGGTCTCCAAGCGCTTTGCCGGGGCGAGCGGGTCGCCGCTGGTGGAAGGTCCTGGCCTGTGCCCGCTATGGAATTTGACCGAGGCGTTCGGCCGGGCGGACGAGGCGCTGGGCCAGCTGGTCGAGACCGAAGACGGCGCGCGCTGGTTCACGCTGGCCCAGGCGCGGACGCCGCAGGGCGCGCGCGGGGTGAAGGCGCGGTTTGCGATCGGCATCGGGCTGGCGGCGGCCGAGGCGCGGGCGCTGTCGGCGGCGCGGGGGGTGGATCTCGCTGGCGAGGCGGTGCCGGTTGGGCTGGGGTGCCGGGCCTGCACCCGGCCGGATTGTGCGCAGCGGAGCGCGGCGCCTGCCGGGCGTGCGGCACTGGCGAGCGAGCGCGAGAGCGGCGTTACGCCGTTCGGGTTTGCGGGGGATTAGGGGCGCGAGGCGTGTGGTCTTCCGCCTTTCGGAGTTTTCCGAATGCTCGGAAGACCGGCTCCAATCGGGCGCGGCTCATTTGCAGATATATCCTTGGCCAGCCCCCTGCTTGCAGACGATCCAGGAGCTGCCAGAGGGTACGCGTCGCAGATGGAAGCGCAGCTCGCTATCTTCGGGCAGGTCCATATGGGCGATGTAGCGGATCTTCAGGGTGCGGGAGGGCGGGCGCCCTTGCAGGACTTTCGAGATACGCAGCTCGGCGGTGATCATGCCGGACATTCCGAACTCGTCGAGCGCCTCATAGGAGCGCGGGCTGGCATATCCCAGCACGACCAAATCGCCGTGGCGGATGCGCGTCTCCTGCCCGGGGGCGCCGAGCGAGGCGGAGGGCAGAAGCGCACAGACCGCTGCAAGGAGAAGGATGGTCTTCATGGCCATATGCGCGCTGTTTCCCGTCCGTACCATGCGCATGATCTCACATCGCGTGCGGCACGCAAATGGGCGCTGCCGCCCCCGTGCCCCCTTGGGGGCGGCTTTCGTCGGGGAGGCGTGTGGCAGGTTTTCGGGGCGCGGTTACTTCTGCTCCCCCAGCAATTCCGCCAGCTGGGCGAATTGTTCGGGCAGGCCCTCGCTGCCGCCGATATTGGCGTCGAGCGCTTCCTTCGACGGGTGGCGTTCGTGGAAGGTCAGCAGGGTCTTGCCGTCCTGTTCCTCGAAAGTGACGGTGGAGATCGGGCCGTCCTCGCTTTCCTCGTTGGTCCAGACGATGCGCTGGTTGGGGATCACTTCGATATATTTGCCGAAGAACGCCCAGACTTGGCCGCCTTCGCCGTCGAACTCGATGCGGTAGCCGCCACCGACGCGGACATCGAGCTGGCGGACATGCATCGGCGCGCCGAGCGAGGCGGGGACCCACCAGCGCTGGAACAGCTCGGCCGTGGTCCAGGCACGCCAGACGAGGTGCGGTGGCGCGTCGAACAGGCGGGTGGCCTCGACTTCGGTATCCGAGGTGCGCGTCACCTTGGTGGCGCCGAGTTCAGTGGCGTTCAGGCTCATCCAAATTCTCCTGGGCTTTGAGTTCCGCAATGACCTGGTCGAGCGCATCGAAGCGCGTATTCCAGAGCTGGTGATAGCCGGCGATCCAGGCGGCCTCGTCGCCAAGGCCCTGCGCGCCGAGCCGGCAGGTGCGCACCCGGCCGATCTTCTCGGTGACGACCAGCCCGGCACGTTCGAGGACATGGATATGCTTCTTCATGCCGGTGAGGGTCATCTGGAAGCGGGCGGCAAGATCGGTGATCGAGGCTTCGGCGCGCGCCAGCTGCTCGAGCACACCGCGCCGCGTGGCGTCGGAAAGCGCGGCGAAGGAGGCATCGAGCCGGGCGGTGGCTGAAAACTGAACCATATGGTTCAGTGTTAGCGTGTCGTCGGATGAGTCGCAAGTGGAGGAACCGCTGCCGCCCGCCGACGGTTGCCGCAGGCAAAAGAGGAGGACGCCATGGAAACCATGCAGCTGCACCGCGGAAGGTTGATCGATCACATCCAGCTGGTCGTGCGCGATCTTGGCGCCAGCCGGCGCTTCTACGGGGCGGTGTTCGAGGTGATCGGCGTGCCGATTGCGGGGGAGGGCGAGGATTATTTCTGGGCGGACGAGCTGTTCGTCTCGACCGCGGACAGCGCGGCGGCGGCGGGCAAGCTTACCGGCAGGCACCACATCGCTTTCCAGGCGAGGACCGGGCGACGGTCGATCGCTTCCACCGCGAAGGGCTGGAAGCCGGCGGCACCGACAATGGCGCGCCGGGCGAGCGGCCCTATCATCCCGGCTATTATGGCGCGTTCCTGATCGATCCGGACGGCAACAATATCGAGGCGGTCTATCACGGGCCGGCCGAGTTTTCGGCGGAGAGCGTGGTGGTTTCGTTCGAGGGG
>PJUL01000449.1_pt1 | contig 29748 bp, 24 predicted proteins | sample 1512221 | NCBI WGS metagenome assembly PJUL01 (sample SAMN08177667, study PRJNA422409) | Feces metagenome, whole genome shotgun sequencing project.
ATATGGCCTGACTGCGCACTGGGAAGATGCCGAGCAGTGCTGCGCCATCGCCGTGCACCGCGCCATCGAGAGCTACGATCCCACCAAGGCCCAGTTCACCACCTTCGTGAACTGGCAGATCCGCGGCGAGCTCCAGAGCCTGCGCTTCCGTCTGATGACTGATCAGCGCCCGTCGGCGAAGAAGGTCGAGGCGACCACCGTTTCGCTCTCCGCCCTCGCCACCTCGCCCGATGGCGACGAGATCTCGCCCGAGGCGATGATCGAGGACGAGGACGCGCTGGGTCGCACCGAAGCCGCCGCCTCGGACTATCTCGCCGAAGGCGCCGTTTCCCAGCTCATCGACGCCTATGTCGACCAGCTCCGAAAGGTCGGCGTCGAGGCGCTACGTCGTCGTCCGCGCGGCAAGAAGGCAGATGCGCCGGTTCGCCGTGGGAGCCCGTTCAAGTCGGTCGATCCGGTCGAACTGGAGAAGCTCGAGGCCAAGCTGCTGCGGGATCGCGAGATCGTCGAGCGTCGCATCTTCGAGACCGCCACGCTCGACGAGATCTCCAATGACACCGGCGTGACCAAGGAACGGATCCGCCAGATCACCAAGCAGGCGACCAAGGTGCTGGTTGAGATCGCCAGCGAGAAGCCGGAGTTCGCGGTGATGGCCGACGACGCGCGCCGCGCGATGCCGCCGGCGCGCCCGCGCCGCAGCGCCGTCGCCGCGGCCAAGGTTTCGCTGCTTCCCGATCCCTCGGCGCTGCACAACCGCCTTGCCCATGTCGAGGCGATCGAGGCCGAGCGCCGTTCCTACATCACCCCGGTCCTTCCGGTGATGCAGATCGCACTGCATTAAGCGAGGCAGCTGCCTCAGGCCTCCAGCGCCACCGTGACCCTGGTCCCTTCCGGACCGGTCTCGGTGGCCGCAGTGCCTCCGGCCTTGCGGACAAAGCCGTCGATCAGTTTCTGGCCGAGTCCGCCGTCCATGCGGGGCTTCGGTCTGGCCGACAGACCCACACCATCATCGCGGACGGTAAGCCGCCAGCCGGGAGCCGCAGCTTCGAAGCGCACTTCGATGTGGCCGCTTTCCCGACCGGAAAAGGCGTGCTTTGCGGCATTGGTGACGAGTTCGTTGACGATCAGCCCGATCGAGACCGCCCGGTCGCGCGGGATCGCGGCGTGATCGCAGATGCAGTCCAGCGTGATCGCGCCGCGCAGGAACAGGGCCTCGGCCAGCGCCGCGCACAGCTCCTCGAGATAGACCGCCATGTCGACATCGCCGGAAGACGCCGCCTTGCCGCGATAGAGGTGGCGATGCGCGCGCGCGATGCTCTCGACCCGGTTGAGCGCGGAGGACAGAGCCTCCTGCGTATCCGCGTCCTTCGCCCGGCGGCGTTGCATATCGAGCAGCGCGGCAACCAGCATGAAGTTGTTCTTCACCCGGTGATCGAACTCTTCAAGGAACAGGTCGCGTTCGGCCAGCTCGCGGTCGCGCTCTTCGGTCGCGCGGCGCACGGCGCGGCGGAACAGATCGGCGATCGCGATGGTGATGCCCAGCGCGACGCAGACGGACAGGACGCTGACCACCGCGAGCCGCGAGCCGGCGGGGAAGGAGCCATGTGTCGGGTAGATGAAGAACCAGATGTAGAGCACCGAGACCGACGCAGTGACGAACCCGGCGAGCCAGCGTGCGAACAGGGTGGCGACGGTGACCGCGGGGAAGATCAGCGCGAAGGCGGCAACCCCGGGGGTCAGCTGGTCGAGGACGAAGCGCAGGATGCCGGCGCCGGCCGCGGCGGCAAGCCCGATGATGATCGAGCTCAGCCACTCCGGCACGGTGGGTGCCAGCCTGTTCGGAAGATCGAGTTCGCCTATCCGCCCCATGGTCCGGAGTGAGCCGTGACCTTGGGGTGCGAGTCAAGCATGCGGATCGGTCTTTTAACCTCGATCAGTCGGATTCAGAGATTTCGGCCGGATCTTCCCGCCAGATCAACCACATATTGCCATGCAACGCGCCCGGAACGGCTGCCGCGCCGTGTCGCCCAGCCGATTGCGTCGGCCGGATCGAAGGGCAGGCCGTGTGCATCGGCATAGCCGCGGACGATATCGACATAGGTATCCTGGTCGACGACGTGGAAACCAAGGCTCAGGCCGAAGCGATCGGCCAGCGCGAGGCCGTCGTCCGCCGAATCGCGCGGATTGATCGCGCTCGCCTGCTCGGCGATGTCGCGCGTGACCAGATGGCGGCGGTTCGAAGTGACGAGCAGCCGCGCATTGTTCGGCCGCGCCTCGGCGCCGCCCTGAAGCAACGAGCGCAGAACGCGCGCGTCGCCGACGCCGTCGAAGCCGAGATCGTCGAGGAAGATCGCAAAGGGCCGATCGGTGGTGGCGAGCAGGCCGAACAGCTCGGGCAAGCTATCGAGCTGCGAGGTCGTGGCTTCGACCAGCGCCAACCGTCCGCCCTGAGCTTGAACCGCAGCGACCGCGCTTTTGACCAGTGCCGACTTGCCGGTGCCGCGCGCGCCCCAGAGCAGCACGTCCTGCGCGGCATGGCCCTGCGACAGCCGGGTGAGATTGGCGACCAGCGCCTCGCGCTGCGCATCGACGCCGCGCAGGATGCAGATCGGCAGCGGATCGAACGCGCGGGCCGGAGACAGGCCATGCCCGCGCCACACATAGGCGGAATGCGCTTCAAGGTCGGCGGGCGGAGGTGGCGGAGGCGCCAACCGATCGAGCGCATCGGCGATGCGGGCGAGGATCTCTTCGTTCATGCCGGCGGCTATAGCGTGCCGCCTGCGCGGCCTCACCCCCAACTTCGCTATGGACCGTAGCGGGTTCAGCTATTCGCCACGGCCTGTGCTTCTGTCCGGTCGGTGAAGCTCGGGTCTGCAAGCGCGGCCTGCGCGTTCTGCTTCGCTTCGTCCTTGCGCCCGAGTGCCGCATAGATCTGGGCGAGGTGCCAGCGCAGACCCGGATGCTTCGGTGCGAGGATCACCGCCTTCTGGAGCAGCTCCAGTCCGCCTTCCGGGTCGCCGCCCTTGAACAATGCCCAGCCATAGGCATCGGCGATGGCGGGGTTGGCCGGGGACAGGCCATAGGCGGCCTCCCCGAACTCGACGGCGGTGCCGGTTTCGCCCGCGCCGGTATAGGCAGTGGCGAGCTCGGCGTTGAGCGCGGCGTCGCCGTCGCCGATACGGAAGCGGATGTCTTCCAACGTGTCGATCGCCGCGTCATAGTCGCCGGCGAGCAGCTGCCAGTGCGCGGAAAGGCGTTGTGCCGCGATGCTGGCCGGGTTCTGGGACAGGAACAGCGCAAGGACATTGGCCGCGTCCTCGCGCTTGCCGCTGCGGTCGAGCGCCTCGACCAGCCGGAGCATGGTCGGTTCGTCGAAGCGCAGATCGGCGGCACGCTTGTAGGCAGGGATGGCGTCTGCCGGGCGGCCGAGCAGCATCAGCACATCGCCGAGCACGACCTGTGCGGCCGGTGCGCCGGGATTCTTCGCGGCAATCTGTTGCGCGCGGGTGAGCGCCCCGCCCTTGTCGCCGCCGGCGATCAGCGCGCGGATCAGTGGCAGCGTCGCCTGCGGGTCGTCCGGGCGCTGGTCGGCATCGGCCGCGAGCGTCGCTTCGTTGTCGTCGGCACTGAACGCACTCGATTCGCCGGTGGCCGGGAAGGCGGCGCGATCGAGGAAGCGCGCTGCGCTGGCCCGATCGCCGATCCGCTCGAAGCCGCGGGCGACCAGGGTAAGCGCATAGCTGTCGGCATCGGCGCGGGCGACGACGGGGCGCAGCATGTCGATGGCGTTGCGGGCGCGATCGGTGCGCAGCAGGGCGACGGCGAGCAGCTTGCGCGCGGTGATGTTCATCGGCTGCATGCCGACCAGGTCGCTCAGCTTCTCGATCGCCTGCTCGTAATCTCCCTTTTGCAGGTCGAGCGAGCCGCCGAGCAGGATGGCGCCGGGCAGGTCGCCGATCGCCCCGTCGGTTTTGGCGAGAATGGCGCGTGCGAGATCGAAATTGCCGGCGCGCGCGGCGATCACTGCCTGAAGGTAGAGCGCTTGCGGGCTACCCGGCCGCGCGGCGAGCGCGCGGCGCGTGGCGGCGACGGCATCGACCGTACGGCCCATGTCGCCGAGCGTCGCGGCATATTCGATCAGCACGTCGTGGCGGGCGGGATCGCGCTTCAGCGCCTGCTCGAACCAAGGCAGCGCGGCGACCAGGCCATATTGGCTGCGCACGATCTCGCCGCGCAGGATCAGCGCGTCGATATAGCCGGGGGCGAGCCTGACTGCGCGGTCCGAAGCCTGGGCGGCACCGATCAGATCGCCCGCGGCGAAGCGATAGCGGCCAAGATCCATCCACACGCCGGCATTGTCGGGCGCGAGGCGGAGTGCCTCGTCGAGGGCGGCGCCGGCGCCGGCGAAATCGCCCTGCGCGGTCAGGGCGCGGGCGCGGATGCGCAGGCCATAGGGGCGCAGGCCTGCGGGTGCCTTGTCCGCTTCGGCGGGCGCCTTGTCGGTCTTGCCCTGCAGCACCCAGGCCTCGGCGCGCCATTGCGGCACGGCCTTGGGATCGTAGCCCGCATCGACCGCGCGCTGGATCTCGCCTTCGGCGCCGACGCCGTCCTGCAGCGCGAGTAGAGCGCGGGCGAGGAGGATATGCGCATTCTCATTGTCGGGATCGCCGCGCACCGCTTGGGCGGCCAGGTCGCGGGCGCCGGTGGCGTTGTCTGCCTTGAGCAGCGCCTCGGCACGCGTGGTTGCCGCCGCCGCTTCGGATTTGCTCATGCGCCCGGGCATGAACGCGAACCAACCGCCAGCCAGTACGGCGAGCAGCACGATAAACGCGCCGCCGATCACCAGCAGGCGTCGGAACGGAAGGCCTTTGGATCGGGTGCGACGGCGGCGCCTAGGGCTGGAGGTCATAAGCCTTCATCAGATCATAGAGGGTGGGGCGGCTGATACCGAGCAGGCGCGCGGTGCCGGAGATATTGCCCTCGGCGCGGGCAAGCGCATGCCGGATCGCCTTGCGATCGGCGAGCTCGCGCGCGGCCTTGAGGTTGACGGGTTCGCTCTCGCCCTGCGTCTCGAGGTCGAGATCGGCGGCGGTGACGTGCTTGCCCTCGGCCATGATCGCGGCGCGCTTCACGCGGTTCTCCAGCTCGCGGACATTGCCCGGCCAGCCCCAGCCATCGATCGCGGCGAGCGCATCGGGGGCGAAGCTGCGTGCGCTGGTGTTCATCTGCGCGGCGTATTTCTGAAGGAAATGACGCGCGAGCAGCCCGGCATCGCCCGGGCGTTCGGCGAGGCTTGGGATGCGCACCACGATTTCGGCGAGGCGATAATAGAGATCCTCGCGGAAGCGACTGTCGGCCACCATCGCGTCGATGTCCTGGTGCGTGGCGCAGACGATGCGGGTATCGACCGCAATCGCCTGGCGTCCGCCGACGCGCTCGATCACGCGCTCCTGCAGGAAGCGCAGCAGCTTGACCTGGAGCGGCAGGGGCACGTCGCCGATCTCGTCGAGGAACAGCGTACCGCCCTGGGCGAGCTCGATCTTGCCCTCGGTGGTCTTCACTGCGCCGGTGAAGGCGCCCTTCTCATGGCCGAACAGCTCGCTTTCGAGCAAGGTCTCGGGGATCGCGGCGCAGTTGATCGCGACGAAGCGGCCCTTGCGCCCGCTCTTGTCGTGCAGGCCGCGGGCGAGCAGTTCCTTGCCGGTGCCGCTGGCGCCGAGCAGCATCACGGACACATCGGCCGATGCGACGCGCTCGATCGTGCGGGTGACCTTGAGCATTTCCGGTGCGCCGGTAAGCATGCCGCCCAGCACCGCCCCGGCCTCGACGCGTTCGGCAAGGCGGCGATTCTCCGCTTCGAGCGCGTGGACGTGGAAGGCGCGGGCGACGATCAGGCCCAGCGCGTCGATGTCGATCGGCTTCTGGTAGAAGTCCCAGGCGCCGAGTGAGATAGCGCGTAGCATCGATTCATGCGCGCCGTGCCCCGAGGCGACGATCACCTTGGTATCGGGGCGGAGCGACAGGATCGTCTCGAGCGTGGCGAAGCCTTCGCTGGTGCCGTCGGGATCGGGCGGCAGGCCGAGATCGAGCGTGACCACCGGCGGCTCCTCGGCGCGCAGCACCGTGATCGCTTCCTCGCGCGTGGAGGCGGTGAAGATCTCATAGCCGTCATAGGCCCAGCGCAGCTGGCGCTGGAGCCCGGCATCGTCCTCGACGATCAGCAGCTTGGGCAGGGCGCGGCTGTCGCTCATGCGGCGCGGCCCCAATTGTCGTTCGGCGTGCCGAGATCGGCGGGATGCGCGGCCTTGAGGATCACGCGGAAATGCGTGCCCTTGCCTTCGCGCGACGTCACTTCGATGCGTCCCTCCATGGCATGGGCGAGCTGGCGCGCCTCGAAGGCGCCAATGCCGAACCCGCCTTCCTTCGACGAGACGAACGGCTTGAACAATTTATCGCGGATAAAGGCGGGGGACATGCCGCAGCCTTGGTCGATCACGTCGATCGCCACCCGCTCGCCGTCGGCTGAAACCGAGAGCGTCACCGGCTCATTGGCCGGGCTCGCATCGATCGCATTCTGGAGGAGATGGGCGAGCAGCTGCTCCAGGTTGGCCGGATCGGCATGGGCGATGGCGGTGCGCACGCCGACGGTGACCACCGGATGCTGGCCCTTGCGTTGTGCCGCGACGCGCTCGACCAGCGCGACCACTTCGATCGCGTGCGGCGCGTCGGAGCGGCTGCGATGATGCTGGGAAAGCCGCGCGAGCAGGCCGTTCATCCGCTCGGCAGAGCTTTGCAGCGTGGCGATCATGTCGGCCCGGAATTCGGGATTGTCGGCGTGGCGCTCGGCATTGCGGGCGGTCAGGGTAAGCTGGCTCACAAGATTCTTGATGTCGTGGAGGATGAAGGCGAAGCGGCGATTGAATTCGTCGAAGCGTTGCGCCTCGGCGAGCGCATCCTGCGCGCGGGCCTCGGCGAGATAGGAGGCGACCTGGCGGCCGGCGACCTTGAGAAGGTCGAAATCCTCCCAGTCGAGCGCGCGGTCGAGCGCCGGGCGGGCAAGCAGGATCGCGCCGGCCAGCTCGGTCAGATGGGGCAGCGGTACGATCACCCAGGCTTCGGGCAGGTCGAGCATCCATTGCGGCACCGCATGTGCGTCGAGATGCTCGTCGTTGCGCCGGACCGCGTCGAGCTCGACGATGCGGCCGGTCAGCCGAAGATGGTCGCCGAGCGTCAGGTCGCTGGCGGCAGGAAGCGTCGTCCGGTCCCAGTTCCAGCTTGCGCCGATGCCGAGGCCGCCTGCATCGGGGACGAATAGCACGCCGGAAGGACTCTCGGTCAGGTCCGCGATCGCCTTGACGATGCGTTCGTCCAGCGCAGTGCCGCCTTGCGGATTGCCCAGCGTCTCGGTGAAGCGCATCCACTCGGTGCGATAGTCGTAGCGGTGGCGGAAGAGGTGTTTGGCGAGCTTGACCTTCAGCCAGGCGCGCAGCCAGCTATTGGCGACGAGGGTTAGGATCGCGGCGGTCGCGCCGAGGACGAACGCAGTCTGCAGGATGCGGACATTGGGTCCGCCCACCGTGGCGATGGCGGACGTGACGAGCGCGAGCAGCGCGAAATAGGCTCCGATCGCGACAAGGGAGAGCGATTGATAGGTGACCGTGCGCGAGACTTCGATCTTCCACTCGCCCTTGCGTTGGAGCGCTGCGCCGATCGCCAGCGCGATGGCGACATAGGCGAGGCCGCGCAGCGCCAACGGCTCGATCCGCCACTGGGCGGCGAGATAGGCGGTCGAGTAGAGTGCGAACTCGGTGCACCATAGCGCCCCGAGGGCGATCACCAGGGTATGTAGCGGTCCGCCGGCGGCGGGGCTGAGCGCGGACCAGAGCGCCTGGACGAGCACCAGCGCGGCAACGGCAACGAGCATACGCAGCAGCACCGCCGCGTTGGCGACCTGCACCGACATTTCCGGCTCGGGATTGGCATAGGCGACGAAGGTGAGAACCAGCGCGGCGATCTGGACCAGCGCTACCACGCCGTAGACGGTGCCCAGCGCGATCGGCGGGCGTGACTGGGCGTCGCGACGATGCAGCACCAGCATGAAGCCGAGCCAGGCGAGATTGCGCAGGCTCTCGGCGAACCAGCTGGCAATATCGGTGGAGCCGATGCCGGCAATGGCAAGCGCCCAAAACGCGGTGGCTGCCAGCGCGAGGGCGAGCGGGCGGCGCGGAAGTCCGGCGAGGTCGGTGCGCCAGGCCCAGAATGCGAGCGCCCCGAACAGCAGCGCGGCAAGCGCATGCAGCCAGAGCAACAGGGCGCCCATTTAGCGCGCGCCTTCGGGGAACAGCACGACGCGGATGGTCTGGAGCAGGATCAGCACGTCGAGGAACGGCGAATAGTTCTTCGCGTAGTAAAGGTCGTATTCCAGCTTCTGGCGCGAATCCTCGATCGAGGCGCCATAAGGATAGTTGATTTGCGCCCAGCCGGTGATGCCTGGCTTCACCATGTGGCGTTCGGCATAATAGGGCAGCTTGGTCTCGAGATCCTCGACGAACTGGGGCCGTTCCGGGCGCGGGCCGACGAAGCTCATCTCGCCCTTGAGCACGCTCCAGCACTGCGGCAATTCGTCGATCCGGGTCTTGCGGATGATCTTGCCGATCCGGGTGATCCGCGGATCGTCCTTCTCCGCCCACACCGCCTGGCCATTCACTTCGGCATCCTGGCGCATCGAGCGGAGTTTGATCACGTCGAAGCCGGTGCCGTAGAGGCCGACGCGGCGCTGCCGGTAGAAGGCGGGTCCCTTGCTCTCCAGCTTCACCAAAATAGCAATGAGCAGGATGATCGGCAGCATCAGCGAGAGCAGCAACAGGCTCGCCGAAATGTCGAAAACGCGCTTGAACATGCTGGAGAACATGCGGCCGGACGAAAAGCCGTCGGAGAAGATCAGCCAGCTGGGATTGACGCTGTCGAGATCGACGCGCCCGGTCTCGCGCTCGAGGAAGGTCGAGATCTCGTTGACATGGACGCCGGTGGTCTTGATCCGCAGCAGGTCCTTGAGCGGCAGCGCGTTGCGGCGTTCCTCCAGTGCAAGCACCACTTCGCTGGCATTGAGCACCACGACATGGTCGGCGAGATTGTAGATGGCGTCGCGGGCGATCGCCTCCGGGATCACGCGATTGGCTTCGCTCATCGAGACGAAGCCGACCACGACGAAGCCGGCGCCGGGGGTCTTGGAAAGATCCTTCAGCCGTTTGGCGCGCGCGCCCGCACCGAGCACCACGATGCGGCGCTTGAATGCCTGGCTGCCCAGCGCCTTGCCGAGCAGGATGCGCAGCGTGATCAGCGCCAGGATCGAGCAGCCCATCGCGTAGAGCAGATTGGAGCGCCAGAAGCTGATCTCGGGGATCAGGAAATAGAGGACGCTGAGCCCTAGAACGCCGAGCGAAATCGCGACGATCAGTCGTGCCATCGCATAGCGCAGCGACTGCAGCGCATCCGCGCCATAGACGCCGACCGAGACCATCGCGATCTCGAGGAACAGCGCGTAGCTGACCAGCTGGGGCCAGCGCTCCGCCATCGCGGGAAGGCCAATGCCGAGCTGATGCGCGCGCAGCATCCAGCCGAGCTCCCCCGACACCGCCAGCAGCAGGATGTCGAGAAAACCGAGCAGCAGCACCGCATTGGGCACGTAATGCTTGAACAGCCGGATCATGTGCGCTGCTATAGGGCGGAAGTGTAAACAAATCCGACATGACCGGGCGCTTTACCGTCGCCGAAAAATCCGGGTCGGGCTCGAAACCTCGTTTCAATCCATGTGTTTGACCGACAGTGCAAATCGCCGCATTGCAATATCTTCAGGAGGTCCGAAGCATATGCCGGATTCGAAGCCGATCGTCCCTGTCATCCTGTCGGGAGGATCGGGCACCCGCCTCTGGCCCATGTCGCGCGCCGAGAAGCCCAAGCAATTGCTGTCGCTTACGGCCGAAGAGACGATGCTCCAGCTGACGGCGCGGCGTGCCTCGGGAGAGCGCTTCGGGCGGCCGATCGTGGTCGCCAATGCCCATCATGTCGAAATGGTCGAGGAGCAGCTCGCCGCAGCGGACAGCACCGCGCGGGCGCTCGTGCTCGAACCGATGGGCCGCAATACCGCACCGGCAATCGCGCTGGCGGCGATTGCGGCAGGCGGGGGTAGCGAACCGCTGCTGGTGATGCCGTCCGATCATGTCATCGCCGATGTCGACGCCTTCCACGCCGCGATCGAGGCGGCGCTGCCGCTGGTGCGTGACGGCTGGCTGGTCACGTTCGGGATCACGCCCGATACGCCCGAGACCGGCTATGGCTGGATAAAGGTCGGCGAGGAGATCGGTGCCGGCGTGCACATGGTCGAGCGCTTCGTCGAGAAGCCGCCACGCGAGAAGGCCGAGGAAATGCTCGCCCAGGGCGGACACACCTGGAACGGCGGCATCTTCCTGTTCCGGGCCGACATCTATCTTGGCGCGCTGGCCAGCTATGCGCCCGAGATGCTCGCCGCCGCGCAGTCGGCGATGGACAAGGGGCGCCGCGAGGGCGCACGCATCTGGCCCGACGCCGACAGCTTCGCCGCCAGTCCTTCGGACTCGATCGACTATGCGGTGATGGAAAAGGCGCCGCGTGTGGCGGTGGTGCCCGTCACCATGGGCTGGAGCGACGTCGGCAGCTGGGATGCGCTCCATGCGATCAGCCATGCCGATGCCGGCGGCAATGTGGTGCGCGGCGATGCGGTGGTGATCGAATCGAGCAACTGCCTAGTCCGTGCCGAAACGGGCAAGCGGGTGGCGCTGGTCGGAGTTGAAGATCTCATTGTGGTCGTATCGGGCGACGACGTCCTCGTCCTCCCGCGCGGCCGCAGCCAGGAAGTGAAGAAGATCATCGAGGCCATGCAGAAGGGCAGTTAGGCCGCTGCGCGCAGGGTCTCCAGCCTGGCGAATACGGGAGCGATATACTGGTCGGAGGCGGCGCGCAGTTCCGCATCGGCTTCGCGCTGCTTGCTTTCGCCATCGGCATGAAAACGGGTACCCAGTGTCTTGGCATGACTGCCCGCCGCCGCGGCCATAGCGGCGCGGCTCTCCGCATCGGGGTCGATCCCGAAATGCGGCAGGATGCGACTGAAGAACGCCTGCGGCAATTCGGTATAATTGACCAGCAGCCCGTCGCTGCTTCCCTGCTCGATCACGGCGCTGCAGGTCCGCTCCAGCACGCGGGCGATGAAGGCGCGTTCGGGCAGGTAGGCGTCCTCCGGCGTGAAGCCGAACCATTGCAACGGTACGATGCCGGGTACGGTCTGTACGCCGCGCAGGCGAAGCTGCGAGACCATCACCTCCACCGGATCGCGGTACAGGAAGATCCACGGCGTCTCGGGAAAGGCGCGGCGCAGAAGCGGCAGCGCGCGTGTGTGCCAGCTGTCCAGCTTGACGAAGAGGCGTTCGGCGATGCGGCCATAGGCATGGAGGAGTCCGCGCAGGGCGGCGACCTGGGATTCGGGATTCTCGAACGGGTATTGGATCAACGCATCGAGCACCGACGTCTCGGATATGGAGACATGACCGGGCGCGGCGCCGAGCATCTGCGAGACCAGCGTCGAACCGCAGCGCGACATGTGGAAGACGAAGCCTGCCGGCGCCGATTGCGCGTCGGACGCCTGAAACCCGGCAAGCGGGGTAGCGACGCGGAACAGGCGGTTGAACGGTCGGCCCGCGGCTTCCCGAACGGCATCCTCGAAGAAGGGCGTACCGGGTGAGATTCCGGCGAAATGGAACCATTGGATCGCCGGCTCGGCGCCATTGGCGAAGCCGACGGGCAACCAGCTCTCCGGGGGCCATCCGGCCTGGGTTACCGGAGCGGCGCTGAACCGATACATGCCGATCGGATCGGGCCGGGCACTCTCGGCGAGGTCTTCTGCCGAAAGCGCGAGCCCGTGCGCAGCCGCCCAGGCGAGGGCGCGCGTCTCGAATACCGCGGGATCATAGGGTTCGGCGAGATGCGCCTGCGCGGCCGGATCGGCCATGACGGCCGTGCGGAACAGGTCGAGCGGTGTCGGCGGCGTTGCAATCATCGGGGACCGGGATAGGTTCGTGGGACAGGTAAAGCAGGCTAATATGGCGACCGCATCCACACAATCCGACTGGCCCGATAGGGTGCAATTGCCGCTCGCCTTCGATCCGGCGCCGCTCGCCGCCGACATCATCGCGCTCGAACGTGGCGACTGGACCGAGCATTTCGTGAAGCAGAATTACGAAGGCGAATGGAGCGTGCTGCCGCTGCGTGCCTCGGCGACGGCCAGGCATCCGATCCAGATGATCTATCCAGCGCCCGGCGTCACCGAGTTCGTCGATACGCCGTGGCGGGCGCGGATGCCTGCGCTGTCGGCGGTGGTTGATGCATTTCAATCCCCGGTTCGTACGGTGCGGCTGATGCGCCTCGCTGCCGGATCAGTGATCAAGGAGCATGAGGATCTCGACCTGGATGTCGCCGACGGCTTTGCCCGGATCCATGTGCCGGTGGTCACCAATCCGGAGGTCGATTTCCGGCTGAACGGCATGCGGGTCAGGATGGCGCCGGGCGAAGCCTGGTATCTGCGGCTCGCCGATCCGCACAGCGTGGCCAATCGCGGGGAGACTGCCCGGATCCATCTGGTGATCGATCTGGTCGTCAACGACTGGCTGCTGCGCCAGCTGGCGGGATGAGCGGCAGGGTTCGGCGCAAGCAGCTTGCGGCGGCGACCGAACGGGTCGCCGCGGTGCTTCCGTCCGAAACCTGCGCGCTCTGCAACCGCCCGCTGGGCCGGCGGATCGAATGGCATCACGTGCTACCGAAGAGCGAGGGCGGCCGCGAGACCGTGCCGCTCCACCCGATCTGCCACCGGACGATCCATGCCAGCGCGAGCAATGCAGAACTGGCGCGACTCTATCCGACGATCGATGCGCTTCGGCAGCGCGACGACATCCGCCGCTTCGTCGCATGGATCGCGGACAAGCCGCCCGATTTCCATGCGCCGACGCGGCGGAAAGCCGATTAACCCACCAGCGCTTCCGCCTGGTCGAGCACGTTCTTGAAGTCGGCGACCAGCGCCTGGTACGGTGCCGGGCTGGCCATATCGAGGCCGGCACGCTTCAGGATCTCGGTCGGATAGTCCGATCCGCCCGCCTTCAGCACCGACAGGTAATTGTCGCGCTCCTTCGGCCCGCCCTTCAGGATCGACTGGGCGAAGAAGGTCGCCGCCGAGATGCAGGTGGCGTACTGGTAGACGTAGAAGCTGTTGTAGAAGTGCGGGATATAGGCCCATTCATTGGCATATTCCGGCTCGAGGATCATCTTCGGCCCGTGATAGGTGCGCAGCAGCTCGCCATAGACCTTGGTGAACTTCTCGCCCGACAGGCCCTCGCCCGCTTCCGCCATGTCATGCGCCTTCAATTCGAACTCGGCGAACATGGTCTGGCGGAAGAAGGTGCCGCGATAATTCTCCATCTGCTGGCCGAGGTAGAAGAGCTTCTCCTCCTTGGTCTTCGCGTTCTTCAGCAGGTGGGCGACGAGCAGCTGCTCGTTCAGCGTCGAGGCGATCTCGGCGAGGAAGATCGGGTAATCCGCCTTGTCATAGACCTGGGTCGAGTTGGCGAGCAGCGAGTGGAGCGCATGGCCCCATTCGTGCGCATAGGTGCTCATCCCGTCATATTTGTCGCTGAGGTTGAGCAGCAGATAGGGGTGCACGTCGAACGCGCCGGGGTTCATGTATGCGCCCGGACGCTTGCCGGGGCGCGGCCAGGGATCCATCCACTTCCCGGCAGTCGCCTTGGCGATGCGGGCCTGATAGTCGGCGCCGAGCGGCTTCACCGCCTCCAGCGTCGTCGCGCGCATCTGCTCGATCGTGTAGCTGCGGTCCATCGAGACGAGCGGCGGATAGATGTCGTAATAGCCGATGTCCGGCAGCTTGAGCATCTTGCGGCGCAGCTCGAAATAGCGGTGGAGCTGGGGCAGACCCTTGTTCGCCTCGGCTACCAGCGTGCGATATACGGCCTCCGGCACATTGTTGCCCGACAGCGCGCGGGCCAGCGAGGTCGGGTATTTCCGCGCCTTGGCATAGAAGATGTCGCCGCGCACCTTGGCGCCATAGGTCGCGCCGAAGCTGCTCTGGAAGTTGCCATGCTCGGTCCAGAAAGCCTTGAACACCGCCTTGCGGTCTTCGCGGTTCGGCGCGTCGCGGTTGAGCGAATAGCCCTGCGAGTCGAGACGGACCTGCTTGCCGGTCGACAGGGTGATCGTCGGCCACGGAATGTCCGAGGAGCGCAGCTGGCCCGAGATCTCACCCGGCGCCGCCAGCGGCGAGGCGGCGCTGGCGAGGATCGATTCGCCCTCGGGGGACAGCGTGTGCTCCGCCTGGCGCAGCGTGTCGGCCAGCGCGAAGTCGAAGCGGGTGCGCAGCACCTGGCTGGCGGCGAGGAAGCTGTCGATCTTCGCCTTGCCCAGCGTCAGCAGCTCGGGTGCTACCCAAGAGCTGGCCTCGCCGAACGCGGTGTAGAGATCCCGGGCCTGGGCGAGCTTTTCCTGGTTGGCCGAGATGCGGACGTCCTCGTCGCCCTTCAGGCTGGCCCAGGTGTAGATGCGGGCGATCGTGCGGCCGAGATCGGACTGCAGCACCAAAGCTTCCGCCAGCACGTTGGCGCTCTCGCCCAGCCGGCCCTTGTACTTGCCGATGCCGGGGACGGCGGCGAGCGCCTGCTTGCGGGCGGCCTCCCATGCGGCTTCGTTCGGATAGAGTTCGCTCAGGTCCCATTCCGCACCAGCAGGAGCGGGGGCGGCGGCCTGGCGGGCCCAGGCGGGGAGGGCGGCGGTGGCGCTGGCAAAGGCGGCAGCAGCCAGCGCTTCGCGGCGAGTGAGTTCGGTCATTTCCAATTCCTGAAAAAGCGTCTGCAGGCCGACGCCGTTGTGGAGTCGTCAGTCTGTCGCGGTTTCGGAATGTAGGAAAGTGTTTTGTCGTCCTGCTACGGCAACACGGTGCCGGGCCGGAAAAGGAAAGGGCCGGAGATCGCTCCCCGGCCCTTCCTTTGTGCGCAGAGCGAAGGACTTAGAAGTCCATGCCGCCCATGCCGCCCATGCCACCACCCATCGGGGGCATGGCGGGCTTGTCTTCCGGCAGCTCGGACACGGCGGCTTCCGTCGTGATGAGCAGGCCCGCGACCGAAGCCGCGTTCTGGAGCGCGGTGCGGACGACCTTGGTCGGGTCGATCACGCCGGCCGCAACCAGGTTCTCATAGGTGTCGGTCGACGCGTTGAAGCCGAACGAGGTGTCGGTCTGGTCGAGCAGCTTGCCCGAGACGACCGCGCCGTCATGGCCGGCATTCTGGGCGATCTGGCGAACCAGGGCCGAGAGCGAACGACGCACGATGTCGACACCGCGGGTCTGGTCTTCGTTGACGCCGGTAACGCCATCGAGGGCCTTGGTCGCATAGAGCAGAGCCGTGCCGCCGCCGGGGACGATGCCTTCTTCGACCGCTGCGCGGGTTGCGTGCAGCGCGTCGTCGACGCGGTCCTTGCGCTCCTTCACCTCGACCTCGGTCGCACCGCCGACCTTGATCACGGCCACGCCGCCGGCGAGCTTGGCGAGACGCTCCTGGAGCTTCTCACGGTCGTAATCGCTGGTGGTGACTTCGATCTGCTGGCGGATCGCTTCGGTGCGGCCCTTGATCGCATCGGCTTCACCGGCGCCATCGACGATGGTGGTGTTGTCCTTGTCGATCGTGACGCGCTTGGCGGTGCCAAGCATGCCCAGGGTAACGCTCTCGAGCTTGATGCCGAGGTCTTCCGAGACGACTTCGCCCTTGGTGAGGACGGCGATGTCCTCGAGCATCGCCTTGCGGCGATCGCCGAAGCCCGGCGCCTTGACCGCTGCGACCTTCAGGCCGCCGCGCAGCTTGTTGACGACGAGCGTGGCCAGGGCCTCACCCTCGATGTCCTCTGCGATGATCAGCAGCGGACGGCCGGTCTGCACCACCGCCTCGAGGATCGGCAGCATCGACTGGAGGTTCGACAGCTTCTTCTCGTGGATCAGGATGTACGGATCGGCGAGCTCGACCTGCATCTTCTCCGGGTTGGTGATGAAGTAGGGCGACAGGTAGCCGCGGTCGAACTGCATGCCCTCGACGACGTCGAGCTCGAACTCGAGACCCTTCGCCTCTTCGACGGTGATCACGCCTTCCTTGCCGACCTTCTCCATCGCTTCCGCGATCTTCTGACCGACTTCGGTGTCGCCGTTCGCCGAGATGATGCCGACCTGGGCGACTTCATTGGTGCCGGCAACCGGCTTCGAGCGCGACTTGATGTCGTCGACGACCTTGTGGACGGCGAGGTCGATGCCGCGCTTCAGGTCCATCGGGTTCATGCCGGCGGCAACCGACTTCATGCCCTCGCGGACGATCGCCTGGGCGAGAACGGTCGCGGTGGTGGTGCCGTCACCGGCGATGTCGTTGGTCTTCGAGGCCACTTCGCGCACCATCTGGGCGCCCATGTTCTCGAACTTGTCCTTGAGCTCGATTTCCTTGGCGACGCTGACGCCGTCCTTGGTGATGCGCGGTGCGCCGAAGCTCTTCTCGATCACGACGTTGCGGCCCTTCGGGCCCAGGGTCACCTTCACCGCATCGGCGAGGATATCGACGCCGCGCAGAATGCGCTCACGAGCGTCACGCGAAAACTTTACGTCCTTCGCAGCCATTGTTCCTACCTCTCAAAATTCGTTCAAAAGTCACTAAAGTCACGACACCCATCGCGTGCGCGCATGGGAAGCCGCGAAGCGGATCAGCCGACGATCCCGAGGATGTCGCTTTCCTTCATGATCAGCAGGTCTTCACCGTTGACCTTGACCTCGGTGCCCGACCACTTGCCGAACAGGATGCGGTCGCCGGCCTTGACGTCGAGCGGAGTGACTTCGCCCTTGTCGTTCTTCGCGCCCGAACCAACGGCGACGACTTCGCCTTCCTGCGGCTTTTCCTGGGCGGAGTCCGGAATGATGATGCCGCCGGCGGTCTTCGCCTCGGCTTCGACGCGGCGGACGAGCACGCGGTCGTGCAACGGACGGAAGTTCATTGCGAGTGGTCCTCTATGCAATGGTTTCTATGGTTTTAGCACTCGGACTCGCCGACTGCTAACGGAGCGGCATATGAGTGCGCCCCGGGCTTGCGTCAACGGGACTCCGGCGGGATTTTTCGGCGCGCGCCCAAAGGCTGTATTGCCTTGCTAATACGGGCGTTTACTCCATGGCGCTTATCTAGTAGCCCAACCCGGCATTTCCATAGGAGAGCGGCGAAGTGAAACTGGTTCGAGGCGCCTGGAAGGTGCTGGTGGGCATCAAGGACTTTCTGGTCCTCGTCTTCATGTTGCTGTTCTTCACGATGTTGTTCGTGGCCCTGTCGGCCCGGCCCAATGCCGCGGCGATCCGCGACGGCGCGCTGCTGGTGGCGCTGGACGGTACGCTGGTCGAGCAGCCCGAGGAAGTCGATCCGTTCAGCAAGCTGACCGGCGGCAGCGCGGTCAAGCAGCAGCGGCTGCGCGACGTGGTACGCGCGCTCGATGCGGCGAAGACCGACGCGCATGTGAAGGTCGTGGTGCTCGACCTCGATCGCTTCATGGGCGGCTATCCGGCCGCGATCAGCGAAGTCGCCGCCGCGGTGGGCGAGGTTCGCAAGAGCGGCAAGCAGGTGCTGGCCTATGCCACCGCCTATACCGACGACAGCTATGCGCTGGCCGCCAATGCCAGCGAAATCTGGGTGAATCCGCTGGGTGGCGCGATGTTCGCCGGCCCGGGCGGCACCCGGCTCTATTACAAGGGCCTGCTCGACAAGCTGGGAGTCAACGCGCACATCTACCGCGTCGGCAAGTTCAAGTCGGCGGTCGAGCCCTATATGCGCGACGACATGTCGCCCGAGGCCAAGGAAGCCGAGCTGGCGATCTACCAGCCGATCTGGGCACAGTGGCAGCAGGAGGTTGCCAAGGCACGGCCCAAGGCCAAGCTGGCCGACTATCTCGCCAAGCCTGCCGAAGTTGCCGCTGCCGCCCAGGGCGACATCGCCAAGTCGAACCTCGCGCTGGGCATCGTCGACAAGCTGGGCGACCGGCTGGCCTTCGGCAAGCGCGTCGCCGAGATCGCCGGCGTCGCGAGCGGCAAGCCTGCGGGCAATTTCAACCGGATCAAGCTGGCCGACTTCATCGCCGCGCATCCGCTGCCGACCGGGGGCGACGCGATCGGCGTGATCACCGTCGCCGGCGAGATCATCGACGGCAAGGCCGGCCCGGGCAAGGCGGCGGGCGACACGATCAGCGCGGCGCTGCTCAAGGGTCTGGCGACGAAGAACCTCAAGGCGCTGGTGGTGCGCGTCGATTCGCCGGGCGGCTCGGCGCTCGCCTCCGAGCAGATCCGCCAGGCGATCGAGCAGGCCAAGGGCCAGGGCCTGCCGGTGGTGGTGTCGATGGGCAGCCTGGCGGCGAGCGGCGGCTATTGGGTGTCGACCGCGGGCAAGACGATCTTCGCCGAGCCGAACACGATCACCGGGTCGATCGGCATCTTCGGCGTGATCCCGACCTTCGAGAAGACGCTGGCGAAGATCGGCGTCGGCGCGGACGGCGTGCGTACCACGCCGCTGAGCGGCCAGCCCGACCTCTATGGCGGCACCAATGAAGAGACCGACAAGCTGCTCCAGTCGGCGATCGAGGCGGGCTATGCGCGCTTCATCGGGCTGGTGGCGAGCGCGCGCAAGCTGACTCCGGAGCGCGTCAACGAGATCGCGCAGGGCCGCGTCTGGATCGGCGGCACCGCGCACCAGCTCGGTCTGGTCGACCGGTTCGGCGGCATCAACGACGCGATCGCCGAGGCGGCGCGCCAGGCCAAGCTCGACCCGGCCAAGGTGCACGCGGTCTATCTGGAGAAGGAGCCGTCGAGCTGGGCGAAGCTGATCGAGAGCTTTGCCGAGGACAGCGACCAGGATGGCGACTGGGCCGATCAGCCCGCCGGCGCCGACATGTTCGCCCGCACCGCGATCGCGCAGCGCGCGCTGTTCGTCCAGGCGGTCGGCGATGCCCGCCGGCTCGCGCAGGGCGGATCGGTGCAGGCGCGTTGCCTTGAATGCGTGGGCTTCGGCCCCGCCACGGGCAGCATGGAGGATACGCGCCTGTTCGACGCCATTGCCGCGAGGCTCGGCCTGTGATCGGGATCCGCGCAGCCACGCCGGAGGATGCCGGCGCGATCGCGGCGATCTATGCGCCGCACGTGCTCACCGGCACCGCCAGCTTCGAGATCGAACCGCCTGAAAAGGCGGAGATGCGCAAGCGGATGGCGGCAAGCGACGGGCTCTATCCGTGGATCGTCGCCACCACCGGCACCGGCGAGGATACCGGCGTGATCGGCTATGCCTATGCGACCAAGTTCCGCGACCGGCCGGCCTATCGCTATGTCTGCGAGACTTCGATCTACCTGACCGATGCGTCGAGCGGATCGGGCGTGGGCCGGCTGCTCTATGCCGCGCTGGTCGATACGCTGCGGGCGCAGGGCTTCGTCCATGCGATCGGCACGATAACGCTGCCGAACGATCGCTCGATCCGGCTGCACGAGGCGGTGGGGTTCCGGCGGCAAGGCGTCTATCGCGAAGTCGGCTTCAAGCATGGCCAGTGGATCGATGTGGGGTTCTGGCAGTGCGAGCTGAACGAACCGCGCGTACCGCCGGTCGAACCGCGCAAATTCGCCGATATGGGGATAGTCCGGGATTGAGCCCGGCGGGAGGCAGCGGCTATCGGCGCGGCCTCCCCAGTATTGCGTGGTCAGGTCCCGGATGCCTCACTCCGTTTCCCATAGCGTCCATGTCGATGTCGCCCGCAAGCTGGTCGATCTGCGGATCGGCGGGCTGATCGGTCCCGAGGATGCCGCCTGGATCGGCGAGGAACTGCGTGCCGCTATCCGCACGCTTGGCCCCGATGTCGGCAAGCATGTGACGCTCTATGACGGCAGCGGCATCCCCGTCGTGCCGCAGGAGACGGTGGAGCTGATCAAGAACACGCTCGACAATCCCGAGGTACGCAAGCTGTGGGCGCGCAAGATCGCCTTTGTGGTGAGCACGGCGCTTGCCCGGCTGCAGGCGCAGCGGCTGCGCGAGGTGCGGCCGGACCTGGGGATATTCGACGATCGCGAGAGTGCGATCGCCTGGCTGATGGAGCCTTAGTCCGCGCGGGTGAAGTCGCGACGGCCCCGCTCGGTGATCATCGCGAAGCCCGTTGCCGTGCGCTCCAGCTCGACGCCTTCCATGTCGAGCCCGGTGGCGGTCGGGGTCACCACGCCTTCGGATACCGGTCCCTGGTCGTTGCGATAGGCGAAGCGGATCCGGGTGCCGTCCCAGCGATAGTCGGTGTCGCCTTGATAGACTTTCTCGCCCTTGTCGGTGACTTCGTGATGGTCGTGCACCCCTGCTTCCACACGGGTGAAGCAATGGGTGTCGGTTACCTCGGGAGCAAGCGTGGTGCGCCAGCATTTGCCGACCCAATAGTCGAGCGGGGCAAGCGGGTCCTGGGCGAGGAGGAGCAGGGAAAGCAGCATCAGCGACGACCTCTATAGGCCGGCAGGCCGAGCTTCCAGACGATCGCCGCGGCGCGCAGCCCGAAGCCGGCGCTGGCCGCCAGCAGTCCGGCGACGAACACCGGCAACCCGACGAGCGTCAGCACGACCTGCAGCACCGCGGTGAGCGCGGCGGCGGTGACGTAGAGCTCGGGGCGCATCAGGATCGAGGGTTCGCCGGCCAGCACGTCGCGGATGATGCCGCCGAAACAGGCAGTGACCACGCCCATCACCGCGGCGGGCACCGGTGGAATGCCATAGCCCATCGCCTTGGCCGCGCCGAACGCGGCATAGGCGGCCAGCCCGAAGGCATCGAGCCAGGCGAAGGTGGCGTCGTTCCACCAGCGCTGGGGCGTCACCCAGATCAGCACCGCGACGGCGAGGATCAGCGACGCGACGGTGGCATCATGCACCCAGAAGACCGGCGCGCCGATCAGCAGGTCGCGGATCGTGCCGCCGCCCACGCCGGTGATCAGCGCGAAGAAGGCGGCGGTGACGAAGGTCTGCGCCCGGTGCGCGGCGGCGAGCGCACCGGTGGCGGCGAACACGGCAATCCCCAGCATGTCCAGCCAAGGCAGGATCGGTCCGATACGGGCAGTGGCTTCGACAGCGTCCATCCAGCTTGTTTCTCTCCGGCAACGGCTTGCTGTCAAACGCGCATCCGGGGCATGACAGCGCCATGCAGCGTACCGAGTCTCCGCTTGTCGTCATCGCCATCTGTCTCGCCGCACTCGCCGGCTTCGTCGATGCATTGGCCTTCACCAGCCTGGGTGGCTATTTCGCCTCGTTCATGAGCGGCAACACCACCCGGCTGGGCGTCGGGCTGGGCGCCGGCCTGCCCGGTGAGGCAGCGGTGGCGGCATCGCTGGTGATGAGCTTCGTCAGCGGCGTGATCCTTGCCAGCATCGTCACGCGCTGGCGCCAGGCGCGATTCCGCGAGAGCGTGATGCTGCTGGTGACGGCGCTGCTCGTCATCGCCGCGGTCTTCGCCAGCCTGATGCCGGGGCCGATCGTGCTGATCTTCCTCGCCATGGCGATGGGCTGCGAGAACGGCATCCTCAACCGCGAAGGCGAAGTGACCGTGGGCGTCACCTATATGACCGGATCGCTGGTGCGGATGGGCCAGAAGCTGGCGGGGGCGCTGATGGGCGATCCCGACCGCTGGAGCTGGACGCTCTATCTGTTCCTGTGGCTCGGTTTCCTGGCCGGCGTGGTCACCGGGGCGGCGAGCCATGTCCGCTGGGGCTGGACGGCGCTGTGGCTGGCGCCGATCGCCAGCGCGGTGCTGACCTTCGCGCTGGTACGGGTGCGGCCGCGGCTGAGCGGGCCGGTTGTGGTGCACTAAACCCTCTACCGCTTGCGGAAGAGGGTGGCCGAGCAGGGCGAGGCCGGGTGAGGATGAGCGCGAACCACGAGCGTTGCGCTCGCCGCTCTCTGACACCCTCACCCCGCCCCCCTCCCGCAAGCGGGAGAGGGAGATGCGAGCGGCCAGTGGGCGACAAAGAAAAGGCCGGGCATCGCGCCCGGCCTTTCCTATTGCAGTCCTGGCCCCGCCTTTGCGGAGAGGCGCGCCCGATCAGATGTGGATCGGCTTGCCCTGCACCGCCATCGCCGCTTCCTTGAACGCTTCCGAGTGGGTCGGGTGGGCGTGGCAGGTATAGGCGATGTCTTCCGACGTCGCGCCGAATTCCATCGCCTGTGCGGCCTGGGCGATCATCGTGCCGGCTACCGACGCGATCATCCACACGCCGAGCACACGGTCGGACTTGGCGTCGGCGATAACCTTCACCCAGCCGTCCGGCTCGTGGTTGGTCTTGGCGCGCGAATTGGCGACCATCGGGAACTTGCCGACCTTCACCTCGGTGCGCTCCTTGGCCTGCTCTTCGGTGAGGCCGACGCCGGCGATCTCGGGCCAAGTGTAGACGACCGACGGGATCACGTCGTGGTTCACGATGCCGGTGAGACCGGCGATGTTCTCGGCAACCGCGATGCCTTCATCCTCGGCCTTGTGGGCGAGCATCGGGCCGGGAACGACGTCGCCGATCGCCCAGATGCCGGGGACCGAGGTGCGGAAGTCGTGGTCGATCTCGATCTGGCCGCGCTGGTTGGTCGAGAGGCCGGCGGCCTCGAGGCCGAGGCCCGAAGTGTTGGGGCGGCGGCCGATCGAGACCAGTACCGCGTCGGCTTCGAGCGTCTCGGCGGCGCCGCCGGCCGAAGGCTCGAGGGTCAGCGTGGCCTTGTCGCCATTGACCTGCACGCCGGTGACCTTGGTGCTCAGCTTGAGGGTCATGCCCTGCTTCTTGAACAGCTTGCCGGCTTCCTTGCGGACTTCGCCGTCCATGCCCGGGAGCAGCTGGTCGAGGAACTCGACCACGGTGACCTTGGCGCCGACGCGGCGCCACACCGAGCCGAGCTCGAGGCCGATCACGCCGCCGCCGATGACGACGAGATGCTCGGGAACCTTGGGCAGCTCGAGCGCGCCGGTCGAATCGACAACGACCTTCTGGTCGATCTCGACGCCGGGCAGCGGGGTGACCGAGGAGCCGGTTGCGATGATGATGTTCTTCGCGCGGACCTCACGGTCGCCGACCTTGACGCTGTCCTTGCCGGTGAACGTCGCGTGGCCCTTGAGCCACTCGACCTTGTTCTTCTTGAACAGGAACTCGATGCCGCCGGTCAGGCCCTTCACCGCGTCGACGCGCTGGGCGTGCATCGCGTCGAGGTCGAGCTCGACCGTCGGGGTCTTGATGCCGAGCTTGGCAAGCTTGCCGCTGGCGGCTTCCTCGAACAGCTCGGAGGCGTGCAGCAGCGCCTTGGAGGGGATGCAGCCGACGTTGAGGCAGGTGCCGCCCAGCGTGGCGCGGCTCTCGGCGCACGCGGTCTTGAGGCCCAGCTGGGCTGCGCGGATCGCCGCGACATAGCCGCCGGGGCCCGAACCGATCACCAGGACGTCGAAATCAAAATCAGCCATTTCACACTCCGTTCGCCCTGAGCCTGTCGAAGGGCGGTAGCTCGTTTCCGTCCGTCAGGAACGGTGCTTCGACAAGCTCAGCACGAACGGAATATGGGGGGGCGCCGTACGACCTTACAGGTCGATCAGCAGACGGGTCGGATCCTCGATCGCGTTCTTGAGCGCGACGAGGAAGGTCACCGCCTCGCGGCCGTCGACCAGGCGATGGTCGTAGCTGAGCGCGAGGTACATCATCGGACGGACGACAACCTGACCGTCGCGGACCACCGGGCGGTCCTCGATGCGGTGCAGGCCGAGCACGGCCGACTGCGGCGGGTTGATGATCGGGGTCGACATCAGCGAACCGAACACGCCGCCGTTCGAGATGGTGAAGGTACCGCCCTTCATTTCTTCCATCTTGAGCGTGCCGTCCTTGGCGCGCTTGCCGAAGTCGCCGATCGTCTTCTCGATGCCGGCCACCGAGAGCGTCTCGGCGTCGCGGATCACGGGGACGACCAGGCCGTTCGGGGCCGAGACGGCGACCGAGATGTCGCAATAGTCGTGATAGACGATCTCATCGCCTTCGATCGAGCCGTTGACGCCCGGGATGTCCTTGAGCGCCATGCAGGCGGCCTTCACGAAGAAGCCCATGAAGCCCAGGCGGACGCCGTGCTTCTTCTCGAAGAGATCCTTGTACTTGGCGCGCGCCTCGATCACCGCGGTCATGTCCACGTCGTTGAACGTGGTCAGCATCGCGGCGGTGTTCTGTGCTTCCTTGAGACGCTTGGCGACGGTCTGGCGCAGGCGCGTCATCTTGACGCGCTCTTCCTTGCGACCGCCGGCCGAGGCGGCAGGAGCGGCGGCGGCAGGCGCCGGGGTCGCGGCCGGAGCCGGCTTGTTCTGCGCGGCGGTGAGCACGTCGTCCTTGGTCAGGCGGCCGTCCTTGCCGGTGCCCTGCACGGTCGACGGATCGACGCCGGTCTCGAGCACGGCGCGGCGCACCGACGGCGAGAGCGCGGCGGCTTCGTCCGTGGACGCTGCGGCCGGAGCCGGGGTGGGCGCCGGTGCTGCGGCGGCGGCCGGTGCGGGGGCTGCGGCAGCAGCGCCACCCTCGGTCACCACGGCGATCACCGCGCCGACTTCGACCGTGTCGCCGACCTTGACGAGCTGATCGCCCATCACGCCCGCGACCGGGCTGCCGACTTCGACCGAGACCTTGTCGGTCTCGAGGCTTGCGATCGGCTCGTCGAGCTGCACGGGGTCACCCGGATTCTTCAGCCATTCACCAAGCGTGGCTTCGGTGATCGATTCACCCAGCACCGGGACTTTAACGTCTGCCATTGTCTTTCCTCGTTCCCTGGGGATCTCAGTTGTTGCGGGTCCGGCGAATTTCTTCGCGGACATTGTGACCGAGCGCGTCGGCGATCAGCGCGCCCTGCTCGGCCTGGTGGCGCTTCATCAGGCCGGTGGCGACGGCCGCGGCCGGCGCGCGGCCGGCATAGCGCGGACGCTCGACCTTCGAGCCGGCTTCCTTCAGGCTCGCCTCGATGAACGGCTCGACGAAGGTCCAGTAGCCGTTGTTCTTCGGCTCTTCCTGGGCCCAGATCACTTCCTCGACATTGGTCATGCGCGCGATGCGCTTGGCCAGTGCCTCGCCCGGGAAGGGATAGAGCTGCTCGATGCGGACGATCGCGGTGTTCTTGTCACCGGCGGCGTCGCGGGCCTCGATCAGGTCATAGGCGACCTTGCCGGTGCACAGCACCAGCCGCTTTACGTCCTGGTCGGCCGGCGCGTTCGGATCCGACAGGATGCGCATGAAGTGGCTGTCGCCGAGGAAGTCCTCGGCCTTGCTCACTGCCATCTTGTGGCGGAGCAGCGACTTCGGCGTCATCTGTACCAGGGGCTTGCGGAAGCCGCGGTGCATCTGACGGCGCAGCAGGTGGAAGTAGTTCGCCGGCGTCGTGATGTTGACGACCTGCATATTGTCTTCCGCGCAGAGCTGGAGATAGCGCTCCGGACGCGCCGAGCTGTGCTCGGGGCCCTGGCCCTCGTAACCGTGCGGCAGCAGCATCACCAGGCCGTTGGCGCGGAGCCACTTGGCCTCGCCTGCGGCGATGAACTGGTCGATCATGATCTGCGCGCCGTTGGCGAAGTCGCCGAACTGCGCTTCCCACAGCACCAGCGTCTTCGGATCAGCAAGCGCATAGCCATATTCGAAGCCGAGCACGCCATATTCGCTGAGCGGCGAGTCCAGCACTTCGAAATTCCCATGCGGGATGGTCGCTAGCGGGATGTAGCGATGCTCGTCCTTCTGATCGACCCAGACGGCGTGGCGCTGTGAGAAGGTGCCGCGGCCGACGTCCTGGCCCGACAGACGGACGCCATAGCCTTCCGAGAGCAGCGAGCCGAAGGCCAGTGCTTCGCCGGTCGCCCAGTCGAAATTCTCGCCCGAGGTGAACATCGCACGCTTCGCATCGAGCACGCGGCCGAGCGTCTTGTGGATCTCGATGTCCCCGGGGACTTCGGTCAGGGTGCGGCCGAGGCTGTCGAACAGCTTCTTCTCGATGCCGGTCTCGACCGAGCGGCGTGCCGTCTCCGAATCGCCGGGCACCGATAGGCCCGACCAGCGACCGCCGAACCAGTCCGCCTTGTTGGGGAGGTACGACTTGCCGGCCTCGAACTCGCCTTCGAGCAGCAGGTTGAACTGCTTCGTCTTCTCGTCGACGAAGCCCTGGTCGATCGTGCCTTCGGCGATCAGCTTCTTCGCATAGACGACGCTGACCGACGGATGCTGGCGGATAGCCTTGTACATCAGCGGCTGGGTGAACGAGGGCTCGTCGCCTTCGTTGTGGCCGAAGCGGCGATAGCACCACATGTCGATCACGACGTCGCGCTTGAAGGTCTGGCGGAACTCGATCGCCATCTTGCAGGCGAAGGTAACCGCCTCGGGATCGTCGCCATTGACGTGGAAGATCGGCGCCTGGACGCCCTTGGCGACGTCCGACGGATAGGGCGAGGAGCGCGCGAACTGCGGGCTCGTCGTGAAGCCGATCTGGTTGTTGATGATGAAGTGCAGGCAGCCGCCGGTGTTGTAGCCGCGGATGCCCGAGAAGCCGAGGCACTCCCAGACGATGCCCTGGCCGGCCATTGCCGCGTCGCCGTGCAGCAGCACGGGCAGCGAGCCGGTGTGCTGTTCCAGGTCGTTCGCGATCGTCTGGATCGCGCGGGTCTTGCCGAGCACGACCGGATCGGCCGCCTCGAGGTGCGAGGGGTTGGCGACCAGCGACATGTGGACGCGGATTCCGTCGAACTCACGGTCGGTGCTGGTGCCGAGGTGATATTTCACGTCGCCCGAGCCGCCGACATCGTCCGGATTGGCCGAGCCGCCCGAGAATTCGTGGAAGATCGCGCGGTACGGCTTCGACATCACGTTGGTGAGCATGTTCAGGCGGCCGCGATGGGCCATGCCGTACACGATCTCGCGGATGCCGAGCTGGCCGCCATATTTGATGATGGCTTCCATCGCCGGGATCATCGCTTCGCCGCCGTCGAGGCCGAAGCGCTTGGTGCCGACATATTTCTTGCCGCAGAACTTCTCCCACTCCTCGGCCTCGATGACCTTGGAGAGGATCGCCTTCTTGCCATCGACGGTGAACTGGATGGCCTTGTCGCGGCCTTCCATGCGCTCCTGGAGGAAGCGGCGCTCCTCGACGTCGGAGATGTGCATGTATTCGAGGCCGACATTACCGCAATAATTGGCCTGCAGGATCGCAACGATCTCGCGCACGGTCGCCTTTTCCAGGCCGAGCGTGCCGCCGAGATAGATCGGACGATCGAGGTCGGCGCCGGTGAAGCCGTGATATTCCGGCGTCAGGTCGGCCGGCAGGTCCTGGCGGGTGAGTCCGAGCGGATCGAGCGTGGCGGCAAGGTGACCGCGCACCCGGTAGGTGCGGATCAGCAGCATCGCGCGGATCGAATCGCCGGCAGCGCGGGCGATATCGGCTTCCGACGCGGCCGGGCCGGCGGGCTTGGGCGCAGGCGCGGCGCCACCCTTGGCCGGCTTCGGCGCCGGTTCCATCTGGGTGGGATCGAGGCCGGCGGTGAGGGCATCCGTCTCGGCGAGCGGCCAGCGCGGATTAGCCCAGCTGGGGCCCGAAGCGGTGGTTTCGAGGCCTTCGAAGAACTGCTGCCACTGCGGCTCGATGCCGGTGGGATCCGCCTTGTAGCGGCGATACAGCGTTTCAACGAAGGCGGGGCTCACCCCACCAGCAACTTGCTCGAAATCCAGGCCCTCGTAGCCCATCGTCAATTCCAGTCCGTGTTAGCGCTCCCATTTCCCGAAGGAGATAGGAGCGCGCACCTTGAGTTTCAGCCCTTGAGCACTTCGACCAGCGTGGAGCCGAGCTCCGACGGGCTGGCCGCGACGCGGATGCCCGCCTCTTCCATCTTCGCGATCTTCTCTTCGGCGCCGCCCTGGCCGCCCGACACGATCGCGCCGGCATGGCCCATGCGGCGGCCCGGAGGCGCCGTGCGGCCCGCGATGAAGCCGGCCATCGGCTTCTTGCGGCCACGCTTGGCCTCGTCGATCAGGAACTGGGCGGCTTCCTCTTCGGCCGAGCCGCCGATTTCGCCGATCATGATCATCGACTTGGTCTCATCGTCGGCAAGGAACAGCTCGAGCACGTCGATGAAGTTGGTGCCATTGACGGGGTCGCCGCCGATGCCCACCGCGGTGGTCTGGCCGAGGCCGGCATTGGTGGTCTGGAACACCGCCTCATAGGTGAGGGTGCCCGAGCGCGAGACGACGCCCACCGAGCCCTTCGAGAAGATCGAGCCCGGCATGATGCCGATCTTGCACTCGCCCGGGGTCAGCAGGCCGGGGCAGTTCGGGCCGATCAGGCGCGACTTCGAACCCGAAAGGGCGCGCTTCACCTTGACCATGTCGAGCACCGGAATGCCCTCGGTGATGCAGACGATGAGCGGCACTTCGGCGTCGATCGCCTCGAGGATCGAGTCGGCGGCGAAGGGCGGCGGCACGTAGATGACCGAGGCGTCGGCGCCGGTCTTGGTCACGGCCTCGGCCACGGTGTCGAACACGGGCAGGCCGATATGCTCGGTGCCGCCCTTGCCGGGGGTCACGCCGCCAACCATCTGCGTCCCATAGGCGAGCGCCTGCTGGGTGTGGAAGGTGCCGGTCTCACCGGTCATCCCCTGGGTGATGACCTTGGTGTTCTTGTTGATCAGGATGCTCATGCGTTCACTGGGCTCCAGGCGCTTTGGATTCGGTTAGGGAGGAGGAGCGCAGCACGACCCAGCCGCCATAGGCGGCGGCGGTCAGGCGGACACTGTCTCCAGCGGAAGTGGCGACCGACGCACCGACCGCGCTGGCGGTGGGGCGTGCGGAAAGCGGCACGGCGTCCTCATTGGGAAGGACAAGCTTGCGTGCGGCGGGATAATCGTCGTCGGACAGCGCGTACCACAACACGATGCAGCTCTCGCCGATCGGGGCGTGGCTGGCATTGGGGGTGGGGGGCAGCAGATAGAGCTGGCCGCCGGCGATCCGGTAAATGGTGTTCGGAACCTGTGCCGCGGTAGGCGCGGGAAGCTTCTCGGCCTCGGCGCGCGTCGCCACGGTGCTGGCGCCAAGGGCGCGCTGGGCGGCGGCGGGGAGGCCCGTGAAGGTCATCGCCTCGGCGACGTTCTTGCTCAGCCGGACCGCGCCATTGATGCAGGCGGCCTGAAACAGAGGCAGGGGCTCGGCGGGCGCTGTCGGCGTCACTTCCTGCGCCATTGCGGGCGCCGGAAGCAGCGAAGCCGCGCTTGCACAGGCAAGCGCGGCGATCGCGAGCAGGCCGGAGCGCTGCTTCGTCATGGTCAGGCGAGCGAGCCGTCGATCGCCTTGCAGGCGACCAGCAGTTCCTTGACCGCGTCGACCGAGACCGTGAGGTTGGCCTTGGCTTCGTCGGTCAGGTTGATCTCGATCACCTTCTCGACGCCGTCCTTGCCGATCACGATCGGCACGCCGACGTACAGGTTATCGACGCCGTACTGGCCGGTCAGGTGGGCAGCGGCCGGGAGGACGCGCTTCTTGTCGTAGAGATAGCTCTCGGCCATCGCGATCGCCGAGGTGGCGGGCGCATAGAAGGCGGAACCGGTCTTGAGCAGGCCGACGATCTCG
>PJUL01000452.1_pt1 | contig 29456 bp, 25 predicted proteins | sample 1512221 | NCBI WGS metagenome assembly PJUL01 (sample SAMN08177667, study PRJNA422409) | Feces metagenome, whole genome shotgun sequencing project.
ACCCCGTGACCGAGCACCCCAGGTTGCCCCGCAGCGCAGCGAAGGGGTCGCAGACAGCAGGGTCGCCTTCTCTTTGGTGACTTTCTCTTGGCGACGCAAGAGAAAGTTACTGCGCCGCCGGGCACACACCCCGGCCTCCGCCCTAAAACCCGGCACGCCCTCCATCCGCGAGCTTGCGAGCGCACCCCGGTTCAACCTGAACGGATGGGTGACACACGAAGGCTTAGCCAAGCTCAGCCCGAACGGCTCAGAGGGCATCAGAAACTACAAAAATAATAGCTGCCAGCGCTTACTGCACAAGCGCTAGAGCCAAAAAACACTACAAAACCCTGCCATACCACCACACCGACAACCCCGCCGCCAACAACGCCAACGCCGCCCCCAGCAACGCCAGCAAAGAAGACACCTCCGTCTCCTTCTTCTCCACCGTCAACCGCGAACTCAGCGTCTCGTACACCTTCTTCAAATCCGCCGCCGTGGCGGCATGGAAGTACTCGGCATTCGTGCGCGTCGCCACGGCCTTCAAAGTTTCCTCGTCCAGCCGCACGCGCATGGACCAGCCTTCAAAACCGATCGTCTCGCCCTGCACCGTGCCCACCCCCACCGTGTACACGCGCACGCCCCGGTCAGCGGCCCACTTGGCGGCTTCCAGCGGGTCCACGCCGGTGGTGCGCTGGCCGTCGGTCAGCATGATGATGGCGGCCGAGTTGTACGAGCCGGGTGCCACGGGCGTGAAGGGCTTGGCAGCGTCCTGCTGCTTGCCAATCTCTTCGATGGGCCGGGGGCGCATGGCCTGGCGGCCGCCCAGGGCGGCGATGTCGATGCCAGCATCGGGGAACAAGGTGGCCAGCGACAGCATGATGCCGTTGCCCGTCGCCGTGCCGCGTTGAAGCTGAAAGCTGTCGATGGCTTTGACCAGGTCGTCGCGGCTCTGCGTGGGCAGTTGAGCCAGCTGAGCGCTGCCCGCAAAGGCGACGATGCCCACGCGCACGTGGCGGGGCAGTTCGGCGATGAAGGCCTTGGCTGCGTTCTGGGCGGCGGTGATGCGGTCGGGCTCCACATCGGTGGCGCGCATGCTGCCCGATACGTCCATGGCCAGCATGATGGTCTGGTCCTGCGAGGGCAGGGTGATGACGGCCAGCGGGCGCGCAGCGGCGAGCAGCAGGGCCACCAGGGCCAGCAGGAACAGTGCGGGTGGAATGTGGCGCCGCAGGTTCTGGCCGGGGCCCATGGCCTCGCGCACCAGTGACAGGCTGGAGTAGCTCAGCGCCGTTTTCTTGCGCCGGTGCAGCAGCCACCAGTACAGCAGCACCAGCAGGGGCACAACCAGCAGCAGCCAGAGCAGGGTGGGCCAGAGAAAAACCATGGTGTGTTTCCTTGGGGGCGGTTCAGGCAGCTTGCCAGGCTGCGGCAGAGGTGCCCGCTGGCATGCGGGCAGAAGCGGTGCGCACGCGGCGCTGGCGCAGGTCCATGAAGCGCAGCAGCGCATCCACCAGATCGTCGTTGGTGCTCAGCTCCAGCGTGTCGGCCCCGGCGCGCGCCAGGCCCTCGCGCAGCACGGCTTCGCGCTGGGCCGCCAGGCGGGCAAAGCGGTGGCGAAAGCCTGCGTCGTGCGTGTCCACCTGCAGCTGTTCGCCGCTTTCGGCGTCGCGTAGCGTGACGAGGCCCACGTCGGGCAGCTCCAGTTCCAGCGGGTCCAGCAGGCGCACGGCCACCACGTCGTGGCGCTGGGCCAGCTGGGCCAGGGGCTTTTCCCAACCCGGGGCGCTGATGAAGTCGGACACCACAAACACGGTGGAGCGGCGGCGCAGCGTGGCAAGCCCTGCCTGCAACAGCCGGTGCAGCTCAGTGCCCGCGTTGCCTTGTGCTGGCTCTGTCGCTGGGGTCAGCAGGCGGTGCACCAGGTGCAGCACATGGGCGCGACTGCTGCGGGGCGGCAGCACGTGGTCCACGGCGCGTTGTGCATCGGGGCTATCGTCGCCATTGCCATAGAGCATGGCGCCCACGCGGTTACCGTGCCGCGTCAGCAGGCGCGACAACACAGCCACAAAGCCGGTCAGGATGTCGCGCTTGGCGTTGCCCTGGGGGCCGAAGTTGATGGAGGGGCTCAGGTCCAGCAGAAACCAGGCGGACATCTCGCGGTCTTCGGTGAACACGCGCACGTGCGGCAGGTTCAGGCGGGCCGTCACGTTCCAGTCGATGTGGCGCACGTCATCGTGCGGCTGGTATTCGCGCAGGTCGGCCAGGTCCAGGCCGCTGCCGCGCATGAGGGTGCGGTAGTCGCCCTGCAGCAGGCCATCGAGCCGTCGGATGACTTTCCACTCCAGCTCGCGCAGCAGGCGGTCGGCCTGGCCGGGCAGGGTGGGCAGCGCGCGCACTGTGGCGGGTGCGCCCTGCGCTTCAGGCGGTTTTTTGCTGTTCATGTTGCAAAGGCCGCGCGGGTGCAGGGATCTTGGCCATGATGCGCTGGATGAGGGCATCGGCATCCAGCCCTTCGGACAGCGCCTCGTACGACAGCGACACGCGGTGGCGCAGCACGTCTGCGGCCAGGTCCACCATGTCTTCGGGCAGCACGTAGTTGCGCCCGCGCAGCATGGCCAGGGCCTGGGCGCCTTCGGCCAGGGCGATGGTCGCGCGCGGGCTGGCGCCGCAGCCGATGTAGCCAGCCAGGTCCTTCAGGCCGTGCCGCGCAGGCTCGCGCGTGGCGGCCACCAGCTTCACGGCGTACTGCAGCATCGACGGATCCACATACACGCTACGGCATTCGGCCTGCAGCGCGGCCAACTGCGCCGTGGTGGCCACCGGCAGCACCTGCACGGGCACATCCAGTGCGCGCTGGGCGATCACGAACTCTTCCTCTTCGGTGGGGTAGCCCAGCAGCACCTTCATCATGAAACGGTCCACCTGGGCCTCGGGCAGGGCGTAGGTGCCTTCGGTCTCGATGGGGTTTTGTGTGGCCATCACCAGAAACGGCGAAGGCACTTTGTGCGTTTCGCCCGCAATCGTCACCTGGCGCTCCTGCATCACTTCCAGCAGCGCGCTCTGCACCTTGGCGGGCGCGCGGTTGATTTCATCGGCCAGCAGCAGGTGCGTGAACACCGGGCCCAGCGTGGTGCTGAACTCGCCGGTTTTCTGGTTGTACATGCGCGTGCCCACAAGGTCGGCGGGCACCAGGTCGGGCGTGAACTGGATGCGCTTGAAGCTGCCCTGGATGGTGCTGGCCAGCGTCTTCACCGTGAGCGTCTTGGCGAGTCCCGGCACGCCTTCCACCAGCAGGTGGCCCTGCGCCAGCATGGCCACCATGACGCGCTCCAGAAAGCGGTCCTGGCCCACCACCACGCGCTTGACCTCGTAAAGCACCTGCTCCATCAGCGTGGCGGTGTTCTTTGTGGCTTCCATGGGAGTCCTTCCTTGTCTGTGATCGATCAACGGTGCGATGACATGCTTCAGCCCGCACAACGGCCTAAAACGGCGGCATGCCCACGGCAGACGCCGCGTTTTCAATGGGCACGGCAAACCCGATGCCGATGAAGGTGCGCGCAGGGGTGGGGTTGAGGATGGCCGTGACGATGCCCACCACTTCGCCATCCAGTGTGACGAGCGGGCCGCCCGAGTTGCCGGGATTGGCGGCCGCGTCGAACTGGATCAGGTTGCTGAGCTGGCGCTTGCCTTCGGGCGAGGTGAATTCGCGCTTGAGGCCCGACACCACACCGGCCGATGCCGATGGGCCGATGCCAAATGGAAAGCCCACCGCCACGACATGGTCGCCCGGGCGCAGATCCTGTGTGGAGCGCAGGGGCGCGGCCTCCAGGTCGTCCGGAATCTTGTGGGCCTGCAGCACGGCGAGGTCGTTCTCGGGCTGGGCGCCGGTGATGCTGGCGGTGGTTTCCATGCCGTCGTAGAACGTGACGACGATGCGGTCCGAGCCGGCCACCACATGCAGGTTGGTCAGGATGGTGCCCTTGTCCACGATCACCACACCCGTGCCCACGCCGCGCTCGACCTCTTCCTTGCCGTTCTTGCTGCGCCCGTAGCCCACCACCCGCACCACCGAGGGCGCAACGGCCTCGACCGCGCGCGCGGCCGCGGACGGCGGCGTGGTGGTTTCCAGCGTGCGCAGCACGGCGGCGTCGATGTCCTCCTGGGTGATCTTGCGGGCCGGGGTGCGTGGGTTCAGCCACAGGCTGGCCGCCAGCAGTGCGGCCAACAGCACCACCGTGGCCCACAGCGCCTGCACTTGGCGCCGCGACACGGTGTGCGCAGGCGTGGGCGATGTGGTGGTGGGAGCGGATGGGGCGGCACCTGGGGTGCCAACGGTGGGTGCGCTTGCTGAGCCAGCAGGCACCGATGCGGTCGCCTCAACATCCCCGCCCGCGCGGGCAGCGGGGCGTCGTGTGGGGCGGGAGCTGCTGTAGTGGGCGGGCCGGGGCATCCTGTCACCTTTACTTACGGAATGCGCCGCAGATCGGGCGCACGGTTAAAAGGGCACACGCTTTTCACGTTAGCACGTATCGCTACGGAATGCACTTTCCAGGGTTTCAGCTTGGGGCATCATTCCGGCATGACCGCATGGATCGACACGCACTGCCATCTGGATGCCCCCGAGTTCGACGCGGACCGCGACGCGGTGCGCACCGCCGCACGCGCACAAGGCGTGGTGCATTGCGTGATTCCGGCGGTGGAGCGCAGCAACTGGAACGTGGTGCGCGACCTGGCGCACCACCATGGGGACAGCTACGCCCTCGGCATCCACCCGCTGTACACCGGCCGTGCCGAGGACCGTGACCTGGACCGCCTGGGCGAGATGCTGGAGCGTTGCCACGCAGACCCGCGCCTTTTGGCTATCGGCGAGATCGGGCTCGACTACTTCGTGCCCGGGCTTGACCCCGTGCGCCAGGAGCGCTTTTACCGCGCGCAACTGCAATTGGCGCGCCGCTGGGGGCTGCCCGTGATCCTGCATGTGCGGCGCTCGGCCGACAAGCTGCTCAAGGGCCTGCGCGAGCTGCCGGTGCAGGGCGGCATTGCCCACGCCTTTAACGGCAGCCTGCAGCAGGCACAGGCGTTCATCGGCATGGGCTTCAAGCTGGGATTTGGCGGCGCGCTGACGTATGACCGCGCCTTGCAACTGCGCCGCCTGGCCGCAGAGTTGCCGCCCGAAGCGCTGGTGATGGAAACCGACGCGCCCGACATCCCGCCCCACTGGCTGTACACCACGGCCGAGCAGCGCGCGGCTGGCCAGCCGCAAGGGCGCAACGCACCGGGCGAGTTGCCACGCATCGCGCAAACCGTGGCGGACTTGCGCGGCCAGCCGCTGGCGGATGTGGCCGCCGCCACCACGGCCAACGCCTTGGCGGCGCTGCCCCGTCTCCACGCCCTTGTGAAGGGGCACTGTTGAAAAAATATGGGAGAAATTGGCCTCCAGCGATTGTCCGGCTTGCGCTGAATGCTCACATTTTTTTGCAAACGTGCGAAATGCTGCCCAGGTTTGCACGCAGAATCGCCCCATGAGTGACGAACCCAAGGCCCCTGGGGCACCGGCCCTGTCCCCAGCGTCGCGGGGGCCGGCGCCCGCGCAGCGCCTGCTGGGGTTGCCGCCGGTGGCCTCCGCCCAGACGGTGGTGCTCATCCTTGGCAGCTTTCCGGGCGCTGCATCGTTGCGGGCGCGGCAGTATTACGCGCATCCCCAGAACCACTTCTGGAAAATTCTGCAGGCGCTGTGGCCCCAACACCCCCTGCCGCCATCGGGGCCCGGCGGCTACGAGGCCCGGTGCGCTTGGCTGCTGGAGCGGCGGCTGGGCCTGTGGGATGTGTATGCCAGCTGCGAGCGCGAAGGCAGCCTGGACACCAGCATCCGCAACCCCGAGGTGAACGACTTCGCCCGCTTGCACGGGCAGTGTCCTCGGCTCAGCGCGGTTGCGCACAATGGCGGTGAAAGCTTCAAACACGCCAAGGCCGTGCAGGCAAGCCTGCAGGCGCAGGGCTTGTTGCAACAGACCGGACCGGCGTATGGTGCGAGCCCGTCGCCGGTGGGCGGTGTGCGGATCGAATCCGTGCGCCTGCCGTCGACCAGCCCGGCCAATGCCTCCTGGAGCTTTGATCGCAAACTGGACGCCTGGGCCGCGCTGATGGCAGCTCACGGCCTGCTTTGATTGGTAGGAATGACGACAACCCGAAAGAAAAACACCCGCGCCGCCGAGCTTCCCGAAGTCAGCGTGTCGGACGATGGCGAAGTGCGCCACCTGCACCTGGGCACGCCCTGGATCCAGGGTTCCATGCGTGTGGCCGAACCCTTTGAGCTGGAACTGGAGTACGTGCAGCGCATGATGGCCTGGCTGCTGTTTGCCGACTTGGCGGCCGTGTCCAAAGGCCACACCATGCAGCTGGGCCTGGGAGCGGGCGCCATCTCCAAGTTTTGCCACAAGAAGCTGCGCGTGTGCACCACCGCCATCGAGCTCAATCCACAGGTGGTGGCCGTGTGCCGGCAGTGGTTCAAGCTGCCGCCCGACGGGCCCAAGCTGCGAGTGGTGCTGGCCGATGCCGCGCAGGAGATCCGCAACCCGATGTGGCTGGGCACGGTGGATGCGCTGGCGGTGGACCTGTATGACCACGAGGCCGCAGCACCCGTGCTGGACAGTGCGGAGTTTTATGCCGACTGCCGTGCGCTGCTGTCCGACACCGGGTGCATGACGGTCAACCTGTTTGGCCGCGCCTCCAGTTTTGACCGCAGCCTCAAGAGCATGGCCGAGGCATTTGGCGAAGATGCCCTGTGGGCCTTCAAGCCCACGCGCGAAGGCAACACCGTGGTGCTGGCGCAGCGCACGCCCAGCCGCCCCAAGCGTGTGGCACTGGCGGCCCAGGCCGAGATCATCCAGGAGCGCTGGGGCCTGCCAGCGACGAAATGGTTGCGCGTGTTCAAACCGGTGGTGCCGTGAGCGAATCGGCCCATTCCTGAAAGGTAGTGATGAAGACGACAAGCCCGCCCGGCCCCGATGTGCTCGCACCCGCCAAGCCGTATTCCGGCCCGGTGGACTGGCGCCGCATGGTGGAGTGGCTCAGCGAAGACGGCGTTATCTCCCAGGACGAGGCCAAGCGCACCATCGCGCGCTGCTCACAGGCCGAGAGCTCGCAGCATGCACTGGTGCGACTGGCCAGCGTCGCCATGGAGCGCGCCAGCGACGGCAAACCGCTGGACATCGAAGCGCTGTCCGAATACCTGGCTGGGCGTGCCGGGCTGCAGTACCTGCGCATCGACCCTTTGAAGGTGGATGTGGGCCGCGTGGCCGACACCATGAGCGCCACCTATGCCGAGCGGCACAAGGTGCTGCCGGTGCAGGTCACGGCCAAAGAGGTGGTGGTGGCCACGGCCGAGCCCTTCATCGACGACTGGGTGTCCGAGGTGGAACGCCAGTCGCGCCGCAGCGTGCGGCGCGTGGTGGCCAACCCCAAAGACATCCATCGCTTTACGGCCGAGTTCTTTGCGCTGGCCAAATCCGTGCGCGCGGCGCAGAAGGCGGGCGGCGCCTCCAGCGGCAGCAGCTTTGAGCAACTGGTCGAGCTGGGCAAAAGCAACAAGCAGCTCGATGCCAACGACCAGGGCGTGGTCAAGGTGGTGGACTGGCTGTGGCAATACGCATTCGATCAGCGCGCCAGCGACATCCACCTGGAGCCGCGCCGCGAGCAGGGCGTGATCCGCTTTCGCATCGACGGCGTGCTGCACCCGGTCTACCAGATGCCCATGGGCGTGCACAACGCCATGGTCTCGCGCATCAAGCTCTTGGGCCGCATCGACGTGGTGGAAAAGCGCCGCCCGCAGGACGGCCGCATCAAGACCCGCAACCAGCGCGGCGACGAGGTGGAAATGCGGCTGTCCACGCTACCCACCGCTTTCGGCGAAAAGATGGTGATGCGGATCTTCGACCCCGACAACGCGGTGAAAGACCTGGATGCACTGGGCTTTGCGCAGCACGATGCGCAGCGCTGGGAAACGCTGGTCAAGCGCCCGCACGGCATCATCCTGGTGACCGGGCCCACAGGCTCGGGCAAGACCACCACGCTGTACTCCACGCTCAAGCGCGTGGCCACCGAAGAAGTGAACGTGAGCACGGTGGAAGACCCGATCGAAATGATCGAGCCCAGCTTCAACCAGACGCAGGTGCAGCCGCAGCTCGATTTCAACTTCGCCGAAGGCCTGCGCGCCCTCATGCGGCAGGACCCCGACATCATCATGGTGGGTGAGATACGTGACCTGGAGACGGCCGAAATGGCCATTCAGGCGGCCCTCACGGGTCACCTGGTGTTCTCCACGCTGCACACCAACGATGCGCCCTCGGCCATCACCCGCATGATGGAGCTGGGTGTGCCCTCGTACCTCATCAACGCCACGCTGCTGGGCGTGCTGGCGCAGCGGCTGGTGCGCACCCTGTGCAAGCAGTGCAAGCAAAAGGACGAAGCGGCCGCGCGCGAAACGCTGACCGAAGTGGTCAAACCCTGGAAGATCAATGGCGCCTATCAGCCCTACAAACCGGTAGGCTGCGTGGATTGCCGCATGAGCGGTTACCGCGGGCGCATGGGGCTGTATGAGCTGCTGACGGTGACCGAGGCGCTCAAGGACAAGATCACGCAGGCGCCGTCCATCGACTCCCTGCGCCGTCAGGCGGTGGCCGATGGGATGCGACCGCTGCGGCTGGCGGGTGCCCTGCGCGTGGCCGAAGGGCTCACGACGCTGGAAGAGGTGGTGGCAGCCACCCCGCCGCTGGAGCACGGATAGCCGCGCCTGCGGCAAGTCTCCTTCGCGACTGCGCGCAAAAGTAGCGGGCCAGGCGTTACCGGATGTAGGTGGAATCCACATCCGAAAACGCAATCCTTGCCCCCACAATCGCGCATTCGTGATTCCCCCCAAAGGAGACAATTCGTGAAAATCAAGAGTCAAAAAGACTTTTTTTCCGGCCTCATGTTCATGGGTATCGGAGGGGCGTTTGCGTGGGGTGCCACCACGTACAACGTTGGTAATGGCGCCCGCATGGGCCCCGGCTACTTTCCGCTGATGCTGGGCATTTTGCTGGCCTTGATCGGTGCCGTGATCATGTTCAAGGCCGTCACGGTGGAAACCGCTGACGGCGACAAGATCGGCAAGTGGGCCTGGAAGCCGCTGTTCTTCATCCTGGCCTCCAACTTTGCATTCGGCATCTTGCTGGCTGGTCTGCCCAGCTTTGGAATTCCAGCTATGGGCCTCATCGTTGCCATTTACGCGCTGACCCTTATCTCGGGTATGGCTGGCAGCGAATTCAAGGTCAAGGAATCCCTCATCCTGGCCACCATCCTTGCGGTGGGCAGCTACGTGGCATTCGTCTGGGCGCTCAAGCTCCAGTTTCCGGTGTGGCCCAGCTTCATCGCTGGCTAAGCGCAACGACAAGAGAAGAAGAGCACTCCCATGGATCTCATCAATAACCTCTCGATTGGTTTTGGCGTTGCCTTCACCTTTCAGAACCTTATCTACTGTTTCGTCGGCTGCCTGCTGGGCACGCTGATCGGTGTGCTGCCTGGCATCGGCCCTGTGGCCACCATCGCCATGCTGCTGCCTGCCACTTACGCGCTGCCTCCCGTGTCGGCGCTGATCATGCTGGCCGGTATCTATTACGGCGCGCAATACGGTGGTTCCACCACCGCCATTCTGGTGAATCTGCCAGGGGAATCCTCGTCGGTGGTGACCGTGATCGACGGCTACCAGATGGCCCGAAAAGGGCGAGCGGGGCCAGCATTGGCGGCGGCGGGCATCGGCTCGTTCTTCGCGGGCTGCGTGGGTACGCTGATCCTGGCGGCTTTTGCACCTCCGCTGACCGAAGTGGCCTTCAAGTTCGGCCCTGCCGAATACTTCTCGCTGATGGTGCTGGGCCTGATCGGTGCCGTGGTGCTGGCCTCGGGCTCCCTGCTCAAGGCTGTGGGCATGATCGTTCTGGGCCTGCTGCTGGGCTTGGTGGGCACCGACGTGAACTCGGGTGTGGCGCGCTACAGCTTCGACATTCCTGAGCTGACCGACGGTATCGGCTTCGTGACCATCGCCATGGGCGTTTTCGGTTACGGCGAAATCATTGCCAACCTCTCGCGCCCCGAAGAGGAGCGTGAGGTGTTCACGGCCAAGGTGCAGGGTCTATTTCCCACCAGGGAAGACTTCAAGCGCATGTTCCCAGCCATGGTCCGTGGTACTGCGCTGGGTTCTGCCCTGGGTATCCTGCCTGGGGGCGGCGCATTGCTGTCGGCTTTCGCTGCCTACACAATTGAGAAGAAGACGAAGCTCAAGCCTGGCGAAGTGCCTTTTGGACAAGGCAACATCCGTGGCGTGACTGCACCTGAATCGGCCAACAACGCAGGTTCGCAAACTTCGTTCATTCCTCTGCTGACGCTGGGTATTCCGCCCAACGCCGTGATGGCGCTGATGGTGGGTGCGATGACCATCCACAACATCCAGCCTGGCCCCCAGGTAATGACGAGCAACCCAGAGCTGTTCTGGGGCCTGATCGCCTCGATGTGGATCGGCAATGCAATGCTGGTGATCCTGAACCTGCCGCTGATCGGCATCTGGATCAAGCTGCTCACCGTGCCTTACCGCTGGCTGTTCCCGTCCATCGTGCTGTTCTGTGCTGTGGGCGTCTACTCCACCAACAACAACACGTGGGATGTCTGGATGGTCGGTCTGTTCGGCTTTGTCGGCTACATCTTTCACAAGCTGGGTACTGAGCCAGCGCCGCTGCTGCTCGGCTTTATCCTGGGCCCGATGATGGAAGAGAACCTGCGCCGCGCGTTGCTGCTGTCCCGTGGCGACTGGAGCGTGTTCGTCACGCGTCCGCTGTCTGCCGGCCTGCTGGCTGCAGCTGCGCTACTGCTGATCATCGTGCTGTTGCCTGCGGTGAAGAGCAAGCGCGAGGAAGCCTTCGTCGAAGACTGAGCGCCGCCGGTTCACTGAATGAATCGCACCTCACAACGGCACCTTCGGGTGCCGTTGTTTTTTGGCGAGCCACCGGGCAAGGGCACCCCGCGGACGGTAACAATCGCGGACAGAGGTCCGCATGCCCACACCAGTCCATCCCCCGCAGCATCCCCAACGGGCGCTGCTGCACAACGAGATCCACGCCCGCCCGCCCGAGGCCATGGCTGCGCCGCTGGCTATTGCCCACATCGTGATGCTGGCGGATGCCGCTGGGCGCGAAGCCAGCCGGGCGCACGTGGCGGCGCTGCTGCGTGATCACCACATGGCACTGCCTGATGCGCAGACCACGCACCTGCGCATGGACCTGGGTGCCTACCGAATCCGCTGGGAACTGCACACCGAGTTTGTGTCGTGGACCTTCATGGTGCCTGTGGCGACCGAAACCTTTGGGGAACGCGAGCCCGCCAGCGCTGCAGACGCCGTGCCGCGCGACTGGCTGGCGGCGCTGCCCGGCCAATGCCTGTGCAGCCTGAACCTGTGGGTGCTGCCCACGCACACCTTCGGCTCCGCATCGCTTGTCAAACACGTGCTGCGTGAGGACACGCTGGTGGCCTCCACCGTGGCCGATGGGCACGGCGAGGTCTACACCGATTTCGCCATCCATGCGGACGGCTTTTCGCGCATGGTGCTGCTGGCTGGCGGCATGACGCCGCGCCGGCTGGGCCGCCTGGTGCAGCGACTGCTGGAGATCGAGACCTACCGCATGGCGGCCTTGCTGGGCCTGCCCGCCGCACGCGAGGCGGCGAGTGTGCTGGCCTTTGCCGAACGCGAACTGGCCGAGCTGGCCAATGCCATCCGCACAGCCAACCGCGATGCCGAGCCCGTGCTGCTGGACCGGCTGACGCGCCTGGCGGGGCAGGTGGAGAGCCAGTACGCAGCCACGCACTCGCGCTTTTCGGCCAGCAGCGCTTACTTCGAATTGCTGGACAAGCGCATCGAGGACATTGCCGAGTCGCGCCTGGCGGGCATGCAGACCATCCGCGAGTTCATGGACCGGCGCCTCACGCCCGCGCGCAGTACCTGCGCCTGGGCCGCCCGGCGGCAGGATGCGCTGTCGCAGCGCGTCTCGCGAATGAGCAACCTGCTGCGCACCCGCGTGGAGATCGAGCAGCAGCAAAGCAGTCAGGCGCTGCTCACCACCATGAACCACCGGCAGGACCTGCAGCTCAAGATGCAGTCCACGGTGGAAGGCCTGTCGGTGGCAGCCATCACCTACTACATCGTGGGCCTGGTGAGCTACCTCGCCAAGGGCGCGCAAAAGCTGGGCTGGCCGCTGTCCGCCGAGACCACCGCAGCCGTAGCGATCCCGGTGGTGGCCGTGGGCGTGTGGTGGTCGCTGCGCCGTTTGCACCACAAGGTGTTCCGGCGGCATGAATGACGCAGCGGCATGGGTTGGCGCTGTGAGAAGCCCGCGGGGCCCAGAGCGTTACTGCCCTCTTGCGGCATCTCCGATGTCGAGGGCGGCCACCCGGATGTCCGATGGCGTTGTCCGGTAGCCATGTGCCACACTCGCTGCCCTGACCCCTGCTGAACACGGTGCAACACGCCGCACCACCATCTGCTGGGCGCCGGTTATGGCTTCGGCTGCATGCAGCCCCTATTTTTAGTAAAAAGTGCCTCCAGCCCAATCACAGCAAGCGCTACCAGCTAGAAAAAAAGTAGCATCCGGTTTGTTGCTGGCCCTGTTCGGCTCCATCGCCTTCAGTGGCAAAGCCATCATCGTGAAGCTGGCGTACCGCTACGGCGTGGATGCGGTCACGCTGATCATGTACCGCATGCTTTTTGCGTTGCCCATCTTTGCCGTAATGGCCTGGTGGGCCAGCCGTGGCAAACCCCCGCTCACCCGCAAGGACTGGGTGGGCGTGCTTGGGCTGGGCTTCACCGGGTATTACCTGTCCAGCTTTCTCGACTTCGCCGGGCTGGCCTACATCAGTGCCAGCCTGGAGCGCCTGATCCTTTACCTCAACCCCACCCTGGTGGTCGTGCTCGGGTGGGTGCTGTATCGGCATGGGATTCGCTGGAGCCAGGCGCTGGGCATGGTGATCAGCTACTGCGGCGTGATGCTCGTGTTCGGGCACGAGGCCAACCTGCAGGGCAGCGACGTGGCCTGGGGCACCTTGCTCGTGTTCATGAGCGCCGCCAGCTACGCCGTGTACCTGGTCTACAGCGGCGAGCTGGTGCGGCGCCTGGGCTCGCTGCGCTTGGTGGGGCTGGCCACCACCGTGGCGTGCCTGTGCTGCCTGCTGCAGTTCGTGTTGCTGCGCCCGCTGAGTGCCGCCGTCGTGGCGCCCGAGGTGCTGTGGCTGTCGGTGCTGAACGCCACCCTGTGCACGGCGGTTCCTGTGCTCATGGTGATGATGGCCATCGAACGGATCGGTGCAGGCATGGCCGCGCAGGCGGGCATGGTGGGGCCGCTGTCCACCATCCTCATGGGGGTGCTGATTCTGGGCGAGCCCTTCACCATGTGGGTCGCGGCGGGCACGGCCCTGGTCGTCACCGGCATCTATTTCTTCACGCGCAAGCCGCGGCGGCCACCGGCCTGAACAGCGCTACCGCCAAAAGAAAAGGTGACCGCAGTCACCTTGTTCAGGCCAGCGCCCCCGGCGTTCAGGAGGCCTTTTCTTTTTTCTTGGGTGGCGGCGGCTTGCGGGCAGGTGCCGCAGCGGGTGCCGGGGCTGGTGTGGCTGCTGCTGCGGGCGCCGGGGCAGGCGTGCGGGTGGTCAGGCGCTGTGCCACCGTGACGGGTGCCGCGCCGGTGAAACCATCCAGGTTCTTGCCCATAGCCAGCTCCAGCTGGTCCAGCCGCGCCTGGGCTGGTGGGTGGGTGGCCAGGGCCAGGGTGAACATGGGGTTGTCTGGGGTGGCGGTGCGCAGCTGCTGCAGCACGGCCACCAGGCCATAGGGGTCGAACCCTGCGCGTGTGGCCAGTGCCACGCCAGCGCGGTCGGCATCGTATTCGTCCGTCTGGTCCAGCCCGCGGGCATACAGGTTGCGGCCCAGCGCCAGGAATTGCGAGGCCACCATGTTGCCCACGGCGTTCGTCTTGATCTGCGAGGCCACCAGTTGCGTCAACACGCCCGACTGGGCTGTCTTGCGCATGGCGTGCAGGTGGTGCTTGCCCGTCACGTGGATGATCTCGTGCGCCAGGATGCCCGCCAGCTCAGCCTCGTCCGCGCAGCGGTCGATGAGCCCTTTGGTGACGAACACATACCCGCCGGGCGCGGCAAACGCGTTGTAGCCCGGGTCGTCCAGCACCACAAAGGTCCAGGGCAGGTTGGGGCGCTCGGACTGCAGGCTGATCCAGCGACCCAACTGGTTCACATAGCGCTGCAGTGCCATGTCCGGGTGCAGCGGCTTGCTGCCCAGCAGCACGGCGGCCAGTTGGCGGCCAATCTGGATCTCGCGCGGCTCGTCGATGCTTTCCACCGACCGGCTGAGCATGCTGGTCAAATCATCGCCCTGCGCCGCATTGCCGCCCTGGCCGGTGACGGCGCCCAGGATGCCGCCAGCACTGTTGCCGCCGCCCCCCAGCGAGTTCAGCAGGTTCATCACATTCTGGCTGTGCCCCTGGCTGGGCAGCAGGGCCAGGGCGAAAGCCGCGCAGGCAGTGGCCACAAGGCGTGTGCGCAGGGCCGGCAAGGTAAACGCAGAAGGCATTGGCATCGAGGTGCTCCTCGGTTCTTTTATCAGTTGGGGCTGAAGTTGGGGTCAGACGGGTTGGACGAAGACCCCGTGGCCCCCGAACCGCCGCTGGAGGTGGGCCGTGGTGGCTCGGCCAGCGGTGGCACCGTGCGGCTTTGCAGCGATACCGTGCTTGCAAACTTGCGGGCCTGGTCCGCGTTCACGCGCAGCCCCTCGGCCTGGGTGACGGCTGCCGCGTTGGGTTGGGCATTGGCAATGTCTTCAGCGCCCAGGCCACGGATGCCCACGGTGGACGTGGCCGTGGTGGTGGAGCCACTGTTGCCGCCGAACAACCCACCCAGCGAACGCAGGCCCCCGGTGGCCGCGTTGCCGGTGCCTGAGGCCGAACCCGTCTGCGGGCCCAGGTCGAACATGTGCACCCAGCCCGTGGCGCCCTGGGCGGTGCTCACCTTGACCCAAGGGGTCTTGCGTTCGGCGGTGCGGGTGACCACCGTGTTGGCCGCAAGGGCTGTCACGCTGGCACCGCCTTCCTCCGGGGTGCTGCGCAATTGCGTGGCGCGCTTCACCACAGCAGCCTCCTGGGCTTGGGCAGTGCCCGCCCAGGGGGCCAGGGCGGCGAATGCCAGCCCGGCGGCAAGGGCTCCGCGGTGCAGCCATTTCATGGGGGAACTCTCCATTTATGATTTGACGAAGGCACATGTATCAGTGTGCAACTTGGAGATTGTTATGGATTTGGGTATTGCAGGCAAATGGGCGTTGGTGTGTGGCGCCAGCAAGGGTTTAGGCTACGGCTGCGCGCAGGCCCTGGTGCGCGAAGGGGTCAACGTGGTCATCAATGCCCGCAACGCAGCTGCATTGCAGGAGGCTGCTACTCGTTTGATAGCTGATGGCGCAAGTACAGCAAGCGCTGGCAGCCAAAATGGCGTGAAACCCCAGGTGCTGGCCGTGGCGGCCGACATCACCACCGAAGCGGGCCGTGCGGCCGTGTTTTCCGTGGCGGGCGGGCCGGGGCGTGATTTCGACATCGTGGTGACCAATGCGGGTGGCCCGCCCACCGGCGACTTTCGCGACTGGGACCGCGATGCCTGGATCAAGGCCGTGGACGCCAACATGCTCACGCCCATCGAACTCATCAAGGCCACGGTGGATGGCATGGCCGCCCGCGGCTTTGGCCGCATCGTCAACATCACATCGAGCGCGGTCAAGGCACCCATCGACATCCTGGGCCTGTCCAACGGCGCACGCAGCGGCCTCACCGGTTTTGTGGCCGGGGCCTCGCGCAGCAAGATCGCCGCGCGCGGCGTCACCATCAACAACCTGCTGCCCGGCAAGTTCGACACGGACCGCCTGGCCGCCACGGTCAATGCCGCTGCGGGCAAGGCGGGCAAGAGTGTGGACGAGTTCCGTGCGGCCCAGCAGGCGCAGATTCCGGCCGGGCGCTACGGCAACGCGGCCGAGTTCGGCGCCATCTGCGCATTTCTGTGCAGCGTGCAAGCAGGCTATATGACGGGGCAGAACGTGCTGGCCGATGGCGGTGCCTACCCCGGCACATTCTGAAAAAACCGCCGCGAGTCGGGGATAACCCCCCGTTTTTGGGCGTTGTTGCGCGGTCGGCCTTCGGCACAATGGGCCACGCCCCGGGCGCGTTGGTGTGCCCGGCCCGCAGGCGCCACCTCCCCAGTGGCGTTTTGCAGACAGCTTTTTCCGGACACCGGAAAAACTTGGTGAAGAATGGGGCCGGAGATTCCGCCATGCACCTTCACTTGCCCGACCTAGCCCCAGCGACGTGCCGCGCCGCCGTGCGCATGTGCCTGTGCGTGGCGCTGGCTGCCGCGGCGTCGGCCGCCCAGGCGCAAGCGGCACCGGCCGCCGCTGCACCGGCCGCAGCGGCGCCCTACAAGCTGCGCATCGTGGGCGGGCTGGCCGGCCTGAACCAGTACACGCGCAAGGAAGAGCCCTTCTGGAACAAGGAGCTTGCGCGCATGAGCAACGGCCGGTTCGACGCGGAGATCGTCCCGTTCGACCGCGCCGGAGTTCCCGGCTCTGAAATGCTGCGCCTGCTGCAACTGGGTGTGGTGCCGTTTGGCACCACCCTGATGAGCTCCTTCACGGCCCAGCACCCCGAATACACCGCGCCCGACCTCGCGGGCCTCAACCCCGACATCGCCACGCTCAAGACCACGCTCGCCGCTTTCCGCCCTTACCTGGAAAAAGCCCTGCGCGACCAGCACGGTGTGGAAGCGCTGGCAATTTACGTCTACCCCGCGCAAGTGGTGTTCTGCAAAAAGCCGCTGCGCACGCTGTCCGACCTGTCGGGCCGCCGCATCCGTGTGTCATCGTCCACGCAGGCCGACTTTGTGGGCGCCCTGGGTGGGGTGCCGGTGCTCACGGGGTTTGCGCAGATCGTGCCCAGCCTCACCGCTGGCAACACCGAATGCGCCATCACCGGCACCATGTCGGGCAATACGCTGGGCCTGGCAGGCATCACCACCCATGTGCATTCGCTACCCGTCACATGGGGGCTGGCCGTGTTCGGGGCCAATCAGACGGCGTGGACGGCGCTGCCTCCCGACCTGCGCGCCTTGCTGCGGCGCGAATTGCCCCGGCTGGAGGCTGCCATCTGGGAAGAGTCCGAGCGCGAGACCGCCGACGGCATGGCCTGCAACCAGGGGGCATCCAGCTGCTCGGGCGGCACCAAGGGCCGCATGGTGGTGGTGCCTGTGTCGCCGCAGGACGACCGCAGTCGCCAGGACATCCTCTCGGCCACCGTGTTGCCGCGCTGGGTGCAGCGCTGTGGCGCACGCTGTGCCGACATCTGGAACCAGACCATCGGGCCGGTGCGCGGCCTGGTGGCCCCGGCGCCCGCCGGCAAATAACCCGAGGCCCGCAACACGATGAGTGAGTCGTCCACCACCCCGCTGCGCATCAGGGCCTTCGTATGGACTGGGGTGGCGGTGTTCGTGGTGGCGGTGTGTGTCGTGTCCGCCGCATTGGTCTGGAACGCGCGCCAGGTGGCGCTGGCCGACAGCGAAGCCCAGGCCACGCGTTTTGTGGCCGGGGCGGAGGCGGCACTCAACCGCTCGCTCCTGGCGGTGGATGTGCTGCTGGCCAGCACCGATGAAATGCTGGGCCTGGCAAGCGCCATGGCCGACTGGATCGACCCCGAAAGCGCCAGCCAGCGGCTGCGCAGCTCGGCCCGCCAGAACCTCATGGTGCGCTATGTGGCGCTGTTGGACGGCACGGGAAAGACGATGGCCTCGTCCGACGCATCGGGCGATGCGCTGCAGGTGCAGCTGCCTGAGGGGTTTCTGCAGGCCATCATGGCGCAGCCCGTGTCCACGCTCATGATCAGCCCGCCCGTGGTCAGCTTTGCCAGTTCGGAGCGTGTGCTCTACGTGGCGCGCTACCTGCGCATGGCCGACAGCTCGATGGTGGTGGCGGTGGCCGAGTTGCCCGTGGCTGCGCTGAGCTCGGTGTTGGTGCAGGGCGTGGATATTACCGGCCTGCAAGTCACGCTGGAGCGCTCAGACGGCCAACTGCTGCTGAGCGTGCCCAACCGTGAAGAAGCCTTGGCCCCCACCCTGAGCCCGCCCTTGGCCGCTGTGTCAGAGGCCGGAGAAGACTGGGGCGCGCCCACGCGCTTGAGTGGCGAGCCGGGCCTGGTCGTGTTCCGGCCCATCCTGTATCAGGACCTGCGCATTGCCGGCAGCATCCCCACCACCGCTGCGCTGGCAGGCTGGCGCGACGAGCGCAACGCCATTGCGCTCACCGGCCTGTTGTTTGTGGCCATGATTCTGGCTGCGGGCTGGCTGGCGCTGCGTTATCTGGATCGGCTCTCGCAGGCGCGCTTGGCCATTGCACAGTCCAAGGCCACGCTGGACCAGGCGCTGGAATCGATGGTGAGCGGCTTTTTGCTGCTGGACCGCGAGCAGCGCGTGGTGCAATGGAACAGCCAGTTCGAGTTGATCTACCCCTGGCTCAAGGAGGTCATCGCACCGGGCATGCCGTTTCGGGAGGTGATGGAGAAAACCTCTTTGCACCACCTACCGCGTGCCACGCAGAGCGAGCGCATGCGGTGGGTGGAGCAGCGCCTGGCCAAGCAACGTCTGCATGAAGGCCCCCACGAGCAGGCCTTGCCCGGCGGCCACACCATCCAGATCACAGAGCGCACCACGCCCGATGGCGGCTTGGTCATCACCTACCACGACGTCACTGCGCTGCGGCAGGCAAGCGCCGAAATCGAAAGCCTGGCCTTCTACGACCCGCTCACCAACCTGCCCAACCGACGCCTGCTGATGGACCGCATGCAGCAGGCCATTGCCGCCAGCGTGCGCAGTGGCCAGCATGGTGCGCTGCTGTTTCTCGATCTGGACCACTTCAAGACCCTGAACGACACGCAGGGCCATGAGGTGGGCGACATGCTGCTGCGCCAGGTGGCCCAGCGCCTGAAAACCTGCGTGCGCCGCGAAGACACCGTGGCGCGCCTGGGCGGCGACGAGTTTGTGGTGATGCTGCACGAGCTCTCGCCCAACAGCGACGAGGCGGCCGCCTTTGCCCGCCGCGTGGGCGAAAAGATCTTGCGCAAGCTCAATGTGCCCTACACCCTGGGCAGCATCACCCACCACAGCACGCCCAGCATTGGCGCCACGCTGATGGGCGGGGCGTTGCAGCCCACGGTCGATCTGCTCAAGCAGGCCGACATCGCGATGTACCAGGTCAAGTCACAGGGCCGCAACGCGCTGTGCTTTTTTGACCCGCAGATGCAGATCGCCATCAGCGCACGCGCGCAGCTGGAGGGCGACTTGCAGTTGGCGCTTACGGGGCGGCAGTTCGAGCTGCACTACCAGCCGCAATTCCACCTCGATGGCCGCATCGTGGGGGCCGAGGCGCTCATCCGCTGGCGCCACCCGCAGCGCGGGCTGGTGGCGCCCGGCGCGTTCATCGGCGTGGCCGAAGAGAGCGAGCTCATCGTGCCCATGGGTCACTGGGTGCTGCGCACCGCCTGCGAGCAACTGGCCGCCTGGCAGGGGGATGCACGCTACCGCCATGTGCAGCTGTCGGTGAACGTGAGTGCGCGGCAGTTCCGCCAGCGCGACTTTGTGGCGCGCGTGGTGGAGGTGCTGCGCGAAACCGGCGCGCGCGCCCACCTGCTCAAGCTGGAGCTGACCGAGTCGCTGGTGCTGGACAACGTGGACGACACCATCGCCAAGATGGGCCTGCTCAAGACCAAGGGCGTGCGGTTTTCGGTGGACGATTTCGGCACCGGTTATTCGTCGCTGGCCTACCTCACGCGGCTGCCGCTGGACCAGCTCAAGATCGACCAGTCGTTTGTGCGCAACCTGGGCGTGCGCCACACCGACGACGTGATCGTGCAGACCATCATCGGCATGGCCCGCAACCTGGAGCTGGACGTGATTGCAGAAGGCGTGGAAACCGAGGAGCAGCGGGCGTTTCTGGCCGAATACGGCTGCTGCCTGTTCCAGGGCTACCTGCTGGGCCGACCCACGCCGCTGGCGGGGCTGGAAGCGCTGCTTGATGCTGCTGCCGCCGGGGCCTCGGCCGCCCCCGCGTTGCCGGTTCAAGGCTAACGGCGGCGTAATAGTTTGCTCTTTAATTGATAGCTTATAGCGCTTGATGGATAAGCGCTAGAGGCTGATTTGGCTTAGATCCTTCGCGCTTTTCAGCGCCGCGACGACACGACGATTCCGCCCACAATCAGCGCAAACGCCACGCCGTGGAACAGCTGCGGCGTCTCGCCCAGAAACGCCGCCGACAGAATGCCCGCGAACAGCGGCGTGAGGTTCACGAAGAAGCCCGCCACGGCCGGCCCCGCGCGCTGCACGCCCACGCCCCAGCATCGGTAGGCCAGCACGGCAGGCCCCACGGCAATGAACATCAGCGCGGCCACCAGCGGCCAGCCCCATTCGATGTGCGTGCGGCCGCTCGCCCATTCCACCCCGGCAAAGCTGCCCGACCAGGCCAGGCCGAACACCATCTGCGCCATCAGGAACGCAGCCCAGTCGCTGCGGATCTCCGAGGGCTCGCTGGTGCGCGCCAGCAGCCAGCTGTAGAACGCCCACGAGATGGTGGCCAGCACCATGAACAGATCGCCCGGCACCAGGCGGAAAGCCAGCAACTGCGCCCACTCGCCTCGGCTCAGCACCAGCAGCACGCCACACACCGACAGCAGCGCGCCCACCACCTGGCGCCGCGTCACCGCCGCGCCAAAGAACAATGCGCCCACGGCCAGCATCCACACCGGCATGCTGGAACCCACCAGCGTTGCATTGATGGGCGTGGAGGTCTGCAGCGCCATGTACTGGAGCGCGTTGTAAAGGCCAATGCCCAGCAGCCCCAGCAGCGCATAACGGCGCCAATGCGGCCACAGAGGGCTGCTTTTGCGCAGCACCGCGTGGGCCAGCGGCAGCAGTATGAAAAAGGCCAGCACCCAGCGGATGAAGTTCAGGGTGGCGGGGGAAATCAGGTCATGCACCAGGCGCCCGGTGACGGCGTTGCCAGCCCACAGCAAGGGCGGAATCACCAACAGCACGGCCGTGCCGGGTGTGAGTTTTTGTGTCATGGGGCTGCACTGTAACGGAGCGCGCCTGTGCTTGCGTCCAGCCCGTCCCAAGGCCCCCCGCACCCGGGCGGCACGCCAGCCACTTTCGGCAGCGGCGCCTGAATCGTGGCAGGATGGCCGCCGTTGATTGCCCCCCCTGATTTTTTGAGGAGACCTTTTGCCATGAGCCTTGCCGTCCAGATCCGCCAGCACGGTGGTCCCGAAGAACTCCACGTGGTCGATGTCGCCGTGGGCGAACCCGGCCCCGGCGAAGTGCGCATCCGCCACCACGCGGTTGGCCTGAACTTCATCGACGTGTACCACCGCACGGGCCTGTACCCGCTGAACATGCCTGCCAGCATCGGCATGGAAGGCGCAGGCGTGATCGAGGCCGTGGGCGAGGGCGTCGCGCACCTCAAGGTGGGCGATCGCGCCGCTTACGCCAGCAACCCGCCTGGCGCCTACTGTGAAGTGCGCGTGATGCCCGCCAAGTGCGTGTGCAAGCTGCCCGACGCCATCAGCTTCGAGACCGGCGCGGCCATGATGCTCAAGGGCCTGACGGCGCAGTACCTGCTCAAGAAGACCCTGCCCGTGGAAGGCCTGCAGCCAGGCGACCACGTGCTGTTCCACGCTGCAGCCGGCGGCGTGGGGCTGATTGCCTGCCAGTGGGCCAAGGCGCTGGGCCTGCAGCTCATCGGCACGGCCGGATCCGATGCCAAGTGCCAGCTGGCCCTGGCCAACGGCGCGGCGCACGCCATCAACTACAGCACCGAAGACTTTGCAGCGCGCGTGAAGGAGATCACCGGCGGCAAGGGCGTGAAGGTGGTGTACGACTCGGTGGGCAAAGACACCTGGGACAAGTCGCTCGAATGCCTGCGCCCCTTTGGCCTCATGGCCAGCTTCGGCAACGCATCGGGCCCCGTGGCACCGTTTGCGCCCGGCAGCCTGGGCGCCAAGGGCTCGCTCTACGTCACGCGCCAGACGCTGTTCACCCACATCGCCACGCGCGAAGCCACGCAGGCCATGGCCGACGATTTGTTCAAGGTGGTGGAAAGCGGCCAGGTGAAGATCCACATCGAGCAGCGCTACGCCCTGCGCGACGTGCAGCAGGCGCACCGCGACCTGGAAGCGCGCAAGACCACCGGCTCCACCATCCTCACGTTGTCGTGAGCGCGGTGCTGGCGCCGTGGCTGCAGGCGGCACGCCTGCGCGCGCAGCAGCCACCCGCCCAGCCCCGCCTGCCCCTGTGGGTGGCGGGGCAGGCCGTGGGCTCGGTGGTGGATGGCGTTTTAAGCGAAATCAGCCTCCAGCGCTTATTAGATAAGCGCTACCAGCTATCAAAAGAAGAGCTGGGTGGTATGCCCGCCTGGCACCTGCGCGTGCCGGCCGAAGCGGCCACCGACGCCCTGAACACCTTGGCAGCCACACTGCGCGATGCGAACCTGTGCGGCCCCTGGCGCAACGAGCAACTGGCCGTGTGCAACACACAGGGCGAGCGCGTGGCCACCGTGGAGCGCGGCGCCGTGCGCGTGCTGGGCATCACCACCGTCGCCGTGCACCTGGTCGGCCTGGCGCCCGATGGCCGCATGTGGGTGCAAAAGCGCGCCCTCACCAAGCCCAACGACCCGGGCCTGTGGGACACGCTCATGGGCGGCATGATCGCCGCCACCGATTCGCTGGAACAGGCCCTGGCGCGCGAAACCTGGGAAGAGGCGGGCCTGCGCGTGGCCGACCTGCACCACATCACGCACGGCGGCCACGTGCTCTTCAGCCGCCCCAGCAGCGAGGCCGGCGGCACGGGCTACATGGTGGAGCGCATCGACTGGTTCCACGCCACCGTGCCCGAAGGCAAGGCGCCATCGAACCAGGATGGCGAGGTCGACGAATTTGCCCTGCGCTCCACCGACGAGCTGCAGGCCCACGTGGCGCAAGACCGCTTCACGCTGGAAGCCGCTCTGGTGATGGCGGCGCACTGGGGGTTGTAGGCGCCTGATCAGAGCTTTTTTGGACTGAGCCCGTCGGGTGACGAGCACTGGATTCTGCATTCCCTGGGAGGCAGGCGGGCAGCTTACGGATGTCCGGCTGCCCTGGTAGCCAGTTCCTCATGCGCATTGGGTACGGTGGGCACTGGGGATCGTGGGTGTGCTCCGTGGATGCGCGCGGTTGAAAAATGTTTGGCCACCACTTAGCGCTTAGCGTGGGTTAGCTGCCATCGAGCTCCGCCGGACGGGTATGCGAGGGAATAGACTGCTGCGATCGGCCAGGAGCGGTCGCTCACGGCGCCAGTTCGCTGTAGTGGAGATGCACCACCTGCCAATTAATGCTTGCACGCTTCCACAGCTCGGTAAATTTCACGGTGGAGCCCATTCCACGTGGTGTCTCTATCTGGCCAACCCCAAACGCGATGACTACATCAGGCGAGATGGCCTGCCAGGACAGGCTTTCGTCAACGGCCTGGCTTCCATGCGGGAACCAACGGCCAGCCTTCACTGCTTCGGAAATTCCGTTGAGCCTTTTTGACGGCTCTTCCACGCCACGTGGGCCAACAACGATGAACTCTGGGCCTTCTATTGTTGCCAATCGTGTCACGTCCCCCTTGATGTATGCCTCATACCAGCCAGATCGAAGTTCAACCAATTCTTTGTGCATGCAGCTTGCCCATGATGTGTGAGATGTCAGTGTCTGGATGTCCCTCAGTCGCCTTTGCAAATATAAGCCCGCCGAGAACTTGATGAGTGCCCGCTGTGGGCCCGAGGCGGCTGTCCAACCCTACCCGTTGCAGACATTCGGCTTTCCCGAAAGCAGACATCCGTGCGAAAGACAGCGGCTTGCTGGTGTTTACTTTTCCGATGGAAGGGTCAGGCTTCACTGAGGTAGCCCGCCTCCACCTGCTGCTGTTGATTCTCAAAGATCGCCATGGCAGTCTTCATTCGCATGAAGCCGAACTTTCGGTAGAAAGGCTCTTTGCCAGGGACCGCATACAAGATGATTTTCTTGTGACCGCGTGACATTTCCACCAAGCCGCTGACAACCTGTTTGCCAAGACCTGTGCCTTGATGGCTCGGCAATACCGCAATGTCGCAGATGTATGAGCAGTCTCCACCATCCGCGAGCGCACGCCCCGCCGCAACGAGTTTCGCGTTCTCGTAGACGAAACACTTGAACATGCTGTTTGAGAAGACTTTCTGCAGATGAAGCGAGCTTTTCTCGCCCAGCGGAGCGGCCCGATACAGGGCAGAAAGTTCGTCCCAGTCGATTCCGTCGGTAGAGTGTTTCCATTCCAGTGTCACTTGTGGCTCCAATGCTCGCTTCTGGCTGCTGATCTTGGTCATCCTATCAGCGGCCTGGCTGCTTCCATGGGCACGAACACACCCAGCGCTACCACAGTATTTACCTATCCCTATGTGGCGCATCAACGTACTCCCCCGCGAGTTCGTTCATAGGCTCTCAGGGCAAACAACCCAGCCCCTGCAATGTGGCGCGCACGGCGTCGTCGAGCGGCGTGTGGGGTTCCTCGCCCAGCACCGTGTGCAGGCGGCCACCCCGCATGCGCACGGGCTGCTGCCACAGGTAGCGCATCTCGCGCATTTCCCGCAGCGTGGCGACAAAGGGCGATGCCAGGTTCAGCAGCCACCACGGAAATGCCCGCACTGAAGGCGTGGCACCGCCCCCTTGCACCACCACGCGCTGAATGGCTGCGGCCATCTGCGTGCCATCGGCATCCCAGTGGCCGGCCATGTGGAACGTGGCGAAAGCTGGCAGGCTGGCGCGGCGCTCCAGCAGCAGCACCATGGTGCGCGCCACGTTGGGCAGGTAGGACCACTGGTGGCCCACCCCCGGCGCGGCGGGGTTGCGCACCACGCGCACCGGCTGCCCAGGCTTGACCAGGCCTTGCGCAAACCAGCTGTTGCCCGCCTGGGGTCCAAAAAAATCGCCAGCCCGCACGATGACCACGCGACAGTTGCGCTGCAGAGGGTGGTCCACCGTGGCCTGCTGGAGGCGCCGCTCCAGCTCCACGCGGATGGCGCCCTTGCGTGTCAGCGGGCGCTGGGGCGCGTCTTCGTGCAGCGTGGTGAAGGCGTCCGGCCCGTAGTTGTAGACGGTGCCGGGCAGCACCACGGTGGCGCCTTCGGCCTGCGCGGCGGCGATGGTGTTGTCCACCATGGGCAGCACCAGTTCGCTCCAGCGGCGGTAGCCGGGCGGGTTCACGGCATGCACGATCACGCTGCAGCCACGCGCAGCGGCCAGCACGTCGGCGCGCTGCATGGCGTCGCCGCGCAGCCAGGTGATGCCATCCTGATGCCAGGTGCTGGCACCGGCCGGTGCCTGGGCGGGCAGGCCGCGGCGCAGGGCGCGCACCCGCCACCCTTTGTCACGCAACTGGCGCGCGACCTCGCCGCCAATGCCGCCCGTTGCGCCGAGCACCAGAACTGTCTTGCTGTCCTCACTGTTTGGCGCACTGTTTTCTGCACTGTTTTCTGCACTGTTCGCTGCCATGTCCGTTCTCCAGAAAAACAAGGAATAAAAAGGAATGGCTGCAGTGTGTTCGCACCGCTGGCAAAAGGAAATTGCCGAAAAAAGTGGGTCGGCTATACATTTATGTATGGAATCCACCCGCATTCAAGGCGACGCTGAGGCGCGCCCCCAGGACATCGGCTGGGAGCTGTACCGCTCTTATCTGGCGGTGCTGCGTGAGGGCTCGCTCTCTGCCGCCGCCCGTGCCCTGGGCCTCACCCAGCCCACCATCGGCCGCCACATCGCCGCGCTGGAGGCGGCGCTGGGCCTGGTGCTGTTCACGCGCTCGCCGCAGGGCCTGCTGCCCACCGAGGCGGCCGTGGCGCTGCGTTCCCACGCCGAGGCCATGGGCCACGCAGCCGCTGCCCTGGTGCGTGCGGCCGATGCGCAGGGCGACGGCGTGCGTGGCACGGTGCGCGTGAGCGCCAGCGAGATCATGGGTGTCGAGGTGCTGCCGCCCTTGCTCGCCCGGCTGCAAAACTTGCACCCTGCGCTCACGGTGGAGTTGGCCCTGAGCAACCGCGTACACGACCTGCTGCAGCGCGAGGCCGACATCGCCATCCGCATGACGCAGCCGCGCCAGGAAGCCTTGGTGGCACGCCGTGTGGGCACCGTCGCCCTGGGCTTGTACGCGCACCCTGACTACCTGGCGCGGCACGGCACGCCGGGCTCTCTGGCCGATCTGGCCGGGCACCGTTTGGTGGGTTTTGATGAAGAAACGGCGTTTGTGCGGTCGGCCCGCAAATCCTTCCCCGCCTGGCAGCGCGAGCGCTTTGCCGTGCGCAGCGACAGCGACGTGGCGCAGCTGGCGTTCTTGCGTGCGGGCGGCGGCATCGGCATCTGCCAGACGGGGCTTGCGTTGCGCGCGCCCGGGCTGGAGCGCGTACTGCCCGGCCAGTTCGCCTGGGGCCTGGAGACCTGGGTGGTGATGCACGAAGACCTGCGCCACAGCCCCCGCTGCCGTGTCACCTTCGATGCGCTGTGGGAGGGCCTGCACCAATACCTGGAAGAGGGCGCCGGGCTGCAGTCGTGAGCGGGTTGCACGGCGCGGCGCGCCGTTTCTGGTGCCGAAAATGCGGCTATTGCAAAGCTGTCAATGCTATTGATTGAATAGCTTTTAGCGCTTGACTGGTAAGCGCTAGCGGCCATTTTGGCCAGTGGTTCAATCCGCCACCACTCGCTACCGCCGCTGGGCCGCCACCTCGCGCACCAGCTCCCACGCCGTCTGCGCCAGCGGCGACAGCGCGCGGTGGCGGCGGTGGGCCAGCACGATGTCGCGGTCCACGCGGGGCACCAGCGGGCGCACGGCCAGGCGGGCCAGGCCCTCGGGCGGCAGGGCCAGGGTGGGGATGACGGAGATGCCCAGGCCAGCATCCAGCATGCGGAAGATGGTGGTGGGGTGGCCCACCTCGTGTGCCACGGGGCCTGCGATGCCGTGTTCCGCCAGCGCGCGGTCGATGAGGCGGCGGCTGCCGGAGTCGTGGTCCAGCAGCACCAGCGGCTCACCCTGCAGATCGGCCCAGCGCACCTGGCGCTTGCGGGCCAGGCGGTGGGTGGGCGGGCAGGCCAGGCAGAAAGGGTCTGTCAGGATGGTTTCGCAGTGCAGCGCGTCGCGCTCGCTGGGGTCGATCACCACGCCAAAGTCCACCTCGCCCGACAGCACACTGGCCAGCACGGCGCTTTGAATGCGGTCCAGCATCAGCAACTCCAGGCCCGGGTACATGGCTTGGCAGTGGGCAATGCAGTCGGGCATGAGGTTGGCCGACAGCGTGGGGCTGCTGGCCACGCGCACGCGGCCGCGCCGGGCGGTGGCCATGTCCTGCACGTCCAGCAGCGTGTTGTCCAGCTCTTCCAGCACCCGCGGCAGGCGGGCGGCCAGGCGCTGGCCGGCGTCGGTCAGGGTGACCTCGCGCGTGGTGCGGTTGAACAGCTGCAGGCCCAGTTGTCCCTCCAGCTCGGTGATGCAGCGGCTCACGGCGGGCTGCGTGAGGCCAATGGCGTCGCCCGTGCGGCTGAAGTTGCGGGTGACCGCCACCGACTGGAAAACGTGCAACTGGCGCAGGGTGACATTCATGCGGTGAAATCATAAATCTATCAGAGAAATCCATTTCTCTTTGGAATGCAGTGCGGCTCCAATAGCGCCTTGATCCACTTTGCCTCGGCGCACCATGGCCCGCTCACGTTTTCTTCCGGACAATTTCACCCTGGCGCTGCTGAGCACCGTGGCACTGGCCAGCCTGCTGCCGGCCGCCGGGCCCGTGGCCCGCGGGCTGGAGGGGCTGACGGTGGCGGCGATTGCGCTGCTGTTCTTTCTGCATGGCGCCAAGCTCTCGCGCGATGCCATCGTGGCGGGGCTGTCGCACTGGCGGCTGCACCTGGTGGTGGTGGGCACCACGTTTGTGCTGTTTCCGCTGCTGGGCTGGGCGCTTAAGCCCGTGCTGCTGCCGCTCGTCACACCGGCGATTTACACGGGTGTGCTGTACCTGTGCGTGTTGCCTGCCACGGTGCAGTCGGCCATTGCCTTCACGGCCATGGCGCGCGGCAACATGCCCGCGGCCATCTGCAGCGCCTCGGCCTCCACCTTGCTGGGCATCGTGATCACCCCGCTGCTGGTGAGCCTGCTGTTGCCCGAGGCACAAGGCGGCGCATCGGCCGCGCGGCAGCACCCCGACACGCTTGCCAGCATCGGCCGCATCACGCTGCAGCTGATGGTTCCATTTGTGGCCGGGCATTTGCTGCGGCCCTGGGTGGGCGGCTTTGTGCAGCGGCGCGCGGCGGTGCTGCGGGTGGTGGACCAGGGCTCCATCCTGCTGGTGGTCTACACCGCGTTCAGCGCGGCGGTGGTGCAGGGGCTGTGGCGCGAGCTGCCGCTGACCGCGTTGCTGGGCCTGGTGGCGGTGTGCGCGGTGATTCTTGCGCTGGCGCTGGTCACCACCACGTGGGCCGCGCGGCGGATGGGTTTTTCCAAGGAAGATGAGATCACCATCGTTTTCTGCGGCTCCAAGAAGAGCCTGGCCAGCGGCGTGCCCATGGCCAAGGTGCTCTTTGCCTCCCACGCGGTGGGCGCCATCCTGCTGCCCATCATGGTGTTCCACCAGATGCAGCTGATGGTGTGCGCCGTGCTGGCACAGCGGTATGCGCGGCGCGGGGCGGCGGGTGCGAACCCGTAGCGCAGCGTTGGCTCCCGGTCTCGCGCAAGGGAGCCCGCACCGAGATCGGAGCCATGGCCGACGCAGGGTGCAGGGCGCCGGTTTGCGCGGTGCCGGGTCGCCTGCGGATCAGGTGGTTTGCTACTTTAATGGTAGCTATCAGCGCTTGACCAGTAAGCGCTAGAGGCCAAAAATCCTCAAAAAAATAACTCAAGCCTGCTCGTTCAGCGCGCGCAGGCGGCTGGGCGCCAGGGCGCCGGCCGATTCGAGGATGGGGTAGGCCACCGAGCACAGCAGGGAGTTGATGCGCTTGAGTTCGCTGATCAAATCGATGTGCAGTGAGCTGGTCTCGATGCTCTGCACCGTGTTGTCCGACAGGCGCGCCAGGTGGGTGGCCGAATAGGCGTGTTCCAGGTCGCGGAAGCGCGCTTTTTCTTCGAGCAGCTTTTGCGCGTCGCGCACGCTGCCGTTGAGGAACACGCTCATCGCCAGGCGCAGGTTGTCGATCAAGCGGGCATGCAGCTCGTTGATCTCTTCCATGCCGGCCTCAGAGAACTGGCGGCCCTTCTTGATCTTCTTGTCCTCGATGTCGATCAGCACGCGCTCG
>PJUL01000453.1_pt1 | contig 29441 bp, 28 predicted proteins | sample 1512221 | NCBI WGS metagenome assembly PJUL01 (sample SAMN08177667, study PRJNA422409) | Feces metagenome, whole genome shotgun sequencing project.
CCGGCTTCATCCGCGACCTGACCGAGAAGCAGAAGGCCGAGCAACGGATCGAGCAATTGCGCGGCGAGCTCGTTCATGCCGCGCGCGTCAGCGCGATGGGCACCATGGCCTCGACGCTGGCGCACGAACTCAACCAGCCAATCACCGCCGTGGTCAACTACGTCCACGGCGCCAGCAACCTGATCCGCGGTTCCGATGCTCCGGACCTCCAGGTCATCCGGCACGCGCTGGACGAAGCCACGGCCGAGGCCATGCGCGCGGGAAGCATCGTCCGCCGTCTGCGCGAATTCGTTGCGCGCGGCGACAGCGAGAAGAGCGTCGAACATCTCGACGCACTGGTCGAGGAAGCCGCCGACCTCGCCCTCATCGGTGCTCGCGAGCGCGGGATCGAGGCCAGCTTCGCGATCGACCACGCCAGTTCGGTGGTGCTCGTCGACAAGATCCAGACGCAGCAGGTGCTGATCAACCTGATGCGCAACGCCGTGGACGCGATGTCCGGCGCGCCGATCCGTCGCCTGATCGTCTCTAGCCAGCCAGAGCCCAACGGCTATGTCCGTGTCACCGTGGCGGACACTGGCCCCGGCATCTCCTCCGAAATCGCAGAGAATCTCTTTCGCGCCTTCAACAGCAGCAAGGATGGCGGAATGGGCCTCGGCCTCTCTATTTGCAGAACCATCGTCGAAGCCAATGGCGGCAGGATCTGGGCGGAACCCCGCCCGGGCGGCGGGACTGCGTTTCACTTTACCCTTATCCGCATGGAAACGGAGCATTCTGAATGAACGATCGGCGCCTGGTGCACATCATCGACGACGAAGACAGCGTCCGGAACTCGATCGGTTTCATGCTGCAGACCAAAGGCTATTCCGTGCGCACCTGGCCGTCGGGCGCCGCCTTCCTGCGCGAGCTGCGCAATGCCGAGCCGGGCTGTATCCTGCTCGACATCCGCATGCCGGAAATGGACGGACTGCAGGTACAGTTGCAGCTGAACGAGCGTGGCGTCGCCATGCCGGTGATCGTGCTGACCGGCCATGGCGACGTGAACATCGCGGTGAAGGCGATGCGCAACGGTGCGATCGATTTCCTCGAAAAGCCGTTCGAGGCCGACCAGCTGCTTGCCGCGATCGAAACCGCCTTCGATCGCTCGGAAGACCCCAACAGCGCCTCGCGCACCGATGCTGCGCGCACCCAGCTCGCCAGCCTTTCGGGGCGCGAGCGCGAAGTGCTGGAAGGGCTCGCGGCGGGCTTTCCCAACAAGACCATCGCCTATGATCTCGGCATCTCGCCGCGCACGGTGGAGGTGCACCGCGCCAACCTGATGCAGAAGCTCGGTGCGCGCAGCCTCTCGGAAGCGCTGCGCGTCACCTTCACCGCGGAGATGGGCGAGCTCTAGAGCCAGCCCGCCGTCTCGGCGAGCACCCACAGGCCCGCCGCGATGAACAGGACCGCGGCAATGCCGTGGACCAGCTTCAACGGCACGCGCTTCAACAGCGCGTTGCCCAGGAACACCGCCGGTACATTGGCAAGCATCATGCCCAGCGTGGTGCCCGCCGTGACCATCCAGACGTTATGGAAGCGCGCGCCCAACGCCACCGTGGCGAGCTGGGTCTTGTCGCCCATCTCGACCAGGAAAAAGGCGATGGCGGTGGTGAGGAAAGCGCCGAACCGCGCCGGCTTCTCGTCCAGATCGTCGATCTTGTCGGGAATCAGCGTCCACAGGCCCATGGCAATGAACGAGGCCGCGATCAGGTAGCGGAACCAGGCGCCCTGTAGCAGCTGCGCCGCCTCGGAGCCGACCAGCGCGGCAAGGAAATGGTTGGCCAGCGTCGCCACCAGGATGCCGAGGACGATTGGCACCGGCTTCTTGAAACGCGTGGCAAGCAGGATCGCGAGCAGCTGCGTCTTGTCGCCGATCTCGGCGAGCGCGACCAGCGCGGTGGAGCTCAGAAAAGCTTCGAACAAGGGAAATACTCCGGGCCGGACGGAGACGAAATCCAACGACATCGCACCTCCCCGCCCGGCAAGAGCGGAGATGCGACGCCATTGGTCTCGCCCGAACGGTGTTCCCGTCCCTCCCGCGCCATGGTCTCTCGACCAAGTATGTTGACGCGGGAGCCCGCGCGATGCGCGGCTGGCTACTCCCCAAATAGCGAGTTGCTGCATGAAGCAGCACGACGGGCCCCTAGCGAAGACCGCGTCCGGAATCCAGCGCTATCGCATCAGCGCGCCAGACTCAGTCCGCCGGAGCGTGGCCCTGGGGCCTCATCCGGCTCCCCTCGCAGCGACGCAAGCAGCTCGCCGATCGACCGCAGCGGCGATGCTTCGAGGAACCGGCTCCCCCAGTCCCGGGCAAGCGCCGCCGCATCCGCCCCGGTATCGGCAAGGATCGAGGGAAAGGCGATTCGCAGCCGCGGCCCGGCAAAGAGCTGCTCCGGCGTGGCACGCACCGCCGATCCCAGCGGCCGGACGAACACCGCCCCCGCAACCTTCTCCACATAGGAAGCGGGAGAAAGCCGCGCCCACCAGGTCACGGCGAAACAGCCGATGCCATGGGCGACAAGGATCACCGGCTGTTCGGTCAGGCGCACGGCTTCATCCAGCCGCGCAGCCCATAGATTGCGACCACCGCCGGCGCCGAGTTCGATGATCTGCCCGGCATGGGCGAGCAGGCTGCGCGCGGGGCGATCCGCGCTGTCGAAGATCGTCAGGGTCGGCAACGACGGATCGAAGAGGCCATTCTCGGGCATTCGTTTATCTCCCGGCAAGGGGGAAGGCACGCTCAACGAGTCGCAAGCGTATTCCTACCGCGACGCTATGCAATTATACCTGCGCCAGGATGTTTCCCCAGCACGCCGAAATTATCGATCGCCCCGCACAGCCCCCGGGCGCCGAATATTGCCGAAAGTTCATCTTGCCGCGAACTCTCGGTCAGGCAGCGGGGCGCAGCGTTGATTCTCCTCAAACGGAGAATGCCCATGTTCAGGAACCTGATGATCGCCGGCGCCTCGTTTGCCATGCTCGCCGCGGCCACGCCTTCCCTGGCAGCGGCGCCTTGCCGCAATGCAAATGGCAAATTCGTCAAATGCCCGACCAAGCCCGCCGCGCCCGCAAAGGCGACTCGCTGCAAGGACGCCAAGGGCAAGTTCGTGAAGTGTGGCACGGCAGGCGCCAAGCCCGCCTGATTCCCGCCTCCGGGCCCGGCCTTTCCCGTTGGCCGGGCCCGGATTTCGTCGCCGCCCTTTATTGCGATTGACTTGCAATATACCTTTCCCTACCCGCAGCCGAAATGCCGCGTCGAAGGGAATCCACAATGAAATCCGCCCTGCCCGGCACCGTTCTCACCGCTACGCGCGCGGCGCGCTGATCCGGCAAGACTCGTGGCTGGCACCGCTTCCTCGCGCACCGGCTGGCGCTATCGTACCAATATCGCCGCACGCGCGCTCGCCGGAACTATCGGCGCCTATGCCGTCGCCGCGTGCTTCGCGATGGCCCTCGCCCGCATCCTGCCGCTGGAGCCCGTCCAGGCGATCATGCCGGCGACGCTGCTCGCCTTCCTGATCATGCCGGCAGTGACGATCTGGGCATTCCTTGCCCGTAGCCCTTGGCGCGCCTGGGGTGGCGTGGTCCTGCTCGGCGCGCTCTTCGCCGGCATCGCCTGGCTCACCGGAACGCCCGCATGAGCGCCGCAGTTCGCGAGGGCGTCCGCCAGGTCATGGCCTGGCTGCACGGCTGGATGGGATTGCTGCTCGGCTGGGTGCTGTTCGTCATGTGCCTCGCCGGCACGCTCAGCGTGTTCAAGCCCGAGATCGGCCAATGGATGCGCCCGGAGACCAACGCCACCGCCGACCCGGCCGACGCGGTGCAGGCGGCGACCGACTGGCTCGCGAAGAACACGAAGGACTCGACCGGCTGGTTCCTCACCGCGCCCAATGCGCGGACGAACACGGTCGAGGCGGCGTACAGCACCGGCAACACCTATCTCTACCGCGCGCTCGATCCGGTGAGTGGCGCCCCCGCCCCGCGCGAGACGCTGGGCGGCGAGTTCTTCTACCGGCTCCATTTCGAGCTGGAGCTCCCCTATCCCTGGGGCCGCTGGCTGGCCTCGATCGCGGGGATGGTGATGCTGGTCGCGCTGATCACCGGGATCATCGCCCACCGCCGTATCTTCAAGGATTTCTTCACCTTCCGCCCGGCCAAGGGCCAGCGCTCCTGGCTAGACGGTCACAACGCGCTGGGCGTGCTCGCCACGCCCTTCCATCTGATGATCACCTTCACCGGGATCGTGACTCTCGCCTCGCTGTCGATGCCTTGGGCGATGACCGCGGCCTATGGCGACAATCTCGCGAAGCTCTATCAGGACCTCACGCCAGGCATCGCCCAGCGCGCGCCGACCGGCGAGCACGCACCGCTGGCGCCCGTCGCGCCGATGCTGCGGGAGGCACAGCGCCAGCTCGGCGGCACAATCGGCCGGGTCTATGTGATCAATCCGGGCGACAAGGCCGCGGTAGTGACGGTGTTCCGCTCGGACGCCGACCAGCTCGCCTTCACGCCCGCCGAGATGAGCTTCGACGGTGCCACCGGCAAGCCGCTGAGCAAGTGGCGGGAGAACCGGCCTGCGGTGCAGACCTACAATGTTGTCTATGGCCTCCACATGGCCCGGTTCGCACCGATTGCGACGCGCTGGCTCTATTTCCTGAGCGGCACGATGCTGACGCTGGCGATCGCGACGGGCATGGTGCTGTGGATCGTCAAGCGCCGCGAGCGCGCGCCGCTCGCACTCGGCAATCGCATCGTCGAGCGTCTCAACGCCGGCATACTGGGCGGGGTGCCATTTGGTTGCGCCGCCTATCTGCTGGCCAACCGCGCGATCCCGCTCGGGCTGGAGGGACGTTCCGGGCTTGAGGTCTCGGTCGCGCTCTGGAGCGCCGCCGCCGGTCTGGTCGTCGGCGCCGCACTCAAGCCGCGCTGGTCCTGGCCGCTGCTGACGGGCGCGACAGCCTTGGCCTGCGCGCTTGCCGCGCTTCTCGGCCTTTCGATCAGCACGATGTCCGCAGTCCTGCTCGCCGCCGCCGCCGCCCTTGCCTGGCTCGCCGTCCAGCAGAGCCGCGGACCGAAGCAGCGCCCGCAGCGCAGGAGGCGCACGGCATGACGCTGGCCATCACCGGTCTGCTCTATCTCGGCATGTTTGCGCTCGCCGCCGGCATGTCGCGCCACGGCGATCCGCTGCTTGGCGCGCAGGCGAAGCTGGCGGCGCTGCGACACCCTGCCCGCTATGGCTGGGCGCTGCTGGTGCTTTCCTTCCTGCTCGCCTGTCTTGCCCATGACGGCGGCCAGACGCTCGTATTCTGGTTCGGGTTCATCCCGCTAGCCAGCGCAATACTGGTGCTCGGAATCACCTATCGTCCCGCGATACCCCGCATATGTGTGCCTATCGCGGCATTGCTGGTGCTGGCGGGACCTCTGCTCTAACGGCTCAGTTCACCGACACCCGGCGGCGCAGCAAAGCGCTGGCGATCTCGACGATTTCCACCGGATCGAACGGCTTGTTGATCGCCGGCGCTTCGGGGAACCCCTCAGGCAGATGATCGCGGCCATAGCCGCTGACAAAGGCGAACGGCACGCCCTGCGCATCGAGTGCCCGTGCGATCGATTCGACGCTGGCGCCCTGCAGATTGCCGTCCAGCAGCGCCGCGTCGATCCTTCCGCTCTCGGCCAGCGCACGCGCATGCTCGGTCGTCGCCGCCGGTCCCACCACTTCGGCTCCCGCATCGGCGAGGATGGCGGAGAGCTCGAGCGCGACCAGGGGCTCGTCCTCGATGATCCCAAACCGCTTCCCCGCGATCGACGAACCGGAAGTTGCGGCAAACACGGCGCGACGTTGGCCATCCTCGGCGATCCTGCCCTGCGTCTCGCCCCGCGTGGCGGCACCGCCGGCATGAGGGATGGAAAGGACCCAGCGTAGGCCTTCGGACGCGAAGTCCGCTTCGGCCGACCCACCTTCGGCCTTGAGGCTGCGCTCGATCAACGCGCTGCCGAAACCTCGCCGGTCGGGCGGCGATACCCGCGGGCCGCCGCTCTCCGCCCATTCGAGCTCGAGCATCGTGCCCCTCAGCCGCCACTCCAGCCGCACCCGGCCGGTTTCGTTGGAGAGCGCGCCATATTTGTTCGCGTTGGTCCCCAGCTCGTGCAACACCAGCGCAAGATGCAGCGCCGGCTCAGGCGACAGCTCGATCTCCGGCCCCGAGAAGCTCAGCCGCTGCGGATCGATCGTGCCCAGTTGCAGCTGCCCCTCGATCAGTTCGCGCAGCCGCGCACCCTGCCAGGTCGTCGCGCTCAGCAGCGAATGGGCACGGGCCAAGGCATGGATGCGCCCGATAAAGGTCGATGCGAAGTCGGCTGCGCCGCCGGAATGGCGCAACGTCTGGGTGGCGATCGCCTGCACCGAGGCGAGCGTGTTCTTCACGCGGTGGTTGAGCTCGCCGATCAGCAGCCGCTGCGTCGCCTCGGCGCGCTTGCGCTCGGTCACGTCGAGGATCTGGACGCTTACCGAGACCAGTCGGCTGCCTTCGAACAGCGCCGAGCAATAGCATTCGCAATCGAGCGGCGTGCCATTCTTGTCGTTGGCGCGCAACGTCTCGACGCGGCGACGCTCATGCCCCTCGACCATCTGGGCAAGCACCGCTTCGACTTCCTCACCGTTCACCGGATCGAGCCAATCGAGCTTCGCGGCCTGCCGCCCGACCACTTCGGCGGCGCTCCAGCCGAACAGCCGCTCGGCACCGTTCGACCAGCCGATCACCGTCAGCTCCGCATCGAACTCGACGATGGCGAGCGGGCTGTTGTCGCTATGTGCCTGGATGCGGCCGAGCGCGGCAGCAAGCTGGTCGCGCTGCCGGGCGATCTCGAGCCGCTGGCGCGCCAGCTCGACGAAGATGTCGACCTTGTTGCGCACGATCTGCGGGTCGACCGGCTTGAGCAGATAGTCGATCGCCCCGGCTTCATAGCCACGGAAACGGCGCCGTTCGTCGGTCGCCACGGCGGTAACGAAGATGATCGGAACCCGCCGGGTGCGCTCGGTACCGCGCATCAGCTCCGCCAGCTCGAAGCCGTCCATGCCGGGCATCTGCACATCGAGCAGGGCCAGCGCGACCTCGTGCTGCAGCAGGAGCTCCAGTGCAGCCGGGCCCGAGGGCGCCTTGAGTATCTCCACGCCCTCACGGCGCAGCAGCGCGTCCATCGCGACCAGATTCTTGTCGATGTCGTCGACGACGAGGATTTTCACGGCTTCAGGCTGCAGCATGGTCGGCCTCCGCAGCTATCGGCATGATGTTGCGCCGGTATATCTTCTCCGCCGGTTCGAAATCGCTGAAGGCGTCGGCATGGGTGGAGAAGCGCAGATTCTCCTTCGAGCCCAGGCCGAGAAAGCCGCCACGTACCAGGCTCTGGCCGAACAGACCCAGCGCCCGGTCCTGCAACTGCCGGTCGAAATAGATCAGCACATTGCGGCTGGAGACGAGATGCGCCTCCGCGAAGACCTGGTCGGTCGCCAGATTATGCTCTGCGAAGACCGCCCGGCTGCGCAGACTCTTGTCGAACATCACCCGGCCATAGCCGGCGGTATAATGGTCGGACAGCGACCCCTTGCCGCCCGCCGCCCGGTGATTGGCGGTGAACAGGGGAATCCGGTCCAGTTCGTACACACCCGCCTCGGCCCGTTCGAGCGCGGCGGGGCTGATATCGGTGCAATAGAAGATCGTCCGCTCCTCCAGCCCTTCCTCGCGGAACAGGATGGCGAGCGAATAGAACTCCTCGCCATTGGCACAGCCGGCGATCCACACCTTGAGCGAGGGGAAGGTGCGCAGATGCGGCACCACCTGCTCGCGGATCGCGCGGAAATAGGCGGGATCGCGGAACATCTCGCTCACCTGGATGGTGAGGAAACCCATCAGCTCGGCGAACATGCCCGGCTCGCGCAGCACCCTGGCCTGCAGCGCCGATAGTGTGTCGCAGCCGAAGCGCGTGCGGGCGCGCTCCATCCGCCGCCGCAGCGATCCGCGCGAATAGCCGCGGAAATCATAATGGTACCGCTGCCAGATCGCCTCAAGCAGCAGCCCGAGTTCGATCTCCTCTTCCACCGAATCCACCACGTCGCCGATCTCGCTCATCGGGGCATCCATACCCGCACGAGGCTGAGCAGCTTGTCGACGTCGAGCGGCTTGGCGAGATAGTCGTTGGCCCCCGCCGCAATACAGTCCTGCTGATCCCGCGCCATCGCCTTGGCGGTGAGCGCGATCACCGGCAGGTTGCGCCATTCGGGCCGCCCGCGGATCTCGCGCGTGGCGGTGAGCCCGTCCATCTCGGGCATCATCACGTCCATCAGCACCAGTTCGACCGGGGTGCCGCCCGCCTGCGCGGTATCGAGCGCGGCCAGCGCTTCCACGCCGTTGCGGGCGATCTGGACCGCGGCGCCATGCGGCTCGAAGATCGAGGTCAGCGCATAGACGTTGCGGATGTCGTCCTCGACGACGAGGATATGCCGCCCGTCAAGCGCCGCATCGCGCTTGAGCGCCTGATGCAGCATCGCCTGCTGCTGCTCGGGCAGGTCCGACACCACCTGGTGCAGGAACAGGGTCACCTCGTCGAGCAACCGCTCGGGCGACTTGGCTCCCTTCACGATGATCGACTTGGAATAGCGGCGCAGGCGCAGTTCCTCGTCCGCCGACAGATCGCGCCCGGTGTAGACGATCACCGGCGGGAAGCCGACGCTCTCGTCCAGGCTCAGTTTCTCGAGCAGGTCGAGCCCGGCCATGTCGGGCAGGTTGAGATCGAGTACCATGCAGTCGAACGTCTCGCCGGCGAGCCGGTCCAGCGCCTCGGCCGCCGAATGTGCGTCCACCGTCTCGACCTCGCGCGAGGCGAGCAGCAGCCGCACGCTTTCCGCCTGCTGGGCGTCGTCCTCGACCACCAGCACCCGGCGCAGGCGCTGGGTCATATGCGCCTCCAGCCCCTCGAGCAGGCCGACCAGCTTGTCGCGCCGTACGGGCTTGAGCATGTATCCGATCGCACCATTGGCAAGCGCGACCTGGCTGTTGTCGTCGACCGAAACCACGTGCACCGGAATGTGCCGCGTGCGCGGGTCGCGCTTGATCCGGTCGAGCACCGACAGCCCGGTGTGATCGGGCAGCCCCATGTCGAGGATCACCGCATTGGGCACATATTGCCGCGCCATCAGCGCGCCTTCGTCGGCGGTGCCCGCGATCAGGCAGTCGAAGCCCAGCTCATGCGCAAGATCGTAGAGGATGCGGGCGAAGGCCGGATCATCCTCCACCACGAGCAACACCCGGCTGTCCCCGCTCAGCCGCTCGCGATCGTCAGTCACCGCGGCATGGCGCGAAGGCCGCCTCGCCGCCAACGGCGCGGGCTTGACCGGCTCGGCCGTGAGCAACGGCGCCTCGGCACGCACCGGCGCCTCGATCAGCCCGGGATCGTAGGTCTCGGGCAGCAGCAGCGTAAAGATGCTGCCCTCGCCCGCACCGCTCTCGACACGGATCTCGCCGCCGAGCAGTCCCGCCAGCTCGCGCGAGATCGACAGGCCCAGGCCGGTGCCGCCATATTTCCGGCTGATCGTGCCGTCGGCCTGACGGAATGCCTCGAAGATGAGCTTCTGCTGCTCCGGCGGGATGCCTACGCCGGTGTCGCGCACCGCGAAGCTCAGCCGCCCATCGCTCGCGCGGCCCACGGCGAGCGACACTTCGCCCCGCTCAGTGAACTTCACTGCGTTCGACAGGAAATTGCGCAGCACCTGCTCCAGCCGCTGCGGGTCGGTTTCGATCTCGCCGGGCGTTCCCGGCAAAACCTCGCAGCGCAGTTCCAGCCCCTTGGCCTCGGCCGACGCCCCAAAGCCCTGGCGCAGCTTCTCCAGCATCGGCGCGACGCGAATGCTGCGCGGCTGCAGCTCCAGCTTGCCCGCCTCGATCTTCGAGATGTCGAGCACGTCGTTGATCAGCGCCAGCAGATCATTGCCCGACGTCTCGATCGTCTCGGCATGCCGGATCTGCTCGGCATTCATCGTGCCGGCGCGATTCTCGGCCAGCAGCCGCGCCATGATCAGCAGCGAGTTGAGCGGCGTGCGCAGCTCGTGGCTCATATTGGCGAGGAACTCGGACTTGTAGCGGCTCGCCTGCTCCAGGTCGCGCGCCTGACCCGCAAGAGAGGCCTGCGCGCGCGACAGATCGTCGCGTTGCGCTTCCAGTGTCTGGGTCTGCTCCTCGAGCTGGGCGTTGCTCTCCTCCAGCTCGGCCTGCTGCACTTCGAGCCGCGCCTGCGATTCCTGCAGCGCGCGCGCCTGCGCCTCCAGCTCCTCGTTGCTCGACCGCAGTTCCTCGCTCTGGGCCTGAAGCTCCTCGGCCTGCGCCTGAGTCTCTTCCAAAAGGGCCTGCAGCTGGACGCGATATTTGGCGGATCGCACCGCGACGCCGAGTTGCTCCGCAATCCGCTCCAGCAGCGCCTGGGCGTCGACCGGCATCTTGTCGGCGAAGAAACCCAGCTCCACCACGCTATTCACCTGCCCGTCGATCCGCGCCGGTGCGATCAGCAGCTTGCCTGGCTTCGCCTGCCCGAGCGCCGATCCGAAATAGAGATAGCCGTCCGGCACCTGATCGAGCGTGAACCCGCGACCATCGGCGATCGCCTGGCCGAGCAGACCGTCACCCGGCGCCACCCGCTCGGGTACCGATGCGCCTGCAGGCACGCCATAGCTGGCCCGGCGCAGGAACCCGTCCCCATTGCGGATGAAGATCGCGCCCGCGCTCGCGCCCAGATACTCGGCGAGGAAGCGCAGCGCGTTCGCACCCAGCTTGTCGACCGCCAGATCGCCGGCCACGGCTTCGCCCAGCCCGACCTGCCCGGCCTGTAGCCATTCCTCGCGGCGCACCACGAGCTTGTTGCGGATGAACAGCACGCCGACGATTGCCAGCACCCAGCCGGTGAACATGCCCAGCGTGCGGTTCATCTGCGAGATGCTCGGATCGACGCCGCCCGGCGGCGACAGCTTGAAACCGATGATCGTCAGCACGGTCGCGAGCAGCGCCACTGCCGCCGGCGCTACAGGCCGCACGCTCAGAAAGGCGAAGACGATCGGCAGCAGGTAGAACACCCACACGGAGGTTCCGAGGGGGAATACGAGATCGGCCAGGAAGGGAGCCGTAAGGAGGATTGCGAGCGCGCCGTAGAGCAACACTTCGTATCTGGCGCCGGACCGATCGATCATCAAACCCCGTTCTCTTCAGGCAAGCCCATGAATTCGCCGCGTTATTCCAACAGCATTCGGGGATCGCAACCAAGATCGGCGCCGAATGACGCCACCCGGCGCAACGCTACATCGGCCGTTCGGTTCCATAAAGTTACGTAAATGAGACAGAGGCTCGAATCGGGACCCTCGGGAAATCACCGCCGTCGCGAGGCGCAGCTCTTCTCGGGAAGAATTCCGGCTAACTATTTGGAAATGGGCGGCTGGTGGAGCTGAGGGGAATCGAACCCCTGACCTCTGCAGTGCGATTGCAGCGCTCTCCCATCTGAGCTACAGCCCCGCCGCCAGCTCCGGGCAACGCGCCGGAGAGGCGCTGCATTAGCGACGCTTGACGACCAATGCAACCGGGTAGCGGCCCGCGCGGCAAAACGCTTCGCCTGCGCGGCGAACAGCATTGAAAAGCCGCCCTTTTTCCGGAACCAATGCCGGGTCTCATCCGCTGAATCCGCACCAACTCAGCCCATCTGCAGTGGAGAGGATTCCATGAACGACCGCTACCGGGAACCCCGCTATTTCGGCCCCGAGGACCAGTACCAAGTGAGCGGCGCGCGACGCGCCGGCGGCGAACATTATTCCAGCGCGCGCGAATATGCCGCGGCCGGCGAGTTCGGACGCGGACGCAGCTATCGCGGCGGGTCCGGCACCTATGGCGCAGGCGGCTATGGCAATGACTGGGACCGCGGCAATCGCGACTATCGCGGCGGCTGGGACGGCCCGCACGGCTATAACCGCAGCTATGGCCAGGATCGCGACTATCGCGACAATGGCCAGGGTGGCGACCGCGGCTTCTTCGAGCGCGCCGGCGACGAGGTGCGCTCCTGGTTCGGCGACGACGAAGCCGAGCGCCGCCGCGAGGAAGACATGCGCTACGACGCCCGCCATGAACGCGGCGCGCGCGGGCCGGATGACCATTATTCGGGCTGGCGCCGCCAGCGCATCGCCGAGCTCGACAACGACTATGACGAATATCGCCGCGAGAACGCCCAGCGTTTCGAGAGTGAGTTCAACACCTGGCGCACCGATCGTCAGGGCCAACGCGATGGTTTGCGGCGCGTCGCCGAGCACATGGAGGTTCTGGGATCAGACGGCAGCCATGTCGGCACGGTCGACAAGGTACGCGGCGACCGCGTGATCCTGACTAAGAACGACGCCGATGCCGGCGGGCATCATCACTCGATCCCGTCGCGCTGGATCCAGTCGGTCGACGACAAGGTCACGCTGCGCAAGACCGCCGATGAGGCACAGGCGGCGTGGAAGGATGAGGAGCGCTCCGGTGCGCTGTTCGGCGGCCGCGACGATCAGAACTGGAATCGCGACCGGAACCTCAACCGGAGCTTCTCCGGCACCTATTGAGGGATGTGAGCAGAACTGGGCCCGGGAAGCGTTCCCGGGCCCCTCTTTGTGCCGATCAGCCCGCCAGCCAGGCCGCCAGCGCGGCGCGGAACGCCTCGGGCTGGTCGAGCATGATGAAATGCCCGCTGTCGCCCACGCCCTGCAGGGTCACTTTTGGGGCACCGGCATATTCGCGCTTGTAGAGATCGAGCACTGCCGCCTCGCCACCGCGCAGCGCCGTCCAGGGCACCAGCACGGTGAGCGGCACGGAAATGTCCTTTAGCTGCGGCCGCAGATCGGCCTGCAAGTCCTCATAGATCGCCTGGCCGGAGACGCGCATATCCGCCTGCGCCGACCAGGCCGCGACCTTCGCCTGCGACTCTGGCTTGAGCGCATTCTGCCGGCCGATCGCCTGACCGATCGCTTCAGGAAACGGCTTGCCATAGAGCCCTGCCATCTGGGCTCGCATCGCCTCGGCCTGGGGCTTCACCGTCTCAACGGTGGAACCCGGGAAGAATGCCGATCCGACAAAAGGCAACGCGTCGACGATCAGCGCCTTGCCGACATCGCCCGGGTGCGCCTTGGCGAGCATCAGCGCCAGCAATCCCCCCATGGAGTGACCGACCACCGCAGCACCCGAAATCTTCCTGCTCGCGATGAGCTTGTGCAGGTCCGCGACCGTGCCGGGCAGCAGCCCTTCGCCGAGATTGGCCCCCGGTGCGTCGCCGCCAAAGCCGTTGACCTGAACGAGATAGACGCTGTGCGTCTTCGCCAGTTCCGGTGCCACGCCGTCCCACACCGCGCTCGGGCTGGAGAGGCCAGGGATCAGGATCACCGGGCTGCCCTTGCCGATCACCTGCACCGAGATGTGGTCCATCTGGATGATGTTGGCGGGCACCGTCACCGCATGCGCGGCCGGGGCGTTGAGGATGGCAGGAATGCTGGCGGTGGCGAGCAGGGCGAAGGCAATGCGACGGATCATGGCGGTCAGTCCTTGCGATTGGGGTTGGTGAAGATGTCTTCGATGGTCAGGTCGAACAGGTCGGCGATCTTGAAGGCGAGCGGGAGCGAAGGATCGTAGCGGCCGGTCTCGATCGCGTTGACGCTCTGGCGCGACACTTCGAGCCGTTCGGCCAGATCCTGCTGGCTCCATGCCCGCTCGGCGCGCAGCACGCGGAGGCGGTTATTCATTCGCCGCCTCCGCTCAGGTTTCCGAACCGGTAGAAGCAGCCGCCCACGCCAAGCCCGAACATCCACAGGATCGTGATGTAATAGGCATAGACATGCGGCACGAGATCGAAATTCTCGAGAAAGCCCCAGGCCGTGGCGATACTGAGCGAAAAGCCGGTAGCCACCAGCGCCTGTCGCGCAAGCTGCAGCTTCAGATACTCATCCGACTCCTCGATGAGGTAGCGCCCGATGACAAGAAATACGCCGATTATCGGAAAGGCCGGCAGCAGCCCGGCGACATAGCCAAGTGGGCCGTGGAGCGGGTAATTCTTGTGATAGAAGATCACCCCGAACAGGATCAGCACATAGCCGGTCATCAGCAGAAAGATCGATCTGGTGTAGCGCTTCTGCGCGCGGTTCATCTTCATGGATGGCTCCCTTTACACGTTGTAAAGGGAGCTTTACGTGGTGCTGCACAACAATGTCAATGATACTTTCCATACAGGAAAGCGACCACGACTAACTGGCAATGCTACTTTCCAGGTGGCGGATCCGTATCGACCTTCCATCCGCGCACATCGCGGATCATCGGCCTGCCACAGCCCTCGCATCGGGATCGAAAGGTCGAACCATCATCCCAGGCACGCGCGCGGCTGCGGTGATGCCTGCCGAACAGGCAGAAGACTGGCTGCAGAATCCGCATATGGCGCCTCCCGAAATTCCGGAAAGGGAGCAGGCGCCCATCCGCGCGGAAAGTCTATCTGCTGCGGGAAATGTTACATGTTTTTAATGCGCAAGCGTGGCGAGCATCTCTGCAGCAAGCAGGCTCAGCGTGTCGTCACGCGCGCCCATCACCACGATCCGGTCACCGGGCTGCGCGACCGCCACCAGATGCGCAGCCGCAGCCCCCCGGTCCGGGATGTGCAGCGCATTGCGCCCCGTCACGGCAACGTCGGCGACGATGTCGGCACTGGTTACTTCGCGGCTGGTAGTGCCGCCCTGATAGACCGGGTCCGGCAGGACGAGCACGTCGTCTGCGCCCAGCTTCTCGGCGAACATCGCCACCAGCTCGCTGCGCATCACCTTGAGCGGGCCATAGCCATGGGGCTGGAACAGCAGCAGCAGACGCCCCTCGAAAGCGTGCAGCGTATCGAGGGTGGCCGCGATCTTGTCCGGGTTGTGCCCGAAATCGTCGATCACCGCGATGTCGTTGGCCTCGCCCACCAGCTCGAAACGGCGCTTGAGGCCGCGAAAGCCCTGGATCGCCTGCGCGGCATCTTCCAGCGATATTCCCGCCGCCGCCGCGGCACCGATCGCCGCAAGCGCATTGGAGACATTGTGCCGGCCCGGCACCTGCAGGGTCACCGGGATCGATGCCTCGCCTTCGCGTGCCAGCTCGAAGGCGATGCCGTAACGCTGCTCGCGCAGGTTGATCGCGGTCAGATCGGCAGCCGAGCCGATCGCGAAGGTCACCAGCCGATCGCGCGGCATCGTCGCCGCCAGCAGCGCGCCTTCGCCATTGTCGAGGTTGATCACCGCCTTGCCCGATCGCGCGATGAATGCGCCGAACAGGTCGATCAGCTTCTCCATCGGAAGATGATCTAGGCTGACATTGTTGAGCACCGCGACATGCGGCCGGTAGAGCGCGATCGACCCGTCGCTCTCGTCGACTTCGCTCACATAGGCGCCACCGCTGCCGACCAATGCGCTGGCAAAGGGCGCATCGGGCGTGACGAAGTTCTTCATCACCGCGCCGTTCATTACCGTCGGGTCGCGACCCAGCGCATGGAGGATCCAGCCGATCATGCCGGTGACGGTCGACTTGCCGCTGGTCCCCGCCACGCCGATCGACTGCGGCGATGCGTTGAACAGCGCGGCGTTCAGTTCCGCCCGCGTCATCCTCTCGTTGCCGAGTTCGGCCGCGCGGCGCGCATCGGGCACCGTCTCCTCGATCGCGGCCGAGGCGACGACGATCTGCTCGCCCGAGGTGATCCCGCTGCCGTCCTGCGGGAACAGCGCGATGCCGCTCGCCTTCAGGAAGTCGAACTTGGCCGGCAGCCGGCCGGAATCGAGGCTGCGGTCCGAGCCCGCCACTTCGGCGCCCTGCCCGGCGAGGATCATCGACAGGGGCATCATCCCCGAACCACCGATGCCGACGAAGAAGTAAGGTTTGCGATGCTCCATGGCCTCGCGCTATCGGCAATTCGAAGCAAAGGGGCAAGGCATGCGCATCGGAGTCGTCGCACCAGCAAGGACAGTCAGCCGGGAATCCTCCCTGCGGCTATCCGCGTTCATGGCGCTGACCTATCCCGGGCACGAGATCGTGTTCCATCCGCAATGCTATCTCGAATGGGGCCATTTTGCCGGCACCGACGAGCAGCGCGCTGCCGCTTTCCTCGAATATGCCAATGATCCGGCCTTCGACGCGATCTGGTTCGCGCGCGGCGGCTATGGCTCCAACCGCATCCTCGACATGGTGATGCCGAAGCTCGGCCCGGCGGCGCGCCACAAGACCTATATCGGCTTCTCCGACATGGGCTTCATGCTCGGTGCGCTCTATGCCGCGCGCATCGGCCGCGTGGCCCATGGATCGATGTCCTCGGGCATCGGCCAGAATGACGAAGGCACGTCCGAAGGCTGGGTGCTCGGCTGGCTGATCGACGGCGACAAGCGCGGCCTCGAACCCGCCCTCGCCGATGGCCGCCCCGCCGCGGCGTTCAACCTGTCGATCCTCAACGCGCTGATCGGCACGAAGTACCTGCCCGACCTGACCGACCATGTCCTCTATATCGAGGAAGTGGACGAGCCGCTCTACCGGATCGATCGGATGCTGTTCCAGATGGCACACGCCACCCAGCTCAAGGGCATTGCGGGCGTGCGGCTGGGCGCGGTCTCGTCGGTCAAGGACAATGGCGAGGCCGAGGGCAATTACAGCTTCGGCGAGACGATCGACCAGATGATCGTCCGCTGGTGCCACGACATGGGCGTGCCCTATCTCGGCCGCGCCGAAATCGGCCATGTCCGCCTCAACCGGGTGGTGCCCTTCGGCCTGACCTAACCCGGGATTAACCATCTCCTGCGATCCCCTGCATCAAAGGGGACCGTCATGACGCTGCACAACATCGCCTTTTCGCCGGAATTCGTCGCGCATCTCGGATTGATGGGCGTGCGTGGCGCCCCGGTAGGCATGTTCCCCGTCCATGCCGAAACCGCCTTCGAGGCACCGGTCGATCTGCGCGGCGCCTATGTGTGGAACACGCCGATGCAGATCGGCGCCTTCACCTATCTGGGCGAGGAAGCCCATCTGGAGCATGTCCGGATCGGCCGCTATTGCTCGATCGGCAAGCGCGCCCAGATCGGCCTCTCCACCCACCCCACCGGCTGGCTGACCACCTCGGCGCTCGGCTTCATGCCCTTCCCCGCCTTCGAGAACCATTTCAGGGACGAAGATCCCGCCTGGCAGCGCGCGCTGCCCGTCGGCGACAATCCGGCCGAGACCACGCATATCGGCAACGACGTCTGGATCGGCGCCAATGCCATGGTGAAGCAGGGCGTGACGATCGGCGATGGCGCCGTGATCGGCGCGATGGCGGTGGTTACGCGCGACGTACCTGCCTATGCCGTGGTCGCCGGATCGCCCGCCCGCGTGATCCGCATGCGCTTCCCGGATATGGTGATCGAACGGATGCTCGCGCTGCGCTGGTGGCAGTACAACCTGCTCGAGCTGGCCCTCGATCATACCGATCCGATGCGCGCGCTCGATGCCATCGAAGCGTTGGTCGCAGCCGGCCTGGAATCCTATGCGCCCGAGCCGCTCAATCTCGCCGCCGAGGCCCGCCGCTTTCGCAAGGCGCAACGGCGATTGCTTCAGGCCGCCTGAAAAACGCGGTTTACCCGATCGGGCCCCAATAGGACCCGAAGCGATCTTCCGCCGGCCGCCCCCGCTCCCTATCTGCCGCCCGTACAGGGCTGCACAAAGGAGCGAGCGACATGGCGATCAAGGATATCCTTCCCGGCAAGCTGGGCTTCGGCGCTGCGCCGCTCGGCAACATGTTCCGCGACATTCCCGAGGAGGAAGCGCTCGCCACCGTCGATGCCGCCTGGGATCAGGGCATCCGCTATTACGATACCGCGCCGCTCTACGGGGCCGGCCTGGCCGAGATCCGCATGGGCGAAGTTCTCGGCAGCCGCCCGCGCGACGAATATGTGATCAGCACCAAGGTCGGCCGCGTCATCCTCGACGAGCTGGAGGATGTCAGTGCCCGCGACCAGGGCGAGAAGGCCGGCGTCTTCGCCCATGGCCGCGCCAACAAGGTGGTCAACGACTATTCGGCCGATGCCACCATGCGCTCGATCGAAGACAGCCTGAAGCGGCTCAAGACCGATCGCATCGAGATCGTCTTCGTCCACGACCTCGCCCAGGATTTCTATCGCGACGAATGGGTCGATCGCTTCGCCGAGGCGCGCAAGGGCGCCTTCCGCACGCTCGACAAGCTGCGCGACGAAGGCGTGATCAAGGCCTGGGGCCTAGGCGTGAACAAGGTCGAGGCCTGCGAGCTGCTGCTCGATCTGGAAGAGTCGCGGCCGGACGGTTTCCTGCTCGCCGGGCGCTACACGTTGCTCGATCACGAGCGCGCGCTGCAGCGGCTGATGCCCAAGGTCGCCGAGCGCGGGCTGGGGATCGTCGTGGGCGGCCCCTACAGCTCGGGCGTCCTCGTCGGCGGCGCGCATTTCGAATATGCGCCGGCCCCGCAGGCGATGCTCGACAAAGTTGCACGGATCAAGGCGATCGCCGATCGCTATGGGGTAAGCATGAAGGCGGCCGGCCTGCAATTCTCGCTCGCCAATCCGGCAGTCGCCGCCGTGATCCCCGGCGCCAGCAAGCCGAGCCGGCTCGCCGAGGATCATGCTGCGCTCAACGAAGTGGTGCCCGCCGATTTCTGGCGCGAACTGCGCCAAGCCGGGCTGGTCTCGCCCGACGCGCCGCTGCCGATCGACGGCTGAGCTATCAGCCGGGCTTTCGCGCCCAGAGATGGAACATGCCTGCGAACAGGTGCGGCACCGTCGCCTCCAGCTGGTCCCATAGCGCCAGATTGCGACGGTCCGCTCCGGTTCCGTAGAGCTGCGCGAACAGGCGCTGGCCATCCGGCGGTGCGTCGAGCATCAGCAGCTCGAGCCCGGCCGCGGCAAGCATCTCGCCGATCGCCGGAAGCTGGTACCAATGCTCGCGGACATGGAAGCACAGGTCCCGGCAGCCACTCAGCGTGTAGAAATCGTCGCTTTCCCGCAGGCGTGACAGCGGCTGCTCGGGCGGCAGCGCCAGCACATGCGCCCGGAAGGCGCGGATACCCGCGGCGCCGGCATCCCAGCCATGCTCCCCGATCGCCCTGTGTGCCTCGGCCACCCACGCACGCGCCCGTTCGCTGTACAGCGCCAACCGCAGCACCCCGCCCGGCTCCAGCACCTCGGCGAGCGCGGCCAGCCCCTGTTCGGGGCGGTCCATATGGTGGAGCACCCCGGTGCAATTCACGAGGCCGAAGCGCTGATCCAGTCCGGAAACGTCGAGGATGTCGCCCTGCACGAAGCGCACCGCGTCCACGCCCAGCACGCCTGCCATGCGCTGGCCATAGGCGAGGCTGGCCGCACTCAGGTCGAGCGCGGTGATCGCCAGCGACGGGTCCATCCGCGCCAGGTCGATCGGCTCGAAGCCGGTGCCGCAGCCGGCAACCAGCACCGCCAGCGGCTGCGCGTGCGGCGCACCAAGGGCGGCAAGATGCGCGGCCACCGACACGCGCTGCCGTCCCGCCGGTGCACGCCAGCGCGGATAGGGATTGGCCTCATATTGCGCACGCACCGCATCCGATACGCGCCGCCGCTCCCCCTCTTCTTCGCCTTCACGCTTTCCCAGCGAAGGCATTGCCGCAGCCAGCACATGCTCCTCGGCAAGCGCAACCATAGCCCCGGCCGGAACGCCCAGCGCCTCTCCACCCCAGACATATTCCGAAGCAAAAGCCTGCACCGCCAGCGCGTCGCGCAACCCTTCCGGCAATTCCCGCCCGGCCAGCCAGACCAGCCGCTCCTCCATCAGGGGATCGACGTTGATGCAACGCGTGAGGAATGCCAGCCACAGCGCGTCCTCCGCCACCACCGGCTCGGGATATTTGACCAGCAACATCCGCGCCGCCGCCCGGGCCAGCATCTGCGGATCGACAGTCCGCGCGTGCAGGCAGGTTACCAGATCGGCCTCGAGCTGCGCCGGCCAGCCGGTGAGCGTCAGGCGCGACAATGCATCGGCATAGGCCGGCGCGGCGCCTTCCAGGTCGAACGCCAGCGCCCGGCTCAGCATCGGCAGCGCCTGCTGCCACTGCCCCTGGCTGGCCGCCTGGCCCGCCATCGTCAGCAATTGCGCGGTCTCAGGCTGCAATGCGACCCACCCGCACCAGCGTTCCGTCAGGATCACTCACCGCAAACTCGTAGCAGCCCCAGGGCTTCAGGCTTGGGCCTTCCTTCTCGATGATCAGCTCGCGCACCCGGTCAGCCACGCCGTCGACATCGTCGGTGTAGAGGTAGATGCCGAACGGATTGTGCCCCGGCACCAACCAGCCGAGCACAGCCTTGTTGAGGTGCAGGTGCCAGCCCTTGCCGTCCTCGAGGATCTTGTAGTCGCCATAGTCGCTCGCCAGCCGGAACCCGAGCCGCTCGTAAAAGGCCAGACTCGCCGCCAGGTCGTTGCAAGGCAGAATCGTCGTCGCGCGCTGACTGTCCATCTCGGCTCTCTCCAGTTCGCCTGCGGCTCCAGGTGGAGAACCCAAACGAATATCATCGTCATCCCGACCTTGCGCCGGGGTGACAAGAAGATACGAGTCTCTACGCGATCTCGAAACGGGCTTCCAATGTAGGATTTTGTCTGTCACCGCCGATACATGCGCAACGGAGCCGCAGAATCGATCGCCGAGAGAACGATCAGGGCCGCGGATCAAAGTGAAATGATAGGACGCGACTCCCTTCACTTTGCGCGCTTCCGACAAGCAATTTCGCGAGCGCTTGCTTATATCGCGCCCGCGAAGGCATAAGCCGCGCTCCAATCAACCCTCACGAAAGTCAAACCCGTGTCCGAGATGTTCCGCATAACGCTGCCCGACGGTTCCGTCCGCGAGGTAGCCCCGGGGACTACCCCGGCGGACATCGCTGCGGCGATCGGTCCGGGCCTGGCCAAGGCGGCGATCGCCGCGCGCGTCGATGGCGAGTTGCGCGATATCGGCCGCCCGTTCGAAGGCGATTCCCAGCTCGCGCTGGTCACCTCGAAGGACGAGAAGGACGCGCTCGAGCTCGCGCGCCACGACTTCGCGCACATCCTTGCCGAAGCCGTGCAGAACCTCTTCCCCGGCACGCAGATCACCTTTGGTCCCGCGACCGACGACGGCTTCTATTATGACTTCGCCCCCAAGGACCGCCCCTTCACCGAGGAGGACCTGCCGGCGATCGAAGCCGAGATGCGCAAGATCATCGGCAAGAACGAGCCGCTGATCCGCGAGGTCTGGTCGCGCCAGCAGCTGATCGATCGCTGGACGAAGCAGGGCGAGACCTTCAAGGCCGAATGGGCGCAGGAACTCCCGGAAGGGGAAGAGCTGACCGTCTACCGCGCCGGCAAGGGCGAGGACGCCTGGCTCGACATGTGCCGCGGCCCGCACCTCGCCTCCACCGGCAAGGTCGATCCCAACGCCTTCAAGCTGACGCGCGTCTCGGGGGCCTATTGGCGCGGCGACCAGAAGAACGCGATGCTCTCGCGCATCTACGGCACGGGCTGGCTCAACAAGAAGCAGCTCGACGAGCACATGATGCGCCTCGAGGAGGCCGCCAAGCGCGACCACCGCAAGCTCGGCCAGGAGATGGACCTGTTCCACCTCCAGCAGGAAGCGCATGGCTCGGTATTCTGGCACCCGAACGGCTATGTGATCTACCGGGCGCTGGAGGACTACATGCGCCGGGCGGTGAACGCCGCGGGCAGCAAGGAAGTGAAGACGCCGCAGGTGATGGACGCGCGCCAGTGGGAGCAGTCCGGCCATTGGGGCAAGTATCGCGAGAACATGTTCGTCATCCCCGACGAGACGCCGAACATCGAGGACGAAGGTCCGATGGTGTCGGAAGACGTGCAGTGGATGGCGCTCAAGCCGATGAACTGCCCGGCGCACATCCTGATCTTCAAGCAGGGCATCAAGTCGTATCGCGACCTGCCGCTGCGCCTGGTCGAGAATGGCTGCTGCCACCGCAACGAGCCGCACGGCGCGCTGCACGGGCTGATGCGCGTCCGCCAGTTCACCCAGGACGACGGCCATATCTTCTGCCGCGAAGACCAGATCGTCGATGAGGTGCAGGATTTCTGCCGCCTGGCCGACCGCGTCTACAAGGACTTCGGCTTCAACTATTCGATCAAGCTGGCGCTGCGCCCCGAGAATCGCTTCGGCACCGAGGAGATGTGGGACCAGGCCGAGGCCGAGCTGCGCGACGCCGTGGTCCGCGCCGGCATGGCTACGGAAGAATATGGCTGGGAAGAGCTGCCCGGCGAAGGCGCCTTCTATGCGCCGAAGCTGGAGTGGCACCTGACCGACGCGATCGGCCGCACCTGGCAGGTCGGCACGATCCAGTCGGACCGCGTGCTGCCCGAGCGCCTCGATGCCTCGTACGTCGCCGAAGACGGCGAACGTCACCGGCCGGTGATGCTCCACCGCGCGATCTTCGGTTCGTACGAGCGCTTCATCGGCATCCTGATCGAGCATTTCGCCGGCAAGCTGCCGACCTGGCTCGCGCCGACCCAGGCGGTCGTCGCCACGATCGTCTCGGACGCCGATGACTATGCCGTGCAGGTGACCAAGCGGCTCCAGGCTGCAGGCATCCGCGTCGAGACCGATCTTCGCAACGAGAAGATCAACTACAAGGTCCGCGAGCATTCGGTGGCCAAGGTCCCGAACCTGCTCGTCGTCGGCAAGCGCGAGGCCGAGGAAGGCACCGTGGCGCTGCGTGTGCTCGGCTCGCAGGGCCAGCAGATGCTGAGCCTCGACGAAGCCGTAGCCAAGCTGGTGGCCGAGGCGACTCCGCCGGATCTGGTGTGAACCCGGCAACGCTCGCGATCTACGCCGCCGCCGCGCTGGCGGAGATCGCGGGCTGCTTTGCCTTCTGGTCGGTGCTGCGGTTGAGCAAATCGGCCTGGTGGCTGGTGCCCGGCGGCGTGTCGCTTGCCCTGTTCGCCTGGCTGCTCACGCTGAGCAGCGCCGATGCGGCCGGCCGGGCCTATGCGGCCTATGGCGGGATCTACATCCTCGCCTCGCTCGGCTGGCTGGTGCTGGTAGAGCGCGTGACGCCCACCCGCTGGGACCTGGCAGGCGCAGCGCTGGCGGTGGCGGGGTGTCTGGTGATTCTATGGGGACGTCGCTGATGGCTCGTATCCGCCTGGGCACCGAAGCCGATGTCCCGCGGGCGCTGGCGATCTGGCGTGCGGCGGTCGATTCCACCCACGGCTTCCTCTCGGTCGAACACCGCGCCGAGATCGACGCCATGGTCGCCGAGCAATTCCTGCCGCACGCGCCACTCTGGCTGGTCGAAGACGAAATCGGCACGGTGCAGGGCTTCCTGGCGCTGGACGGCGACATGATCGACGCGCTCTTCGTCGATCCCGCGGCGCATGGCCTCGGCTTTGGAAGCGCGCTGGTGGCGCATGCTCTGACGCTGTCGCCAGACGCGCGAGTCGATGCCAACGAACAGGCCGATAACGCCCTGCCCTTTTATCTGGCCCGCGGCTTCGAGGTCGTCGGACGCTCGGAAACCGATCCCCACGGCCGGCCTTATCCCATCGTCCACTTGCGTTATGCCGGCTGAAATCCGATATTGGCGTTACGTCCGGGCCACAGTGCGCGGAATTTCGGCGGAAATGCAGGTGTCGGGCTACCGAACTGGCCTCTACTGCGTTATGGACCCGCCCAAACCCTGAGTCTGCAACAACAGGAGCAAGTCGTATACGTCCGCCCATGAATCGCCGCTCGATGGTGGCACCGCCGATGAACGGTCCGCGGTTTAACGAATTCATCCAGTCGCCCAAGGTCCGTGTGATCGACCATGAGGGCGAGAATCTCGGCGTGATGTACACGCGCGAGGCGATGGAGCAGGCGCAGGAGCTTGGGCTCGACCTTGTTGAAGTGTCGCCCAACGCGGATCCGCCCGTCGCCAAGTTCCTCGACGTGGGCAAGTTCAAGTACGAGGCGCAGAAGAAGGCGAACCTCGCCCGCAAGAGCCAGAAGACGCAGGAGATCAAGGAGATCAAGATGCGTCCGAACATCGACGATCATGACTATGATACGAAGATGAAGGCCGTGCACAAGTTCATCGGCGAAGGCGACAAGGTGAAGATCACCCTGCGCTTCCGCGGTCGCGAGCTCAGCCACGGCCAGCTCGGCATGAACCTGCTCAAGCGCGTCCAGGAAGATTGCGCCGAAGACGCGAAGGTCGAATCCTATCCGCGCATGGAAGGCCGCCAGATGCTGATGGTGCTGGCACCCAAGTGATGCCGAAGGCGCGAGGGCTGCTCATTGCGGCCCTCGCCGCCCTTCCCATTCCGGCAGCGGCACAGACCGCGGCCTCCTCCACCACCTCCGAAACGAGCGAGCCGATGGCGATTCCCGCCGGCTACGCTAAGGTCTGGGCCGACGAGTTCGACAAGCCCGGCGCCCCCGATCCGAAGAAGTGGCGCTACGACACCAGCCGCAACAAGGCCGGCTGGTACAATAGCGAACTCCAATATTACGCCGCCGACCGCCGTGAGAATGTTCGCGTCGAGAAGGGCCATCTCGTCATCGAAGCCCGCAAGGAGCGGCTGGCCGACCGGCCCGATTTCGGCGGGCAGGACTACGCCTCGGGCAAGCTCGTCACCGTCGGTATTGCCGACTGGACCTATGGCTTTGTCGAAGTGCGCGCGAAGCTGGCCTGTGGCCGCGGCGTGTGGCCGGCGATCTGGATGCTGGGTACCGACGGCAAGGCCGGCTGGCCGACGCTCGGCGAGATCGACATCATGGAGCATGTTGGCTGGGATCAGGGCCGCGTCCATGGCACGATCCACACCAGGGCATACAACCACGCCATCCACACCCAGCGCGGCGCCAACACATTGCTGCCTGACGCCTGCACCGCCTTCCACACCTATCAGCTCGACTGGAACGCCGATCGCATCCTGATCGGCGTCGATGGCCGCGCCTTCATGCGGTTCGACAACGACCATAAGGGCGATCCCGCCACTTGGCCGTTCGACAAGCCGCAATATCTGATCCTCAACGTCGCGATCGGCGGCTGGGGCGGGCAGAAGGGCATCGACCCCGCTGCATTCCCGTCCCGGATGGACGTCGACTATGTTCGGGTGTGGCAGAAGCGGCGCTAGGACCTGGCCTTATTCCGCTGGCGGCTCCCACAGCTCGATCGGGTTGCCTTCCGGATCGTGGATGCGGGCGAACCGTCCCGTCTCGGGCGTATCCCATTCGTCCTTGGTGGTGATCTCGATGCCGCGCGCATTGAGCTGCTCGAGCAGGCTGTCGAGGTCACGCACGCGGAAGTTGAGCATGTAGCTCTTGTCCGCCGCGAAATAGTCGGTCGTCGCCTTGAACGGCTCGAACACGACCCCGCCCGGCTCGGGATGCCAGAACCAGGGACTGGACTGGCCGCTCTCGTCCGCACCGAAACCGCCGCCGACGCCGAGCACTTCGCCATACCAGGCCTTTAGCCCCTCGGGGTCCTGCGCGCGGAAGAAGAAGCCCCCAAATCCCACTACCGGCATTATCGATCCCCTTTTGTCAGGCGGCCTCGGCCACCGTTCCGTCACCCGTCGCAGCTTCGAGCAGCCGGCGTTCGATCGTCCGCAGCCGGCTGCCGCTCTCGATCTTATCGCCGATCAGATCGGTCAGGTAGAAGGTATCTACGGCGCGCTCGCCATAGGTCGCGACATGCGCCGAATGGATCGTCACCTTCGACTGGAACAGCGCATAGGCGAGATGGAACAGCAGCGCGGGACGATCACGGGCGTTGATCTCGACCACGGTGAAGCGGTTCGAGGCATTGTTGTCGATCAGCACGTTCGGCTCGATCGCAAAGGCTTCGGCGCGCGGGCGCACCAGGGGCTTGGCCTTGAGCCGGTCCTGCAGCTTCGCGCGGTTGGCCAGCGCATCGGCGATCGTCGTCTTGATCCTGTTGAGCCGCGCCTCCTCGTCGAACGGACGGCCGAGCGGATCCTGGATCAGGAAATTGTCGAGCGCCATGCCGTCGCGGGTAGTGTGGATGCGCGCGTCGATGATGTTGCCCCCGGCGACATGGATCGCACCGGCGATGCGATAGAACAGGCCGGGATGATCGGCCGCATAGACCGTCACCAGCGTCGCGCCGCGCTCGGGATAGACCTGGGCCTCCACCGACAGCTGCGCATCGCCCGCGGCATCGATCTGCTTCGCATTGCGCTCCAGCACATCGGCCGGCTCGGCGATCCAGTAGCTCTCGGTCATCCGCTTCTTGAACGCCACCATGCGCGGCTCGTCCCAGCGGAGCAGTTGCGTCAGCTCCTCCTGCTTGGCGGCGATCCGCTCGGTCCGCCCACGCTGCTTGTGGCCGAGACGGAGCACTTCCTCGGTCGCGTCATAGAGATCGGCGAGCAGCTGGCGCTTCCAGCCATTCCACACGCCCGGTCCCACCGCGCGGATGTCGACGATGGTCAGCAGCAGCAGCATGCGCAGGCGCTCGGGGCTCTGCACCTGGCCGGCGAAATCGAGGATCGTCTTGAAGTCCGACAGGTCGCGCTTGAACGCGGTGGCGGACATGATGAGGTGCCAGCGCACCAGCCAGGCCACCGTCTCGGTCTCGGCCGGGGTCATGCCCAGCCGCGGGCACAACCGCTCGGCAACTTCGGCGCCGAGGATCGAATGATCGCCGCCACGCCCCTTGGCAATATCGTGGAGCAGCACCGCGACATAGAGCGCGCGGCGCTGGGCGATCTGCTTGAAGATGCTGGTGCCAAGCGGATGATCGTCGCGCAGCTCGCCCTTCTCGATCTGCGCGAGCAGCCCGATCGCACGGATCGAATGCTCGTCCACCGTATAATGGTGGTACATGTCGAACTGCATCTGCGCGACGACACGACCGAAGTCGGGCACGAACCGGCCGAACACGCCGGCCTCGTTCATCCAGCGCAGCACCGTCTCGGGATCGCGCGGGGACGTCAGCACCTCGAGGAACAACGCGTTGGCGCGGGGATCGTCGCGGACGTCGTCGACCAGCTTGGCGTCGCGCGCGGCGGCGCGCATCGCCAGCGGATGGACTTCCAGCTTGTGCAGATCGGCGAGCTGGAACAGCTCGATCAGCCGGACCGGGTCCTCCCGGAAGAAATCGTCGCGCGGCAATGCCAGCCGCCCCCGTTCGAGCGTGAAGCCCTTGAGCTTGCGCGGTCGCCGCCAGAGCTGAGGAAAGCCGAAACGCGAGCCGCGCGCCGCGAACTTCTCGTCGAGATGGGCGAGGAAGACGCCGGTGAGGTCGCCCACCCCCTTCGCCTGGAGGAAGTAGAAGCGCATGAAGCGCTCGACCTTCGACATGCCCGGACGATCCGCATAGCGCATCCGCTCGGCGATCTCGCGCTGGACGTCGAAGGTCAGCCGATCCTCGGCGCGGCCGGTGATCAGGTGGAGATGGCAGCGCACCGCCCAGAGGAAATTCTCGGCGCGGCGGAACTGGCGATATTCGAGCTTGGTGAGCAGTCCCTTCTCGACCAGCTCGGCAGGCTCGCGGACATTGTACGCATATTTGCCGATCCAGAAGAGCGTGTGGAGATCGCGCAGGCCGCCCTTGCCTTCCTTGATGTTCGGCTCGACGACATAGCGGCTGTCGCCCATCCGCTTGTGCCGCGCCTCGCGCTCGGCGAGCTTGTCGGCGATGAAGGCGCGCGCGGTATCGGCCTGGACCTCGTTCTTGAAGCGTGCCGCCGCCTCGTCATAGAGGTTGGTATCGCCCCAGACATAGCGCGCCTCGAGCAGCGCGGTGCGCACCGTCACATCGGCCTTGGCCTGGCGCACCATCTCGTCGAGCGAGCGCGACGAATGGCCGACCTTCAGCTGCATGTCCCACAGCGAATAGAGCATCGATTCGATCACCTGCTCGCACCAGCCGGTGACCTTCCACGGGGCGATGAAGCCGATGTCGATGTCCGAATGCGGCGCCATCTCGCCGCGCCCGTATCCGCCGACCGCGATCAGCACCATGCGCTCGGCAGCGCTCGGATTGGGATTAGGGTGGAGGCGCTCGACGGTGAAGTCCCAAAGCAGGCGGAGCAGCTGGTCGATCAGAAAGGCCCCGGACGCGGCGATCTCATGCCCGCGCGAAGGATGCTCGGCGAGGCGCCGGGCGATCTCGGCGCGGCCCGCATCGAGCGCGGCCTTGAGTTCCCGGGTGCCCGCGGCGCGCAGCTTCGCACCGTCCCTAGCCTGGAGGGCGTGCAGCCGCTCGGCAACGCCGCGCCGGTCGATCAGTGCGCGGCGATTGGGGACGTTGTCGAAGCGATTGGACATGCGGCTGAGATAAGGGCTGTCGCGCTGCGCGTCACCCCGCTTCGGTCAACGCCCGTCGCCCGCCTGCTCTTTCGCTTCCATGCGGCGCTCATGTTCGCGTCGCTCGCGTATCTGCCGGCGCAGATAGGTGCGTTCGCGCGAGTGATAGCGGAGATAGACAATGGTCCCCGCCAGCACGGCGATGATCAGCGCGATCAGAAAATAGGCGATGTCGGCGCGTTCCATGGCTTGGCTTCCTTATTTGCCGGGAGCCGATGCACAAACAGCGCACAAACGCGGGGCGGGTTTCCAGTTCGTCGTGGATCAACGCACGCGCGACGATTTCGCCTCAGCCGACGAAGGCCCGTTCGAGGACGAAGCTGCCGGGGTTGGCGTTAGAGCCTTCCTCGAAGCCATGGCCCTCGAGCATCTGCGCGAAGTCCTTGATCATCGCATTCGAGCCGCAGAGCATGATCCGGTCGGTTTCCGGGTTGAGCTCGGGATGGCCCTGCACCGGCGCCTTGAACAGCCAGCCATTCTCGATCAGCTGACCGATGCGCCCGCTGGTACGGAACGGCTCGCGGGTGACCGTGGGAATATAGTGGAACTGGAGCAGCGCCTGGTCCGCCACCAGGGGATCGTTAGCCAGCTGTGCGGTCAGCTCGTCATGATAGGCGAGATCGCTCACCCGGCGAGTCGAATGGACGATCACCAGCTGCTCGAACCGCTCATAGGTGTCCGGATCGCGGGCAACGCTCAGGAACGGCGCCAGGCCGGTGCCGGTCGACAGCATGAAGAGGCGCTTGCCGGGCAGCAGCGCGTCGGCGACGAGCGTGCCGGTCGGCTTCTTGCCGAGATAGATCTGGTCGCCCGGCTGGATCAGCTGGAGGCGCGAGGTGAGCGGGCCGTTCTCGACCTTGATCGAAAGGAATTCGAGTTCATCCGACCAGGTCGGGCTGGCGATCGAATAGGCGCGCATCAGCGGCTTGCCCTCGCCCTCCAGGCCGATCATCACGAACTCGCCGGCGCGGAAGCGGAAGCTCGCCGGGCGCTCGATCGCGAAGCTGAAGAGA
>PJUL01000454.1_pt1 | contig 29434 bp, 30 predicted proteins | sample 1512221 | NCBI WGS metagenome assembly PJUL01 (sample SAMN08177667, study PRJNA422409) | Feces metagenome, whole genome shotgun sequencing project.
CATCAGATGCTTGTCCGAGACGGTGTAGCTGTTCGAGTTGCTGCCCGGAACGCTTTCGTCCTCGGCGCAATAGACGGTCTTGTCTTCGCGCGGCGCCTTGAAGTCGGTCCAGTCGTTGGCGATGATGCCGGTCTTCGACGGATGGTCGCCGGTCAGGATCGTCGAGTGGCCGGGGCAGGTCTCGGTCGCCGCGTGGCTCTGATAGCCCGAGGGGAAGACCGCTCCGGTCATCAGCCGGGCCAGGCCCGAGCTGAACTGCGCACGATATTCCGCGAACAGATCGGCGGAGAACTGATCGACCGAGATCACCACCAGCAGCGACGGCGCGGCGCGCGGAGCCTCGGCGGGCACGGTCTGCGCTGGCGGCGCTTCCTGCGCGACGAGCGGGGTTGCGGCGAGCAGCGCGGCGGCTGCCGCGAGCGGACGGAACGACTTCATGCTTGGGCCACCTCCGGCGTGTGCAAATCCTGCCGGGCTGCTATTGGGCCAACAGCTCTTCCACGGCAAGGACGCTCCATGGCGACGGTTCGTTTCGGATTGATGGCGTTGATGCTGTGGTTGTTTTCCGGCGTCGCGATGGCCCAGGCGCCGGGCGAACAACATGTGCGGATCGCGCTGGTCGCGGAAAGCGATCGGCCGGCACCGGGAAGCGAAGTCACGCTGGCGCTGGCTTCGGTGCCCGAAAAGGGCTGGCATGCCTATTGGCTCAACCCTGGCGATGCCGGCCTGCCGGCGCGTGCGGAATGGACGCTGCCCAGCGGCGCAAGCGCCGGCGCGTTCCGCTATCCGGTGCCGCAGCGGCTGATGATCGCCGGCCTGATGAACTATGTTTATGAAGGGCCGTTCGCCCCGCTGGTGACGCTCAAGATCCCGGCCGATGCGAAGGGCAGCTTCCCGGTGCGGCTGAAGCTCAGCTATCTGGTCTGTACCGACGCGATCTGCGTGCCCGGCAAGGCCGATCTCGCGACCGATCTCGAGATCGGTGACGGCAGCGTATCGCCGGATCGCCGCGCGCAGTTCGATGCGTGGCGCGCGGCCCTGCCGAAGCCGCTCGGGGCCGAGGGCACCTATCAGGTCGAGGGCAAGGCGCTGCGCCTCGCCATCCCGTTCCCCGCCGCCGCAACCGCGGAAGGCGAGGGCTATTTCTACCCCGCTACCCACGGCGCATTCGACTATGCCGCCCCGCAGAAAGTGGTCCGTGACGGCGATCGGGTGGTGGTAGATACGGCTGGCGTAAAGTCGGTCGGCCCGATCGAAGGGCTGCTTGCGTTCGGCAAGCAGGGCTTCTGGGTGAAGGCGGTGCCCGGCACTGTCCCGGCGGCCAGCGGCGCTGCGCCGGCTGCGCAGGTGCCGTGGAGCGGCGCGGTGCTCGCCTTCCTCGGCGCGGTGCTGGGCGGGCTGATCCTCAACATCATGCCCTGCGTCTTCCCGATCCTCAGCCTCAAGGCATTGAGCCTCGCCAAGGCCAATGCCGAGGGCGGCAGTCCGCGCGCCGAGGCGCTGGCCTATACTGCGGGCGTGGTGCTGGTCTGCCTGGCGCTGGGCGGTGGACTGCTCGCGCTCAGGGCCGGCGGGGCGACGCTCGGCTGGGCCTTCCAGTTGCAGGACCCGCGCGTGATCCTGGTGCTGCTGCTGCTCGTCACCGGCATCTCGTTCAACCTTGCCGGTTTGTTCGAGCTGTCCGCGCCGGGCTTCGTCAACCGTGCCGCGTCGAAGGGCACCGGGGGTGCCTTCATGACCGGCGCGCTCGCCGCGTTCGTCGCGACGCCCTGCACCGGCCCGTTCATGGGCGCAGCGCTTGGCGCGGCACTGGTGCTGCCCTGGCCGGCGGCACTCGCAGTGTTCGGTGGCCTCGGCCTCGGCATCGCGCTGCCTTTCCTTCTGCTCGGGTTCGTGCCGCCGCTCCGTCGCCTGCTGCCCAAGCCCGGCGCCTGGATGGAGACGCTGCGCCGCATCCTCTCGGTGCCGATGTTCCTTACTGCACTCGCGCTTGCCTGGGTGCTGGGGCGGCAGGCCGGCGTGTCGGGCATGACGATCGGGTTCGCGGCAGCTTTGCTCGCCACGCTTGGCCTGTGGTGGACCGGCCTTCGCCAGCGCCGGGGCAAGTCGCTCGCCTGGTTGCCGGGAGGGCTGCTATTGCTACTCGCTATCGGTGCGATCGCGCTGGTCCAGGCAGCACCGGCCGAGAGCAAGGCCGTCTCCGGCGCCGAGAAATTCAGCGAAGCGCGGCTCGCCGAGCTGACCGCCCAAGGCAAGCCGGTCTTCGCCTATTTCACCGCGGACTGGTGCCTGACCTGCAAGGTCAACGAGAAGGCGGTGATCGAGACCGCTGCCGTCGAGAAGGCGCTCGCCGACAACAAGGTCACCGTGCTGGTCGGCGACTGGACCGATGGCGATCCCGTGCTCGGCCGCTTCATCGAGCGGCACAATCGTGCGGGCGTGCCGCTCTATCTGTGGTACAAGCCCGGCGAGGCCGAGCCGCGTGTCCTGCCCCAGATCCTGACCCAGGGCATGCTGCAGGACCTCGCCGCCGGAAAATAGGGGCGGGGGACCAGAAGAGGAGTGCAGCCATGACTCGTCCCGTCCTGTTCGGAACTGCAATCGCCGCCATCGCACTGGTTGCCACGCCGCTGCTGGCCGAGCCCGATGTCGCCACCACCGTTCCCAATTTCCGCGCCTTCGACATGCACGGCAAGGTGATCGATCTGTCGGCCTATCGCGGCAAGACCGTGGTGCTGGAGTGGAACAACCCCGGCTGCCCCTTCGTGAAGAAGCATTATGGCAGCGGCAACATGCAGAAGACCCAGGCTGCGGCGACCGCCCAGGGCGTGGTCTGGCTGACCATCAATTCGGGCGCGCCCGGTCAGCAGGGGCATATGAGCGGCGCCGAAGCGCAGAAGTTCGTCGCCGGCGCCCAGGCAAAGCCCACCGCCTATCTGCTCGATCCCAAGGGACTCGTGGGCAAGGGCTATGGCGCCAAGACGACGCCCCACCTGTATATCATCGATGGCAAGGGGCGGCTCGCCTATAAGGGCGGAATCGACGACAAGCCGACCGCGGACGCTGCCGACATCGCTGGCGCGCGCAACCATGTGCTGGCCGCGTTGGCCGAGATTCGCGCGGGCAAACCGGTCTCGGTTCCCGAGACGCGGCCCTATGGTTGCAGCGTAAAATACGCGAGCTGACGTCATAGCTTCTGCCCCCTTGTGCAACGCAACAAAGCGATGCAGCATGGAACCCGCTGATATTCTCGGCATTTGGGAGGCGCATGGGGGCACCGGGAGCGTTCGACGAAATCTGGGGGCATGGCGGGCCTGAGCGTCCGCGCGCCGAGTTTGCTGCGCTTTCGCAATGGCTGGTGGATACGGAGGCTGCGGAGCTGCAGCGCCGCCAGCAATCCGCCGAAGCCGCATTCCGCCAGCTGGGCATCACCTTCGCCGTCTATGGCGACAGCGACGCGGCGGAGCGGATCATCCCGTTCGACATCGTGCCCCGGGTGTTCCTTGCCGGCGAATGGCAGCGGCTCTCGGAAGGGCTGGTCCAGCGAGTCGAGGCGATCAACGCCTTTCTCGAGGACATTTACGGCGAGCGGCGGATCCTCAAGGAAGGGATCATCCCGCCCGAGCTGATCTACCTCAACGACCAGTTCCGCGCCGAAGTCGATGGCGTCCGCCCGCCGCACGGCGTCTGGGCGCATATCTGCGGGATCGATCTGGTCCGCACCGGCCCGGACCAGTTCTACGTGCTGGAGGACAATGCCCGCACCCCCTCCGGCGTCTCGTACATGCTGGAGAACCGCGAGGCGATGATCCGGCTCTGTCCCGAGCTGTTCCGCGATTTCCGCGTGGCGCCGGTGGACAGCTATCCGGACATGCTGCTCAAGACGATGCAGTCGGTCGCGCCGGGCAACAATCCCCGGCCGGTCTGCGTCGTGCTCACTCCCGGCCATTTCAACTCCGCCTATTACGAGCACAGCTTCCTGGCGGACTCGATGGGCGTCGAGCTGGTCGAGGCGGCCGACCTGGTGGTCGACGACGACATCGTCTGGATGCAGACCATCGCCGGTCGGGTGAAGGTCGACGTGATCTATCGCCGCATCGACGACGACTTCCTCGATCCGCTGGTATTCCGCCCGGATTCGATGCTGGGCGTCCCCGGCATCATGGCGGCATATCGCGCGGGCAACGTCGCGATCCTCAACGCGCCGGGCAATGGCATCGCCGACGACAAGGCGATCTACAGCTACATGCCCGAGATCGTCCGTTTCTATTCGGGCGGCGAGGCCAGGCTGCCCAACGTCGAGACGTACCGCTGCCGGGAGCCGCAGGCGCTGAAATATGTGCTGGACCGCCTGCCGGAGCTGGTGGTCAAGCTGGTCGACGGATCGGGCGGCTATGGCATGCTCGTCGGGCCGACCGCATCGAAGCAGGAGATCGCCGATTTCCGCGCGGCGCTGATCGCCGAGCCTCATCGCTACATCGCCCAGCCGACACTGGCGCTCTCCACCGTGCCTACGCTGGTGGAACAGGGCCTCGCCCCGCGCCATGTCGATTTCCGCCCCTTCGTGCTCACCGGCAGCGACGGCGTCCGCGTGGCACCGGGTGGACTTACCCGCGTTGCACTTCGGGAAGGCTCGCTGGTGGTGAACTCCAGCCAGGGCGGCGGCACCAAGGACAGCTTCGTGCTGCTGGACGACGGGGCATGACGCGATGCTGATGCTCTCCCGCACCGCCGCCGCGCTTTACTGGCTCGGCCGCTATCTCGAGCGCGCCGATTTCATCGCCCGGCTGGTCGAGGCGACGATCCGCCTCGATGCGCTTTCCACCCGTCCGGCCGGCGAAGCGGCGTGGCAGAGCGCGCTCGCCGTCACCTATACGGATGAGGCTTTTGCCGCAACCGGGCTGGAGATCAGCCAGCCGAACGTCGCGCGTTTCCTCACGCTCGACATGAGCCATCCCGGCTCGATCGTCCGCTGCCTGGAGATGGCGCGCAACAATGCCCGCGCCGTGCGCACCGCGCTCACCCGCGAGGCGTGGACCGCGATCAACCGCGCCTGGCTGATGACGCAGCAGCGCTCCTCCACCGGCGGCGCGATCCCGACGCTCAACCTGCTCGAGCAGGTCAAGGGCGAGACGCGCGGTTTCGAAGGCGCGATCCACCGGATGATGCGCAACGAGGCGACTCTGCTGATCCAGCTCGGCGCCGCGGTCGAGCGCGCGGACAACACCGCGCGGCTGGTCGACGTGAAATACCACCTCCTGCTGCCCGCGGACGAGGAAGTGGGCGGCGTGGTCGACCGCGACCAGTGGAACACGATCCTGCAGACTGTCTCGGCAGTGAATGCCTATCGCTGGCTCTATAATGACGGGCTGCAGCCCGCCAACGTCATCGACCTGCTGATCAGCCGCGCCGAGCTGCCGCGCAGCCTCGCTGCATGCGTCGAGGAAGTCGTGGCGCTGCTCAACGCGCTCGCCAAGCGGACGGGCCTGCAGGGGGAGGCCGATCGCATGGCACGTGCCCGGATGGCGCGGATGCAGAAGACCAGGACCCAGGAGGTGATCATCTCCGGCCTGCACGAGCATCTCGAAGCGTTCGTCGCCGAGAATGCGCTGCTCGACGGGGCGATCGCCCGGCAGTTCAGGTTCATCTGATGCGCATCGCGATCGAACATCACACGCAATATCGGTTCAGCGAGCCGCAGGCGCGGATCGTCCAGATGCTCCGCCTGACCCCCTGCGATACCCAGGATCAGACGGTGGTGAGCTGGCTGGTCGGAGTCGATTGCGATGCCCGCCTGCGCGATGCGAGCGACGGCTTCGGCAACTCGGTGACGATGCTCTATGCCGAGGGGCCGATCGACGCGCTCGACATTACCGTCACCGGCGAAGTGCTGACCAGCGAGACAAGCGGCGTGGTCCGTGGCAGCCTGGAGCCGCTGCCGCCGCTATTCTACCTTCGCACGACGCCGCGCACGGGATCGAGCGATGCGCTGTTCGCCTTTGCCTCGGACAGTATCGGCACCGGCGGCGATGGGCTGGAGCAGCTCCACAGGCTCAACGCCGCGCTGCGCCAACGCTTCCCCTGTGTGCCCGATCTGCCCGATGCCGGCTGCACGGCCGCCAAGGCGTTCGCGGGCAGCCGGAAGGTCAGTTCGCGTGACGTCGCCCAGATGTTCATCGCCGCCGCGCGCGGTCTTTCGGTGCCGGCTCGCTACGTCTCTGGCTACCGTGCCGAGGAGGCCGCCCGTTCGGCGCCGCATGCCTGGGCGGAAGCCCATGTCGAAGGGTTGGGATGGGTCGGCTTCGATCCCTCCACCGGTCTCAGCCCCGATGAAAGCTATGTCCGCGTCGCGATCGGTCTCGACGCCAGCAGTGCCGCGGCCACCGGCGGCATGCGGATCGGCCAGGGGCAGGAGCAGCTGGCGGTCGATCTCCATGTCGATCAGCTGGGAGCCGAGGGCTAACCGCCCCTCCGGTCACCCGTGCGTCCGTCGGGACGGGGCGAGGAACGATCGCTAGCCATCCGAAGTTGGTGCGGGTGATTCTCGATAAGGGGGTGGGGTGTCGATCCTCTCACTGCGTTCGGCCGTTCTGGCCGGTCTGATCATCACCGCCGCCTGTCGTCCCGCGACGCCCGCGGGCAATCAGGCCGTGCAGGCGACTTCGCCGGCGCCCCCGGTGGCAACGGAGAATGCCGGGCAACCGGTCGATCCCGAGAAGCTGATCGCCGAGAACGATCGGGCGATCGCCGAGAACAAGCGCATGATCGACACGCTGCAGGGCTATGCGAAGGCCGATCCGGCCAAGCTCGCGCGCCTGCGCACCGAATGCCAGCAAAAGCTGGGCGTGCCGTTCGACAATGGCGGCGCGGCCAGGGTCTTCAACTGCATCCACGATTCATGGTGACGGCACAGCCTGGGGAGTATCCGGCATGAGCGAGCGTTTTCAGAACTTCTGTACGCAACTGAACCTGGCGCAGAACGATTGGCGCATTGCCGTGGGCAATCCCTATATCGCCGCCTACACCCATGCGTACGAGACCTATAAGGAAACGCTGAACGCGCAGAAGGACGCGGACAAGGAAGCCGGCCAGCTGTTCGTCACCGCCGCCTGTATCGCCACCGGATCGGTGCTGCTCGGCAGCATCGGCAGCCTGTCGCTGAAGATGCTGGCGCGCCGCACCGTCGTCCAGATCGCCAGCCGCAGCCTCGGCACCAATTTCGCCCGCATGTTCCGCGTGGTGCGCAAGAACGAGGGCGTGGCCTTCGCCGTGGGTAATTTCGTCGATTCCGCCAAGGGCGGGCTCAAGTCCAAGGCCGAGAAGATTGCGGCCGGCTATGCCCAGACCGTCACCAGCACGATCACGCCCGAGCCGCTGGTCCAGTTCCTGCAGATGGACTCGATCATGCGCGCCAACGTCAATTGCGCGATCCGGATGGCCCAGATGATCGAGGAGGATTCCTCGCTCGGCGACAAGGAGAAGACGGATGCATATGCACCGCTCAAGGCCGCGCCGATGTATAACAGCCCCAGCCAGCGCAACTCGCCGAGCCGGGCATCGCTGGCCGAGCTGATCGAGCTGACCTTCTATCTCTCGGCGGTCCTTGAGACGGACTCGCTGATCACCTGGCCGGCATCCTATGGCGCCGACCAGTTCGGCCGGCCGATCACGACCGAGAAGGCCAAGTCCGCGCCGATCACCCAGCGCCCCGGCGAGGCTGGCTATCCCAATCCGAAGCTGCCGCGTTCGACCTATGGGGTCCCGTACCAGACGATCGGGATCTCGCGCGCCGGCGGAAAGGTGCAGGATCGCACCAATGAGCTTTGCAAGAAGGTGTTCAACAAGGAGCTTTACGGCTCCACCTTCTTCGGGCTGGGCGGCCCGGCGGACACCGAGAAACGGACCGAGCTGAAGCAGGCGGACGCGTTCCTCGTCAGCCTCGCCTCGATGATGAAGCCGAACAATCCGCTGGAGGCGCTCCGCTAGGGAAGCACCTCAGGCGAAGGCGGCTGCGTTCTGCGGCACGGGCATGGAGACGGCCAGGTCCTCGTCCTCGAGCACCGTCCAGCCATTGGGGCCGAGGACTTCGATCGGGCGGTAGCGCGTCTTGTACGCCATCCGCTCGCTGCCCTTCACCCAATAGCCGAGATAGACATAGGGCAGGCCAGCCGCCTGGCTGCGCAGGATGTGCTCCATGATGATGAAATTGCCCAGGCCCGGGCGGCTTTCCTCATCGGCCAGGAAGAAGCTGTAGATCATCGACAGGCCGTCGGCCTGCTGATCGGTGATGCAGGCACCGACGAGCCGGCCGCGCTCGCCGTCCACCGACGGCTCGCGATATTCGATCACATAGGAGCTGACCGGCGACTGCTCGACCATGTCGGCATAATCGTTCTCGTCCATCGCGGCCATGCCGCCCCCCGGATGGCGAGCCTTTAGATAGCGGTGAAGCAGCGCGAACTGCTCTTCGGTTGCCCAAGGCTTGCAGGCGCTTATCTCGAGGTCCGAATGGCGGCGCAGCAGCTTGCGCTGGCTGGCGTTCGGCTTGAACTCGTCAGCGACGACGCGGACCGAGACGCAGGCGGTGCAGCCCGCGCAGCTCGGCCGGTATGCGACCGACTGGCTGCGGCGGAAGCCGATCCGGCCCAGCGCATCGTTAAGTTCGCCCGCGTGAAGCCCCGACAGCTCGGTGAAGATCTTCCGCTCCTGCCGGCCCGGCAGATAGGGGCAGGGCGAGGGGCTCGTCACGAAGAACCGCGGAAAACGGGAAAGTGCAGTCACCCCTGATGCCCCTTAGCTCTAGGCCGGTACGTTCGGCCTGATGGAGCAACTATGCTGCGGTTCTCGAAGGATGAAAAGCTGCTTTACCATGAAAGAGAGTTAACGATTCACCACTTTGGCGGAGAGGGTGGGCGTTAACCATCGGGCCGCGTCCTGCGCTGCCGATAAAGCGAAATCTGCCTTGTGCGGCTATCCTATCGGAGTCGGTGAATCGTGTGAATCCAGCGACGACTCGGTTCGTCGCACGTGCGATTCATTTCGTCGGTTTGTCGCGACTCGCGGACTCCTGCGGAGTCGTGGTGGTTTGGAAGAATGGCGGCCGGCTCAACCCAACCTTCTCACCCCGGCCTTGTGCCGGGTCCACTGTGCCGCGCTGACTGTCCTCGAGCCTCCTGTCCGGCACTTGCCTCCCGGTGGACCCCGGCACAAGGCCGGGGTGACGAACGGTGTGAGTTGCAATGTAGGATTTCGCCTGCTTGGCTCGGCTGTCTTGGACCGCTCTTTGACCCGTAGGAAATATAGGATCGCCGCCGATCCGCGCCGACGCAACAAAGCTGCAAGGGCACGGTCCGGCGCAAGGCCTTTGGCTATCGCGACTTTTGTGACTTTCCGCGGCCGCGCGGCTGAGTCGCCGCGCGCCGCTGTAGGAAATCAGGCCAGCTCGACCAGCTGCACTTCATACTGGGCCCGGCGCAGCGCGGTCATCAACCGGTCGAGATGGTCGCGATCGCGCGTCTCGCACTCCACGTCCAGGCTCAGGCCCTTGGCGGGCAGGTTGGTGAAGATGCGCTGGTGCGACAGCTCGAGGATGTTGACCGAGAGCTGGTCGAAGATCTGTGCCACCTTGTAGAGCGCGCCCGGCCGGTCCTGCAGGCGGATGCGCAGCCGTGCCATCCGGCCCGAGCGGGCGAGGTCGCGCAGCAGCACATAGGCGAGCAGGCGCGGATCGATATTGCCGCCGCACAGGATGATGCCGACGGTCTTGCCCTTGAAGCGCTGGGGCTCGGAAAGCAGCGCGGCGAAGCCGGCGGCACCGGCGCCTTCGACCACCGTCTTTTCGATCTGGAGGAGCAGGCTCACCGCTTCTTCCAGCCGGCGCTCGCTGACCAGCACGATGTCGTCGACCAGCGCCTCGACCAGCTTCGACGTGATGCCGCCCGGCTCCTTCACCGCGATGCCTTCGGCCAGCGTGTCGCCGGCGCAGGGCATCTCGGTATGGTGGATGCGGTTGTACATCGACGGGTAGAGTTCGGCCTGCACGCCGACCACTTCGATGTCGCGCCCTTCGGACTTGGCGACCGTGGAGCAGCCCGAGATCAGGCCGCCGCCGCCGATCGGGATCACCAGCGTGTCGATGTCCGGCACGTCTTCGAGCATCTCGAGCGCGACCGTGCCCTGGCCGGCGATCACGCGGGGATCGTCGAACGGATGGACGAAGGTGAAGCCCTGCTCGGCTTCCAGCTTGCGGCTATGCGCATAGGCGGCGTCGAAAGTCTCGCCTTCGAGGATCACATGGGCGCCGTGCCCTTCGGTCTGGGTGACCTTCACGATCGGCGTGTTCTTCGGCATCACGATCGTGCTGGGGATGCCGAGCCGGTTGGCGTGATAGGCGAGGCCCTGGGCATGGTTGCCGGCCGATGCCGCGATCACGCCCTTGGCGCGCGCCGCTTCGTCGAGCTGGAGCAGCGTGTTGAGCGCGCCACGCTCCTTATAGGCGGCGGTGAACTGCAGGTTCTCGAACTTCAGGTAGACGGTGGCACCGGTCAGGTTCGACAGCGTCTTGCTCACCAGCGTCGGCGTCCGCACGATCTGGCCCATAATGCGCGCCTGCGCTGCACGGACGTCATCGATCGAAACGGCGAGCGGCGCATGCGCCGGGAGGGTCTTGGTGGCCATAGGGGCGTTCGACTAGCCCATCTGGGCGCAAGGGGAAACATCGCTTATCTTTTCAGGACATGCGCGGGGGGTATCGATGGGTGGCGGGCCATCTGGCGCGCACGGGGAACAGGCCCTATGCCCACCGTCATGCTGAAGCGCCTCCTGCGGCCGGTTGCCGCGCTCGCCCTCCTTCTCGCGCCCGTTGCCGCCTTGGCGGACGGGCTGATCGACAACGTCAACGGCATGACGCTGGACGAGAAGGGCGATGTCGTCCGCTTCACCGGCATCCTGTTCAACCGCGACGGCAAGATCACCCAGATCCTCAAGCGCGAGGACAAGCGGCCGAAGAAGGTCGAGTGGAAGCTCGACATGGGTGGCAAGACGCTGATGCCCGGCATGATCGACGGGCACGGCCATGTGATGGGGCTGGGCTCGCAGCTGATGCTGCTCGATCTGTCGGCCACGACCTCGCTCGAAGACGCGCTGGCCAAGATCAAGGCCTATGCCGATGCCAATCCGACCAAGTGGATCCTTGGCGGCGGCTGGAACCAGGAGACCTGGAAGCTCGGCCGCTTCCCGACCGCGGCGGAGCTCGACAAGGTGGTGAGCGATCGCCCGGTCTGGCTCGAACGGGTCGATGGCCACGCCGCCTGGGCGAACAGCCGGGCGATCCAGATCGCCGGCGTCACCGCCGCGAACAAGGACACCAATGGCGGCCGTATCGAGCGCGATGCCAAGGGCGCGCCGGCGGGTGTGTTCGTCGACGGCGCCATGGGGCTGGTCGACAAGTTCATCCCGAAGCCAACCCCGCGCGAGCGCAACGCCGCCTTCCTCGCGGCACAGGACAAGCTGCTCTCGCTCGGCATCACCGCCACCGCCGACATGGGCACCAGCGTCGACGACTGGCTCACCTATCGCCGCATGGCAGATCTCGGCCAGCTGCGCGTCCGGATCATGAGCTATGCCCACGGTGTCGAGACTGCGCTGACGGTGGCGGGGCAGGGGCCGACGCCCTGGCTCTATGGCGACAAGCTGCGTATGGGCGGGATCAAGCTCTATGCCGATGGCGCGCTGGGCAGCCGCGGTGCCTGGCTCAAGGCCGAATATAGCGACGCGCCGGGCCAGAAGGGGCTGGGCTTCCTCACCGACGACCAGCTGCTCAACATGATGACCCGCGGCGCGATGGATAATTTCCAGATCGCGGTCCATGCGATCGGCGACCGGGCCAACCAGCAGGTGCTCGACGCGGTCGAGGTGCTGTCGGACACCTATAAGGACGATCGCCGCTGGCGGATCGAGCATGCCCAGATCGTTGATCCGAAGGATCTGCCGCGCTTCGCCAAGCTGGGTGTGATCGCCTCGATGCAGCCGGTCCACCAGACCAGCGACATGAAGATGGCCGAGGCGCGGCTGGGTCCCGACCGGCTTGCCGGCGCCTATGCCTGGAAGACGATGCTCAAGGATGGCACGCATATCGCCTTCGGGTCGGACTATCCGGTCGAGAGCCCCGATCCCTGGGCGGGCTGGGCCGTGTCCTTCACCCGCACCGATGCCGACGGCCAGCCCTTTGGCGGCTGGCGTGTCGAGGAGGCGGTGACGCGCGAGCAGGGCTGGGCTGGCTTCACCACGGGTGCCGCCTGGGCAGGCTTCGCCGAGAATCTGATCGGACGGCTGGCGCCGGGCATGCGTGCCGACTTCATCATTATCGATCGCGACCCGCTGCTCGCCACGCCGAAGGATCTGCGCGGCACCCAGGTGCTCGAGACTTGGGTTGGCGGCGCGCGGGTCTATGTGAAGAAATAGCATGGCCACTGCACTGCTGAAGCTGCGCCTGCTTGCGGGAGCCAATTGGCGCGAGCGCGCGGTCGCCGCGATCGGCGCGGTATTGGGTATTGGCCTGACCGGCTTGATCGCGGCGCTGCTCGGCGGCCAGCACAGCCTGTTGCTGCTCGCCGCGCCGATCGGCGCATCCGCAGTGCTCGTCTTTGCCGTTCCGGCCAGCCCGCTCGCCCAGCCCTGGCCGGTGATCGGAGGCTGCGTGGTGTCGACCCTGGTCGGGTTCGGCGTCGCCAGCCTGCTGGGCCATGGCGCCGTCGCCGCGGGCTTGGCGGTCGGCCTGGCGATCCTGCTGATGTCGCTGCTGCGCTGCCTGCATCCGCCTGGCGGCGCCTGCGCACTGCTCGGAGTGCTGGGCGGCCCGGTGGTGCTGGCGCATGGAGTCGGTGCCACATTGCTGCCGGTGGGGCTGGACGCGTTGCTGCTGGTCGTTGCTGGCCTGGCTTTCCATCGTTTCTCCGGCCACGGCTATCCGCACCGCCCGGTGCCGGCGCCCGTCGATCCGCACATCCTGCCCGAGGATATCGATGCCGCGCTGGCGGAGGCGCATGAGAGCTTCGACGTCAGCCGCGAAGATCTTGCCGCGCTGCTCGAGGCCGCCGAACGCCACGCGATCGCCCGGCGCCGGACCCGCAAGCGCTGAAAAAGGAAAGGCCGCGATCCTTGCGGACCGCGGCCTCTTCTACCCCCGTAGAACTTGTGCCCCTCAGGCGACGGCCGAGATCGGCGCCTGCTCCTCGACACCGTCCTGCTCGCGCAGCACATAGCCGCGGCCCCAGACGGTCTCGATGTAATTCTCGCCATCGCACGCCATGCTGAGCTTCTTGCGCAGCTTGCAGATGAACACGTCGATGATCTTGAGCTCGGGCTCGTCCATGCCGCCATACAGGTGGTTGAGGAACATTTCCTTGGTGAGCGTCGTGCCCTTGCGGAGCGAGAGCAGCTCCAACATCGCATATTCCTTGCCGGTCAGGTGCACGCGGGCACCGTCGACTTCGACCGTCTTCGCGTCGAGATTGACCGCCAGCTTGCCGGTGCGGATGACCGACTGGCTGTGGCCCTTCGAGCGGCGGACGACCGCATGGATGCGCGCAACCAGCTCTTCGCGATGGAACGGCTTGGTCACGTAATCGTCGGCACCGAAGCCGAACGACCGCACCTTGGAATCCATTTCGTTGATGCCCGACAGGATCAGCACCGGCGTTTGCACGCGGGCGACCCGGACCTTCTTCAGAACGTCATACCCATGCATGTCGGGCAGGTTCAGGTCGAGCAGGATGATATCGTAGTCATAGAGCTTGGCCAGGTCCAAGCCCTCTTCGCCGAGGTCCGTCGTATAGACGTTAAAGCCCTCGGTCGTGAGCATCAGCTCGATCGCCTTGGCAGTGCTCGGCTCGTCTTCGATCAGCAGCACGCGCATCGTCAAAGTCCCCTTGCCCGCAGGCTGCCTTGCCCCAATGAAAGGCATGCCTCGGACGATTCATTAACCTAAGCGTGTCTGAAGGCAAAAGGTTAATTTCTCCCTAACCGGCCTGACTCCACGAGTCGTAGGGAATCTACCTAAGCCCGGACTCAGTTCGCTTTCGGAGTCGAGTCCCTTATAGATGGGCAGACCTGGCGCAGATGCTGATCGAGATAATTTATTAACGCTTCGACCCGGGCGGGGCGCAGCGTTCCGGGCGGCGTTAATAAATGGAGCGCGGCGGCGCTGACGGCCCAATCCTCCAGAACTGCCTCCAGCCGGCCGCTGCGCAGTTCGTCGCCGATCAGGAAATCGGGCAGTCGCGCGACGCCAAGGCCCTTGCACAGTGCCGGGATCATCGCATCGCCGCTGTCCGTGCGAATTGGTCCGTCCACCCGCACCGCAGCCTCTTCGCCGCCAGCCTTGCGAAAGCGCCAGACGTCCGGCGTCGCGGTGTTGGTGTAGACGAAGCACGCGTGATGGGCGAGGTCGGCGGGATGGCGGGGGCGCCCGGCCTTTTCGAAATACTCCGGGGCGCCGACGATGTGCGTGGTCACCGGTCCAAGCCGGCGAGCGCGCAGCGAACTGTCGGGCAGTTCGGCGATGCGCAGCGCGATGTCGATCCCTTCGCCGACGATGTCGACGAATGCGTCGGAAAGGCGCAGATCGACCTTGATCGCCGGGTTGAGCGTCATGAAGTCCGAGAGCACGGGCGCGAGGTGGCGGATGCCGAAGGTGAGGGGCGCCGCCACGCGGACCAGTCCTGCCGGCGCGCTTGCCGATTCGAACGCGGCCTCTTCCGCCGCCTGGCCTTCGCTGAGGATGCGCTGGGCATTTTCGGCAAGGCTGCGACCGCTGTCGGTCAGCGTCAGCCGGCGCGAGGTGCGGTGGAACAGCGTGGTGCCGAGCCGGCTCTCCAGCCGGGTGATCGCCTTGGAGACGGTCGCCTTGGAAACCGCGAGCGCGTCGGCGGCGCCGGAGAAGGAACGGTGTTCGACCACCGCGGCGAAAACGGCCCAGGCCTCGAAGTCAGGTAGCTTCATTCCAAATGCCTAACACGGAAACGATTGGTTTCCTACGTTTCCATTTACGGTTCGATCGGGCGCCCTATCTTCCTGCTCAACACAGGAGGTTCCGACCCCATGATCGACAAACGACCCTTTGCGAGCCTCGGCCATGCGGATCATGGCTGGCTCAACGCGCGGCATCATTTCAGCTTCGCCGACTATTACGATCCGAGCCGCATGAACTGGGGCGCGCTGCGCGTCTGGAACGACGACGAGATCGCTGCGAACAGCGGCTTCCCGCCGCATCCGCACCAGGACATGGAGATCATCACCTATGTCCGTTCTGGCGCGATCACCCATCAGGATTCGATGGGCAACAAGGGCCGTACCGGCGCCGGCGACGTCCAAGTAATGAGCGCAGGCAGCGGCGTGCGCCATGCCGAATATAATCTTGAACCCGAGACGACGACGTTGTTCCAGATCTGGATCATGCCGCGCGGTCGTGGCGGCCAGCCGAGCTGGGGCGCCAAGCCTTTCCCCAAGGGCGATCGCTCGGGCAAGTTCGTCACGCTGGCGAGCGGCTTCGCGGAGGATAGCGACGCGCTGCCGATCCGGGCCGATGCCCGGGTGCTGGGCGCGACGTTGAAGGCCGGCGAAAGCGTCACCCACGAAGTGGGCGACAAGCGCCATGCCTATCTGGTGCCCGCTATCGGCTCGATCGAGATTGACGGCGAGCGCGTGGATGCCCGCGATGGCGCCGCCCTGACCAGCGGCAAAACCTACACCATTACCGCGATCGAGGACGCCGAGATCGTCCTGGTCGACAGCGAATAACAAGGAAGGGAAGCGTTATCATGTCCAAGATTCTCGTGCTCTATTACTCGTCCTATGGCCACCTCGCGAAGATGGCCGACGCCGTTGCAGAAGGCGCGCGTAGCGCCGGTGCCGTGGTGGATGTCCGCCGTGTGCCGGAGACCGCGCCGTTTGAAGTGGCGCAGGCCGCAGGCTTCGTGGTCGATCACAGCCATCCGGTGCTCGAAGACGTCAACGAGCTCGCCAGCTATGACGGTATCATCGTCGGTGCGCCGACCCGCTTCGGTCGCATGGCCAGCCAGATGGCGAGCTTCTGGGATCGCGCCGGCGGTGTCTGGTTCCAGGGGCAGCTGAACGGCAAGGTCGGTGGTGCCTTCACCTCGACTGCCAGCCAGCATGGTGGCCAGGAGACGACGCTCTTCTCGATCATCACCAACCTGCTGCACTTCGGCCTGAACATCGTTGGCCTCGACTATGGCTTCCAGGGCCAGACCGGCGTCAACGAAGTGAAGGGCGGTTCGCCCTATGGCGCGACGACCATCGCAGATGGCGACGGCAGCCGCCAGCCCAGCGAAGTCGAGCTCGATGGCGCCCGCTATCAGGGCCGCAAGGTCGCCGAACTCGCCAACAAGATCGCGGCTCCCCTCCGCGAAGCCGAAACCGCGTAAATTCCCCCTCCTGACGCGGTTTCCAGCGACGGCGGTCGGACCAGATGTCCGACCGCCGTTTTGCTATGCGTCGCGTATAATGGTTGTTGCGCAAGCGGTTCGTTCAAACGCCGTTCAACCCGAATGGGGTCAACGCAACCAGGCGCATCGCTCAATCGTTGCGCAGCTGTCTCGAACGGACCAGAATCGGTCCGGGGGCAGCCAGGGGAGAACAACCATGTTTGCACGAATTTCCTGCCTCGCTTTGTCTGCAGCGCTGATGGGCGCCGCTGCAACGGCCGCACCGGCGCCAAGCCCTGCCGCGCCTGCTGCCATGCAGCGGGTGGACGGCAACAATGTCGGCCGCGTCCGCCACACTGGCGGCGGCGCATTCGTCGAAACGCGTCCGGGCCGTTGGGTCGAGTTCGCCGACGATGGCACGCTGATCAATCGCTTCGACGAGACCGGTCGCAACCGGGACGGGGTCAACCTCTACGATCCGTCGCGCGGCGTTCGCGTCCGCCTCAATCTGCGGGCCGGCAACATCTCGGGCATTCCCCGCAACGGCTCGCCGCGGCTCCTGTACCGGATCACCGATGTCGATCCGCGCCGTTCCAATGGCTGGGGCGACAATGGCGGCTGGGGTGAGGGCGGCTGGGGCCGTCCCGGCGGCGGCCGTCCGGGTGGTGGCGGCTGGGATCGTCCCGGTGACGGTCGCCCCGGCAATGGCGGTGGCTGGGGCGGTGGTCCCGGCCGGCCGGGCGGCCCCGGCAACGGGAATGGCAACGGCGGCGGCTGGGGCACCGGTGGCGTGATCCGCGACATCGAGGTCGGGCCGATCTGGAACCAGTCGGACGCCGAGCGCAAGTGCCGTGACAAGGCCCGCGAGATGCGTGCCGAATGGACCGGCAACTGGCGCACCACGGTGCAGGGCCGCCAGTCGACCTGCGCGATCCGCTTCCAGCGCTGAGCTGAAATCCCGCCACCGCTGGCGCTTCGGCGCCGGCGGTGGCATGGGCGTGCGATGTTCAAGGATCGCGTGCTCTTCATCGATGGCGAGGCTCTGATTATCGACAAGCCCGCGGGCTTGCCGGTCGATCGTCCGCGCGACCGCTCCGAAAGCCTCGAGGATCTGCTCGACCAGCTGACCTTCGGCTTCCAGCGCCTGCCGGTGCCGGTGCACCGGCTCGATCGCGACACCAGCGGCTGCCTGCTCCTTGCCCGCAATCCCAAGGCGCTCAAGCGTTTCGCCCAGGCTTTCGAGACCGGAGCCGTCGCCAAGCGCTATCTCGCCATCCTTGACGGCGAACCGAAGGAGGACAGCGGCACGATCGACCTGCCGCTCGCCAAGGTCTCGACCCGCGAGGAGGGCTGGCGGATGACCGGCGATCCGAAGGGCAAGCCCTCGATCACCCGCTACAAGGTGATGGAGCGCAAGGGCGGCAAGAGCCTGGTCGCCTTCTATCCCGAGACTGGCCGCACCCATCAGATCCGCGTTCACGCCGCCGAAGGGCTGGGCGTGCCGGTGATGGGCGACCCGGTCTATGGCCGCGGCGGTCCGGCGATGATGCTCCATGCGATCGAGCTCACCGTGCCGCGCGAGGGCAAGGACGATATCCATGCCACCGCGCCGCTGCCGGTGCGCTTTCACAATGCCGGGTTCGGCCGTGGATGAGATCCCGCCCGAGGCGATCATCGAGGAGAAGTTCCTCGCCTCGACGGGACCGGGTGGCCAGAACGTCAACAAGGTGGCGACCGCGGTGCAGCTGCGGATCGATGTGTTCCGCCTCGGATTGGCGCCCTATGCCTATCAGAAGCTCAAGGTGCTGGCTGGCACCAAGCTGACCACCGGTGGCGAACTGGTGATCACCGCCCGCAAGTTCCGCACCCAGGAGGCCAATCGCGCCGATGCCCGCGAGCGGGTGCTCGAACTGATCGAAAAGGCCCATGAGCGCGACGCCCGGCGGATCAAGACCAAGCCGAGCAAGGCGGCCAAGGCCCGGCGGGTGGACGAGAAGAAGGGCCGTTCCCAAGTTAAGGCCGGACGCGGCAAGGTGAGACTGGACTGAATATGTACGCTTTCGATGTGAAGACCGACGACAAGACCGAGCTCTATCGCGACCTTGCCGCCGCGCTCGATTCGCTCACCGCCGACGAGCCCGACGCAATCGCCAACATGGCGAACGTCTCCGCGCTGATCTGGCAATATCTGCCCGACCTCAACTGGGCCGGCTTCTACCGCAATGTCGGCGGCGAGCTCGTGCTCGGGCCATTCCAGGGCAAGGCCGCCTGCATTCGCATCCCGTTCGGCAAGGGCGTGTGCGGTGCTGCCGCCACGACCCGCGAGACCCAGCTGGTCGAAGACGTCCATGCCTTTCCGGGGCATATCGCCTGTGACGCCGCCAGCCGTTCCGAGCTGGTGGTGCCGATCGTGGTGCAGGGCGAACTGATCGGCGTGCTCGACCTCGACAGCCCCAATCCGGCACGATTCGATGCCGGGGATGCGGCCGGCTGCGAGGCGCTGGTGCGGATCCTGGGTCCCCGTTTGGTCGGCTGACCCGGATCGGGACTCCGTTAAGCATAGGCAAAAGTGGCGTCGGAGCCCGTCGCGCGTTAATTCTTTGGCAACCATGGGGGCTGGGCAGCTCCGATCTGGCCAAAGGAAATTGCGATGCGTCACCTGTTCAAGTCGGCTCTGACCGCCACGACGCTGCTGGCAGCCCTGCCGGCGGCCGCGCAGGTGGCGTCGCCTGGTCCGGGTTGGAACGGCAACCGCGGCTCGATCCCGGCGCCCGGTGCCGACTATGGCCGCAACGTGCCGATGCCGCCGCCGCCGGTGGTGCATGGCGGCCCGGGCGTGCCGACCGCCGGCTCGCGCGTCTGGCAGAATGGCCGCTGGATGGCACTGCCGCCGCGCGGCCCGGTGAAGAACAGCCAGCAGGTCGGCAATCGCTGGGGCAACCGCATCGACGGGCGCTGGTATGCGGGCTCGCGCGCGCCGGGCGGCTGGGGTGCCTATCGCCGTATGGGTCGTGGCCGTCATCTGCCCAACTACTGGATGGGCAGCGACTTCCGCATTCCCGATTATCTGAGCTGGGGCCTTGCCGCGCCGCCCTCGGGCTTCTTCTGGGTTCGTTATTATGACGACGCCGTGCTGGTCGACGGCCGCGGCGACGTGTGGGATTCGGTGAGCGGCATCGGCTGGGACGATGGCTATGCCGACTCCTGGTCCGATTCGAGCGCGGGCTATTCCAGCTCCTACAGCTATTCGGGCAGCGGTGCCGGCTATGGACAGCCGATCCAGCCGATCGACCCGAATGAGTATTATGACGGTTACTCCGGGGGGAGTGTGCCGCCGGCCGGTGCGATCGGTGCGCCGCCGGCGGTGCAAGTCCAGGGCTATTATGGCTCGGGCCAGGCCTATTATGGCGGGGGCGGCTATTATGCGGGCGGCGCCTATTACGGCGCGCCGGTCGGCACGACCGTGATCGTCGTGCCCGGCGCCACCACGACGACCACCACGGTGACCGAAGAAGTGGTGAGCACCGCCTATGTCCGCGCAGCCCCGCGCCGCGTGGTGCGCAAGGCGCCGGTGCGCCGCTACAAGCCCAAGGTGCAGTGCTGCGTCTGCGGCTGCCGCTGATTTCCTACAGCGGCGCGCGGCGACTCAGCCGCGCGGCCGCGGAAAGTCACAAAAGTCGCGATAGCCAAAGGCCTTGCGCCGGACCGTGCCTTTGCAGCTTTGTTGCGTCGGCGCGGATCGGCGGCGATCCTATATTTCCTACGGGTCAAAGAGCGGTCCGAAGACAGCCGAGACAAGCAGGCGAAATCCTACATTGCAAGATGCCAAAACCCTCTCCCTCGGGGGAGGGGTTGGGGTAGGGCCTATCTGCGGGCTTCGGTCTCGCTCGGTGAGACACGTGCCCCACCCCAAACCCCTCCCCTGAAGGGGAGGGGCTTCAAGTTTCAGCGCCGCCCGCCGAACGTAACCAGGCTTTCCGCGCCATCGGCGCCGATCGATGACACGCCGACAAAGCTGTCGTCGACGATCACGCCCTTCAGGCTCGCTTCGGCGTCGGTGACGTCGAGATGGTTGGTCCAGTCGCGGGCATCGGCGCGCCGCCAGTGGATGCGATACTTCACCGCGCCCGGCACTGCCGCCCATTTCACCGAGGTGTCCGATGCGAGCGCGCCGCCGATCGTCACCTTGTCCGGCGCGGCAGGGGCGGCGGCGAGGCGGCGGATCGTCGCGACATTCACGGCGGTGACCTTGGCGAGATAGGGAAAGTCCATCTTGTCGATCGTGTCGCCCTTGCCGGGGACAAGGTCCTGGTGCTGTGCGTCGTAATTCTCGATGCCCACCGAGAAGCGGATCGCCGGATAGCCGAGCTTGTTGAACGGCGTATGGTCGCCGCCGCGCCCGAACCGGTCGGGCCGGCGGACGAGGAAAGCGTCGAGCCCGCCCGGGATGGTGCCCGCCACCTGATCGACTGCCTTGGCGAGCGCGCGCGAGGGGCCGTCATCCTCGCCGCCATCGGCGCGCAGGCCCTTCAGCGCCTTGGGCTCGTCATTCTCGCCGAACGTCTCGGAGAAGACGCGCACCCGGTCCGCGACCTTGCGCCCGTCGGTGCCGACGGTGTTGCCGACGATGTCGTTGTTGAGCACGGCGGTAACCGTCCAGCCCCGCTCCTTCGCGGTTTCGGCGAGCAGCTGGCCGCCGAACAGACCCTGCTCCTCGCCCGATAGCGCCGCATAGACGATGGTCGCGCGGAATTTCTGCTTCGACAGGATGCGTGCCGCCTCGAGCACCAGCGCTACGCCCGAGGCATCGTCATTGGCGCCGGGCGCATCGGCGGTGGCGTTCATCACGTCGGCCACGCGGCTGTCGATATGGCCCATCACGATGACGACGCGCTTGGGATCGGTGCCAGCCTGGAAGCCAAGCACATCGACGATCTGCACGCCGTTCGGCGCGCGCTCGCCGGTGAAGCCGCGCGCGATATTGGCCACTTCGATGCAATTGCACTGGTCGCCGATCTTCGAGAGTTCGCCGGCGAACCAGCGGCGCGCGGCGCCGATGCCGCGGGTGGGGTTGTCCGGATCGGAGAGGGTGTGGCGGGTGCCGAAGCTTACGAGCTTTTCGACCGATGCCTTGAGGCGAGCAGGGTCGGGCTTTTCCTGGGCCTGCGCCTGGGCGGCGGTGGGGAGGAGCAGGGCGAGCGGAGCGAGGGTGAGGATGCGCATGGGTGCGGAGAGTGGCGGGGGAGGCGGGGTGGGTCAATAAATCTCCCGCTCCCACTGGGAGCGGGAAGGGGCACGCGAGGCGAAGCCGAGTGGGAAGGGTGAGAGTCGAACACCCTCTCGACCCTCACCCTTCCGCCGCCTTCGGCGGCTCCCTCCCTCTCCCGTTGGGAGAGGGAATTTCAGCTCAGCCGGTCGATCGCGTCCATGTCGAGCCCGCCCGGGATCACCATCAGCGGTACCGGCAGCTTGCCCGAATCCGAACCCGAGAAGTGCGTCACCATCGGTCCCGGCGGGCCGCTGGCTGCGGCGCCGAGCACCAAAGCGGCGATGTCGCGATTGGCGGCGATCATCTCGTGGACGATCTTCGGCCCGTCGCCTTCGCGCACCGTGATCGAGGGCTGCAGCCCCGATTCGGCGAACAATGTGCCGGCCGCGCGGGCGACCAAAGCCTCGGCGCGTTCGCGCGCTTCTTCCTCGATCGTGGCCATCACGCCGCCCCACTGAACGAAGTCCGGCTTGGGAATCAGCGCGAGAATTTCGACGTTGCCGCCGGTCTTCACCGCACGCCGCGCAGCGAAGCGCAGGGCGATTTCGGCTTCCGGGCTCTCGTCGATCACCACCAGATAGGTGCGCATGGAAGGTTCCTCTTGGTCGTGCGTTACGTGCCCCGTAGCGTCATTTCCTGCAAGCGCGTCTCTTGACCCGGGGCGGGGGGAGCGCAAAGAGGGCCCGAACCTGTTCAGGGCTCCAACGACGGGAACCTTCATGTCGATCGAAATCAAGATGCCTGCGCTTTCCCCCACCATGGAAGAGGGTACCCTCGCCAAGTGGCTCGTGAAGGAGGGCGATACGGTAAAGTCCGGCGACCTCATGGCCGAGATCGAGACCGACAAGGCAACCATGGAATTCGAAGCGGTGGACGAGGGCGTGATCGCCAAGATCCTCGTTGCCGAGGGCACCGACAATGTGAAGGTCGGCACCGTGATCGCTATCATCGCCGGTGAGGGCGAGGATGCCTCGACCGCCGCTGCTGCGCCGGCCGCGGCTCCGGCACCCGCTGCCAAGGAAGAGGCTGCCGCTCCGGCGCCGACTCCGGCCGCTGCGCCCGCGCCGACTCCGGCGGCTGCCCCCGCACAGGCCCAGGCCGCGTCGGGTGACCGCGTGAAGGCGAGCCCGCTCGCCAAGCGCATCGCCGCCGAGAAGGGCGTCGATCTCTCCGGTGTCGCCGGTTCGGGACCGAACGGCCGCATCGTGAAGGCCGACGTCGAGGGCGCCAAGCCCGGCGCCGCCCCGGCCGCAGCCGCGCCCGCCGCTTCGGCTGCCGCGCCGTCGGCTGCACCGGCCGCCGCTGCCGCCCCGGCCGAGCACAAGCCGGTCTGGTGGGACGAATCGATCCCGCACGAGGCCGAGAAGCTCTCGAACATCCGCAAGACGATCGCGCGCCGCCTCACCGAGTCGAAGCAGACCGTCCCGCATATCTACCTCACGGTGGACATCCGCCTCGATGCGCTGCTCAAGCTGCGCGGCGACCTGAACAAGGCGCTCGACGCGCGCGGCGTGAAGCTCTCGGTCAACGACCTGCTGATCAAGGCGCTCGGCGTCGCGCTGGCCCAGGCGCCGAAGTGCAACGTCACCTACACCGGCGAGCAGCTGATCAAGTACAGCCGCGCCGACGTGTCGGTCGCGGTCTCAACGCCGACCGGCCTGATCACCCCGATCATCTGCGATGCGGCGAACAAGGCGGTCTCGGCGATCTCGGCGGAGATGAAGGATCTCGCCGGCCGCGCCCGCGAGGGCAAGCTGAAGCCGGAAGAATATCAGGGCGGCACCGCGTCGCTCTCGAACATGGGCATGTTCGGCATCAAGCAGTTCGAGGCCGTGATCAATCCGCCGCAGGGCATGATCATGGCGATCGGCGCGGGCGAGAAGCGTCCATACATCGTCGATGACGCGCTGGGTGTCGCCACCGTGATGTCGGCGACCGGCAGCTTCGATCACCGTGCGATCGACGGTGCCGACGGCGCCGAGATGATGAAGATCTTCAAGGAGCTGGTCGAGAATCCCTTCGGGATGATCGCCTGAACCGGAGGGCTGCACCCATGCGCGTGCTGATCGAAGTGGTGCATATCGCGATCGGACTGGTCGCCGCGGCGTTGATCTCCGCGGCGGCAGCCTGGTCCTATCCACGCGCGACCGGTGACATCTGGCTGGTCGGCTATGCCTGCATGGTTGCGGTCGTGCTTATGGGCATCGGCCCGGTGCGCAAGGCCTATGCCGCGGACAAAGCCAAGCTCGATGGGGCGAAGCTGACTGGCACGGGGCCGCGCGTCGATGGTTGAGCAGGGCGCCGAGCAGCCGAAGACCCAGCCGGCGATTCGGGTCAGCACCATGCCGGCCGACGCCAATGCCTATGGCGACATCTTCGGCGGCTGGCTGATGGGCCAGATGGACCTTGCCGCCGGCCTGGTCGCCGCGCGCCATTCGCGCGGGCGGGCAGTGACGGTCGCGGTCGAGGGCATGAAGTTCCACGCGCCGGTGTCGGTGGGCGACGAAGTGTCGGTCTATGCCGAGATCGTCCGGGTGGGCCGCACGTCGATGACGATCGAGGTCCAGTCCTGGCGCCGTGCCCGGCATAGCGAAGACAGCTGCCTGGTCACCCAGGCGCAGTTCGTCTTCGTCGCGGTCGACGAGCACAAGCGGCCGCGGCCGCTCGATGAAACCAAGGGCTGACGCCCCTATATTCGCATCATTCCAACTGAAGGATTCCTCCCTTGGCTGACACCTATGACGTGATCGTGCTCGGTTCGGGCCCCGGTGGCTATGTGGCGGCGATCCGCGCCGCGCAGCTGGGCCTCAAGACCGCGATCGTCGAGCGCGAGCTGCTGGGCGGCATCTGCCTCAACTGGGGCTGCATCCCCACCAAGGCGCTGCTCCGCTCGTCTGAGATTTTCCACTATATGCAGCACGCCAAGGATTACGGCCTGGTCGCCGAGAAGATCAGCGCCGACCTGGACGCAGTGGTGAAGCGCTCGCGCGGCGTCGCCAAGCAGCTGAACCAGGGCGTCACGCACCTGATGAAGAAGAACAAGATCACGGTGCACATGGGCACCGGCGTGCTGACCGCGCCGGGCAAGCTGACCGTGACCGGCGAGGACGGCAAGAAGACCGACCTCGAGGCGAAGAACATCATCGTTGCCACCGGCGCGCGTGCACGTGATCTTCCGTTCGCCAAGGCCGACGGCAAGCGCATCTGGACCTATCGCACCGCGATGACTCCGCCCGAGATGCCGACCAAGCTGCTCGTGATCGGCTCGGGCGCGATCGGCGTCGAGTTCGCCAGCTTCTACAACGACATGGGCGCCAAGGTGACCATCGTCGAGATGCTCGACCGGATCGTGCCGGTGGAGGACAAGGACGTCTCCGCGCATCTTGAGAAGCAGTTCAAGAAGCAGGGCATGGACATCCGCACCGCGACCGGCGTCGAGAAGATCGACGTGACCGGCTCGGGCGTGAAGGCCTCGATCAAGGGCAAGGACGGCAAGGTGACCGTCGAGGAGTTCAGCCACGTCATCGTCGCGGTCGGCATCGTGCCGAACACCGAGAATATCGGTCTCGAGACACTCGGCGTGAAGACCGAGCGCGGCCACATCATCACCGATGCGGCGTGCAAGACCAACGTGCCCGGCCTCTATGCGATCGGCGACGTCACCGCGCCGCCGTTCCTCGCGCACAAGGCGAGCCATGAGGGCGTGATCGCCGTGGAGGCGATCGCCGGCAAGCATCCGCATGCGATGGACGTCCGCAACATCCCGGGCTGCACCTATTGCCACCCGCAGATCGCGTCGGTCGGCCTCACCGAGGCCAAGGCCAAGGAAGCCGGCTACGAAGTGAAGGTCGGCAACTTCCCCTTCATCGGCAACGGCAAGGCGATTGCGCTCGGCGAGGCCGAGGGCTTTGTGAAGACCGTGTTCGACGCCAAGACCGGCGAGTTGCTCGGTGCGCACATGATCGGCGCGGAAGTGACCGAGATGATCCAGGGCTACACGATCGGCAAGACGCTGGAGACCACCGAGGCCGAGCTGATGGAGACGGTGTTCCCGCACCCGACGATCAGCGAGACGATGCACGAAGCCGTGCTCGGCGCCTACGGCCGCGCGCTCCACATCTAGTATTCACGCTTTGTTGCGGATCTCCTGCCATGTTCCCCGGAACTGGTGGGAGATTTCGCGTGCGCGCGTTCAAGCTGATCCTGTCGCTGCTGCCGCTCCTCTATATCGGCGGGCTGCTCTTCTATTTCACCGGCTTCAACGGCTGGCGCGAGGGACCGATGGCGACCGGACTGGGGCCGACTGTGCTCGGGCTCGGCGCGGTCGGGCTGATTTTCTGCATTCCGCTGGTGGTCCGCCTGCTCAAGCTGGTCATCACCCCGCGCGGCCCGAACCCGGGCAAGCGCGACGCCCTGCCGGAGGAGCCGGCCTTCGACCCCGATGCCGCGCTCGCCCGCTATCTGGCCCGCAAGGCGGCAGGGCAGGGCAGCGCCGAGATCCCGCATGCCGAGGATACGCCCCGTCCGGTGTTCGGTCGCAAGCTCGGCTAGGGACGCCGGCTTGACGCGCGTGTCGCCCGCGCTCCGGGCGGCGCTTGCCGCGCTTCTCCTGTGCATCGCCATGCTCGCGCTGTTCTGGCCGGGCATCGCGATGTTCGACAGCCTGAACCAGTATCAGCAGATCGTCTCCGGCAAATATGACGACTGGCATCCGCCGGCGATGGCGAGGCTCTGGTCGGTTTTCCATGCGGCGGGGTGGCAAGGCCAGGCGCCGATGTTCCTGCTGCAGATGCTGCTCGCCTGGACCGGCCTCGGCCTGTTCGCGGCGGTGCTCGCGCGGCAGGGCAGGCGGGTCGCGGCAGGCATGGTGCTGCTGCTCGGCATCTGGCCGCCGATTGCCGGCTGGCAGGTCGCGGTGCTCAAGGATGGGCAGATGGCGGGGGCGTTGCTCGCCGCGGTCGGCGTCGCCAGTTGGTGGCGGTTGCGGGATCGTACGCTGCCGCGCGGGGCATGGGCGCTGGTCGCCGTGCTGCTGCTCTACGCGACACTGGTGCGGATCAACGCGCTGTTCGCCACCGTGCCGCTCGCCTTCGGACTGCTGGGAACCGGGCATCTGCATTATCCGCTGCGTCGCGCCGGGCTGATGCTCGTCGCGGTCATCGTGGTGCTGGCGGCGATGCCGGGGATCAACCACGGGCTGTTGCGCGCGAGTGCCAGTGATGTCGGGCGCTCGCTGCCGATCTACGATCTGGCCGGGATCGCGCACCACGCCGGCCCGCAGGCGGTGCCCGCGCTACCCGCATCGGCCTGGCGGGCGGCGGAGGCGCAGCACTGCATCCGTCCGCTGCTCTGGGATCCGCTGGGCGACCGCTGCGGCTTCGTTTCAGACGGGCTGGCGCGGGCGGCGCCAGGCGGCAAGCTTGCCCTGCTATGGGTGGGCACGATCGCGCGCCACCCGCTCGCCTATGCCGCGCACCGGCTCGCGCACTGGAACGCGACGATGCGCTGGTTCGTGCCGTGGCGCTATCCTCTGGCCGAGCCGCAGGCAGATTCGGAGCCGAATGGGCTGGGCCTCGCTTCGCCCGCGCCGCGCATCGCGCGGTTCCAGTGGCTGGCAGGGCTGCTCGCCGAGAGCCCGATCGGCGCACCGATACTCTGGTTCGCCGCGGCGCTTTCGGTGGTCGCGCTATGTTGGCGCAGGGCCGATGCGGCGGGCAGGCTGGCGACGACGCTGGCACTGTCGGCAGTGCTGACCGAGCTGGCGTTCCTCGTGATCAGCGTGGCCGCCGATTACCGCTATCACCTCTGGGCGATGCTCGCGACCGGGCTGGCACTGGTGCTGGTGGCGGGCATGAAGCTGCCGCGGCGGAACCTCGGCATCGCGCTGGCGGCGTTGTTGCTGATCGGTTCGACCGCGCTTGCCGCGCGGCTCATCCTGCCCCCGGTCGTGGAAACTTACACCGATGCGGCTGGATAAAATCTGGAAGTTACGGAAACCGCAGGCCAAGGCCAACCGTTACGCATGGGTAACATGGCAATAACGGAGAATCGGGTTGCCTGAGCGTGACGATCACGAGGCGGTGTGGCGCAAGTTCCATGAAGTGGTGAACATGACGCCGGGGGAAATCGAAGAATGGCTCGAGACTCCGGAGAGCCGCAAGGTTGGCATGAAGCGGGACGGTGGCGAGAGCGTGGGCCATGCCTCGGGGCGGCGCATCGTCGGTATCTTGCGGGCGAACAAGGACGATCTCGACGGTGGCGACTATGCCCATATGCGCAAGGTGATTGGCTTCGTCGCGCGCCACCGTGCCCAGGGACCGCATGAGGAGTATCGCGTGCCCACATCGCGCTGGCGCTATTCGCTGATGAACTGGGGGCATGACCCAATGAAGGAATAGCGCGTGCCGCAACCAGGCGCCCCCTGCGCTCTGGTATTATTTTGGTTATATTCAGGTATCGACATGGCCCGGCTCTCGGCTAGAGAAACGGCATGTCCAGCGCCCTGATCCGCATCCTCCTCGCCGCCACCGCACTCGCACCGGCGCTTCTCGTACCGTTGGAATCGGTGGCCGCCCGCCACGCCAGTGCCGCCGCGCCGGTCGCCGCGATCGAGGCATGGCTGGCGAGGCCGGAAGCCGAGCGACGGCTCGACGATCCGGCGCTCGCGCGCCCACTCAGCCGCACCGAGGCGGACCGTGCACTCGCCCTGCTGGGTGCGGAGCGGATGCGTGCAGTTGCCGCCCGCTCGGCCGAGGCGGTTGCGGCGAAGCAGATCACGATCGGCGACAAGACGCTGAAATGGGAAAGCAAGACCTTCGGCGATGCGGCTCCGGGCAAGCGCAGCCTGTGGATCTCGATGCACGGCGGCGGCAATGCCGAGCCGGCGGTGAACGACCAGCAGTGGCGCAACCAGATCGGCCTCTACGAGCCGGCAGAGGGCATCTATCTCGCCCCGCGCGCGCCCACCGATACCTGGAACCTCTGGCATGAGGGACATATCGATCCGCTGTTCCAGCAACTGATCGACGCGCAAGTGGCGGTGAACGGCGTCGATCCCAACCGCGTCTATCTGATGGGCTATTCCGCGGGCGGCGACGGCGTGTGGCAGCTCGCCCCGCGCATGGCCGATCGCTTCGCGGCGGCGGCGATGATGGCGGGCCACCCGAACGAATCCTCGGTGCTTGGCCTGCGCAACCTGCCGTTCGCTATCTTCATGGGCGGCGCGGATGCCGCCTATGACCGCAACAAGATCGCGGCGGAGAAGACCGCCGAGCTCGACCGGCTGCACGCCGCCGATCCGGACGGCTATGTCCATATGTCACGTATCTATCCGGGCCTGCCGCACTGGATGAACCGCAAGGATGCCGAAGCGCTGCCTTGGATGGCCGGCTTCACTCGCAATCCCTGGCCGAAGCGGATCGTCTGGCTGCAGGACGATGTGACGCATGATCGCTTCTACTGGCTGCACATACCGGATGCTGCGGCGGCCAAGGCCGGCGACACGATAACGGCGTCGGTAGAAGGCCAGACGATCACGCTGACCGGCACCGTGCCCTCGGGCACGACGCTTCGCCTGTCCGACCATCTGCTCAATCTCGATCGCCCGGTGCGTGTGATCGTGAACGGGCGCACCGTCTATTCGGGCAAGATCGGGCGGACCGGGCTGGCGATCGAGCAGTCGCTGCTGGAGCGTGCCGACCTGCCTTCCGTGGCGACTGCG
>PJUL01000455.1_pt1 | contig 29426 bp, 15 predicted proteins | sample 1512221 | NCBI WGS metagenome assembly PJUL01 (sample SAMN08177667, study PRJNA422409) | Feces metagenome, whole genome shotgun sequencing project.
TACCCTGCACGGTGACGGCACCACCCGCCGCACCGCCGAACACCGCGAGCTGGCCGTGCCAGCTGTCGTTCACGCCATAGCCGGTCGGTGCCGTCCAGTTGGTGCTGCCTGCGCTCCAGATGCCCGCGCCGCCATCGCCGCCGGCCGCGGTCGAGCTGCCGGTCAGGTCGCTGCCATCCCAGTACTGGATCGCCTGGGGGCTGCTGGAAAACAGGATGTTCACCTGGCCCGCGATGTTGGTGAGCAAGGTCGGCGAATAGCCCCCCGGTAGCGCGCCGAGGTTCAGCCCGTTGTCGGTCAGCGACCCGCCATAGTTGAACAGCCGGTAATAGCCCTCGCCGAAGGTCGGCTGGGCGATGACGTTGAGCGTGCCGTCCAGCGTCAGGTTGCCCCCGACATTGACGAGGTCGTTGTTGACCCCGCCGACGGTGCCCGCCTCGCCCAGCTCGAAATTGAGGATGGTCGCGGCACCGAGCGTCAAGTTGCCGCCGATGTTGAGCGTGCCCGGGCTGTTGCCCGGATTGAGCGACGCGTTGCCGAAGGTCACGTCGCCATGGAAAGTGCCGCTGCCACCCAGCGAGCCACCGTTCAGCGTGAGGCTGGCGCTGTTGTTCACCACGTCGCCGAAATCGCCGCCCAGCACCAGCTTGCCGCTGCCGACAATCACCGCGCCGGTGAAATTGTCGGAGGCGGTGTTCGAGCCGGTCAGGGTGACCGAAGTACCCGGCGCTGCGGTATTGACCACGATCGAGCCAGCGCCCGAGATCACGCCGGCATAGCTGTAGTTGCTGCTGTTGGCGAAGGTCAGCGAGGCGGGGACCGGGTTCGACTCGAACACAGTGTCACCGCTGCCCAGCGAGCCGCCGGCGCCTATGGTCAGTGCCACGCCGCCCCCGATCCGGGTATCGCCATAGCTGTTGGCGGAGGCCAGGGTGAAGGAAGTGGCGCCGCCGCCAGACAGGCCGAAGCGCACCGTGCCGCCGCTGATCGCGCCGTTGAACGTCGTGCTGGCGCCGCCCACGCCCTGCAGCGTCGCCATGCCGGAAACCTGGATGGTGTTCGACAGCGAGAGAGCGGAAACGCCCTGGAGGTTGCGCAGCCGGGTGCCGTCGTCCAGCGTGATCGCGCCGGTGCCGAGCGCATGGGCGTTGTCGAAGCCGAGCGTCCCGCCGAGTACCGCATTGGTGCCAGCATGGCTGTTGGTCCCGGTCAGCGCGACCATGCCGGTGCCCGTCTTGGTCACGCCGCCGCTGCCCTGGATCGTGTTGGCGAACACCCGGTCGAGCGGGCCCTCGAATGCCAGCGTCGCATTGTTGGTGACGGCGCCCGTGCCGATCGCGCCCCCGTCGATCAGGCGCAGCGTGCCGCCGCTGATCAGCGTGGCGCCTGTATAGTCGTTCAGCCCGCCCAGGATCTGCTCGCCCGCGCCGGTCTTGATCAGGCCGCCGCTGCCGTGAATCGCGCCGGTGAACGAAGCGCTCGGCCGCGTACCGCCAATCGTCAGCGTGGCGGTACCGAGCTGGATATCGCCACCAACGCTGCTGTAATGGAGCGATCCGACCGTGGTGTCGAAACCAGCAAGATCGAGCAGGGAGCCCTGTACGCCCAGATAATTGGCGATCCCGCTCACCGTGTCGGTGAGGATTATGACTGCACCGGCCTGCGCGTTGCTGATGTCGCCATTGACCTGGTTCGCGATATGCGCTCTGCCGAAGTTGTCGATCGCTCCGTTGATGATGCCGGTGCTGGTGAAATCGTCGAAGGTCTGTACGAGCCCGTTGATCACGCCGGAGCCGTGGTTGACCGCAGAACCGGTGATCGAAACCAGCGCACCCATTGTCCCGTAATTGTCGAATGTCCCGAAATTCTGAGTGAGTCCGTGGATCACACCAGTGCCGGCATTGGTCAGGCTGCCGAAGCTCTGAAGCTGGGCGGTAATCGTGCCGTTGTTCTCGATCGTCGAGAAGCTCTGGATGGAGTCCCCGCTGAAGCTGCCGGTGCCGGCTATCCGGAGCGTGCCGTTGTTGACCTGGAGGAAGGAATTGACCCCGCCGCTCATGCCGAGCGCGATGCTGCCATCCACGGTCAGCGTGCCGCTGCCGTTCTTGATGAGGGTGGAAGCGCCGCTATCGGGGCCGGTGATCGTGCCGCTGAAGAGAGACGAGCTGTTGTCATAGCCGACCGCGAGCCGGCCGCCGCCAAGGGTGATATCGCCTGCGCCCTGGATCGAACCGACGGAGGTCTGGAAACCTGCGAGGTCGAAAGTCGCGCCCGCTTGAACGTTGAGCGCCGACTGGTTCGAGATCGCGTTGTTGATGCCCAGCCTGAGGGTGCCCGCGGCGATGTCGGTGGTGCCGTTATAGGTGTTGGCGGCGGATAGGATCAGCGTTCCCGCGCCGGTCTTGTCCAGACCCGCGCCGCCCTGGATGGTCACGCCGATATCGGCGGTGATGCCACTAGCGACGTCGATGATCGAGAAACCGCCGGTCGTGTTCAGCCGCGTACCGACATCGGCCGGGCGCAGCACATAGCCGTTGGTCTCGAAGCGCAGTTCCTCGAAGCTCTGCGTGCCCTCGACGGTGACGGTGCCGCCCGCCGTGCCGGCGAACACGCCGACCTGGCTTTGCCAGCCGTCGTTGATCGCGTAGCCGGTCGGGCCGGTCCAGTTGGTGTTCGCGCTGTTCCAGGTACCCGCGCCGCCGTCGCCGCCCAACCCGGCGCTGACACCCGTGTCTGCGCCATCCCAATACTGGATGGCCTGGGTACCGCCCAGGCGAAGGTTCACCTGGCCGTTGATGTTGGTGAGCACCTGCGCGGACAGGCCGCCGGCGATCGAGCCGATGCCCAGCCCGTTGTCAGTCAGCGACCCGCTATAGTTGAACAGGCGATAATAGCCTGGGCCATAGCCTGAGCCCCAGGCGATGGTGTTGAGCGTGCCGTCGAGGGTCAGATTGCCGCCGACCGTGACCAGGTCGTTGCTGGCGCCGCCCACAGTACCCGGCGCGCCGAGCTCGTAATTGAGGACGGTCCCGCTGCCGAGCGTCAGGCTACCGGTGATGGCGAGCGTACCCGGGCTGTTGCCGGGGTTGAGCGCAGCGCTGCCGACGGTCACGCTGCCGTGGAAGGTGCCGCTGCCGCCCAGCGTGCCGCCATCGAGCGTCATTGTGGCGGTGTTCGCCACCACGTCGCCGAAGCTGCCGTTGATCACCAGCCTGCCGCCGACAACGTTCACCGATCCGGTGAAGTTGTTGGCGCCGGTGTTCGATCCCGTCAGCGTCACGCTCGCAAGCGGATCCGCTTTGATGCTGACGAGGCCGCTGCCGATTATCCTGCCCCCGAAGCTGTAGTCGGTGGAATTCTGGAAAGACAGCTTGGCCGGGAAGCCTGGATCGGACGGTGTTGCGTCGAACGCGACATCGCCGGTGCCCAGCGTACCGTCACCGACGATCACCGCGCTATTGGAGCCGATCAGCGTTCTGCCATAGTTATTCGCGCCATTCAGCCGGACGGCGCTGCCATAGGTTGGCGTGCTTTCGCTGTTGATGAAATGCACGTCGCCGCCACTGATCGCACCGTTCAGATTAACATTGGCATCGGCGCCGTCGATCGTCGCCGTGCCGCCGATTGCAATCTGGATCGCGTTGTCGACGTTGAGATCGTAGCAGCCGCAGGAGGCATTCTGCAGCGTGGTGCCGTTGGCGAGCTTGATAATGCCGGTGCCGGCCGCGCCATCACTGACCAGCGCGAGCGTGCCCTGATTGACGTTGATGTCGCCGCTGCCGGCGCTGGATCCGAAGGCATTGACGAGGACCAGCATGCCGGAACCGGTCTTGGTGAGTGCGCCTTGGAAATTCAGGTCGCCGAGCAGAGCAAAGAAATGCGAGCCGGTGTTGATCGTGGCGCCGCCTGAAAGGACAGTCAGGTCGAGCGCGTTGACGTCGTCCAGTGCCGCGAGCTGCGCGCCATTGTTGATCTCGATCGAACCGAATCCGAGGCCGGTCTGGGTGGTAGCCACCGTGCCGGCGAGGATCGACACCACGCCCCCATAGGCGCTGTTGTCGCCGCTGAGCGTCAGTACGCCAGCGCCGAGCTTGGTGACGGTGCCGGTGCCCGTGATGCTGTCGGCGACGGTGACGTCGTTCGAACGATTAAAGACCAGCGTGCCGCCGCCCATGGCGATCGGGCCGGTGCCGAGCGACCCGGTGGTGCCGCCGGCGCCCACCTGCACGGTGCCGCCAGGGTTTTGGAGGATCGTGCCGCCGGTATAGCTGTTATTCGCGGTGAGTATCAGCGTGCCGCTGCCGAACTGGCCGAGGAAACCGTCGCCGGTCACCGCGGTTGCGAGCGTCACCGTGTCCGAGCGGTTGAAGGCGAGCATGCCGAGCGCATCGACGGAGATCGTGCCGGTGCCGAGCGTACCGCTAGTGCCCCCATCGCCGACCATCAGCGTCGCGCCGCCGGCGACGCGCGTGTCGCCATAGCTGTTGGCGCCGGTGAGATAGGTGGTGCCGCCACCGAAGGTGTCGCGGAAGACCAGGTCGCCGCCGGTGATATTGCCGGCGAGCACCGTCTCATAGCGATCCGTGTCGATCATCGCGGTGCCGCCCGATGCGATCTGGATCGCGTTTCCGAGCGAGAGGGTTGCGCAACCGCATGATGCGTTGAGCAGCGTGGTGCCGTTCGCAAGCTGGATTGCCCCGGTGCCCGCCGCGCCGTCCACGGCAAGTCCAAGCGTGCCCGCGGTGACGATTGTTCCCCCGGTGTAGCTGTTGGTCGCGCTCAGGATCAGCGTACCGGTGCCGATCTTCTCGATCCCGTGCGAGCCTGTGCTCGACGAGATCGGTCCGCTCTGCATCGCCACGCCTGTGCCGAGCACGTTGAGCCTTGTCGGGTCGACGGAAAGCAGGATCGCTGCGGCGTTGGTTACATTGTCGGCATATTCGATAACTGCACCGGAACTGGTGATCGTGTTGCCCGATCCGCCCGCTGCGCCGGTCTCCCCAATCAACAGCCTGCCGGCGAGGGCGATGCCGCCCGTCAGGTTATTGTTGCCGAGCAGAGCCAGTGTGCTTGTGCTGCCGACGCTGAGGGGAAGGTTGGAGGTGATCGCGCCGCCGGAGCTGCCGAAGGTCACCGACGCGCCCGGACCGATGGCCAGCGCGCCGCTGCCGGAAGCGCTGACCGTGCCGGTTCCGGTGATTCCGCGACTCAGATTGACGGTCTGGTTGCCAATGTCGAGCGTGCCGCCGCTGAGCGTGATACTGCCAGTGCTCAGCGCATTGGCACTCCCCATGGTTAGCGTGCCGCCGCGTATCTCTGTGCCCCCGGCATAGCTGTTATTGCCGCCTAGCGTAAGGTTACCGATGCTGCTCTTGATCAGCCTGCCCACGCCAGAAATATCGTTGGACAGGGTCTGGTTGTTACCCTGCACGAATTCGAGGCTGGTGCCCGCGATCTCGATGCCGCCGACCAGGCCCCAGCCGCTGGCAAGCGCGATCTGATTGGTGCCCCCAAGCCGCATCGCCAGAGCACGTTTTACGCCGTCGCCGCCCAGGCCACCGCCCACAGTGGCGTGGAGAACGATGGCCACGTTGCTGCCGATCAGGCCAATACCGCCGGCGCCGTTGCTGCCATTGGCGCAACAGCCCGAGGCAACAAAGCCGCCTGCAGTGCCGCCATTGCCGCCGGTGACCGCGCCGCTGATCGAGACGGTTGCGCCGATGCCGGTGAGCAGCAGCCCGATGCCGCCGTCACCCCCGCTGCCACCATAGAAATAGCCATAGCCGCCATTGCCGCCATTGCCGGCGGTGATCGCGTTGTTGAAGAAGATCGTGCCGGTGCCGGTGGTCACCGCGCCATAGCCGCCCGCGCCACCGCCGCCGCCATCGCCATCGCTCGAGCTGCCGCCATTGCCACCATTGCCGCCGGTAACAGCGCTGCCTGGCGCGCTGGAGAGTACCGCGCCATGCGCGCCGCCGCCGCCGCCGCTCGCCCGGCTGCCGATCCCGCCGCCTGCACCGTCGCCGCCAGATGCGCCCGCAATCGCGCCGCCGGCGCCGCCCGGAGTTCCGTCGAATGCGTTGCCACCCGAGCCGCCGGTGGCGCCGGCGCCACCGCCGCCTGCACCCTCATAGCTCTCGCTGGTCGCGCCGCCCACGCCACCGGCGCCGCTGGTGCTGCTCGTGCCACCCGACGGCGAGCCGGGGGCGTTGCCCTGTCCGCCGCGGCCGCCATGCGTGGTCTGCGCTGCCGCAGGCACGGCGAGAAGGATGGTCGCCGCCAAGCCGCCGATCAGCGCGGTCGCCGCACGATGGCGGCCGATCATGCGCCTCGCACCATATGAACGCCTGTGGGCGACGCCGAAGACTGCGGACGAGTTGGCAATACCGATCATGTGAATTCCCCCTGGATTCGACAGAGAACGCATCGCGAAACCAAGTCAATATACCGAGCGTATGATACCTTTGTTCAAGCATAGCTTATGAAGCCCGAATAAGTCAGCCGGGGACGGTCCGCTCTCCGGCCGACGGGCCAAAATAGCAGCCAGTCAGCTTGCGGCCCATTTCCCGCCGTTCGAACAAGATGACCGCTTTTAGGTGAGCGCGGACCCGGTGCCACCATCCTGCTGCCGTTGGTGGGTCTGAGCGCGCGGCGAAATATGGCGCTATTCGCGCCTCAACTTCCCAACGAGAAAGCCAGCCTGTTCGCAAACATCAGCTCCTGCCGACTGATCCTGACAAGCAAAGTCGAGAACCCATTGTATCCTGATTTGTAACCCGTTTTTTCTTGTACGTCAGAATCGAACGTGAGACACATGCGTGACCCGCGGAAATCTGCGGGTTTCGGACGGTTGGAATGTTGGCGGATCTGATTTTGGTACCGTCATTCGCAGGTTCGAATCCTGCCGCCCCAGCCATTCGAATCTATCCGATTCGATCAAGTAATTGAAATTGCTGAATATTATGTCGGATTGCCATAGCGGCAACCATGCTGTTCCGCAGCCGATGGTTGCCCCGCTACGGCTCTCCGGCGATCCTGGATTCGGCATGCATCGGAGCAGCTGCGCTGCGCCGCCGGGCCACGACGTTTCCTCTATGCACAACGGTGCGGCCCAGGCTGGAGGCTGCTTCATGGCGGGCCCGCAATCCGGGAATAATAGCGAAAGTATGGGTTACCGCTGATCGGAATGCGGTCCACACCCTATCTTTGGCGCTGATCTCTTGCCGGATGTCTCCCCAATGCTGCTTGTTCTCCTCGCCTATATCGGTGGCGCACTGACCATATTGAGCCCGTGCATCCTGCCGGTGCTGCCTTTCGTCTTCGCACGCGCCGATCGGCCCTTTCTGTCGAATGGCCTGCCGATCCTGGTCGGCATGGCGCTGATGTTCATGCTCGTCGCGACCCTGGCCGCGGTCGGCGGCGGCTGGGCGGTGGCGGCGAACCAATATGGCCGCGGTGCCGCGCTGGTCTTGCTCGCGCTGTTCGGCCTGACGCTGCTGTTTCCGGCGCTCGGCGACCGCGCGATGCAGCCGCTGGTGCGGCTCGGCTCGCGCATGTCGCAATCGGCGGACGCAAAAGGGTCCGGCTTTGGCGCATCGCTGCTGCTCGGCGTGGCGACCGGGCTGCTCTGGGCACCCTGCGCCGGCCCGATCCTCGGCCTGATCCTCACCGGCGCGGCGCTGCAGGGGGCGAGCGTCGGGACCAGCCTGTTGCTGCTTGCCTATGCGCTGGGGGCCGCGACATCGCTCGCGCTGGCGCTGCTGGTCGGCGGGCGGCTGTTCAAGACGATGAAGAAATCGCTGGGCGCCGGCGAATGGGTGCGGCGCGGCATCGGTGCGCTGGTGCTGGTTGCGGTTGCCGCGATCGCGCTGGGGCTCGACACGGGATTCCTCACAAGGGCTTCGCTCGCCGGCACCAACAGCCTCGAGCAGCGCCTGCTCGAGCGCTTCAACATGGCCGGGCCACCCCGGTCGAAGAGCGGCTTGCGTGACTATGGCCCGGCGCCGTCGCTCGATGGCGCCGTCACCTGGATCAATTCGCCGCCGCTCACCATGGCGCAGCTCAAGGGCAAGGTCGTCCTTGTCGATTTCTGGACTTATAGCTGCATCAACTGCCTGCGCTCGCTGCCCTATGTGAAGGCCTGGGCCAGCCGGTACGGCAAGGACGGCCTCGTCGTGATCGGCGTCCATTCTCCCGAATTCGCTTTCGAGAAGGATATCGCCAATGTCCGCAAGGCAGTGCGCGATCTCGGCATCACCTATCCGGTGGCGGTCGACAACGACTTCAAGATCTGGCGCGCGTTCAAGAACAGCTACTGGCCGGCGCACTATTTCATCGACGCGCAGGGCCGGCTGCGTTTCTACCATTTCGGCGAGGGCGAATATGCCCGGTCGGAGGAAGTGATCCGCCGCCTGCTTGCGGAGGCGCATCCGGGAATGGAGCTTGGCGGCAAGCTCGATTTCAAGGGCGGCACCGGCGTCGAGGCACCGGGACAGGACGACAAGCAATCGCCCGAAACCTATATCGGTTATGCCCGGGCCGAGGGTTCCGTCTCGCAGCCCGACATGGTGCGGAACCAGCCGGCAACCTATACGGCGCAGCTACGGGCGCTCAACGACTGGGGCCTGACCGGCCGCTGGACCGTGGGCCGCGAAAGCGCCACGCTCGACAAGGCCGGCGGCCGCATCGCCTATCGCTTCCATGCGCGCGACCTGCACCTCGTGCTCAGTCCGGGCGCGAACGGCAAGCCGGTCCGTTTCCGGGTAACGATCGACGGCAAGGCCCCCGGTGCCGGCCACGGAAGCGACATCGATGCCGCCGGGGCCGGCGTCGTGACGGGCCAGCGACTGTACCAGCTCGTCCGGCTGGCGGGGCCGGTGGAGGATCACAACTTCGAGATCGAGTTCCTCGATCCCGGCGTCGAGGCCTTCGCGTTCACCTTCGGCTGACAGGCTCTCATATCCGACCTGGTAATCGGTGATCCGATACCCGCCAGCACGATGCGCAAGCAATTGTGCCACCGTGTGGCGGGCGCTCGGGTAAACCACGGTCATACCAAGAGGTGATAGGTATCCGGCTGGCCCGGCCCTAGCTTGCAGGCATTCCCCAGGGCCTCCGGATCGAGACGATTTCGTGGAGGGCTGGGCGTAATTCTCGCTGCCAGGGTGCTCCATGATCCAGCTATTGTCCGAGCCTGCCGATCACGTGCCGCTCTTCACCCGGCTGCGAGCACCTCGCATGACGCCGGGCCGGCATTATGCCGGCTCCGGGCTGGCTTGAGCGGGAGCGGGGCGATGGAGTGGACCGCGCTTTTCCTGTCCCGCGTCCAGTTCGCGGCGACGATCTCCTTTCACATCATTTTCCCGGCCTTCACCGTCGGGCTGGCGGCCTGGCTGTGCCTGCTGGACGGGCTGTGGCTCGCCACGGCGCGGACGGTCTATCGCCGGCTGTTCGATTTCTGGCGGGCGATCTTCGCAGTCGCCTTCGGGCTCGGCGTGGTCTCCGGCGTCGTGATGGCCTTCGAGTTCGGTACGAACTGGAGCGAGCTGTCGCGGCAGGCCGGCGCGATCCAGGGGCCATTGCTGGTCTATGAGACGTTCACCGCCTTCGCGCTGGAGGCGAGCTTCTTCGGCGTGATGATGTTCGGGCGCACGCGCGTGCCGCGCTGGTTCTATTTCTTCTCGTGCCTGATGGTCGCGCTGGGAACGACGATGTCGTCCTTCTGGATCATGGTGAACAACAGCTGGATGCAGGCGCCGGTGGGCTTCGTGCGCGGTGCCGACGGCATATTCATTCCCACCGACTGGTCCGCTATCATCTTCAGCCCGGTGTTGTGGGTACGCTTTCCGCATATGCTGCTCGCGGCCTATCTGACCTCGGCCTTTTGCGTGGCTGCGACCGGTGCCTGGCACCTGCTGCGCGGCGGCTTCCCGGAAGAGGCCAGGACGATGCTTCGCATGGGGCTGGGGCTGGCGGCGATCCTGGTTCCGGCGCAACTCGTCTTCGGCCATCTCGTCGGCGACTATGTCCATGACCGCCAGCCGGCGAAGTTCGCAGCGATCGAGGCGCGCTGGCACGACGAGCAGCCCGCTTCCGAGGTGCTGATCGCCTGGCCCGACGAGAAGGCCGAACGCAACCGCTATGCACTCAGCATCCCCTATGCGGGCAGCGTGATCGGCTCGATGAGCCTGACTTCGCGCGAGGTCGGCCTGACCGACTGGCAGCCGGAGGATCGCCCGCCGGTCCTGATTCCCTTCTTCGCCTTTCGGGTGATGGTCGGCTGCGGGCTGCTGATGCTGGCGATCGCCTGGTATGGCAGCTGGCAGGCGTGGCGCGGGACGATCGACCGGAAGCGCTGGCTGCTCCGGGCGACCTTCCTGTCCTTCCCGCTCGGATTCATCGCGACCCTCACCGGCTGGTTCGTCGCCGAAGTCGGGCGGCAGCCCTGGACGGTCTATGGGCAGTTGCGCACCGCGGACGCGGCCACCCCCTTCCTCACCGCGCCGATGGTCGCCGCCACGCTGGTGCTTTTCGCGCTGGTCTATGCCGCGATCTTCGCGTTCGGCACCGTCTATATCTATCGCCTGCTGCGCCGTGGGCCGGTGCCCGCGCACCAGCCGCTATTGGGCGAGACCAATCCGAGCAGGCCGCTGTCGGTGCCGGGAGGAAGCCCCGGCCAGCCGCACGGTGCAGAGGCGGGGGAGACGATCCGATGATCGACTTCTGGCTCGGCGTGCTGGCGCTTTCGATCTTCCTTTACGTCACGCTTGATGGCTTCGACCTGGGCGTTGGCATGCTGTTGCCTCTGGCCCGGGACGAACGGCAGCGGCGCGCGATGCTGGCCGCGGTCGCGCCGGTGTGGGACGGCAACGAAACCTGGCTGGTGGTCAACGGCACCGTGCTGTTCGGGGCGTTTCCGCTTGTCTATGCGACCCTGCTTTCCGCCTTCTATCTGCCGCTGATCGTGATGCTGGCGGGGCTGATCCTGCGCGGCGTCTCCTTCGAATATCGCGACAAGAGCTTCCGCTTCCGCACTCTTTGGGACTGCGCGTTCGTCGGTGGCTCGCTGGTCGCGGGCTTCATGCAGGGCGCCGCGGTCGGAGCGCTGGTCGTCGGGTTGCCGATCGTCGATGGCCGCTATGTCGGCGGCGCGTTTGGCTGGCTTTCTCCGTTCGTGCTGCTCTGCGGTCTGGGCCTTTGCCTCGGCTATATGCTGATGGGAGCGGGGTGGCTTGCCTACAAGACGCGCCGCGAGGTTCGGGCGCTGGCCTATCGCGTGCTGCCCTGGCTCCTGGCGGGCGTCCTGCTGTTCCTCGTTCTTGCTTTTGAGGAGACGCTCCGGCTCGATCTGCCGGTACTGCGGCTGTGGGACGCCCGCCCGCTGCTGTATCTCTTCCCGATTGCGGGCGCGGGTGTGGCGTCCCTGCTGGTCTGGGCGATCGTGCGCCGCCGTCCGCTGCTTCCATTCCTTGCTGCGCTGCTGCTCTTCGCCGCGGCGTTCGGAACGCTGGCGCTGTCCTTCTACCCCTATATGATCCCGTTCTCGATCACCGCGGCGCAGGCGGCTGCGCCGGCGAGTTCGCAGACGTTCCTGTTCTGGGGTGCGGGGCTGGTGATCCTGCCGCTGACGCTCCTCTATACCCTCGCCATCTATTTCGTCTTCAAGGGGAGGGTCACGCCGGCCGAGCAATATGGCGAGGCGCAATCGGATGATGGGAGCGCCTGACCGCGCTTGCCCGGCGCGCGCATTTCACGGCACGCGCAGCAGCAGCGCCAGTCGCAGCGATCGCGGACGCAGCGGCGTTCCCTGCGTGTCGTTCCCCAGTGCGAAGGGAGTGCCCAGCGCGAACAGGTTGCCGCGCGCATCGAACAGGTTGAAGGCCTCCAGCGTCAGCGTCGCCCTGCCGATCTCCCAGCCGAGATTTCCGGAGAAATAGGTATAGTCGCCCTGGCGGATGTCGAGCGGCGGCCCGATGCCGAGGATCGACTTGCCCACCGAATGGACGTGCAGCCCTGCGCGGAGCAGGTCGCCAGAGGTCATCCGGCGGACATAGCCGACGGACAGAATCGCGCCGTACCGGGCGACGTTGGGCAGTGCCGATCGCACAACGCCCTCGATCGCCGGCAGTTCGCCGACCAGCCTGCTGCTGGCGAGGAAGCCGCCGGCGGTCGCGGTCAGCCCGCGAACGGGCGAGAAGCCGATCTGCAAGGTCGCGGTGCGCACCACGCCGTCGCCGATATTCGCGGTGTGGGGCAGGCCGAGCGCGTCGACGGTATCGGCCTGCACGTTGCGCCAGTCGGTATGGCTCAGCGATCCGTCGACATGCACGCGGGCAGTGCCCGATTGTCCGACGCGAAAGCCGATCTCGGCGGTTCGCACGGTATCCGGATCAAACCGCTCCACCGCCCCGCGCACGGTCAGCCCGCCGGGGCGATAGCCGCCCGCATAGCGCGCATAGAATGTCGCCTGCCGGCCGGGCGTCCAGGCAAGGGCAAGGGTCGGCGTCGAAAGCCATTGGCTTCGCGTCGGCGAGGGCGGCGATGTGCCGGGGGCGGGCTTGGCCAGCACCCCGGTGGCGGATCCGCGCATGTCGACGAACGAGAGTCTTCCCCCGGCGCTGACGGTCAACTGCGTGGCGGGCTGCCAGCGCATCTCGCCGAACAGCGTCGCCTCCGCGACCCGCGCGTCGAGCGAACCGAGGTTTGCCGAATGCGATTCCGCTCCCAGCGACCGGTCCTGCCAGCCGATCGAGCGCAGCGCGGCAATCCCGACCAGCCCCTCCCATCGGCGCCCGAACGCGGCGGTGACGCGGGTTTCGTTGGACAGCAGCAGGATGTGATCGCGCTGGTGATAGGCAATCGTACCTTCGCCGAGCAGGGTGGCGTCGAACAACTGGGCGAGCCGCTGGTCGACCAGTCCCCAGGTCGATTGCACCCGTGCCCCGGCCAGCGGCCCGGAGACGGAAACCGAGAGCGCCCGGTAGAAATGATGCGAGGGCTGGGCGAAGGCCGAAGCGCGGACCAGTCGGCCGAGCGAGCGCTCCTCATATTGCGAATCGGCGTTGCGCACGTCCTGGCCGATCGCCGCCAGGTCCATCGACCAGCGCGCGCCCAGCGGCAGATGCGCCGCAATGCGTCCGCCGTCTACGCGCGTTGCGTTGATGTTCCTGCGTCCCCGCTGCACGTCGTCGATATAGCCGCCGGCATATTCGTGATAGCCGAGGATCCGGATCGCGCTGCGCTCTCCCAGTGGCAGGTTGGCGACGAGCCCGGCATCGACGCCCGGCGCACCATGGACGGTGACGGTGGCGCCGGTCCAGACGGAGCCGGATTGCCGCTCGGGATCGGGCGCGTTGGGCACGATCCGCAGCACGCCGCCCAGCGAGCCCGCACCGTAGAGCGAGCCCTGCGGCCCCTCCAGCACCTCGACGCGCGCAATATCGTACAGGCGAAGGTCGGGATCGGGCGAGGCATAGGTGAGCCGCATGTCGCCCAGATACTGGCCGACCAGTGAAGGGCTGGCCCCGGCGAAGCTGCTGTCCGAAACGCCGCGCAGGAACAGCTTGTTGCGGCCCGGGCCCAGGCGCGTCGACAACAGGCTGGGATGCAATTCGGCGATGGCGAGGGTCCCGTGATCGCCGACGCTGTGCGCGAGATCGTCTCCGTCGATGATCGCGACGCTGGCGGGATAGCGCTCCAGCGGCGCATCCAGCTTGCTGCCGGTCACCACGATCGCTTCCCGGCCGGCCGCCGGGGGAACATTCACCCGCTGCGGTCTGGGCTGCGCAGGTTCGGGTCGGGGAGGCGGCGGCGCGACTGCGATGCGCCAGCTCGCCGGGCCCACCCGCCGGGCGCGAAGCCCCGTGCCGGCGAGCACGGCGTCGATCGCCCGGTCCGCCGGCGCATCGATGCGCAGGCGGCGGGTCCGGCGGCGCAACAGGCCGGGATCGTCGGTGCCGAAGCTCGTGCCGGTCTGCGCGGCGATTATCCGCAAGGCGGCGGAGACGGGACCGGCCGGCAGGTCGAGATGTACGCGACCGGTCGATTGTGCGCTGGCCAAGGGCACGGCCGCCGCGGCGATGAGGAAAGCCGACGGGAATAGCGCCGGCCCGGATCGTCGGGGCCGGCCGAGGAAAATGGCGGGCAGGAGCCTAATGCGGTTCCCCATCCCGGCCCGGTACGAAGAGCCACCCGTCCGCGTCGCGGCGCGCGGCCAGCCCCAGCACCGCCTCGAGCCGGGCGATCACCGTGTCCGGCGAACCGCCAAGGTTGATCGAACCGGCGAAATGCCGGTCCGACAGGCCGGGTGCGAGCCGGATGTGCAATCCGGTACGCCGGTTCACATCGGCGACGACGCGGGCAAGCGTTGCATCCTCATAGGCGAGCGTGCCGCGCTGCCAGGCGGAGACTTCGTCCGCGGGCATCGGCGCAACGCTGCCGGGGGCGCCCCCGTCCGGCACGACACTGCGCTGACCAGCCTGCAACTCGACCTGGCTTCCGGCCGCGCGGATCGTCACCGCACCTTCCGCCACCGCGACGATCGTCGCACCCGTCGTGCGATCGATGTCGAAGCGGGTGCCGAGGTCGGTCACCTCGACATCCCCAATTGTTACGACGAAGGGGCGCGTCGCATCGTGTCGGACCCGGAAGCTCGCCTGGCCTCGGGTCAGGGCCAAAGCGCGCGGACTGGCAGCGGCGAAGCGGACCTCGCTGTCGCCGTTCAGCGTGACGCTGCTGTCGTCGCCGAGGTTTAGCGTCCGTACCTCGCCCGGGCGGGTCGCCGCGATCTGCTGCGATTCTGCCACGGGCATCTGGAGGAACCATGCCGTCCCGATCGCCAGCCCTCCCAGACCGGCAGCCAGACCGATCGGCAGCCATCGCCGCCGCGCAGCGGGCTGCGGATCTTCGACGGAGGCGATGCGATCGCCCTGGATCACGGTGAAGCGATCGCGCGGCGATGCTGCGGCGATCAGGTTGGCCGCGTCATGGATATTGCTCGCAGCGCGGTCGAACAGCACGGCGTGCTCCGGATCCGCGGCCAGCCAGTGCTCCAGCGCTTCCCAGTCGGCGAAGCCGGGATCGTCGGCGCGCATCGCCCACGCGACCGCCTGTTCCTCGGCGACGGACAATTGCTTGCTCATCCTCGGCATCTCCTCGCGCCGATGACGCCGCGGGCCGCTTTAAACCGCATCGCTATCGTCCCTCAAGCGGGCAAGGGCCGCATAGCTTCGGCGCAGATCCTTCTCCACCGTGCTGATGCTGATCCCCATCTCTGCAGCGATCCGCCGCTGCTCGATGCCGTCGACGCGGTAGCGGGTGAAGATGCGCATCGCGCGGCTGCCGACTTCCGCGAGCGTCTGCTCGACCTGCCGCAGATTCTCCTGTGCCAGCAGCGCCCGTTCCGCCACCGGCGCCTCTACGGCTTCGATGATGCCTTGCGAGAAGCTCCAGTCCCATTCGCGGTCCCGCCCGCGCGAGGCGCCGCGCTTCGTATCGAGAACCAGCCGGTGCGCCATGCGATAGAGATAGGCGAGCGGTGCATCGACCTCGGTGTTGACCTGCTGCACCTTGATCCAGAGTTCCTGCACCAGATCCTCGGCACTGTCGGTGCCGCAGCGTATCGCCAGGAAGCGCGCGAGCGCCTCCCGATTCTGCATGAACGCCGTGACCAGCTCGCTCTGTTGTTCCCCCGCCACCCTTCGCCCGCCATCGATACGCAGCGGCATGACGCGCTTGCGATGTTGCGGTGCAGGAGAGCTTTTACTTTCGGCGACGTCAAGCGCGTTGCCGAAGCGGCGCCCCAGCAGTTGCTGCCCCGCGCTCACGCGGCCCGGGCGAGGGGTGCGCTGTTCAGGAGCTCGGCATCGAAACTGATCGTGCCGCGCATCTCGGGGGTGTCAGGCCCCACCGCCATCGGGCAGGCGACGCCGGGCATCGCCGTGACGTCGAACAGCTCGGTGATATGGCCCTCGAGGCGGATCCATTCGACCAGATCTCCGGTCGCGAGGTTGACGATCAGCAGTCCGCACCACGCCTCGGCGTCGCGCGCCGCCAGTTCGCCGTCGAGCGAAAGATGCTTGAACGTGCCGTCGCGGGGTTTCGAAACGGTCACGATGGCATGACCGTCATGGATCGCCATGCCGCGCAGGAAGCCGGGACAGAAGGCGATGTCGCGCTTTTCGCCCGTTTGCGGATCGACTTCGATGATCTGGCCGCGGCCGCTGTCCAGGGCATAGAGCCGGCCGTCGACCAGCCGCGGGGAGTGCGGCATCGAAAGCTGGTCGGTAACGATCCGGCCGGTCTCGACCTCGACGATCACCCCGCCTTCGTGCCGGCGTTCGCGCCAGCCGGTCAGCACGTCCGATCGGCTCACCGCCGTGACATAGGCGGGCCGGCCGTCGGCCATAGCCATGCCGTTCAGGTGACACCGGTCCTCGGGGGCCAGTTTGGAGATGAACGGCGGCTTCCAGACCGGCCGGAAGCTGTGGGTCAGGTCGGGCGTGCACAGGCAGCTATATTTGGTGTTCACGAAGATGACGCGGCCATCGGCGTCCACGCCGATCTCGTGAATGTCGATGTCGCCGGTGGTCTGGGCGTTGCGCGGGACGAGCACCACATCGAACGCGTCGTTGCCGCGCTCGCCCGGGCGCAGCATGTTCTCGAGCCGCCACACCTGGCACAGTGCGCCCAGATAGAGCCGCCCGTTCGACCAGGACAGGCCCATGGCGCGGCTGAAATTCTGCTGATTGAACGACACCGTGCCGTTCGGCTGCCGCCCCACCAGGAACAGCTGGCCCGTCTGGTAGGAAGAGAAGGCCAGGCTGGTGCGATGTGCGGCCAGCCAGTTGCTCAACCCGCGTGATACGCTGATCTGCGACGTGCCGGGGGCAGGCGCCGGCCTTGCCGCATCCGGTGCCGTTGCGGCGCCCGTGCTCGTCGCGCCCGTGCCGCCTGCTGTGCTTCCCTTGGCCATTTTTTGCGTCCCCAAGCCTGCGGGCACCTCGCGCCCGCGCGATTGTCACTATTTTGAAAGACGCCGTCATCGCGGCGTAACCTTGCGCTCGAAGTGGCTTGGGGGAAATTTTTTTACTTCGTACGCTTTTTGGCTTTTCGGAGGTTTCAAGCCGCAAGGGTTCCCCGGCGGCACGGCGTCACAGGATCGTAACCTGGCGCCCTCGGGCGTCGACGCTGGAGATCCCGATGCCCTTCATGGTTCAAGCCGCCGCTACCCCTGCGAATTCCGGGCGTCCGTCCACGCGCAGCCTTTGGGGCGTCAGCGTCGGCGCGCTGGTGGCGCTGCTCGCAAGCACGCCGGCCTATGCACAGGCGGACCAGCAATGCGGCCCGGTGGTCGCCGGCACGGTTCAGTGCGCTCCGGCCGATGATGCGCATCCGACGGGCGTCAAATATGACCTGTCCGCGCTGCCCCCGCAGGACCTCACGATCATCGCGCCTCCGGAGACCGTCATCTCCACCGTGGATGACGAAACAAAGGGGATCAGCGTCACGACGGGTGGCGGGGCGATCGCGATCTCCGCGGCCGGATCGACCGTGCAGACCGCAGGCTGGCGCAGCACCGGCGTTCAGGCAGTAACCGCAGCAGGCGACGTGGCGATCGAGGCGGGCACCGTCCTCACGACCGGATACCGCGCGGACGGCATCGTCGCGGATGCTGGCGGTGGTGGCAGCATCAGCATCACCGCCGATCAGGTCAGCACCAGCGGCGAGGCCGCATTCGGTATCCGCGCGAATACGCCCGATGGCGATATCGTGATCAACACCGGCGTGGTTTCGACCTATGGCGTCGGTGCCGACGCGATCTACGCGATGACCAGCAACGGCAATACCACGATCGAGACGGGGGCAGCCTATACCTGGGGCGGTTCCGGCCGCGGCATCGTCGCCTATTCGTCGGGCACCACCACGGTCCACGCGGAAACGGTCGGGACTTCGGGCGGCGGTGTCGGCACCGAGGCCGATGCTACGGCGGTGACGGCGATCGGCACCGCGGTCGACGTTGCCATTTCGGGCGGGGTACGCACCAATGGTGATTATGCCACGGGCATCTTCGCACGCAGCAACCTCCAGTATAGCGACGACGATGTAACGCCGACGATCAGCGTGGCTGCGGGCACGGTATCGACGTCGGGGGCTTTCTCCGACGGCATCGTTGCGCTCAATTATTCCGAGCATGGCGCGACGAAGGTCGAGGTCGGCTCCGTCGATACCCGCGGTCCTGCCTCTTTCGGCATTTACGCCGGCGGCAATGGCGATGTCTCGGTGCAGACCGGCAATGTGACGACGCTCGGTACGAACTCGCAGGGCGTGCATGCCGTGAGCTTCGGTGGCGACATCACGGTTACTACCGGCAACGTAGCGACCAGTGGGGAGAACTCGCACGGCATCTACGCGATCAACTACAGCGAAGGCTCGGTCACGGTGAAGACCGGCGACGTGAAGACGCGGCGCGACTATTCGATCGGCATCGGCGCGCTGTCGCTCGGCAACGTCTCGGTCGATGCGCATTCGGTGCAGGTGAGCGGCTATGGCAGCCAGGGCATCGTGGCGTACAGCGTCGGCGGCTCGGTGGACGTCAAGGCGGGAACCGTGTCCACCTCCGGCGGCAAGGGGACCGGCATCGGCGCCTACAGCTTTGCGGAAGGCGAAACCGCCCATATCACGGTGGGATCGGTGGAAACGCGCGGCGACTATGCGGTCGGAGCGCTGGCGCTGTCGGGCGGCGGCAAAGCGAGCATCGACGTGACCGGCACGATCACGACGGCGGGCGAGCACAGCGAAGGCATCGCTGCATCGGGCATCGCGATCAACGGCGGGGACGCGGTGGTCATCAACGCAGCGACCGTGATCACCACCGGCGGCGGCGCGCGCGGTATCTCGGCGAGCGGTTCGCTCGGCGACGTTCGGGTCAATGTCGACAAGGTCATCACTTCGGGCGATCTCGGCGGCGGACGGCACTCGACCTGGGCGGAGGGCATTCTCGCCAGTACCTATAGCGGTACGATCTTCATCGACGCTGGCAGCGTCGAGACTACGGGCCGCGGTGGCGCGGGCATCGATACCCAGGCCAATTTCGGTAACATCGCGATCAAGTCGGACACGGTTTCCACTGCCGGAATCCATGCGTCGGCGATCATAACCGCCGCGATGGATGGCTGGACGACCATCGATGCGGGCTCGGTGAAGACGACCGGGGACTATTCGGACGGTATCGTCGCGCGGTCGATCCCGATGGACACCTATTCCGACGTAGATCGCAGTATCGCGATCAAGGCAGCATCGATCGCCACCTCGGGCGATCGCTCCGACGGCATCTATGCCGTGGGCGCGGGCGCGATCACCATCGGTGCCGGCACCATCAGCACGGCGGGCGACGAATCCCGCGGCATCTACGCCGCCAGCGTGTATGACGACGTCCGCATCGTCGTGGACAGCCTGAAGACCACCGGCGCCGCCTCGACCGGCATCTTCGCGCTCTCTCCCTATGCCAATGTCAGCGTCGAGGCCGGCTCGGTGGAAACGCAGGGCGATGGCACCGACGCGATCCGCGCGGGTGGTTTGAACGCGGCGGTCACCGTCAAGAACGTGACGGTTTCGGGGAAGGACGCACGGGCGATCGACATGCTCGCGGCCGGCGGCGGCGCCACGCTCAAGGCGGGCACGATCACCGGCTCGGGTGCCGGCAATGTCGGCGCGGTGGTCGCCAGCTATGACGGCGACACGTCGATCCAGGTCGATCGCATCGCGCTCAGTGGCGAGGGGAGCACCGGCATCGCCGCCAATGCCGAGAACGGCAACCTGACCATCAATGCCGGCGCGATCCAGATGGGCGCAGCCGGGGTCGCGGTCGATGCCGGCACCCATATCGGCAACACCAATATCACCGTCTCGTCGATCAAGTCGGGCGGCGTCGGGATCGTCGCGACTGCCGACCAAGGCAATGTCACGGTCAGCAGCGGCGACGTCACCGCGGCCGGTTCCGCGATCAAGGCCAGTGCGACGGGCGACGTCGCGGTCACCGTTCGCGGCGTGACCCAGTCGCAGGGCGACGCGATCGTCGCTGCGGGCAACAACGTCTCGCTGACGATCGCGGCGGGCGGCAGCGTGTCCGGCGTCAACGGGATCGTGGTCAGCGCGGCGACCTATGTGCCGCCTGTCAAGGACGACGCGCGCAGCGCCGGCCTGCAGGCGGCCGCGGCCGATCCGATGCATCGCTTCACCCTGACCAATGCCGGCCTCCTCGAAGGCGGCAGCGGCTATGCGCTGCGCGTCGATGCCGGCACTGCAACCATCACCAACAGCGGCACGATCAAGGGACGCCTGCTGCTCGGCGACGGCGATGACCTGCTGACCAATACCGGCGTGTTCCTCGTCACGGCGGACAGCGATTTCGGCACCGGCAACGATCGCTTCGTCAATCAGGGCACCGTCCGGGTCGGCACGGCGGGCGCGCCGGCGGCGACCGTCACCCTGCTTGGCCTCGAGCGGTTCGAGAATACCGGCGGCACGATCGACCTGTCGAACGGCCATGCCGGCGACACGCTCATCCTTCCGAAGGACTATGTCGGCTCGAACGGCGCCCGCCTCGCGCTCGATGTCGGCAACGGCACGGCCGACCGGCTCGTCATTGGTGGCGCCGCGACCGGCTCCACCGCCGTGCTGCTCGCCGATGTCGGCAATGCCAACGCGGTCCTGACCGGCCAGGCGCCCATCGCGCTCATCCAGGTCGGGGCGGGCTCGTCCGCCAACGCCTTCACCCTGGCGGTGAGCGATATCGGCCTGGTCCATTATGACCTGGCCTTCGACGCCGCCTCCGGCAAGTTCCTGCTGCGCAACGGCGTGGGCGCGCCGGTGTACCGCCTCGCAAAGCTGAACGAGACGCTGGCGAACGCATGGAGCCGCGGCAGCGACACCGTCGCCACCCATCTCGCCAGCGTCCGCGATACCGGTGCGGCACCGGCCGGCGCGCTCTGGGGCACTTTCGGCGGGGGCTCGGAGCGTATCCGCCAGACCCGCACGATCAACGGCAGCGATGTCGCGGTCGGCTACAAGCAGGACGAGGTGGAAGCGCGGATCGGCTATGACTTCGCCGGCGGCAATGGCGGCCGGCCGGGCTTCGGCATCACCGGCGGCTATATCAACTCGAAGGTCGCGTTCTCGGGAAGCGCCGCACACGCCACTGCCGACAGCTTCGACTTTGGCGGCTATGGCCGCCTGTCGAGCGGTCGCTTCTTCGTCAACGGATCGGCGAGCGTCGCCTTCCATTCGCTCAAGGTCGTCGACCGGGCGCTCAGCTATAGCGACGACGTCTCCGGGCGGAGCGTCGGCGCGCAGGCGGAGGCGGGTGCCCGCTTCGGGGGCGGCGCGTTCTTCGTGGAGCCCTCGGCACGCCTGTCCTGGTCGCACACCAGCCTCGACGACATTGCCGCGCTCAACCAGAAGGTCTCGCTCGACAGCCTGACCAGCGTTCGCGGCACCTTCGGCGCGCGCCTGGGCGGGACGACCCATCTCGGTTCGACCCAGGCGACCTTCTATGGCGGCGTGCACTATGTGCACGAGTTCGCCGGCAAGGGGGATGCGACGCTGTTCAGTAGCAGCGCCAGCGACACGGTCGCCGGCCTGGCGCTGCCCGATCAGGTCCGTGCCTCGATCGGCGCGAACATCGGCGGCACCGGCCCGGTATCGGGCTTCGTCCAGGCCGATGGCGCATTCGGCTCGGGTCGCCGCGGCGGTGGCGGCAGGATCGGCATCCGGTTCGGCTTCTGAAGCCAGGCGGCCGCCGGCCGCGTAGCTTCGTGACCCGCGACCGGCCCGGGTCGCTTGTGGAAGGGCCGGCGCAACGGGGGGACCCCTTTCGACTTGTCCGGGTCGGAAGGGGTCTTGCCGTTACCGGCGCCAGCCTGTCCGCGGATAGCGGGCCTGGGCGGCGGCTATTCCCAGCCGCCGCCCAGGCTCAGGAAGATGGCGAGCTGGTCGTCGAGCAGCTGGGCGCGGGCGGCGGCGCTGGAGACCTCGGCACCCGCATAGCTGCGCTGGGCATCGAGCAGCGACAGGAAATCGCCGCGGCCGAAGCGGAACAGCTTGTTCGCCTGCGCCGCAGATTGCGCCGCGCTGCCGCTTGCCTTGGCCAGGGCATCGGCCTTCTGCGCATCGCGGCGATAGGTCTCCAGCGCGGTCTCGGTCTGGCGCAGTGCCTCGAGCACGGTGCCGTCGAACCCGGCGAGGTCGGCCTGTACCTGCGCATCCGCCTGGGCGATCCGCGCCTTCACCACCGGCCGGTTGGGGAAGGACCAGCTGAGCAACGGCCCCAGGCTGAACCCGAACGAGGTGCCGCCGCCAATGTCCTTGAGCGGGCCGGATAGTCCCAGCGATCCCCCGATGCTCACCTGCGGATAGAGCGCGGCAGTCGCGACGCCGAGGCGTGCGGTGTCGCCGGCAATCTTGCGTTCGGCCTGGCGAATGTCGGGACGACGACGGATCAGCGCGGCGCCGTCGCCGGTCGGCAACGGACTGCGCAAGCTCGGCAGTGCGGCACAATTGGCGACGTCTCGCGGATAGTCCGCTGGCGGTTTTCCGAGCAGCGTCGCGAGCAGATAGAGCGCGGACTGGCGCTGGCCCTCGAAGGCAGGCAGCGCCGCCTCGCTGGTCTGGACTGCGACCTGGGCGCGGCTGACGTCGAATGCGGTGCCGCGGCCGCCACGGAACAGCCGCTGCGTCGCGGTCAGAGTGTCGCGCTGGAGCGCCACCACCTTGCGATTGACGCCGAGCAGGTAATTGGCCGAGCAGATCCGGCCATAGGCGCGTGCGGTCGCGGCGGCGACGCTCATGCGGACATAGTCGCGCGCGGCGGTCACCGCCTCGACATCGGCCTGTCCCGCCTCGATCGCGCGGCGCAACCGCCCGTTGAGGTCGATCGGATAGGACGCGCTGATCCCGAAATTATAAGCGACATTGCCCGGCAGGTCGGTGCCGGTGCCCGAGGGGCGGGCGAGGGTGGTGCCGCCGGAGATGCCGGTCGTCACGTCGCGCCCGGCATCGGCCTCGCGCAGCACCGCCTCGGCGCGCACCAGATTGGCCTGGGCGACGCGCAGGTCGGTGTTGGCCGACAATGCCTGTTCGATCAGCCCATCCAGCTGCGGGTCGGCATAGAGCCGCCACCAATGATCGGGCAGCGGCGCGCTGCCGTCGATGCCGGGGCCGGTCGCCGAGAGGAACGGACCGGTCGCGCCGGGCGCAGTCGCGGCCGAAGTCTCGGGGGGATGATAGTCGGGCCCGGCAGTGGCGCAGGCGGCGAGGGCCAGCGCGAGCAGGGAAGTGGCGAGCGGCTTATGCATGGCGGCACGCCACCGGCTGCTTGGCCTTGGGGTCGGCCGGCTGGATGGTCACCGTCGCGGTCCGCCCGGCGATCAGGCGCATGTCCGTCGGCACCTTGTCGAGCTGTACGCGCACCGGGATGCGCTGGGCGAGGCGGACCCAGGAGAAGGTCGGCTGCACGGTAGGCAGCAGGTTGCCGCTGTCGCTGCGGGTCGAATCGTTGATGCCATAGGCGATGCTCTCGACATGCCCGGTCAGATCGGCGCTTTCGCCCATCAGCCGGACATGGACCGGCGCGCCGATGCACACCAGCGGCAGCTTGGTTTCCTCGAAATAGCCTTCGATCCGCAGGCTGTCGCGATCGATCAGGGCCATCGCCTGCTTGCCCGCGCCGAGATAGTCGCCCGGATGCAGGTCGAGATTGGTGACGACGCCGTTCACCGAGGCATGCACCTGCGTGCGCTTGAGATCGAGCGCCGCAGCATCGCGGGCGCCGATCGCCTGCGCCAGCGCGGCTTCGGCCGTGGCGACCGCGGCGAGGTTCTGCTCATGGGCTTCGGCGGCAACGAGGTCGCCCAGCGCCAGGTCGCGCCGTGCCGTGCGTCGCGCCTGGCCCAACGTCGCGCGGGCACTGGCCACGCGCGCATTGGCCTGCTGCAGCGCCAGCGCATAGCGCGGGGTATCGATCACGAAGAGCAGATCGCCGGCCTTTACCGGCTGGTTGTCGTGCACCGCGACCGACGTGACGAGCCCGCCGATGTCGGGCGTCACCCGGACCACGTCGGCGCGGACGCGGCCGTCGCGCGTCCAGGGGCTGCGCTCATAATGGTTCCACATCCACACCGCCACGGCGATCGCGGCGACGACGATGACAATGGTGGCGGCACTGCGCGCCAGGGGCAGGGCGAGACGTTTCATAGACGCAATCCAAACAGCGGGATGAGATAGGCGAGCAGGCCGAGGCTCAGCACGAACAGGCTGAGATCGACGAGCGCGCGATAGGCAACGAAGCGGTAGAGCCCGAACGCGCCGATCAGGCGGGTGAGCACGAAGCTCAGCGCAAGCGCGCCGAGCGCCAGGACGAACAGGGTCGGCAGATAGACGCCGTCCAACGAGACTTCGCCGATCATGCGGCCCTCCGATAGCTGGCGGCTTCAGGGAAAAGGTTGCGACGCAGGCTGACGAGCCCGAGCGTGCCCTCGCGCCGTATGGTCGCCTGCGGATTGTCGGCGATCGCGGCGATCGCGCTGTCGATCCCGGCAAGCAGGGCAGGGGCGGCGGGTGCCGGGGCGTCGGGATCGAGCCCGCGATAATAGTCGCCCACGCCGGCGAGCACCTCGGTCAGCGGGGCGCCCTGATCGGCTGGCAGGTCCAGCCGAAGCTGGCGCAGTTCGCCGATCGCCACGCCGGTCCGCAGGTCGCGCAGCGCGTCGTAGAGCGGCCGTCCGCTGTCCTCGCCGATCGCGGCAAGGCGCGGGGCGAGCAGCCCGATCCGGTCGAGCATCCGGTTGATCCAGCCGCGCACGTCCGGCGCGCGCATCAGATTGGCGCGCTGCGCGATGTCGGCCCAGCCGGCGCGGATCGTCCGGCGGATCGCATGATGGGCGCCGGCGGCCTGCATCAGCGCGGTCATCACGATCGCGAACCAGGTGCCGACCAGCTGCGCGATCGAGCCATTGGCATAGGCGGCGAAATCGCTGGTATAGGTTGCTGCGATGAGGGCCGGGCTGCCCATGCCCATCATCGTCGGCAGCGCGATCCCGCCATAGCGTGGCGAGGCCATCAGCGCGCCGCCGATCAGCAGCACCGGGGCCAGCGCGGCGGCCAGCATCCAGAAGCCGTCGAGCAGCGGGAAGACGGCATAGCCGTACAGCGCGCCAAGGACGGTTGCGATCAGCGTACCGATCATGAATGCCTTGAGCGGCCCGAGCGCGTTGTCGAATGCCGAGAACAACGCGAGGAACACGCCGGCGAGCATCACTGCCGTCGAACCGTCGCTCCATCCGCTGCCGATCCACAGGACGCAGCCGAGAACGATGGTGATGAATGCACCGAAGGCGCCGCGCGCGGCACCGGCATAGTCGCGGTGCAGTTCGCGATTGCGGCGTCCGCTGAGCAGTTCGGCGACGCGCGGCGTGACCGGCTGGCGGCTATGGGTGACCAGCTGGTCGCGCAGATCGCGGCAATCGCGATGCACGGCGATCAGTGCGGCGAGCCGGGCGAGCAGGCTCAGGCGGAGCATTTCGGTCCAGCCCGTTTCGGGGCCGGGCGCGGGTTCCAGCGCCGCGCAGCGGGCGATCAGTGCCTCGGCGCTCGCGTTGCGCTCGGCATGATCGACTTCGGGCGCGGCGAGCCAGGCACGGCTGTCCTCGATCAGTGCCGCGACCTCGGGAGAGACGGTGCCGCCGGCGCTCTGGAACGTCTCGAGCCGATCCTGGACGGCGGCGCCGAGCGGCAGCAGCAGCGAGAGCTGATCCTGCAGCGCACGCACCGTGCGGACTCGCGGGGCAAGACGCGAGGGATCGAAGGGCAGGTGGACCGAGAGCTGGTGAAGCTCGGTCACGTCGAGGGCCAGGCGCCGCCGCTCGGCCTCGAGTTCTGGTACCGGTTCGGTGGCGATCGCGTCGCGCGACCAGCGCTCGGCATCGCCAAGGATCGCGTCGACGCGCGACAGCAACAGGCGGCTGATCGATCCGGGCAGCACCACGCTGTGCACCAGGCTGCTGCACAGGATGCCGATGCCGATCTCCTGGACGCGCAGGATCGCCACATTGAAGATCTCGCCCGGCGCATCGACGCTCGGCAGCGCGATGATGCAGGCGCTGTAGCCGGCGAGCACGAACATATAGGCACGCGGCGTGCGATCGAGCAGCGAGACGAACACGCACAGCGCGAGCCAGCTTGCGATGGCGAGGATCAGCAGTTCAGGCGCATTCACCAGCGGCGGCACCATCGCGACGGCCGCGACGCCGCCGACAAAGGTACCGATCAGGCGGAACAGCGCCTTGGAGATCACCGCCCCGGCGAGCGGCTGGGCGACGATGAACGAAGTGAGAAAGGCCCAATAGGGGCGCTCGAGGCCGATGCTCAGCGAGACGTAGAGCGCGAGCATCGCCGCGACATAGCATTTGATGGCGAACAGCGCCGTCGGGAGTCCGAACTTCTGACCCATGGCTCAGCCGCGCCGCTCCGCGATACGGTCGTTGAGCAGTTCGAGCAGGCGGACCATGGTCGCGATCTCCTCCTCGGGCACGCCATCGAACAGCTCGCGGCGCAGCTGGGCGAAGCGCTCCTCGATCTTGTCGACCAAGGCCGCGCCCGCCTCGGTGAGCAGCAGCCGGTTCGAGCGCTTGTCGTCGGGATTGGGCACGCGCTCGACCAGCCCGGCCTGTTCGAGCTGGTTGAGTACGGCGACGGTGGAAGGGGCGGTGATCCCGATCTCCTGCGCCAGGTCGGTCTGGCGGGCCTCGGGCCCCAGGCGATCGAGATGGATCAGGCACCAGCCCATGGAATTGGACAGGCGTAACTCCGCCAGCGCGGCATCGGCCAGCTGACGCCAGCCACGGCTCACCTGCGGCATCTTGCGCGCTACGTCGCGGCGGAGATTGGTTCGAGTCACGTGAATTAGATAGTTTCCTAACTAACATAATGCAAGCGCACTTGTGCGTTCCGTGCGGATGTTTGCGAAAATGGGCCTGAAGGGGATGAGGGATGGGCCGGGGGGCTGCGTAAACAATAAGGTCGGCGCTCCTGCCGATGCAGGAGTGTCCGATGCGTTCACTTGCCCATGTAGTTGCCGCGACTGCCTTTTTCCTTGCCGCACCAGCGCAGGCGCAACCGGACCTGCTCACTTCGACGCCCGGTGCAAACGCAACCGTCAAAAGCGTCTCGAAGGTGCAGCTATCCTTCTCGGAAACGCTGGTCGCCAAGCTTTCCACTGCGGAGCTGGTGATGACTGGCATGCCGGGCATGGAGGACCATGCGCCGATGCCGGTGCGCGGGCAGGTGGCGATCGGGGCGGACGGCAAGAGCCTGGTGATGACCTTTGCGAGGCCGCTGGTGCCGGGCAGCTATGCGCTGCGCTACCGGGTCGCGGCTGCCGATGCGCAGCCGGTGACGGGCAGCCTGGAATTCAAGGTCCGCTGACGTCGTTGATTTCAGGCCTGGGCCAGCGATTCCAGGATCGGGCAATCGGGCCGGTCGTCGCCGTGGCAGCGCCCGGCCAGGTCGAGCAGCGTACGGCGCATCGCCTCCAGCGCCTCGGCCTTGCGGCGCAGTTCGTCCGCCCGGGCGGTGGCCAGCGCCTTGACCTCGGCGCTCGAGCGGCCGCGATCGTTCCACAGATCGAGCAGCTTGCCGATGTCCTCGATCGGGAAGCCGAGGTCGCGGGCATTGGCGATGAAACGGAGCCTGTGAACATCCGCGTCTGAATAGTCTCGATATCCGCTGTCCCGGCGCAGCGCCGCCGGGATCAGGCCGATTTTCTCATAGTGGCGGATCATCCGCTGCGAGACCCCGCTCGCCTGCGCAGCCTGACCGATGTTCATGATGCCAATCTCCACATTACAAATGGACAAGTCGCAGCCGCAGCGCGTTGCTGATCACGCTCACCGAAGAAAGCGCCATCGCCAGCGCCGCGATTGCCGGCGAGAGCAGGATGCCGGTGAACGGGTAGAGCAGGCCCGCCGCGATCGGAACACCGGCAACATTGTAGGCAAAGGCGAACACGAGGTTCTGGCGGATGTTGCGCATCACCGCGCGCGACAGACGGCGGGCACGAACCAGGCCGTTCAGATCGCCCTGGAGCAGGGTGACGCCCGCACTCTCGATAGCGACATCGGAGCCCGCGCCCATCGCCACGCCGACTTCGGCGGCGGCGAGCGCAGGAGCGTCGTTCACGCCGTCGCCGGCCATCGCGACGGTGCGGCCTTCCGCGCGCAGCTTCTTGACCACCGCCGCCTTGTCCTCGGGCAGCACTTCGGCCTCGACCTCGTCGATGCCGATCCTGGCCGCGACGGCGAGCGCAGTGGTGCGGTTGTCGCCCGTCATCATGACGACCCGGATACCCTCGGCTTTCAGGGCTCGAACCGCCTCGGGGGTGCTGGCCTTGATCGGATCGGAGACGCCGATGAGGCCCGCGAGCGCGCCGTCGATCACCACGAAGATCGCCGTGCCACCTTCGCCGCGCAGCGTCTCGGCCGGAGCGGCGAGTGCGGCGAGATCGATGCCGTTCTCGCGCATCAAGCGCGGGCCGCCGAGGAGGAGCTTGCGGTTCTCGACGGTGCCGGTGACGCCGCGGCCGATCGGGGCGTCGAAGTCGGCGACTTCGGCAAGGGCGAGACCGCGATCCTTGGCGACGCGGACGATCGCTTCGCCCAGCGGATGCTGGCTGGCGCGCTCGACGCTGGCGGCAAGGCGGAGCAACTCGGCTTCGTCCTGGCCGGGGGCGGGGAGGATAAGGGTGACCGCCGGGCGGCCCTCGGTGAGCGTGCCGGTCTTGTCGACGATCAGCGTGTCGATCTTCTCGAACCGCTCCAGCGCCTCGGCATTCTTGATCAGCACGCCGGCCTGGGCGCCGCGCCCGACGCCGACCATGATCGACATCGGCGTGGCAAGGCCAAGTGCGCAGGGGCAGGCGATGATCAGCACCGAGACGGCGGCAACCAGCGCATAGGCGAAGCGCGGCTCGGGGCCGACCAGCGCCCAGGCGAGCGCTGCGACGAGTGCGACAGCGATCACACTGGGGACGAACCAGGCCGATACCTTGTCTGCCATGCGCTGGATCGGCGCGCGGCTGCGCTGTGCGGCCGCCACCATGTGGACGATCTGGGAGAGCAGTGTGTCGGCACCGACCTTGTCCGCCCGCATCACGAAGCCGCCCGTCTGGTTAAGGGTGCCGGCGGTGACCTTGGAACCGGCAGCCTTGGGCACCGGCATGGGTTCACCCGTGACCATGGACTCATCGACCGTTCCCTTGCCCTCGATCAGTTCCCCGTCCACGGGCACCTTCTCGCCCGGCCGCACCCGCAGGCGCTCGCCGACCTGGATGGTGTCGATCTGGACCGTCTCGTCGCTGCCATCCGCCCGCACGCGCA